>WARP01000026.1_pt1 | contig 123473 bp, 115 predicted proteins | sample 4769151 | NCBI WGS metagenome assembly WARP01 (sample SAMN08893023, study PRJNA449175) | gut metagenome | isolation source: rumen sample fed with dry roughage | host: cow | place: India: Nagpur | collected 2016
GCCTTTTTAGGGTAAGTTTACGGCGCCAAGCCTTTGTCAGCGGCTTTTTTATACCAGTAATAGGCGTTGGAGTAATTTTGGGGGGCGCCTTTACCAAAAGTGAACATGAGGCCCAAATTATACTGGGCATCTTCGTCGCCTTGTGCGGCAGCTTTTAGATACCAATGGAGCGCTTTTTCATAATCTTGAGGGACGCCGTTACCTTGGTAGTATATGGTACCCAGGTTAAACTGGGCCCCTGCATGGCCGTTTTCGGCCGCTTTTTCATACCATTGACGTGCTTTGGCCTTATTTTGAGTGACGCCATAACCCTTGTCGTACATGACACCCAGATTATTTTGGGCTTCTGCATTGCCTTGCTTGGCTTGCTGGATAATGGCTTGATAATCTGGCTTTGTTTGTGCCGCAGCGCTGTTTCCTAGCGAAGCACATAAACTGAGGGTTAAAGCAATCATGGATCGACGTAACATACGGCATCACTCTCATTGTTATTAAGCAGATTTCGTGCTTCGATATTGAATAAATGCTTTGATTTAAGCTTTCATAAGCATGACTGTTATTTGGTATAACATTATCACACAACTCACGAAATCATGCATTTTATGTACAACGGGCTGATGGCAGTTTTAGCTTTGTATCAATCCAAACTGATATTCGCTTTTTGAATTAATCCCTTATAAGTCTCCTCTTTCTGATCCAGGCGTTGACCCAATTCGTTTAATGGCCAGGTTAGCGGATCAAAAGCGAAAGAGTCAAAGCGTTTGATCACTTCAGGATCAGACAGCACCTTGGCCACATCGGTCTGGATTTTGTCACGTACCTCTTCTGGAATGCCTTTGGGGGCCAGCAGCGAAACAATTGAATTGACATCCAGTTCGGCTGGGCCGCCGGCTTCAGCAACGGTAGGGACATCCGGGAATAGGGGGTGTCGTTTGGGGGCGGCAATGGCAAGGTAACGCAGTTTGCCGCTGTCGTAGACCGGACGGGTGGAAGGAATTGTGCCATAGGCCCAGTCCACTTCACTGTTGGCAACGGCCGTATACAGCTGGCTGACTTCCTTGTAGGGAATGTGCAACATTTTTGTGCCGGTAAGTGAGTCTATCCATTCACCACCCAGGTGCCCGGGGCTGCCAACAAACCATGAGCCATAGGTGACGTTGTCGGGTTTGGTTTTGGCAGCCTCGATAAGGTCTGTCATGTTTTTCCAGGGAGATTTGTCGCTCACGGCAATCATGAAAGGCGTGTAAAACAGGGGGGCGACCAGTTCAAATTTTTCACGCGGGTAGTAGTTGCGCGACTTGTACAGGTGAGGCAGGGCAGAAACGTGCTCACTGTCCAGTTGTAGTAAAGAATAACCATCGGCAGGCCGCTTGCTAACGGCTTCCAGCGCAATGAAGCCACCCCCACCGGGACGGTTTTCCACAATCACCGGCTGCCCCCATATTTTACCCAGCTCCTGGCTTAGTATGCGCAAGACAACATCTGGGCCACTACCTACTGAAAAGGCGCTGTATAGGGTCACCGTTTTTTGTGGAAAGTCGGTGTTGGCCTGGGCGGCATTGCCAAGGCAGGCAAAAGATAATGCAGCGGCAATTAACGTGGTTTTCTTGAAAAATAACATGGGGTCTCCTGATGCCAAAATGTATAGATATATGTATGTAAAGTGGATTTTTTAATGTGGCGACATTTTTCTTTTTTATGGGCCGCTTTATAACAATATAAGATTGCTTGGGCGGTTATCTTGATAGGGAGTATGTCTGCCTGTTGTTTTAAGCTAGGTTTTATAAGGCACCATTATGGATGAATAGCGATACAGTTTGAAATGAAATTTAATTGTCTGTCATAACAAAAAGTATATGGCTGAAAAGAATTGGTTTGCTATTTACCGCAGTTTCACGTAAATCGGGTTTGCAAAACTGGCGCTCATCAGGCAGGTTTTAGGTTGGAAAATTTGATTTTTTGAGTTAGCCTCAATCCAGCGGCTGGCCAAATCCAACAAGCCAGTCGCCAGTGTGTGGCAGCCCTTAAATTAATTATTTATTCTAATTATTTATTCAATATTTTGCGACTGCTCGCGAAGCTGTTCTATATACAGTTTCAGGTTAATCACGGCCTGGGTAACTTCCAAAGAGCTGGATTTTGAACCCAGGGTATTGACTTCACGGTTCATTTCCTGAAACAGGAAATCAAGCCGTTTGCCGGTGCTTTGTTTGCTGTTGGTTTTGCAATCCAGCAACAATTGCAGTTCTTTAATGTGGGAACGCAGGCGGGTGATTTCTTCTTCCACATCAATGCGCAAGGAAAACAAGGCCGATTCGCTGGCAATGCGGGCAGACAGTTCTTCTCCACTGAGGTGCTGCAAACCATTTGGGCAGGCTGCTTCAAGCGTTTCCTGCAGTTTGGTGGCCAGTTTGGTGCGGTATTCTGCATGCACGTCTGGCAGAAGGGTTTCCACCTTGTCAACAATTTCAGTCATGGCCGAGGCGTATGCGCGCATGGCGCTGGCAAGGCGTTCGCCTTCGCGATTGCGTGCGGTAATAAATTCTTCAATGGCCAGACGTGCGGTTTCCAGGCACTGTTTTTGCCATTCGGTGCTTGAATCAGGTTTGGCTTTCTGGCTGGGCCAGCTAACCAGGTCTATCAGTTTGGGGGCTTCGGTTTCAGGAATAATGGCACGCACGTCTGCCAGCAGGGTGGCAATACCTTGCAGCAATGCCGGGTCTATTGAAAGGGTACCCGCATCCTGGTTTTTAATGAAGGAAACCCGTGCTTCCAGTTTTCCACGGTTGATTTTGCCGGTGAGCAGCTCACGCAGGCCGTTTTCCGTTTGCCGCAATTCATCGGGAATGCGAAAATTCAAATCCAGATAACGGCTGTTAACACTTTTAAGTTCTACGGTAATGTTACCCAGTTCCGATTCGGTCTGGGCGCTGCCAAAAGCAGTCATGCTTTGAATCATAAATATTTCCAAAGTATATGTTGGTAAATTTTGTTGCTGTGGTATGTTAATCCACAACGGACAATAAGGAAAACCCCAATTTTCAATGTCCTCATACTACAATGTTAGCAACGTAAATAACATAGGTGAAAGCATGCCCGGCAATGATCTGACAATAGACTTCAAACGACCTTCAGACAGGGAACCCAACGGCTTGCGAAATGTGCAGGTTGAGCGTTCTTACACACCCTATGCAGAAGGATCAGTATTAATCAAAATGGGCAATACGCATGTGCTGTGCAATGCCAGCGTTCTGGAGAAAGTGCCACCTTTTTTAAAAGGGCAGGGAAAAGGTTGGGTAACGGCCGAGTACGGCATGTTGCCCCGGTCTACCCATACCCGCAGTGATCGCGAGGCAGCTCGCGGCAAGCAAAGTGGCCGCACCCAGGAAATCCAGCGTCTTATTGGCCGCAGCCTGCGTGCCATTATCGATCTTGAAAAGCTGGGCGAGCGCACCATTCACCTGGATTGTGATGTGATTCAGGCCGATGGCGGCACCCGTTGCGCCAGTATTACCGGTGCCTGGATTGCCCTGGCTGATGCGGTTTCACACCTGCTCAAAACCGGACAACTCACCGAAAATCCGCTTAAAGATCGAGTGGCGGCCATTTCTGTGGGTATGTACAGGGGCTATCCTGTCCTGGATCTGGATTACGAAGAGGATTCCAACTGCGACGCTGACATGAATGTGGTCATGACGGGCAGTGGCCAGTTTGTCGAGGTTCAGGGTACTGCCGAAGGGCATGCCTTCAGCCGCCAGGAGCTGGATAGCCTGCTGATGCTGGCTGAAAAGGGAATTGCCGGTTTGCTGCGCGTTCAGCAAGATGCATGGCCGGTTTAATCATTGTCAAGTAACAACAATCAGGACGTAATGTGGTGAGTTTCAAGGGAAAAGTGGTACTGGCTTCCAATAACCAGGGTAAGCTGAAAGAGTTCAAGGCATTGTTCGAGCCTCTGGGCATAACGCTGATTCCTCAAGGGGAGCTGGGCGTGCCCGAGGCCGACGAGCCTTTTGACACGTTTGTGGAAAATGCCCTGGCCAAGGCGCGTCACGCCAGCAAGTGTACCGGACTGCCTGCGATTGCCGATGACTCTGGTTTGACCGTTAATGCACTGGGTGGTGCACCAGGCGTATTGTCAGCCCGTTATGCCACCTTGTTCGGTGAGGAAAAATCAGACCAGAACAATAACCTGCGTTTGTTAAAACAACTGGAAAATGAAACTGACCGTTCTGCTGCCTATATCGCTTTGCTGGTGTTTGTAAGGTCTGCCGCTGACCCTTGTCCCATTATTGCTCAAGGTATCTGGAAAGGAAAAATTGCCACACAGGCAGCCGGTAATAATGGTTTTGGCTATGATCCTTACTTTTATTTGCCTGAATTGGGTTGCACGGCTGCCGAGTTGGCGCCTGAAGTGAAGAACCGCCAAAGTCACCGGGCAATTGCCCTGAAAAAACTGCTTGCCGAGCTGCAGGATTGAATCAAGGCATCATGAAAGAAATCATTCCTGTTTTTCCCGAGCTTTCCCGCCCAAAGAAACAGGTGGGTGGGATGGTCAACCGCGACATTTCATTTACCCAAGGCTTGCCGCCATTGTCTTTGTACATTCATGTGCCTTGGTGTGTAAAAAAATGCCCGTATTGCGACTTCAATTCGCATGCGCAAAAGGGCGAGTTACCAGAAGAGCGCTATCTGGATGCCCTGTCTGCCGATCTTGAACAAACCCTGCCGCTTATATGGGGGCGGCAAATTCATACGGTGTTTATTGGCGGTGGCACGCCCAGCCTGCTTTCCGCACAAGCGGTAGAGCGCATGATGGCCATGCTGCGTAATTATTTAAATCTCTGGCCAGACACCGAAGTCACCCTGGAAGCCAATCCCGGCACGGCAGAGGCGACACGCTTCAAGCATTATGCCGAATCTGGCATTAATCGGATTTCACTTGGCATACAAAGTTTTGACGATACAGCGTTGGGAGTATTGGGACGTATTCATGATAGCCGCCAGGCCATAGAAGCGATTGAAATGGCGCAAAAGGCTGTCAGCCGCGTTAACCTGGATCTTATGTATGCCTTGCCGGGCCAAACCCTGGCGTCTTGTCGAAAAGATCTTGAGACCGCCCTGTCTTTTGGTACCGATCACTTGTCTTTGTACCATCTCACGATGGAACCCAATACGGTTTTTGCCAAATATCCGCCTTCGGGCTTGCCCGATGACGATGCCAGCGCGGCCTTGCAGGACATGTTAATCGAACTGACTGCCGCACAGGGGTTTGAACAGTATGAGGTATCCGCTTATGCCCGTCCCGGGGCAAGGGCTAAGCATAATGTAAATTATTGGGAGTTTGGCGATTACATTGGGATTGGCCCCGGTGCGCACGGCAAGCTTAGTTTTCATGACCGCATTGTACGCACTGCCAAAGTGCGTAACCCCGATTCCTGGATGGAAAAAGCCTTGCTGCGTGATGGTTCCCATTTGGCTGAAGAACGTCAGCTGGATAGCGCTGAATTGCCTTTCGAGTTTATGCTGAATGCATTGCGCCTTAAAGATGGGGTGCCGGTGTCGTATTACGAAGAACGCACCAGCCTGTCCCTGGCGGGTATTAGCCGTCAACTCGAGGCAGCGCTTCAAAAAGGCCTGCTGGATGCCGACCCCATGCGTATCAAGGCTTCACCGCTTGGCTGGCGTTTCCTGAACGATTTGCAAGGGATGTTTCTATAATGCACCAGCATGAGGCATCCTGTTTCATTTGCACCAATGTGGTGCAAAAATTTTCTGTATTTATGCATCAAGATGCTGCGATAATGATGTAAATCGCTCATTAGTGTGCATAAATAATTGGCACGATTATTGCTTTATTTGTATTGAACGGCCTGATTGGCTTGCAATTACGCTTTCCCTGGAGAAAACATGACAACCCCACAAGATATCCTGAAATTGATGAGTGAACGTGAAATCACTTTTGTGGATTTCCGCTTTACCGATACGCTTGGTAAAGAGCATCATATGACTGTTCCTTCCAAAATGGTTGATGAAGACAAGTTTGAGTCTGGCCAGGCTTTTGACGGGTCCTCTATTGCCGGCTGGAAAGGTATCGAGGCATCGGATATGCTGTTGATCCCTGACGCAAACTCGGCCCGTATTGACCCGTTTCGCGAAGAACCAACCCTTATCCTGACTTGTGATGTGGTTGAGCCTTCCGATCTCAAGGGATATGACCGTGACCCTCGTTCTTTGGCCAAACGCGCTGAAGCTTACCTGAAAGCCAGTGGCCTGGGTGATACTGCTTATTTTGGCCCCGAGCCCGAATTCTTTGTATTTGATGGCATTACCTGGTCTGATGACATGTCCGGTTGCTCGTATAAAATCAAATCCGATGAAGCTTACTGGTCTCGCAGTGAAGAGTCCGAGCAGGGCAATCATGGCCATCGCCCACGTGTCAAGGGCGGTTATGTCCCTGTTTCACCCGTGGATTCTTTTGCGGATATGCGTTCTGAAATGTGCCTTTTGCTTGAGCAGCAGGGCGTACCGGTAGAAATCCATCACCATGAAGTGGCCGGTGCCGGCCAGCTGGAGATTGGTACCAAATTCAGCACCCTGGTAGAGCGTGCCGACTGGAACCAGATCATGAAATACACTATCCATAACGTTGCCCACGTTTATGGTAAAACAGCCACCTTCATGCCAAAACCTGTGGTGGGTGATAACGGCTCAGGCATGCACGTTCACCAGTCTATCTGGAAAGATGGCCAAAACCTGTTTGCCGGTAACGGTTATGCAGGCTTGTCTGAATTTGCCCTGTACTATATTGGCGGTATCATCAAGCATGCCCGTGCCCTGAATGCGATTACCAATCCTGGCACCAACTCTTACAAACGCCTTGTGCCTCATTATGAAGCACCGGTAAAACTGGCTTATTCCGCACGCAACCGTTCTGCTTCCATTCGTATTCCTTATGTCGGGAATCCAAAAGCGCGTCGTGTAGAAGCCCGTTTCCCCGATCCTCTGGCTAACCCGTACCTGGCATTTTCCGCCCTTATGATGGCTGGTCTGGATGGGGTCCAGAACAAGATCCATCCTGGTGATCCTGCTGATAAAAACCTGTACGATTTGCCCCCGGAAGAGGATAAAAAAATCCCAACCGTGGCCGCTTCACTGGAAGAAGCCCTGGCAGCACTGGATGCAGACCGCGAGTTCCTGACACGTGGTGGCGTATTCAGCAATGAAATGCTGGATGCCTATCTTGAATTGAAAATGCAGGAAGTAACCCGTTTGCGTATGACAACCCACCCGGTTGAATACGATTTGTATTATTCACTGTAAGCTGACAGTAGCTAACATGACATGACATGACAGGAGAAGAAAATGCACATGAACGGGCTTTCTCCTGTCACTCTTCAGGATTGCAAGGCATTTGAGCTGCTTTCCACGGCCGTTTTCTTGTTAGACCAGGATGGCATAATACGGTGGGTGAACAATGCGGCGCAAAATCTGCTTGAACGTTCAAGCCGCTCTTTGGAGGGTTTGGACGCCAAAAAACTGTTTGAAGATGAAAGTGCGTTTGAGCACGCTTTTTCGGCCATTTTGCATGGTGAATCCAGTTCATTTGGATTAATGGACAGTCTGGTTAAAAACCAGGGGCAAGACAAGTTGCTGGTGAGTGCCACGTTGCAACGGTTGTACCAGCAGCCCTGGAGCGTGATTCTGGAAGTGCGTGAAATTGAACAGCATACGCTGGCCCAACGCAATGAACGGCTGATCAAAGAACTGGAAATTCATCAGGAAACCTTTCGTAATCTGGGTCATGAGGTTAAAAACCCCTTGGGTGGATTAAGAGGGGCTGCGCAATTACTCGAGATGGAGTTGTCTGATCCTGCCTTGCGAGAGTATACCCAGGTAATTATTGCCGAGGCCGACCGTTTGCAAGAACTGGTTGATCGCCTGATCAGGCCGGGCCAGGGAAATCTGGAATTGTCTGCCATTAATATTCACGAAATTTGTGAGCGTGTGTATGCCTTGCTCAAGGCAGAATACCGGGATGATATTACGATTGTGCGCGATTACGATGCGTCAGTTCCCGAGATGCAGGCGGATAGGGATAAATTGCTGCAGGCATATCTTAATATTGGCCGGAATGCCGCCCAGTCATTGCTGTCCGGCAACATCAAGGACAAGCCTACTATTACCTTAAGGACCCGCGTCCTTAACCGGCATTTACTGCTGAATAAATTGTATCGACTGGTGGTGGTAGTGTCTGTGATAGACAATGGTGCGGGCGTGCCTGAAGCGTTGCATGATCGTGTTTTTCATCCTTTGGTAACAGGAAGGCCAGATGGGACGGGCTTGGGGCTTAGTTTGGCCCAGGAGTATGTGCGCCAGCATGGTGGACTCATCGAGTTTGATTCGGTGCCGGGAAGAACGGAATTCAGAATATTGCTACCATTGGAAACCGTATGAAAAAAATATGGGTCGTTGATGATGACCAGGCCATTCGTTGGGTACTGGACAAAGCTTTGCAAAAGGCAGGCATGCAGCCACGTTGCTTTGAGCGGGTGGGTGATTTGTTGCAAGCCCTGCAAGCTGAACGTCCAGATGTCCTGCTTACCGATATCCGCATGCCAGATATGTCTGGGCTTGAATTGCTAAAGCAGGTCAAGCACCAATACCCTGAGCTTATCGTGATTGTCATGACGGCCTTCACTGACTTGGAAAGTACGGTCAGTGCGTTTCAGGAAGGTGCTTTTGATTATCTGGTCAAGCCGTTTGATATCAATGAGGCCTTGGCCCTGATTGCCCGGGCGGTAGAGCAGGCCGCGTCAAATACAGCTAGTGCCGATATTGCCGTTTCGGCCATCGACAATGATTCCGTTGACAAGATGATGAGTAAATCATCGTCCCGTGCAATGCAGGATATTTTTCGGGCCATCGGCAGGTTGGCACCATCTAAAGTAACGGTCTTAATTACCGGAGAGTCAGGTACCGGTAAAGAGTTGATCGCCCGTGCTTTACATAAGCATGGGGCGCGTGCAAATAAACCGTTTGTGGCGTTGAATGCGGCGGCGATCCCCAAGGATTTACTGGAAGCTGAATTGTTCGGCCATGAACGGGGGGCATTTACCGGAGCAGGCCAATTGCGCAGGGGGCGTTTTGAAGAGGCTAATGGTGGAACCCTGTTCTTGGACGAGATCGGGGATATGCCACTGGATTTGCAAACCCGCCTGTTGCGGGTCCTTGCTGAAGGCAGCTTTTACCGGATTGGGGGTACCCAGCCTGTGAATGTTGATGTGCGCATTATTGCCGCTACCCACCAGCCACTGGAAACCAGGGTGGCACAGGGCAGTTTTCGTGAGGATCTTTTCCATCGCCTGAATGTTATTCGCCTGCGTGTGCCGCCTTTGCGGGAACGTAAAGAAGATATCCCGCGTTTGGTCAGGCATTTTCTTCAGCTTTCTGCGGTCAGTTTGGGGGTGAGTGCCAAGCGTCTAAGCCCGGAAGCCATGCAGGTATTACAGGAGTTTGATTTTCCGGGTAACGTCAGGCAACTGGAAAATTTCTGTCACTGGCTTACGGTGATGTCGGCTGCCAATCTTATTGAAAAACAGGATTTACCGCCCGAGCTGTTAAATAACGCGGTTTCTTGCCCTGAGACGGAAAATGTATCCGGGTATATGGTGCCAACAGAAAGCATCAGTGCTGAATATCGCCCGGATTTGGCTGGCGCAAGCTGGCAACAATTATTGGAAAAAGAAGTGCAGGCCCAACTGGCACAGGATACTTCGGGCATTATGGATAATCTGACTGCCGAGTTTGAAAAGACCATACTCGGGATCACACTTGCCTATTGCCGCGGACACCGTACCGAGGCAGCCAATCGTTTGGGAATTGGCCGCAATACGATTACCCGCAAGCTGAAAGCCCTGGGGCTGGATGACGATTAATCACGCGGTCTAGCGCATGAAAGCTTGCTCACGCAGGCTGGAAAGGCTGTCGCGACGAATGAAATCACTGACTTCCTGGCTATTGGGGTTATTGATGATTTCGTTGGGGCTTGACCATTGCAGCAGTTTGCCGTGACTCATGATGCCTATTTTATCGGCAATCGCAAAGGCTTCGGCCTGGTTATGGGTAACCAGGATGGCGCTAAGCTTGTTTTCTTTAAGAATTTCGCGCACCTCAAAGGCCAGCCTTTCGCGGCTGTCGGTGTCCAGGTTGGAAAACGGCTCGTCAAGCAACAGTATTTTGGGTGAGGGGGCGATGGCACGTGCCAGCGCAACCCGTTGTTGCTGGCCACCTGACAATTCATGCGGGTAACGTTTGCGGGTATCAGAAAGGTTGATCAAGCTGAGCATTTCTGCCGTTCGGCTTTTAATGTAAGACTTGTCTTTTTTCTTCAGGCCAAATGCAATGTTTTGTTCTATGGTCAAGTGGGGAAACAGGGCGTAATCCTGAAACATCATGCCGATATGCCGGTTTTCCGGTTCTACCATTTTTCCGGGAGCGGATAGCACTATATTGGCCAGCTTGATTTCACCGGAATACACCGGCTCAAACCCGGCAATAGATCTTAATACCGTGGTTTTGCCACAGCCCGAGGGGCCGAGCAGGCAACCAATTTCACCTTCTTGCAATGAAAGGGAAAAATTTTCAACCACGACTTTCAGCTGTTTTTGCTGAGGGTAGGCCAGTTTGATTTTATCCAGTATGAGAAGCTGATTCATGGGTTTAATAGTTGGATTTCAGTTGTGATTTGGCCAGTATGATGACAGGTAATAGCCCCGCCAGAACAATGATAAGTGCGGCAATGGCGCCTTCTTCATAAGTGCCACGGGCTGCTTCGGCATAAAGCCAGGTAGACAGGGTTTCAAAGTTCAGTGGGCGCAACAATAAAGTTGCGGAAAGTTCTTTCATGGCATCCACAAAAATAAGCAGTGAGGCGGCTCCAATGGCCGGTTTCAGCAAGGGCAGGTGAATTTTGTAGAAAGTTTGCCGTGAAGATTGGCCCAGAATGCGGGAAGCATTTTCAAGTGAGGGTGGGATGCGCGCCAGCCCAGCCTCTATGCCGCCTACGGAAATGGCCATAAAGCGAATGACATAGGCAATGATAATGCCGCTCATGCTGCCCATGATATAAAGCTGGGGAGGCAGCTGGAACAGGAAAGACATGCTGTCGGAAATAAGGGTATCTATAAGCGCATAGGGAGTAAGCAGGCCAATTGCCAGCACCGTGCCGGGTATGGCATATCCCAGGCTGCTTGCACGTACGATGAATTTACCCATGGTAAAACGGGGGTTGCGTACCACCCATACAATTAACAAGCCACACATAACGGTAATGAGCGTGGCAACGGCTGCAACGGTAATGGTGTTGAATGTTCCCCTGATCAGGTCATCGGAAACCGTACCAACGGCTTCCAGGCGTTTTATGCTTTCCGAAACCAGATAAATGGCAGGTATGATGAAGCCGCAGATAACCGGAAACCAGCCTAAGGCCATGGCAATAAGTGCCTGTATGCCGTGCAGTTTTTGAGGCTGTATGGGATGCATGCGTTGTGTGTTTGCATAACGCTGGCGCTGCCGTCCATGACGTTCCAGCCAGATTAAGGTGGTAACGACAATCAGCATGAAAATGGCAATTTGTGCCGCGCCTGCCAGGTTGGAGCGGGATATCCAGGTAGTGTATACCGAAACGGTCAGGGTTTGGATACCCAGGAATTCCGAGGCCCCGATATCATTCAGGGTTTCAAGCAGTGCCAGGCTAATGCCAACGGCAATGGCGGGACGGGCCATTGGAATGACGACACGAAAAAACGCCTCGCGACGGGTGCAGCCCAGCGTACGTGCGGCTTCTATCAGGTTGGCGGCTTGCGTCATGAACATGACACGGGTACTTAAATAAACATAGGGGTACAGTACAAAACCCAGCAGAACAATTGCACCACCCATGGAGCGGATATCCGGGAGCCGGAATTGGCGTGGTGATGTGTAGCCAAGCAGATCACGAATAACAGACTGGATAGGCCCCAGCGGGTGCATGACATCAAGATAAGCAAAAGCGATGATGTAGGTGGGAACAGCCAGGGGCAACAGTAATGCCCACATTAATATGGATCGGGTTGGAAACTGGTAGGCGGTTGTTAGCCACGCACTGCCGGTGCCCAGGCAAGCAACCACAATGGCGACGCCAATCAGCAGAATCAGAGTGTTGCCCAGAGAGTTTGGAATGACATTTTGCAGCAGGCCAATCCAATGCTGGAAGTCACCGGTAAAAGCGTGCCACAACAGCGTGAGTACGGGAGCGAGCACGCAGAAGGCCACACCAAGAACTAGATAGGTTGAAGCATTAAGCGATTGTGTTTTTTTTAATGGTGGCTGTTGCAAGGTGTTTTCTAACATGCTTTTAGTAATAGTTAAGGGCGATACGCATTAAACGTACCGCCCTTATTGTAAAACAGTTATGGACTTAGTTGTCAAAACCCACTTTGTCAACAAGTTCACTGGCTTGTTTACGGAATTTGGCAATTTCAGTCACTGGCAGGTCGTCAACCTGAAGTTCGCCAATCGCGGTCATGACCGGATCCATTTCAACGCCTTTGCGAATAGGGTATTCGTAATTGGTTTTTGAGTAAAGCTGTTGGGCCTGGTCTGAAACCAGGTATTCTAAAAATTTGACGGCGTTTTCATGGTTGGGTGAGTGTTTGGCAATGGCTGCACCAGTAATGTTTACATGGGTACCGCTGTCTTTAGGGTTGGCAAATGTTGGACGAATGACCTTGATGGCTTCACCCCATTTGTATTGTTCACTGCCAGGTTCAGCATTTTTCATGCGTCCTACGTAATAGGCATTGCCGATACCAATATCGCAAATGCCTCCCAGAATGTCACGGGCCACTTCGCGGTCGCCACCGGCTGCCTTGCGGGCCAGGTTGTTTTTGACGCCTTTAAGCCATTCTTCTGTTTTTTCCGTGCCGTTATGGGCAATCATGGCAGCGATCAGGCTGGTGTTGTATGGATGCTGGCCAGAACGGATGCAGACTTTGTTTTTCCATTTGGGATCAGCCAGATCTTCATAGGTGAAGGTGTCCAGGTCAAGTTCTTTGGCGACATACAGAACCCGGTCGCGCAGGGAAAAGGCAAACCATTTATTGTCAGGGGAACGCAGATTCTCGGGGATGATTTCTTTCAAGACTTTTGAGTCAACCGGTTGCACAAGGTCCTGGTCGACGACATCCAGTAGTTTGCCAATGTCTACGGTCATCAAGACGTCAGCAGGAGAGCGTTCACCCTCGGACTTGATGCGCTCGGGTAAACCGTCTTTGATGAATACGGTGTTTGCCTTGATGCCTGTGTCTTTTTCAAAGGCTTCCAGAATAGGTTGTATAAGGCGGGGTTCACGGGTTGTATAAAGATTGACTTCACCAGCGGCAAGTGCGGAAGTACTAATTGTTAGTGCACTTAATGTAAACAAACCTTTTTTGAACAGGGTCTTTCCGGAAATCATGAGAGATAATCCTTAATTGTTGAATGAGAATGATTATTAAATCCAATACCAAAGAATTAAACCACATAATCAATTTTTTTTAAAGTAAATATTTTCTATCCTTGCTAATATATTTACAGTATTATTTATTGGTATCTGATTCAGTAACAAATAAGTCTTGGTTTAATAAAAAGGGATTCCCATGAATAAGAAAACTATTCAAACAGATAAAGCGCCTGCAGCCATTGGTCCATACTCACAGGCGGTTGTTGTGCCGGTTGGCAGCACAGTTTATTTATCTGGTCAAATCGGTCTTGATCCTGTAACGGGTGAGCTGGTTTCTGAAAATTTCGAAGAACAGGTTCGGCAGGCATTTGCCAATATGACGGCAATTATTCATGCGGCAGGCGGTTCATTGAACAGTATTGTCAAACTAACCCTGTTTGTGACGGATATCCGTAACTTCGGTATTGTCAATGCGGTTATGTCCGAGATTATTCCTCAGCCTTTTCCCGCACGTTCAACCGTAGAAGTCAGTGCCTTGCCTAAAAATGCCCAGTTTGAAGTTGAAGCCATTATTATTGTGTAATCCAGCTTTTTTTATGGGTAAATTTTCAAGGTGCCTGAAAACGTAGTTCCACAATCATCCAGGCCCGGACTGTTGGATAAAAAATTCCAATCATTGGGCCTGGAGGTTGATTTTGATTTTGTGCTTCATTTGCCATTGCGCTATGAAGATGAGACCGAGATTCACAAAATTAGCCAGATTTATCCTGGCATGAGTGTCCAGCTTGAAGGGGTGGTTATCCATTCTGAAGTGGTTTTTAAGCCCAGAAAGCAGCTTGTTGCTACTTTTAAAGATGATACCGGGCAAATTTCCCTGCGCTGGATTCATTTTTATCCGAGTCAGCAAAGAATGCTTGAGAAAGGGGGGCTGGTTCGCCTTCGCGGAGAGGTGCGCGGCAGCAGCATGTGGGGATTTGAGTTAATCCACCCAAAAATGAGCAAGGCCGGAGAAGCTTTACCCAAAACCCTGACACCTGTGTATCCAACGACAGAAGGGCTGGCCCAGCCAAGTATCAGGAAGGCAGTGTTGGCTGCATTGTCACGTACGGTGCTTGATGACACCTTGCCCGAAGTTATCCAGAAAAAGTATCAACTTCCTGATTTTGCAGACTCCATAAAGCAACTGCATCAACCGCCTGTTGGTACAGATCCCTGGCAATTAACGCAAAAACTGCATCCTGCGTGGTTAAGAATCAAGTTTGATGAGTTGTTGGCGCAGCAGTTGGCCCTGGCTGCGGCAAGAGCGGCCAGACAGCAGAAAAAATCATTTCCCATGCAGCTTCAACCACACAAACTGGCGGACAGCTTGCTGGCAGGGTTGGCTTTCTCATTAACCGCGGCACAAAAAAGGGTTATTGACGAAATCAACCATGACTTACAGCGGGAGTACCCCATGCATCGCTTGCTGCAGGGGGATGTTGGTAGCGGAAAAACCATTGTGGCCGCGATGGTGGCGGCAACCGTACTGGAAAATGGCTTTCAGGTTGCGATTATGGCACCTACCGAAATCCTGGCCGAGCAGCATTTCATCAAGATGAAACAATGGTTCGAGCCTATGGGCATCGAGGTGGCATGGCTAAGTGGCAGCTTGCGGGCTAAAGTGAAACAGGAAACGACCAATGCGATTGCCTGTGGCAAGGCGCAACTTATTATTGGCACGCAAGCCCTGATTCAAAAAAATATCGAGTTTCACCGCCTGGGCTTGATGATTGTTGATGAGCAGCACCGCTTCGGGGTAGGGCAGCGGCTAAGTTTAAGCCGTAAAGGTGAGCATCTGCTGCAAAACCAGTATATGGTACCCCATCAGCTTAATATGAGTGCGACACCCATTCCCCGATCATTGGCAATGACTTTTCTTGCCGATCTGGAAGTTTCGGTGATTGATGAGCTTCCGCCTGGCCGTATCCCTGTCGTCACCAAGCTTTTTTCCGATAACCGGCGTGACGAATTGCTTGCGCATGTAAGGCAAGAAGTTAAAAACGGCCGCCAGGTTTATTGGGTTTGCCCGCTGGTGGAAGAAAGCGAGGCGTTACAGTTGCAAACGGCAGTAGATACACATGCCCGTTTGCAGGAAGAGCTGCCTGATGTTCGCAGTGGCCTGTTGCATGGAAGGCTTAATACTCATGAAAAAGCTGCGGTTATGGATGCCTTTGTACGGCATGATCTGGACTTGCTGGTGGCCACAACGGTTATTGAGGTGGGGGTTGATGTGCCCAATGCATCGCTCATGATCATAGAGCATGCCGAGCGTTTTGGCTTGGCCCAGCTTCACCAGCTGCGTGGCAGGGTGGGAAGGGGGCAGGCCAATTCCGTTTGTGTCCTGCTTTATCAACAGCCCTTATCGAAGGTGGCTTCGCAGCGCCTTAAAGCCATGTATGAAACAACCGACGGATTTGAAATTGCCCGGCGTGACCTGGATCAAAGAGGGCCCGGCGAGTTTCTGGGGGTACGCCAATCGGGCTTAGCCTTGTTGCGTTTTGCCGATATTGAAGCGGATTACCCGATTGTGGAACAGGCAAGAGAGGCTGCGCAAGAATTGCGGGAAAACTATCCTGACGCAGTAGCAAAGCACCTTCATCGCTGGATGCGAGGAAAAGAAGATTATATTCGCACCTGACATTTAGCCGTTTTTTATGTTGAATTGACGTAATTTAACTTTTATATTGCCAAGATTACAGGTTCATGTATATTTCGATAGTTTTATTTTGTTAAAATAATAGAGAAAATCTATTATCAGGAATTTGCGTGTGACACTTACTGAACTTAAATACATTATTGCCGTAGCAAGAGAGCGGCATTTTGGCCGTGCCGCAGAAGCTTGCTTTGTAAGTCAGCCAACACTTTCAGTCGCCATTAAAAAGCTGGAAGAGGAACTGGGTGTAACTATTTTCGAGCGAGGTGGCAGTGAAGTAGGGGTAACGCCTATTGGCATGCGCATCATCTCCCAGGCACAAAAAGTGCTCGAGGAAAGCGCCAATCTAAAAGAAATTGCCAGACAGGGTCATGACCCTTTGGCTGGTCCGCTAAAAGTGGGCATTATTCATACCATTGGCCCTTATCTGTTACCCAAGCTTATTCCGGTACAAATCCAGCAAACTCCGCAAATGCCCCTGATATTGCAGGAAAATTTTACGGTTCGCCTGCTTGAGCTGTTACGCCAGGGAGAGCTTGATTGCGCTATTATGGCATTGCCTTTGCCTGATGCCGGGCTTGAAATGAAACCTTTATATGATGAGGATTTCGTGGTTGCCGTACCAACCAATCATCGCTGGGCCAATGAAAAGTCGCTAAGTACCGATGATCTTAAACAGGAAACCATGCTTTTACTGGGCTCTGGCCATTGCTTTCGTGATCAGGTTCTGGAAGTTTGTCCCGAAATGTCCCGTTTTTCGGCTGCCGATGATGGCATCCAGCGTTCTTTTGAGGGATCTTCGTTAGAAACAATCCGCCATATGGTTGCGGCTGGTCTGGGTATTACGCTATTGCCCACAAGTGCGGTTTTGGAGCAGCAGGCATCAGAGAATGATCTGGTTAAGTATATTCCAATCAAAAAACCGGTTCCAAACCGTCGTATTGTTTTGGCGTGGCGTCGCAGCTTTACCAGAAGCGCCGCTATCGAAGCCTTGGCCCAGGCCGTTTTTTCATGTCATTTGCCTGGCGTGCATATGCTTCCCAATGAAAAATCCTTAACCTTGCCTGCATTTTCAGCATAATAAAGGCTATTTACCAACGATTGTGGGGTTTGTAAAACTCCTGACATAGTCCTTTATTATCCTTTGCATATTTTTATGCAACCTGTTAATGAAGGATACCCCATGAGCGATCTGGATCGTGACGATATTCCAAGCAATCACAGCCAAGCTGAGTCATTTAATGAATTGCTTGGAAAACAGCTGGCCCGCCGTGGCTTTTTAAAAGCAAGTGCGGGTGCCAGTACACTGGCGTTTTTTGGCTTTTCACTGAACAAGTCTGCTGCCTTTGCGCAGACAGCGGCAACAAGCTTGGCCGCGCCAGTTCCTTCCATGAGCTTTAAGGCTGTTGAAGCCAGCACCGCTGATAAAATCGTGGTCCCTGAAGGGTACCGTTATGCCGTGATCAATCGTTGGGGGGACCCACTGTTTACCGATTCTCCCAAATGGAAAGGTGACGCTACCGATGATTCTGCTGCACAAGCCATGCAAATTGGTGACAACCATGACGGGATTCATTATTTTCCTATTAATGGCAGTAGCACTGAAGGCTTGATGGTTACCAACCATGAGTACATTAATCCTGATTATTTCTTTCCTGCCAATGTTCGCGTTGCGGGTGAAAACTGGAATGCAGACTGGGTTAAAAAATCACAACGCGCACAAGGCGTTAGCGTTAAACATATTCGTTATGATGGCCAGAACTGGAAAACAGTTCTTGATTCCAAATATAACCGTAGCATTAATGCCCTGGATACAGAAATGGTTCTTACCGGACCATCAGCAGGCCATGATTTGCTGAAAACCAAGGAAGATCCAAGCGGTACCGTTGTTTTTGGTACTTTTGGCAACTGTGGTAATGGTTATACCTTGTGGGATACCTACCTGACCTGTGAGGAAAACGTAACGGATTACTTTGGTAGCCTGAAAGAAGGCGTTGAAAGCAATACCTTGATGAAGCGCTATGGTGTCGCAACCAAAGCGTCTGACGACAGCTATCGTTGGGAAACCCATGACAAGCGCTTTGATGTGGCCGAAGAACCTAATGAGTGGATGCGCCACGGCTGGATTGTTGAAATTGATCCGTTTGATCCTGAATCCAAGCCCCGCAAACTGACGGCCCTGGGTCATTTCAAGCATGAGAATGCCGCCATGACCTTGGCTGCCGACAAGCGTGTTGTGGTGTATATGGGTGATGACCAGCGCAGTGAATATATTTATAAATTCGTCTCTGATGGCAAGTTTGACCCGGCCAACAAAGAGGCTAACCGTACTTTGCTGGATAAAGGTACCTTGTATGTCGCCCAGTTTGCTGATGGCGAACAGGCGGGTGACCTGAAAGGTAAAGGTAAATGGATTCCTTTGACGCTTGATACTGTTGGCCAGGATGGAAAAAAACTGGGTGAGTTGTTCAAGGACCAAGGTGAGTTGCTGGTAAAAACCCGCCTGGCAGCGGATGCCGTGGGTGCAACCCCCATGGATCGCCCAGAGTGGATTGCGGTTAATCCTCATACCCAGGAAGTTTATGTAACCCTAACCAATAACTCTGATCGTGGTAGCGATAAGGAACGCAAAGGCACCAATGGCCTTAAACATCCCGGCATTGATGATGCCAATCCACGTGCCAAAAATCCTTATGGCCAGATTGTTCGCTGGAATGAGTCAGGCAAGGATGCGGCGGCTGGCGAATTCGACTGGGATGTGTTTGTATTAGCCGGAAATCCTGAGGTTCATAAAGAACCCGGTAATTTGATGGCAGGTACACAAAACGTTTCTGCGAAGAACCTGTTTAACAGTCCTGATGGCCTGGCTTTTGATAAAGACGGCCGCTTGTGGATCCAGACAGACGGCAACTTTTCAGATCAGGGTAATTTTGCCGGTAATGGAAACAACCAGATGCTGGTTGCCATTCCCGAGACAGAAACCGGTAAAGGCGAGATCCGTCGTTTCCTGGTTGGTCCTTCCGGAAGTGAGGTGACTGGCATTACCTGGACACCAGATTACAAAACCGTTTTTGTCAATATTCAGCATCCTGGTGAATATGGTAAACATCCGCGTGCGCCAAAAGTGACTCCTCAGGAGGATCCCTTGGCGTTTTCCAAATGGCCCATGGGTGATAATGATGACCCGGAGGGAAGCGGTGGCCGTCCCCGTGCCGCAACCGTGGTGATTTGGCGTGAGGATGGTGGCGTGGTAGGTGCTTGACGCTTAAACTACCGTTTTAGTTGCGCATATTTAAACCACTCCCTGCCTGTGCCGGGAGTGGTTTTTTTATCTGCTGGTTTTTATCCCGAATTTTCGGGTTAATGCCGTATACAAAGCAGTCCTGTTCAGTGTATGCTAGCCAAGTGATTATTCTACTAATTGGAGATTGAAGAAATGAATAAATCATTCCGCTTTACTTTGTTGGCAGCTGCCATGGGTATTTCAATGGGCATGGGCGTGGCTCAGGCAGAAAATGTCAAGATTGCAGTTGTGGGCCCGCTAACCGGTCCTGTTACGCAATACGGTGACATGGTGCGTGAGGGCGTAAAAACCGCCGTTGAACTTACCAATGCGGCTGGTGGTGTTAATGGCCAGCAAATTGAATTGGTTGAAGTTGATGATGCATGCGAACCCAAGCAGGGTCCTATCGCGGCAAACAGTGTCGTCAATCAGAAAATCGGTTTTGTGGTTGGTCCGGTTTGTTCGGGTGCAACCGTAGGCGGAGCCGCGGTTTATGATGAGCAGGGCGTGGTTATGGTAACGCCTTCAGCCACATCGCCCAACGTGACCGATGGCAAAAACTTTACCTTTATTTTCCGTACCATCGGACGCGATGACCAGCAGGGTCCTGCTGCTGCCAAATATATTATTGATTCGGTCAAACCACAAAAAGTGGCCGTTTTGCATGACAAGCAATCATACGGCCAGGGTATCGCCAGTGCGGTTCAGGATAACCTGAAAAAAGCCAATGTTGAAGTGGCTTTGTTTGAAGGTATTAATGCCGGTGAATCCGATTATTCTTCTATTATTACCAAATTGAAATCCCAAGGGGTTGATTTTGTGTATTACGGTGGTTACCATCCGGAAATGGGTCTGTTAATGCGTCAGGCTGCAGAGCAGGGCCTGAAAGTTAAATTCATGGGGCCTGAAGGTACAGGTAACCCGGAAATTAATGCCATTGCCGGTGATGCGGTTGAAGGCATGTTGCTGACTTTGCCTGCTGATTACTCTAGCCTGCCAGAAAACCAGGATATTGTTAAAGCTTTCAAGGAAAAGGGTCGTAATGCATCCGGTGCGTTTCAGCTGACTTCTTACGCTGCTACTCAGGCTATTATCAATGCCATGAACGCAACCAAAAGCACTGATCCAGAAAAAGTTGCCGAGTACTTGCATGCTAATTCAGTGCCAACCGTTATTGGTGATTTAAGTTGGAATGATCAGGGTGACCTGAAAGATTTTAAATTTGATATTTACACCTGGCATAAAGATGGCAGTAAAACCGCTGTTAAATAATATCGGTTTATTGCTTTAAATGTGAATAAAAAACGCTGCTTATCAAGGCAGCGTTTTTTTATTTAATGACGCGATTTTTTAAAGGGTTTTGTTAAGTGGATATATTAGATAACCCTTTGTTTGTATAGGATAAATCTGGCTTTATCAATCCAGGCGACGGGTGGTTTCAGCGTCAAACCAATGCAGGGCGTGGCTTCCATCTGGTACCACATAAATCGTATTGCCAGGTTTCAGCTGTTCTTGGCCTTGGGCATTGGCGTGAATGTTTTGCCTGATCACAATATTTGTATTGCCAACCTGGCTATGAATCAGTTGCTCAGACCCCAGTATTTCCACCATTTCAATTTTTACCGGTATGCCTGTATCATGGAGTGCGCAGTTTTCAGGCCTGAATCCCATAATGGCCTGTTTTTTATTTTTAGCCTGTTCTGCGATTTGGCTGTGATTGATAGGTAATACGGTACCGTCTTCAGTGGTTATTTTCCCTTCAATGCCAATATTCACATTAAGCAGGTTCATGGGTGGGGAACCAATAAAACTGGCGACAAAGGTAGAGGCAGGCCGCTCGAACACTTCCATGGGGGTGCCGATTTGTTCTGCAATCCCCTTATTCATGACAATCATGCGTTGTGCCAGGGTCATGGCTTCCACCTGGTCATGAGTGACATATAAGCTGGTGGTTGCCAGCCGGCGGTGCAACTTTTGTATTTCAAGCCTCATTTGCACGCGAAGCTTGGCATCCAGGTTGGACAGCGGTTCATCAAACAGGAATACTTTTGGTTCGCGTACAATGGCCCTGCCCATGGCGACCCGTTGCCGCTGCCCGCCAGACAATTGCTTGGGCCGGCGCTCAAGCAAATGGGAGAGTTCAAGTATTTCTGCGGTTTGTTGTACCCGTTCCTTGATTTGCTCCTTGGACATTTTTCGTATTTTCAAGCCATAGGCCATATTGTCAAAGACAGACATATGCGGGTAAAGTGCGTAGTTTTGGAACACCATCGCGATATCCCGCTGTGCGGGCTCAAGATGATTGATGCTGTGTGCATCTATCTGTATTTCGCCTTCGGTAACGGTCTCGAGGCCTGCAACCATGCGCATCAGGGTAGACTTGCCGCAGCCTGACGGGCCAACAATAACAATAAACTCCCCGTCTTTGATATCCATGCTAATGCCGTGGATAACCGCAACATTGCCAGGGTATGTTTTCTTGACGTTTTTAAAGCTGAGTGTTGCCATTATGAATAATCCTTATTTATTTTTCTGAATCTACCAGGCCTTTGACGAACCATTTTTGCATCAGTACAACGACCAGCCCGGGAGGAATCATCGCAAGCAGGGCGGTTGCCATGACCAGGTTCCATTCGGTTACGCTGTCGCCACCACCAATCATGGTTTTAATACCCACGACAATCGGTGTCATGTTTTCTGATGTTTTCATGACTAATGGCCATAAATACTGGTTCCAGCCGTAAGTAAACTGGATCACGAAAAGGGCCGCGATACTGGTTTTGGAAAGGGGGAACAAAATGTCCTTGAAAAAGCGGATGGGTCCGGCGCCGTCTATGCGGGCCGCTTCTACCAGCTCATCGGGAACCGTAAGGAAAAACTGCCGGAACAGGAAGGTGGCCGTTGCCGAAGCAATAAGAGGCAGGGTAAGGCCAGCATAAGAATTGGTCAGGCCCAATCCGGCGACAACTTCGAAGGTAGGAGAAATGCGGACCTCTACCGGTAACATCAGGGTGATGAAAATCATCCAGAAGCAAAGCATGCGAAAAGGAAAGCGGAAATACACCACGGCGAATGCCGACAGCATGGAAATGCTGATTTTGCCAATAGAGATGATCATAGCAATGACAAAAGACACCCATAGCATATTGCCTACTGGTGTGGTTTGCACTGAACTGCCGGTAAAGAGTACCTGCGCGTAGTTTTCAAGGAAGTGCGTGCCAGGAAGCAGGGAAATGGGGGCATTGGCTACTTCCCTGGCGGTTTGGGTAGACGCAACAAATGCGATGTAAAGCGGGAAGGCAACAATAATCAAACCGAAAATCAGGATCAGGTGTGCCAGTAAATCAAGCAAGGGGCGACGTTCAATCATGATGAACTCCTTTTGGGTCTGGTTCAGTATTGCACTTTACGGTCAACATACCGGAATTGGACAATGGTTAACAAAATGACGATAAACATCAGGATGACGGATTGGGCACCGGAAGAACCGTAATCAAATGACTTGAAGGCGGTTTTATAGACGTTGTAAACCAGGATGTTGGTTGAGCTGCCGGGGCCACCTTGTGTCGTGGTGTCAATAATGGCGAAGGTTTCAAAAAAGGCATACACCATGTTAATGACCAGCAGAAAAAAAGTGGTTGGTGATAATAATGGAAAAACGATGGTCCAGAAGCGGCGTGCCGGCGAGGCGCCATCAATTGCGGCGGCTTCAATGAGTGATTTGGGAATGGATTGCAAGCCTGCCAGAAAGAACAGGAAGTTATAGGATATTTGTTTCCAGACGGCAGCCATGACGACCAAAATCATGGCATCGGAAGAGTCCAGTCGGGGATTCCAGTCCATGCCCATTTGGGTAAGGTAAACGGCCAGGGTTCCGACTGCCGGAGAAAACAGGAAGGCCCAGAGCACACCCACTACGGCGGGTGCTACGGCATAAGGCCAGATTAGCATGGTCTTATAAAGCATGGCCCCTTTTATTACCCTGTCGGCCATGACGGCCAGCAGCAATGAGATGGAAAGGCCAATGACAGCAACCGCTATTGAAAAAACAAAAGTGACCGTGAAAGAGTCAAAATAGTAAGGGTTATTGAACAGGGCCGTATAGTTGTCCAGCCCAACAAACTGTTCGTCACCGCCAAAAGCGGATTCTATGAAAAAAGATTGCCATATTGCCTGACCGGCCGGCAGGAAAAAGAAGATCACCGTAATCAGAAGTTGTGGTGCAAGCAAGAGATAGGGCAGTAACTTATGGTTGAAAACGACGCGCTTTTCCATTATGCCTCTTGATGATAAATAGTAAAAAAAACAGCGAGCAGCCTAGATATTTTGCTCGCTGTTTATGCTTATGATTAATGTTTATTTATTGCTGTTTTCGAAACGCTGCAGCAATTCATTAGCCTGTTTTTGCATGTTTTCCAGGCCTTGCTCTACAGAAACTTTCTGGGCAAAAATGTTTTCCATTTCAGCGTCTTGAATGTCACGAATTTGTGGCAGGAAGCCAAGGCGCACACCACGGGATTCATCGGTGGTTTCAACGTTTAGCTGAATGAAAGGAACATCGGTACCCGGGTTCTTGTCATAGAAGCCTGATGCCTTGGTGAGTTCATAAGCCTCTTTGACCACAGGCACATAGCCGGTGTCCTGGTGCCATTTGGCAGCCACTTCGGGTGAGGCAATATATTGGAAGAACTCGGTAATGCCTTTATTGACTTCGGGGGATTTATTATTGAATACCCATAAAGAAGCACCGCCAATGACGCTGTTTTGCGGTGCGCCAGGAACGTCATCATAGTAGGGCAGGGTTGAAATGCCAAATTTGAACGGGGCGTTTTTGGCAAAGTTGGCGCGTGATCCGCTTGAACCGGTAAACATAGCGCATTTTCCTGAAGAAAACAGGGCGTTGGCGGCATCACCACGGCCACCGTATGTAAATGTACCGTCTTTGGCCATTTGGTTCAGGTAATTGAAATGTTTGACAAAGCCTTCCTTGTTCAATTCAATACGGGCATCAAGGCCATCGAAACCGTTATTTTTACTGGCATAGGGCAAATTATGCAAGGCAGAGAAGTTTTCAACCAACACCCAAGAAGGCCAAGCGGTTGTGTAACCGCATTCGATTCCAGCCTCTTTAAGTTTTTTGGCGGCTTCGTTGATCTGTGCGTAGGTTTTAGGTGGGGTATTGGGATCAAGGCCTGCTTTTTCAAACATGTCCTTGTTGTAATAGAAAACGGGGGTAGAGCTATTGAAAGGCATGGAAGCCAGTTTGCCATTGGGTTCGGAGTAATAGCCTGCAATGCCCGGGACAAATTTTTTCGGGTCTATCGGGTTACCCGCTTCTTCTGACATTTCCTGGATTGGCTTGATGGCTCCTTTGGAGAACATCATGGTTGCCGTTCCTACTTCAAAAACCTGGATGATGTCTGGTGCCTGACCTGCACGGAATGCGGCAATACCTGCATTCATGGATTCGCCATAGGCTCCTTTATAAGTAGGGTTGATTTTGTAGTCGGATTGTTTTTTGTTGAAATCACTGACAATTTCGTTAACCCGTTCACCCAAAGGGCCTTCCATGGAATGCCAGAAAGTGATTTCTGTGGCAGCATGGATACTGAAGCTGGCTAGGGCAAAAACACTACCCAGGATGATTGCAGATTTTTTGATTTGCATATTACTTGCTCCGGTTAATTAATAACAGCATTCTTTTGGAATAGTTACTTCAGAAGTAAAGCAAAGATAATATGACCCGTTTATTACGATATGGTGAATTTATATAACCAATATGGAAGTTTTGCATGCCTTATAAAATCAAACTAAAATGGCAGGATTGTTAAATCCATCCTGAATTGGTAATAAAATTACGCAATCTTTTAAATGCCTGTCCAGTGTATGGTTTTGGTTTTATGCCTTTATAAGCCGGGCTTTTCTCCTAGAGTAAATTTTTCCATGAAACAAAATATAAAAATCGCCTTTATTGGCGGCGGTAATATGGCCATGGCAATGGCCAGTGGCATGATTGGCACGGTTTGCCAGGCCGAGGATATCCTGGTTATTGATATCAACACGGCAGGGCATGCACGCTGGCATGAAAAAGGAGTTAAGACAAGCGCACAGGTTACTGCTGATCTTGCACAATGCAAGGTATGGATTTACGCTGTCAAGCCACAAAACATGCATGAGGCCATTGAAAGCAGCAAAACCCATTTGCAGCCAGATACCCTGGTTATCAGCATTGCCGCGGGACTGAATACACAATCTTTGTCAACCTGGTTGGGTTCATGGCAAAGCCCATCGCCTGGACTGGTCCGTGTGATGCCTAATACGCCGGCCTTAATTGGCAAGGGCGTGACTGGTTTATATGCTATGCCATCACTGGCTGAAAAAGACATTTTGCTGGCAGAGCAAATCCTGTCCTCAATTGGTTCAGTTGTTCGGGTGCAGGATGAAAACCTGCTTGATGCGGTTACTGCACTTTCAGGCAGTGGTCCAGCCTATGTGTTTTTATTGATCGAATCCCTGATTGATGGTGCCAAGGCCCTGGGGCTTGAGTACAATCAGGCCAAGAAACTGGCCATTGAAACGGTATTGGGTTCTGCCGGGTTGGCTGCGGCATCAGATCTGGAACCAGGAACCCTGCGTGAAAATGTAACCTCCAAAGGGGGCACAACGGCTGCAGCGCTGGCTGTATTTGAGCAGCATGCATTCAGGGATACGGTTAAACAGGCTATGAAAGCTGCTTCTGACAGGGCGGTTGAAATGTCCAGGGAATTGGGTAAAACTTAATGAAATCAAAAGGTTATTTTGATCAGATATCATCCGCTCAGGCGTTGTTGGCAATTGTGCTAATGGGCCTGATTGTGGTGGCTTCCAACGTTCTGGTCCAGCCACAGTTTCATATTAATGAATGGCTGACTTGGGGCGCCTTAACGTACCCGGTGTCTTTTCTGGTTACCGATTTGCTTAATCGACGCTTTGGTCCGCAAGTCGCAAGAAAAATAGTGCTGGTTGGTTTTGTAGCCGCCATTATCGTTTCTTATTTATTGGCGGATGCCCGGATTGCCATCGCTTCAGGCAGTGCTTTTTTGGTTGCCCAGCTTGGCGATATTTTCATTTTTGACAAAATGCGATCACTAAGCTGGTGGAAAGCGCCATTTATAGCGGGTGCTTTGGCATCTGTTATTGACACTTTCCTGTTTTTTGCCCTTGCGTTTGCCGGTACTCCCGTTCCATGGGTCTCTTTGGCGTTGGGTGATATGGTAGTTAAATTGCTGGTTAGCACTTGTTTGCTGCTGCCTTTCAGAATGCTCATGTGGAATATCGGAAAACCGAAAAATTGCACGATTTGATGCCGGCCTAATGGTTTTCAAGGCTTTACCCAAAATCGGATTTTGTCTATGCTTTTGGGATTTACATTAATTGGTATAACGAGAAAAAAATGCAAGAGTTCTTACCTCAATTTATCCAGCAGCTGTTTAACGGCTTGTCACTGGGCGCCATTTATGCATTAATTGCGATTGGCTACACCATGGTGTACGGGATTATTGGCATGATTAACTTTGCCCATGGTGAGATTTACATGCTTGGCGGCTACGTAGGGTTGGTTACTTTATCTGCGATTGGCGTTAACAGTGGTGTTCCCATTCCCATTACGATTCTTTGCATGATCCTCATCGCTGTGGCGGTAACGGCGGTTTATGGTTATTCGGTAGAAAAAATCGCCTATCGGCCGGTACGAGGTGGGCCACGGCTGGTAGCACTTATCAGTGCCATCGGTATGTCCATTTTTTTGCAAAACTGGGTAGCGATTGGCCAGGGCTCGCGTGATATGGCTGTTCCCAACCTTATTCCCGGGGCTTTGCAGTTTACCGTTGGCGCCTCCGACTTTACCGTAACGATTACCTATGCACGGTTAATGATCATCACGGTGGTATTCTTCCTGATGGTTGGGCTGACTTTTTATATCAAGAATTCCAAAATGGGCAGGGCATCACGGGCTTGTTCCCAGGATATGCATATGGCCAACCTGTTGGGCATTGATACGAATAAAGTCATTTCCTTTACTTTTATTCTGGGTGCCATGTTGGCAGCCGTCGGCGGTGTCCTGATAGCCTTGACGATTGGCAAGCTGAATCCGTTTATCGGGTTTATTGCCGGCATCAAGGCATTTACGGCTGCTGTGCTGGGGGGCATCGGCAGTATTCCGGGCGCCATTCTCGGCGGGCTTTTGCTTGGGGTGGCCGAAACACTTGCGGCAGCTTATTTGTCTTCCCAGTATAAGGATATCGTTGCCTTTGGCTTGCTGATTTTCATTTTGCTGTTCAGGCCCAGTGGTCTGTTGGGTAAACCTGAAGTGGAAAAAGTGTAATGAAAAATATAAAAAGTGCATTTTTTGCAGCCCTGTTAACGGGCATCATGATTGTTCCCATTTTTGGGTTGCAACTTGAACGAAAAGGCATCAACACAGAGATCATTCCGCACTGGAGCATTTCCCTATGGGGTATGGCTCTTGTGTTTGTGGTGCAGTTGTTAAAGCCTTATATATTCAAAAAAAGACCGGGTGTGCGTTTTACCTTGCCAAGGGTCCCTTCGCTCAATCCAAAAACCAGCACTATGCTGTTGGGCTTGGTCTTTGTAGCGGCCGTTATCTGGCCATTTTTCAGTGGCCGCAGCCAGGTTGATATTGCAACGTTAGTACTTATTTACGTCATGCTTGCGCTTGGCCTGAATATTGTAGTGGGTTTTGCCGGCCTTCTGGACTTGGGTTTTGTGGGTTTTTATGCAGTAGGTGCTTACACTTATGCCTTGTTATATCACTGGGCTGGCTGGGGGTTTTGGGAGGCCCTGCCAGTGGCAGGCGTCATGTCGGCACTCTTCGGGTTTTTGCTGGGCTTTCCTGTCTTGCGCTTACGGGGCGATTATCTCGCCATTGTGACGTTAGGGTTTGGTGAAATCATCCGTTTGCTGTTGATTAACCTCTATCAATTTACCGGTGGCCCTGATGGGATTTCGGGTATCCCCAAGCCAACTGTCTTCGGTTATGAAATGACACGTAAGGCTTCGGTAGAAGGTGCCCAAACTTTTCACCAGTTAATGGGATGGAAATTTAGCACGATGGATGTCGTTATTTATTTGTATTTAATGGCATTGGTCTTGGCATTTATTACCCTTATCGTATCTAATCGGCTGGTTCGCATGCCAATCGGGCGCGCTTGGGAAGCGCTGCGTGAAGATGAAATTGCCTGCCGTTCATTGGGCCTTAATCCTACGCGAATCAAATTGTCTGCTTTTACTTTAGGTGCGACTTTTGCCGGTCTGGGTGGTGCGTTTTTTGCTGCCCGCCAAGGCTTGGTTAATCCCGAATCATTTACCTTTATCGAGTCGGCGCTTATTCTGGCGATTGTGGTATTGGGCGGGATGGGTTCTCAAATAGGCGTGATTCTGGCGGCCATTATCTTGACGGTACTGCCTGAGCTGGCAAGACAGTTTGCCGAGTACCGGATGTTGATTTTTGGCCTGGTAATGGTATTGATGATGGTATGGCGTCCGCAAGGCTTGCTGCCGGTAAAACGTCCGCAAGTGGAGATTCCCAATGAGTAAAAAAATATTAAGCGTTGATGGCTTGATGATGCAGTTTGGCGGATTGCTGGCGGTTGATTCGGTAAGTTTTGATGTAAGCAAAAATGAGATTTTTGCTATTATTGGTCCTAACGGGGCGGGTAAAACAACGGTTTTCAATTGCGTTAGCGGTTTTTACAAGCCAACTGCCGGCAGCATCACGCTAAATGGCAAGTCAATTGCCGGTTATCCAAGCCATAAAGTTGCCCAGCATGGCGTAGTGCGTACTTTCCAGAACGTGCGCTTGTTCAAGAATCTTACCGTTCTTGAAAACCTGCTGGTCGCCCAGCATACACAAATAAAATCCGGTCTGTTACCAGGCTTGCTTAATTTGCGTTCCTATCGCCGCTCTGAAAAGGAAGCTTTGGACAATGCGGTCAAATGGCTCGATTTCATGGGTTTGCGCCAGTTTGCCAACCGTGAAGCCGGTAATTTGGCCTATGGACACCAGCGACGACTGGAAATTGCACGCTGCATGATTACCAATCCTTGCTTGCTTTTGCTTGATGAGCCTGCTGCCGGATTGAACCCGCAAGAGAAAAAAGATCTGGCTGAATTGATCAATCAGTTGCGCAATGAGTTTGACATGTCAGTCTTGTTAATTGAACATGATATGAGCCTGATCATGGGTATTTCAGACCGTATTCTGGTCATGGAGCATGGCAAACCTATTGTTACGGACAAACCCGAAATTGTCAGGGCTGACCCTCGTGTTATTAAAGCCTATCTGGGAGAAGAGTAAGTGTTAAAACTGGAAAAGGTGAGTACCTATTACGGGGCTATCCAGGCATTGGATGAGGTAAGTGTCGAGGTCAATCAAGGGGAAATCGTAACCTTGATTGGGGCAAACGGTGCTGGCAAAACAACATTGCTCATGACGGTTTGCGGCAATCCACGCGCCAGAAGTGGCGCCATTACTTTTCTTGGTGAAGATATCACTGAAGAGTCTACCCATAAAATCATGCAAAAGGGTATTGCCGTTTCGCCAGAGGGAAGGCGCGTGTTTCCTGACATGACCGTCGTAGAAAACCTGAAAATGGGTGGCTTTTATCTGAAGCCGCAGGAAATTGAGGAAGGCCTTGAGCATGTATTCAAGTTGTTTCCGCGCCTGAAAGAACGTGCCAATCAGCGTTCAGGCACAATGTCTGGGGGGGAGCAGCAAATGCTGGCGATTGGCCGGGCACTGATGAGCAAGCCACGCCTGTTGCTGCTTGATGAGCCTACGCTTGGTCTGGCGCCCTTGGTTATTGCCCAGATTTTTGAAATTATCAGGACCATTCGTGATGAAGGGGTAACCGTGTTTTTAGTAGAGCAAAATGCCAATAAGGCATTGCAGCTTGCCGATCGGGGTTATGTGCTTGAAACGGGTAAGGTGGTGTTGTCTGATACGGGTGCCAACCTGCTGATTAATGATGACGTGCGTAAGGCTTATTTAGGTCACTAGCCTACCAATATTTTCGTATCTAGGTCATTTTTCAATTTAGGTTAAAAAAAACCTGGTGCCGTTTTTGCGGTAACCAGGTTTTTTTATAAAGCAAGTAACTACATTCAAACTAGGTAGTTTCAGGACGATATTGCACGAAACAAAAACAATACGCCAGTACTGTGTATTTACATCAAAAAATTAAATATTTAGTTTTTGGTGTCGTTTTGTGTTTTTGGGTTGTGCGGATCACTCGTGTATTCCTGATCGTCATTGTCTGGATTGCTGTTGGCTGCATATTCTTGCCTGGAATCGATATGCTCATCGGTTTCATCATTTCCGTTTAAAGTATCTTCCAATGACACGATAGCATTACCGGATTTATCTTTGGCCATTTTATAAGCAGGCCTTTCCTTGACCGCACTTAGAAAGGATTGAATGTTTTGCATTTCTGCTGTGATGCATCCACGTGCTTCGGCCAGTTCAAGTGGGTAACACATCTGGATGTCCGCAGCGGTAAACTGGCTTCCACAGAACCAGCCGTGTTGGCCCAATTCTGCATCAATGAATTTGAGTTTTTTTTCAAGTTCGGGGATGACGCTTGAATTGATGGTGCCATTAACCGCTTTCTTGAGGATGGAGCGGGCAAAAAACGGCACGCGGGTTGTACCCATTTTCAGCATGGCCTGATACTTGGATAATACAGGCATCAGCGAGCCCTCGGCAAAATGCATCCATAGGGCATATTGATTGTAATCAGCAGAGGCGATAGGTGGACGCAGTCCACGGCGGTCATAATGATTAAGCAGGTATTCGATAATGGCGCCTGATTCTATCAGGGTTAGTCCATTATCGTCGAGTATGGGGGCCACGCCAAGCTGGTGAATATCATGCAGGGAACTTTCTGCTTCGAAGGTTTCCGGGGTTCTGCGATGATGCTTTATTTGATATGAAAGCCCCAACTCTTCCAAAAGCCAGACAATGCGAAAAGATCTTGAAGACTCCAGGAGATGGATTGTAATCATAATAGACTCCGGTTTAGAAAGTTAAGGGGAAGGGGGCAGAATATCGCGAATTTTAGCCAGCAGCATTTCCGGTTCTTCGCTATCTGAAGCCAAAAACTGGACTTTACCATTGGCATCAAACACATAGATTCCACGCGCGTGCATGACTTCATAATTATTGGGGTCGCTGCCGGGTTGGGGTTTTTCTATTTGGTAGGCGACACGATAACGACGTGCAATATCTGCAATTTGTTTTTCGGTGCCAGTCAGGCCAATGGCACCATTATCGAAGGCATCAACGTAAGCCTGTAAAATTTCGGGAGTGTCCCGATGAGGATCTACGCTAAGAAACAGTATTTGTATACTGTTGGCCTTGTTACCGAGCATGCTTTTGAGGGCAGATAATTGTGCCATGGTTGTGGGGCAGATGTCAGGACAACTGGCATAGCCAAAAAACAAAAGCACAACTTTGCCCTTGACGTCTTTTTCTGTAATGGTTTTGTTTTGTGCACCATTCAAACTGAATTTTAAATCGGGAAGACGTCCTGTAATTTTATAAATAACACTTGGCTTGGTAACTTCCGGTTCTTGCGCTGCAGCAGGAACAGAATGCAATAAAGCCGCAGCCAATATAGAGCAAAGCAGGGTTTTCTTGATCATCACGCTTGGTACCAAAAATATATCAGGCAGCCTCTGTCATGCCACAATGTCGCAGCAGTGCTTCGGGGCTGGGTTCACGGCCACGAAAAGCCTTGAAGGATTCTGCAGCGGGACGGGAGCCCCCAACAGCCAGGATTTCTTGCCGGAATTTGTGGCCAATCGCGGGGTTAAGCGTACCCTGATTATCAAGGGGGTGCTCTTCAAATAGGCCATAAGCATCAGATGAAAGCACTTCTGCCCATTTATAACTGTAATAGCCGGCACCATAACCACCAGCAAACAAGTGGGAGAAATTATGCGGGAAGCGATGCCATGACGGTGGAATGATAACGGCCACTTCTTTGCGTACTTCATTAAGCAGGGACAGGACATCTTCAATAGAGGTCTGGCTGGTACGCAGGTGCAAAAGCATGTCAAACAGGGCAAATTCAATCTGGCGTACGGTTTGCATGCCACTTTGATAATTTTTTGCGGCCAGCATTTTCTGGTAAAGCGATTCAGGCATGGGTTCCCCGGTTTCCCAGTGTCCTGACAGTTTTTGCAGAACCGACCATTCCCAGCAGAAATTTTCCATGAACTGGGAAGGCAGTTCAATGGCATCCCATTCTACGCTTGAAAATGGGGAGGCAGCTGGCTCATCGACTTCGGAAAGCAGTGCGTGCAGCGCATGTCCTGACTCATGGAACAGGGTGATGACATCATCGTGGGTAAGTAGGGCAGGTTTATTGTCTTGCGGTGGTGGAAAGTTGCAGGTTAGGTAAACCACCGGTGTATGCAGGTTGTCGCCATGCAGGTGGCGGGTGCGTTCACTGTCAACCCAGGCACCGCTTTGTTTTCCGGCACGTGCGTACAGGTCTGTATAAAGATAGCCAATAAGCTGGTCATTCTCTTTAACGGCATAAACGGCAACGCTTTCATGCCATACGGGTGCCTTGAAAGGAACCAGTTCAACCTTGAACAGGGTACCAATTACATAAAACAAGCCATCGATAACTTTAGGTTCCGGTAAGTACTGTTTTACTTCTTCATCAGAATAAGCGTAACGGGATTGGCGCAATTGTTCGGATACATAGGCATAATCCCAAGGCTGAAGGTCATTCAGGCCTAAAGACTGGCTGGCAAATTGCTTGAGGGCGGCTACGTCTTGCTCGGCAAAGGGCTTTGCTTTCGAGGCAAGATTACGCAGGAAATCAACAACTTGGCCAGCATTGTCTGCCATGCGGGTTTCAAGGCGCATTTCGGCAAAGTCACCATAACCCAGCAACTGTGCCTCTTCGTTTCTGAGGGCCAGCAGCTTTTCTATGTTTGATGAGTTGTCGTACTTGGCATCACCTTGCTCTGAGGCGATGGTGGCATAGCCACGATAGAGTTTTTCACGCAAGGCCTGGCTTTTTGCATATTGCATGACAGGCAGGTACGAAGGCATTTTAAGTGTGAACTTCCAGCCTTCCTTGTTTTCTGCCTGGGCGGTTTGTTTGGCCGCATTAATGGCATCTTGCGGCAAACCCTCGAGTTCTGACGCATCGGTCACGATACATTCCCAGGAGTCGACGGCATCCAGTGAATTTTCTGAGAATTTTTGTGAAGTTAATGCGATTTGTTCGCTAATTTCAGCATAGCGTTCTTTGTCTTCACCTTCCAGTTCAACGCCACTAAGACGGAAATTTTGCAACGCCAATTCTATAATGCGTTTGCGGGTTGGGGTAAAGCGGTTGAATGCTTCGCTTTGGGAAATTTTCAGGTATTGCCTGTACAGGTCTTTGTTAAGACCGATCCAAGTTGAGAATTCGGTCATTTTGGGGAGCATTTCATTGTATGCATCGCGTAATTCAGGTGTATTAACAACTGAATTCAAATGACCGGCTACCGACCATGCCCGCCATAAGCGGGCAGAGTCGTACTCCAAAGGTTCTATGAAAGAATCCCAGGTTGGCTCTTTAACCTTTTCAACTATTTCATTAATGGCTTGCCGTGTATCATCCAGCAGGCTGTTGAGTGCGGGCGCCAGGTGATCTGGTTTGATGGCACTGTAATCAATGAGTTCGGATAAGGGGGCTAATAAGGGATTGCTATTCATGGACTCTTCTAAATTAAAGTTTGCGTTCTGCGGCTTCGATAGTGTTGACCAGCAGCATGACAATGGTCATGGGGCCAACGCCACCAGGAACCGGCGTGATGGCACCGGCAACCTCTTTGGCAGAAGAAAATTCTACATCGCCTTTGAGTTTACCATCTGCACCACGGTTAATGCCGACATCAATGACGATAGCGCCCGGTTTGATCATGTCACCGGTAATCATTTCGGGGCGTCCGGTTGCAACAACGAGGACATCGGCACGCTTGGTGTGTGCAGACAGGTCTTTGGTTTTGGAGTTGCAAATAGTGACGGTTGCGCCTGCTTTTTGCAACAACAGTGCCATGGGCTTGCCAACAATATTGCTGGCCCCTATTACGACCGCCTCGGCACCGCGAAGTTCAACATTTTCTGACTCAAGCATTTTCATGACCCCATAAGGTGTGCATGGAATGAACAAGGGCCGGCCGGTCATTAATGCACCGGCATTACTGATATGAAATCCGTCAACGTCTTTTTCAGGGCTGATGGTTTCAATAACTTTGTTTGCGTCAAGGTTGGCGGGCAAGGGCAATTGAACCAATATGCCGTGAACGGAGGGGTCATTATTGAGTTCGCGAATTCGGTCGCACAGCGCTTCTTCGCTTAAGCTGGCCGGGTATTGCTCTACCGAAGAATTAAGGCCAAGTTTGGTAAATGTATTGGCCTTGTTCCTGACATAAACCTGGGATGCCGGATCATCACCTACCAGAATCACTGTGAGTCCGGGAATGATATCCTTTTCCTTAAGTGCGTTGATGCGATCCGCCAGATTCAGTTTAATTGTTTCGGCGAGTTTTTTTCCGTCAATAATGCGAGCAGTCATTCAAATGTCCTTGCGATTTAATTACTTAGCCAGTGCCACTTTCATTAAGTCAGCGACAGTGGTTACTTCGAGTTTTTCCATGATATTGGCCCGATGGGCCTCAACGGTTTTAATGCTGATGTTCAGGTCATCGGCGATTTGTTTGTTAAGCCGACCGGCTACAATACGGCCCAGTACCTGTTGTTCACGTGATGTCAGCCGTGAAAGAAGTTCCTGATGGTTTTTTTGCTGTTCAGCAATTGAAGCCTTGTCTTGCGCCTGTACAACCATATGGGCGATCACTTCGCGTAAATCGGCTTCATTGAAAGGTTTTTCAAGGAAGTCGACCGCACCTTTTTTCATGGTTGATACGGCCATTGGCACATCACCGTGGCCAGTAATGAAGACAATGGGAAGAGGGGCGTTGCGCTTGATCAGCTCTTCCTGGAGTTCCAGTCCTGTCATGCCAGGCATACGGACATCCGCAATCAGCACGCTGATCATTGAAGGGTCATAGCTTTCGAGAAACTGTTCTCCGCTCTCGAATGATTGAACCTGGTAGCCATTGGCTTCTAGCAACCAACGAAGCGAATCTCTTACGGCTTCGTCATCGTCCACGATAAAAATTGTGCAATTATCTGTTGTCATATTTTGTTTCCTTTAATCATTGTTCTTGGAGTTGCTCTTTTGGAGCACAGGGAAGCAAAAAGCGGAAGATGGTTCCGCCTTCTGGATTTGCCTCAGCCCAGAGTCTTCCATGGTGAGATTCAATAATTGTTCTGCAAATATTGAGTCCCATGCCAAGCCCCTCTGACTTTGTGCTGAAGAATGGTTCAAACAAGCGTTCGGGTTCTTTCAGGCCGTGGCCACGGTCAATAACCCTTACTTCAATTTGCTTGTCGTGCAAGTAGGCGTTTACGCAAAGCGTGTCGGCTTCACTGTTAGACATGGCTTCAAGACCATTTTTTACCAGATTAAGCAATACTTGTTCGATAAGAATGGGGTCGGCCAACACATTGGGCAGGTCATCAGGCACGTTAGCCTCGATTTTGATGCGGCGCTTGCGGGCATCGATTTCGGCTAGATCCAATGTGTTGTCTATAATTTTAGCGATAGGTGTGCTTTGGCGGCGTGGCTCGCTTCGTTTGACAAACTCGCGGATACGACTAATGATTTTTCCGGCCCGCTCTGCCTGGTTTGCTGATTTCTCAAGGGCAGACAGGAGTTTTTCCTGGGATATATTGCCTGACTTGATCATTGCCACAATCGCCATATTGTAATTGGCAATAGCTGTTAGTGGTTGGTTCAATTCGTGAGCCAGGGAAGAAGCCATTTCTCCCATAGTGGTAAGCCGGCTGGTTAGCTGGATTTTTTCCTGCTGGATCCGGGAGTCTTCTTCGTGCTTGCGTCTTTCCGTAATATCCCTGGCTACCTGCATGCGTACCTTTCGGCCATCTGTCCAAATTAACATGCGGTGGTGCACTTCGAACCAGCAATCTGCTGAAGGGGCATATTGTTCAATGGTCATGCCACTGAAGCGGCCGCGTCGTCCACCCATCAGTTCACTGTGTCCGTTGGGCTGGGAACCAAAAAGGCGGCGGTAGGTACGGTTTGCAAAAAGCAGTTCCAGGCCGGCAGGCGTATCTGCCACAACGGAAATCGCATCATCCAGCCCTTCAAGCACGGTCATGAAGCGTTCATGAGCGGCAGTCAAGGCTTCGCGAACCCTTTTGGGTTCTGTAATGTCTGTCATGGAGGTCATCCAGCCAATTTGTTCTCCGTTGGGGTCCCGCAAAGGAGAGACATACATGCGTGAGGTAAATCGTGAGCCATCACGACGTTGGGCTTCAACCTCGAGTCCGGTGCTGGGTGTTTTTCCTGACATGAGCGTGTCAAGAATACGCTGGTGTTCGTCATATTTGCCAGGAACCCAGTAAGGATAGGGAATGCTTTTACCTAATAAATCCGCTTCATTCCAGCCCATCATGCGGCAAAAAGCCGGGTTTACATAAGCAATGCGGCCTTGCATGTCAAGGACGCGCATACCTGTGGACATGGAGTTTTCCATGGCACGCCGGAAGCTGGTTTCTGCGAGCAAAGCGGCTTCGGCGTTTGAGCGAAAACGCGTATATCGCCACAAAGCGAGCAGGCTGATAATAATAATGAAGGAAAGTGCCATGACGAAAAACATCAGGCGTTGCTGTTTGGTTTCTTCGTCGACAGTAACAAACATCACGCTTTCTTTATGTATTTGCTGCAGCCAGAAAAAACCGGTCATGACGAGCAGGTACAGCACAAGTACAAATACGGGCGTAATCCAATAAAGGCCTTTTTTTGTTATTTTTGCATTGTCATAAAACGACGAAGCCAGCAGGGATTTATTGGGTAAGTCAGACATTGATGTTACAAAAAATTCTTGAAAGTAAAAGGGTATTGTAATTGAGACAATTACCTATGATACTGGTTTTATGCCAGCAGGTAAATTTTTAATGTTCCTGGTGAGATATCTTTATTATTTCACAATATGAAAAGATATATCATTATATAAAATTTTGCTTGTGCGAACGCTTTCTGTCTCATAGAATAGGTAATGCATTATTAGCATTTAGCTGCCGGTGTGCCGGTGGCAAGCCTTGCCGTATTCTGTTTTTAAGGTACAGTGTGCTTTAATTGGAGCAGAACAAGATTAAAAAATAAGCGATTTGCTCAAAGCAAATCTTAACAGGAGAAAACGATGTCATCGCCTGATCTCAAACAACAAATTGCACAACTCACCGATGTTGATGCAGTTGAAACACAAGAATGGCTTGAAGCGCTTGAGGCAGTACTGGATCGGGAAGGTCCCGAAAGAGCGCATTTTATACTGGAAAAATTGATTGATTTGGCCCGTCGTTCAGGATCGAATATTCCGTTTTCTCCACATACTGCCTATGTAAATACCATTCCTCCCGGCCTTGAGCCGCCAAATCCCGGTAATCTTGCCCTTGAAGAGCGGATTCGTTCTTATGTGCGCTGGAACGCCATGGCGATGGTTGTAAAGGCTAATAGCCATAATCCGGTTGATGGCGGTGATTTGGGCGGACATATTGCATCGTTTGCTTCTCTTGCCACCATGATTGGATGTGGCCAGAACCATTTCTGGCATGGTGAAACCGCCGAGCATGGCGGTGATCTGGTTTATTTCCAGGGGCACTCTTCACCCGGTGTTTATGGTCGTGCTTACCTTGAAGGCCGTCTTACTGAAGAGCAACTGGATAACTTCCGCCAGGAAGTAGGTGGCAAAGGTTTGTCATCTTATCCTCACCCCAAGTTAATGCCAAATTTCTGGCAGTTTCCAACAGTTTCAATGGGCCTTGGCCCGTTAATGGCCATTTACCAGGCCCGTTTCCTCAAGTACCTGCATGCACGCGGTATCGCAGATACCAGCAATCGTAAAGTATGGGTCTTTTGTGGTGACGGCGAAATGGATGAGCCCGAATCCCTGGGTGCGATAAGCCTGGCTTCCCGTGAAAAACTGGATAACTTGATTTTTGTGATTAACTGCAACCTGCAGCGTCTTGATGGTCCTGTTCGCGGTAACGGCAAAATCATTCAGGAACTTGAAGGTGATTTCCGTGGCAGTGGCTGGAATGTCATCAAGTTGATTTGGGGCAGTTACTGGGATCCGCTGCTGGCCCGCGATAAAGAGGGTATTTTGCGCCGGGTCATGGAAGAGACCGTTGATGGCGAATACCAGGCTTACAAGGCTAATGACGGTGCCTATGTGCGTGAACACTTTTTTGGCAAACATCCCAAGTTGCTTGAGATGGTCAGCCGCATGAGCGACCAGGAAATTTGGCGCCTGAACCGTGGTGGTCATGATCCCAACAAAGTATATGCCGCTTTTGATGCTGCTGTAAAAACCAAAGGCCAGCCAACAGTTATCCTGGCTAAAACCATTAAAGGTTATGGCTTGGGTCATGTGGCGCAGGGTAAAAACCCGGCTCACCAGCAGAAAAAACTGGATCTGGATACCATTCGCGAATTCCGTGATCGTTTCAATATTCCAATTCCTGATGACAAGCTATCAGATTTGCCATACTTCAAGCCTTCTGAAGATTCGGCAGAAATGAAGTACCTAAGGGAGCAACGCCAGAAGTTGGGTGGTTATTTGCCTGCCCGCAGGGAAATTGCAGAAGAAAAACTGAAAGTACCCAGCCTGGATAAATTCAATGCCGTTCTTGAGCCGACGGCAGAAGGGCGTGAAATATCCACTACTCAGGCTTTTGTGCGCTTCCTGAACCAGTTGCTTCGTGACAAGAATATCAGTGACCGCATTGTGCCTATTCTGGCTGACGAGTCGCGCACTTTTGGTATGGAAGGCCTGTTCCGCCAGATCGGTATTTACGCGCCTGAAGGGCAGAAATATACCCCGGTTGATAAAAACCAGGTCATGTACTACAAGGAAACTGCCAACGGTCAGCTGTTGCAAGAGGGTATTAACGAGGCGGGAGCATTTGCGTCCTGGATTGCCGCGGCCACCTCTTATTCCACCAACAACCGCATCATGATTCCATTCTTCATCTATTACTCGATGTTTGGATTCCAGCGTATTGGTGATCTTGCCTGGGCTGCCGGCGATATGCAGGCACGAGGTTTCCTCCTGGGTGGTACTGCCGGTCGCACTACGCTGAATGGTGAGGGTTTGCAACACGAAGACGGCCATAGCCATATCATGGCTTCCACCATCCCTAATTGCGTTTCTTATGATCCGGCTTTTGCACACGAACTGGTTGTGATCATGCAGGATGGCCTGAAGCGCATGGTAGAGAACCAGGAAAACGTTTATTACTACCTGACAGTCATGAACGAGAACTATGCTCAACCGGGACTGAAAGCGGGTGATGAAGAGGGCATTATCAAGGGGATTTACAAATTCCGTTCTACTGACAAGGGCGACCTTCGCGTTCAATTGTTGGGTTCTGGCACGATTTTGCTTGAAGTGCTTGAGGCGCAGAAACTGCTTGAACAGGATTGGGGTATTGCTTCTGATGTCTGGAGTGTGACCAGTTTCACGGAACTTCGTCGTGATGGCCTTGACTGCAACCGTTACAACTTGCTGAACCCTACCGCGAAAAAACAAAAAGTTCCTTATGTCACCAGCAAACTGCAGGAGTCAGAAGGTCCGATTATCGCCTCTACTGACTATATGAAGCTTTTTGCTGACCAGATTCGTGAATTTATTCCTGCTGGTCGTGAATACAAAGTTTTGGGTACTGATGGTTTTGGGCGTTCCGACTTCCGCTTCAAGTTAAGGGAGCACTTTGAAGTTGACCGTCACTTTGTGGTGTTGGCAGCCTTGAAGGCGCTTGCTGATGAAGGCAAGATTCCTGCCGCCAAGCTTGCCGAAGCCATTAAAAAATATGATGTAAATCCAGCTAAATCCAACCCACATCACGCATAAGGTCTTTCGATATGAGTAAATTGTTAGAAATTAAAGTGCCGGATATCGGAGATTTCAGTGAGGTTGAGGTCATCGAATTACTGGTTGCTGTTGGAGATCATGTTAAGGCGGAACAAAGTCTGATTACCGTTGAGTCTGATAAGGCCTCTATGGAAATCCCGTCTTCAGAAGCCGGCGTTGTGAAAAGCCTGAAAGTGAAATTGGGTGACAAGGTTAAAGAAGGCAGCGTGATTCTTGAGCTGGAGGCCGCTGGTGAGGCCAGCGTGCAGGCTGCTCCTGCAGCGGCTGAGGAGACCGCGGTTGCTGTTAGCCAAGCGGCTGCAGAAGCGCCAGCGGCTGTGCAGCCAGCACCAGCGGTCGCGGGTGGGACGGTAAGCGTTGTTGTACCTGATATCGGCGACTTTAGTGAGGTTGAGGTAATTGAACTCTTGGTGGCGGTTGGCGATACCGTAGAGGCAGAGTCTAGCCTGATAACCGTGGAGTCTGATAAGGCCTCCATGGAAATTCCATCATCCCATGCAGGGACAGTGACCGCAATAGCAGTAAAGGTTGGAGATAAGGTCGCCAAGGGATCTTTGGTGTTGGAGCTTAGCACTAACGGTGCTAATGCCAGCGCTGCGCCAGTACCAGCACAACCTCAGCAGGCGGCGCAAGCTACGCAAACCATGGTGAAGCTGCCTAGTTCCGACCGCATTGATGAAACGGCCACGGTTCCTTCTGAGTTCAGGGTTTCGCCTACCGCTTCTTTTGCACCTACTGCATTGCCAAGCCGTAACTTGCCGCATGCCTCTCCTTCTGTGCGCAAGTTTGCACGTGAACTGGGTGTGGATCTTGCCCAAGTGAAAGGGACTGGTGAAAAGAACCGGATTACACAGGATGATGTGCGCAAATATGTGAAGGCAACCCTCACTGCTGCCATGAGCGCACATTCCACTACCACCAGCACTAGTGTTGGGGCTGGCGGTTTGTCGGTACTTGATTGGCCAAAAATTGATTTTGCCAAGTTTGGCCCGATCGAAGCCAAACCCTTGTCGCGTATCAAGAAAATTTCAGGTGCCAACCTGCATCGTAACTGGGTCATGATTCCTCATGTGACCAATAATGATGAGGCGGATATTACCGAGTTGGAAGCACTTCGGGTAAAACTGAACAAAGAGAATGAGAAAGCCGGTATCAAGTTCACCATGTTGGCTTTCATTATCAAGGCAGTGGTTGCTGCCCTGAAAAAATTCCCTGAATTCAATGCATCGCTCGATGGCGACCAATTGGTCTTGAAAAAATATTTTCACATTGGTTTTGCCGCTGATACGCCAAATGGATTGGTTGTGCCAGTGCTTAAAGATGCGGACAAAAAGTCGATTACCGACATTGCCAAAGAAACGGCTGAACTGGCCAAGCTAGCCCGTGATGGAAAACTTTCTCCATCACAAATGCAGGGCGGCTGCTTTACCATTTCTTCATTAGGCGGGATTGGCGGTACTTCATTTACGCCCATTATCAATGCGCCTGAAGTGGCAATCCTGGGTGTTTGCCGTTCTTCTTATAAACCGGTTTGGAATGGCCAGGCTTTTGAGCCACGCCTGACCATACCTCTGTCATTGTCCTATGATCACAGGGTTATTGATGGTGCGCTTGCTGCGCGTTTCAATGCCTATTTGGGTTCATTGCTGGCGGACTTCCGCCGGGTATTAATCTAAGGGCAGAGGTCAAAAATGAGTCAAATCGAAGTTAAAGTACCTGATATTGGTGATTTTGATAGCGTTGAGGTTATTGAAATCCTGGTATCACCTGGTGATGTGGTTGCCGAGGAGCAAAGCCTGATTACCGTGGAGTCTGACAAGGCCTCCATGGAAATTCCTTCATCTGCTGCCGGAAAAGTGGTGGCGCTTAACATCAAGCTGGGTGATAAGGTAGCTCAAGGCAGCGTGATTTTAACGCTGGATAGCAACCAGGCCGGTCCCAAAGTGACACCGGCTGCTACCACTCCGCCTGTTGGGCAGGTAGTTGCAGCAACCCCTACTGTATCTACGCCAGTTGCCTCAGCAGGTATTTCAGAAAATGCCTATGATGTGCTGGTGCTTGGTGCCGGTCCGGGCGGATACTCGGCTGCCTTCCGTGCTGCCGATCTTGGCCTGAAGGTAGTGCTGGTTGAGCGTTACGCTACCCTTGGCGGTGTTTGCCTTAATGTCGGATGCATTCCATCTAAGGCCCTGCTGCACAATGTGGCGGTTCTGGAAGAAGCCAAGCATCTGGCCGCTAATGGGATTGTGTTTGGTGAACCCGTTATAGATTTGGATAAGTTGCGCGGTTACAAAGACAGTGTTATTGGCAAGCTTACCGGTGGCCTGGCCGGCATGGCCAAGGCCCGCAAGGTTATGGTGGTAACAGGTGTTGGCGAGTTTACAGACAGTCATCATCTAACCGTTGCCAAAGCTGATGGCACGACTGAAACACTGGCCTTCAAAAATGCCATTATTGCGGCAGGAAGCCAGTCGGTAAAATTACCGTTTTTGCCCGAGGATGATCGCATTGTTGACTCAACCGGTGCCTTGGCGCTTAAGTCCATTCCCAAAAAGATGCTGATTGTTGGTGGAGGCATTATCGGACTGGAAATGGGAACCGTCTATTCTGCTTTGGGTGCCCGTCTTGATGTGGTTGAAATGCAAGACGGCCTGATGCAAGGTGCTGATCGTGATTTGGTCAAGGTTTGGCAAAAAATGAATGCGCCTCGCTTTGACAATATCATGTTAAACACGAAAACGGTTGCTGCCGAAGCGAAAGAGGATGGTATTTGGGTGACTTTTGAAGGTGAAGGCGCGCCCAAAGAACCGCAACGCTACGATTTAGTACTGCAGGCTGTAGGTCGTTCCCCCAATGGCAAAAAAATCGGTGCGGAAAAGGCGGGTGTACAGGTCAGTGAGCGCGGCTTTATTGCGGTTGACCAACAAATGCGTACTAACGTTCCCCATATTTTTGCTATCGGGGATCTGGTGGGGCAACCCATGTTGGCGCATAAGGCGGTTCATGAGGCCCATGTGGCAGCCGAAGTGATTGCCGGCCAGAAAAGCTTCTTTGATGCCAGGGTTATCCCTTCCGTGGCTTATACGGATCCTGAGGTGGCATGGGTTGGGCTTACCGAAGAACAGGCCAAAAAAGAGGGTATCAAGATTGAAAAAGGTCTTTTCCCTTGGGCAGCTTCTGGTAGAGCTATTGCCAATGGTCGTGATGAAGGTTTCACCAAGCTGATTTTTGATGCGGAAACCCATCGTATTTTAGGTGGCGGTATTGTGGGAACGCACGCTGGCGACTTGATCAGTGAAGTGGCTCTGGCTATTGAAATGGGGGCTGACATGGTGGATATAGGCAAAACCATCCATCCGCATCCAACATTAGGTGAGTCGATTGGCATGGCGGCAGAAGCTGCCCATGGCAGTTGCACCGATTTACCCCCAAGCAGACGCAAATAATAGCGTTTTTGTTTCAGGATTAAAACTCTCTTATTTTCCGGTTTTCCGGAAAATCAAGAGAGTTTTTTCTTGGTGTCGCTTAAAATAGTCGATTAACCGTTAAGTATTTAAATATATTGAAATGACTGCCGTACCTACTGAACAGCATTCTCTGGATGAATGGCTGGCTTATCTTGAATCCATTCATTCAACTTCCATTGATATGGGCCTGGATCGCGTTAGTGAAGTTGCCAGACGCATGGATATCAATTGGTCTGGTGTGAAAATCATCGTAGGTGGCACCAATGGCAAGGGCTCTACCTGTGCCATGCTGGAATCCATCTACCTGGCTGCCGGATATTCTGTTGGCATGTACACATCACCGCATTTGATTCATTTCAATGAGCGTATCAGGTTGGATGGCAGCATTGTTCAGGACGCGGATATTGTCGCGCAACTTGTCCTGATAGAGAAAGCCCGCGGTGAAATTTCCCTTACTTACTTCGAATATACAACGCTGGCAGCCTTGCTGTTGTTCAAGCAGCATAATGTTGATGTGGCCGTACTTGAAGTAGGGCTTGGTGGCCGGCTTGATGCAGTCAATATTGTTGATGCAGATTGCTCTATTGTAACCAGCGTCAATATTGATCATACCCAGTGGCTGGGCAATACGCGCGAAGAAATCGGCTTTGAAAAGGCGCATATATTCAGGGCAGGGAAGCCCGCGATTTGCAGTGACCCTGAGCCGCCTCAATCGCTGCTTGATTATGCCAACAGTATTGGTGCAGACCTGTGGCTGTTCGGTAAAGATTTCAATTATTCTGGCGACAAACAGCAATGGGCTTTTGCCGGACGCACCCAGCGCCGCAATGCCTTGGCTTATCCTGCCTTGCGTGGCGCCAACCAGTTGTTAAATGCTTCTGCGGCATTGGCTGCCATAGAAGCGCTTCGTGGCCGTCTGGCGGTACCCATTCAGGCCATTCGTGAAGGGTTGTTGCAGGCTTCATTGCCAGGCCGTTTCCAGATTTTGCCCGGTCAGCCTACCGTTATTCTTGATGTAGCCCATAATCCACACGCTGCTGCGGTACTGGCGCACAATCTTGATGGCATGGCTTATTTTCCATATACCCATGGTGTTATTGGCATGCTGAATGACAAGGATTGTGATGAAGTCCTGAAAAAAATGGGCAGGCGTATAGATCATTGGTATTGTGCAAGCTTGCCTGGCGACCGTGCTCGTTCGGGCCAGGATATTGCCGATAAAATCACGGCACTTTTTCCTGCCGACAAAGATGGATTGCCAACTGTTGCGGTCTATGATACACCTGTAAGCGCATATGAGGCCGCACGGGAAAAAATGGCTGACAATGATAGAATTGTGGTTTTTGGTTCATTTGTAACGGTGGCAGCCGTTATGCAAAAGCTAAATAAAGGGTAAGTTAGCGCTAACGTTAACGCTCAACAAGGATTTTTATGGGATTGTTCAATTCACAAAATAACCAGAATCAATATCATCGGTCGCGGACCAGAATGAGTGAGTCCGAGCAGCAGGCGCTCAAGGCCAAGGCCCGAAATCGCTTGATTGGTGCAATTGTATTGATTCTTTTGGCAATTATCGTGGTGCCTGTTATTCTTGATAACAATGATGATGCCCCCATTATCCAGCAGCAGCCACCCATGGCCCCATTGGTGGCTGGCAGAAATAATGATGCCAATGTGGCAGGCACGTTATCGGTAACAACTGCCCCCGGTGTTGAGTCCAATGGCGGTGTTTCAACTTCCCAGCTTGTCAATACAGACGGTACCGTTTCCGGTGACGTTCAGGTAACCGGTTCTGTTGCATCCGACACAGCGATTATTCCCGAGCAAACCCAGGAAATGCCGGTTGAGTCTGTCGCTTCTGGTACGGCAACAGTACCTGGTAGCCAAAACCCAAGCCTGGCTGGACAAGAAGCCCAAACACAGGCTCGAACATCTGAATCCAAAGATGCAATCAAAAAGCAGGAGACGGAGCGTTCAAAACCGGTTGAAATCAAAAGGCCTGACAATCGAATTACGATTAAAGAGGCAGAGCGTACCGATGATGGTTCACGCGCCTTGGCCTTGCTTGAAGGGCGTAGTCCTTCTGTCAAGCCTAAAAGCTCAACCAAAGTAACCAGTGGAAATTACTCTTTGCAGATTGCCTCTTATTCCTCATCCAAAGATGCCCAGGAGCGGCGTGAAAAATTAATCGCATCAGGTGTTTCCAACACCTATGTGCAAAGTGCCATGGTTAATGGCAAACAGCAATACCGTCTTCGGGTAGGCCCCTTCAACTCACGTGAAGCGGCTCAGGCAGCTCAGACACGTTTGCGCACCTTGGGTTATGACAACGGATTCATTTCATCCAACTAGGCCATTGTGACCGAATTTGATTATGTCGCGTTGGGCATTATTGCCGTGTCCGGCTTGCTGGGACTAATGAGAGGATTCCTGAAGGAGTTCTTCTCATTAATTGCTTATGTTGTTGCATTTGTTGGTGCTGCATGGTGGGGACCACATGTTTATCCCTGGTTCCAGGAATTTATTGATAATTCCCTATTGAGTATGGGAATAGGTTATGCCTTGACTTTTATCGGTGTTTTGCTGGTGGTGGGTTTGCTTAACCTAACACTGGGAACGCTGATAGATAAAACCGGCCTTGGGCCGGCAGATCAGGGTCTTGGTATTTTATTTGGTTTGGCACGGGGCGTTCTTATTGTTCTTGTGCTTGTTGTTATTGCGGGATACACTCCATTTCCTCAGGAACAATGGTGGGTAAATGCGCATTTTTCAGAGCCTGCAGTCAACCTGATTAAACAGGTTACGTTGTTTTTGCCCGAAAATGTGGGATCTTACCTGCCTTATCAGTAGTTTTCATCGTTAAAAATAGGTATACACAATATGTGTGGAATAGTCGGGATCGTCGGTCGCTCTCCTGTTAATCAATTGATATATGACAGCCTGCTTTTGTTGCAGCATCGCGGCCAGGATGCTGCGGGCATCGCAACGGCAAATGGCAACAACTTTAATATGTTCAAGGCGCATGGTCTGGTCAGGGACGTATTCAGAACGCGTAACATGCGTTCATTGCCGGGTAATTCGGGCATCGGACAAGTTCGTTACCCTACGGCAGGCTCCAGTGACAGCCTTGAAGAAGCGCAGCCGTTTTATGTAAATGCACCATTTGGCATTACTTTTGCCCATAATGGCAACCTGACTAACTGGCGTGAATTGCGCGAATCGTTGTTCAAGGTGGACCGCCGTCATATCAATACTAATTCCGACTCTGAAGTCCTGCTAAACGTGCTTGCCAACGAGTTGCAAAATGCGGCACAAGGCATTTCACTGGATACGGCTACTATTTTCAAGGCAGTGGCTGCAGTCCATAAGCGGGTTAAGGGTGCTTATACCGTCATTGCCCATATTTCGGGTTATGGCATGCTGGCATTCCGTGATCCGTTTGGTATTCGTCCTTTGTGCCTGGGTCGCTCTGAAACAGAGCAGGGAACTGAATGGATTGTTGCCTCCGAATCTGTTGCTATAGAAGGTATCGGATTCGATTTTCTGCGTGACATTCAGCCTGGTGAGGCGGTGTTTATCGATCTGGACGGTAATGTTGCCTCGCAACAATGTGCGGACAATCCCGTGTTAACGCCCTGTTTGTTTGAGTATGTTTATTTTGCCCGTCCAGACTCTACGATCGATGGGATAAACGTTTACAACGCCCGTCTTAAAATGGGTGAATATTTGGCCAACAAGGTAGCCAAGCAACTGCGTTTAAGTGATATTGACGTGGTCATGCCTATTCCTGACTCATCCCGGCCCGCTGCAATGGAATTGGCATCCCATCTGAAACTGGAATACCGCGAAGGATTTATCAAAAACCGCTATGTTGGCCGTACGTTTATTATGCCTGGCCAAGCCGTCCGTAAAAAATCCGTGCGCCAAAAACTGAATGCCATGAGCATGGAGTTCAAGGGCAAGAATATTTTATTGGTTGATGATTCTATTGTGCGTGGCACGACAAGTCGTGAGATTGTCGACATGGCCAAGGCAGCGGGTGCGAATAAAGTATATTTTGCCTCTGCTGCGCCTGCGGTGCGCTATCCTAACGTGTATGGTATTGATATGCCTTCACAGCAAGATTTGATTGCAACCGGCAGAACGCCTGAAGAAGTGGCCAAGGAAATAGGTGCTGACGGTTTGGTTTATCAGGATCTGGAGGATCTTAAACGGGCAATTCATGACCTGAACCCGAATATTAACCAGTACGAGGCTTCTTGCTTTGACGGAAAATATGTCACGGGTGATATTGATGAAGCCTATCTGAAGCGCCTTCATGACAGCCGTTATCAGGAAGGCAGCAGATCAGAGCCACAGGGTGGCTTGCAATTCAATATGGGTTATGCGGCCAATAACGGCACTAACTACTAATCCTGCTTTATTTGGCGGTGTTGTTTTTTGTGAATAACACTGCCAAAGACATCATTATAATTACCACAAACAAAATCAGGCTCCAGATGGCGTATTCAACGCCAAAGAATATAACACGGGCATCCATGCAAGAGGCATATATCCCAAATAGCCATGGCACTGCAGCATCCAGCCCGGTTGTTCGTGCGATAAAGCGGTCGGCAAAAGTCATGTCACAGGAAAACATCTCGGCGGCGACGCTATATTGATACCAGGCAGCCAGTACGCCGCTTACGCCAAGTCCGGCACTGGCAAGGGCAAGTATTTTCTTGGCGACGGCGGAACTGAAAAAATTAGCCAGCAGGCAAACCGCTGCAATGCACAAGAATATAAGACGCTGCAACACACACCAGGCACAAGGAGCCATATCAAGGACATGTTGCGAAAACAGGGCGATACCAACTGCAGCCAGACAGAGAAATGCAATGAGATTAAGTATTTTTTGTGTCATATGGGTTTTTATTTCAGGAATGAAGTTTGGCAATATCGCCCGAAAGGGACATTATAAGCTCGTAAGCACCATTCCAGACAATTTGCACGCCGATGCAAAGCAGGATAAAAGCTGAAAGGCGCATGAACACGGCTGTTCCGGTTGATCCAAGCCTGTAAAGGAGTTGGGCGGCATAGCGAAGGCAAAGGTATACAATAATTGCCACAACAAAAATACCAGCCATGGTGCCCGTTAAATTGAGCAGGCTGTAAGTTGGACTGGCGCTTTGCAGGGTGGCGCCAATCGTGATTGCGGCGGAAATGCTGCCGGGCCCACAAGTAATGGGAAAGGTCAATGGAAAAAAAGCATGTGCCTTGACTTTTTCCATTGTGAATTTTTCTGCCAGTTTCTCTGCGTGAACGGTGTCATTATCTTTGGCATTCAGCAATTGCCATGCACTGGCTACCACCAGAATCCCGCCCGCTACCCGCACAATAGGCAAAGAAATACCAAAAAAACTCAGGATGACATTGCCTGCCACGGTGGCAAAAGCAAGCATAATAAGCACGTTGATGGCAATTCTTTTGGCCAGAAGGGTACGGGTGGCAGTGCTGGCTCCGCTGGTCATGGTCCAAAAGATGGGAGTGACCGCAGGTGGATTCACGATGGGCAACAGAGTGCCCACAACAAACAGGAAACTGCGTCCTGCAAAATAAAGGTATTCGTTAATCATTGCTTTATGCCGGTATCAGGAAAGGTAAGGGTTTTCAGGGTTTCAAGCAGGTCGCGCTCAAATTGGAGTTGCGTGCGGGGGTTTTCGAGGGTAATGCCGTCTACTATAAAAACATCTTCCACACGTTCTCCCAAGGTCATGACTTTAGCCATTTGAAGGTTGATTTTATGCCTGCTGAAAGTGGCGGCAAGACTATAAAGTATACCTGGCGTATCGGTGGCTGTAATTGAAAGTCGCCAGGATTTGCTTTGCTCGTCTGGCTGCAATTCTATACTGGGAACAATTGGAAAAGTGCGTGATCGCCGTACACCGGGCGTCATGCTGAATCGGCTTCTTCGGTTCAGTACGCACTGAAAGTCTTCCAGCTGTTTTTTTTTGATTTTGTTTACAAGGCCATGTTCAATAATGGTTGCATAAGAACGGGTGTCATCACCGAATGCCAGGCTTTCAATGATAAAACTATCAAGCGCGTAACCATCATTACTGGTATGGATGCGTGCATCAAGAATATTAATCTGGTTTTCGTAGAAATAGGAACAGATCAGTTCGAACAGGTTTTCCTTGTCCCTGGTATATACCAGCAACTGAATACCTTCGTTTTTATCGGTTGGACGGGCTTTGACAACGGTTTGTTCAGTTGATACGGTTTTGTACAATTGCCGGGTGTGCCAGGCAATTTCCTGTGGTTCATGACGCAGGAAGTAAGCTACATCCATTTTTGACCAGAAGGCCTCCCGGTCTTCATCATCCAGGCCGGCAAGGCTGATTAATGCCATGGCTTCATTCTTGCGTTGGGCCAAAATGCTGCTTCGATCCAGTTGTGCGCCACCCAGGGCAGCCAGTGCATGATTGTATAAATCTTCCAGCAGCTTGCCTTTCCAGGCACTCCAGACTTTAGGGCTGGTGCCCCGGATATCTGCAACGGTTAGCAGGTAAAGGGCGCTCAGGTTGCGTTCTGTTTTGACCAGGTCGATAAAGTTACGGATAACTTGCGGGTCTGATAAGTCCTGTTTTTGAGCAACCTGGGACATGACAAGGTGGTTTTCAACCAGAAACTCAACCAGGCTGGCATCTTCCTGCTGAAGCTTGTGTTCTTTAGCGAATTTTCTTACTTCAATAGCGCCCAGTTCTGAATGATCTCCTCCACGTCCTTTGGCTATATCGTGAAACAGGGCGGCCACATACAGTAACCAGTGGTTTTCAAAGTAAGCAATCAGGTGGCTGGCCAGGGGGTATTCGCGTGCATGTTCAGGCATGGTAAAGCGTCGCAGGTTGCGAATGACCATTAAAGTGTGCTGGTCTACGGTGTAGACGTGAAATAAATCATGTTGCATCTGCCCGACAACGTTTTTAAAAGCGGGAATGTACATGGGAAGCACGTTCAGCATGGTCATCCGTCGCAGATTATGAACAATGCCTGTAGGGTACTGCAGTATTTGCAAAAACAGGCGACGGTTGACCGGGTTGCGCCTGAATTGAGCGTCAATCCTGAAGCGTGAGCTCCAAATGGCCCGCTGTGTGCGCACAGTCATATCTGTTAGTTCAGGGTGCTGTTGCAGCACCAGAAATGACTTTAACAGTAACTGTGGTTTGCGTTCAAAAGCGTCATCCGCCTTGATGTCCAGCCTTTGTTGAATGCTGCAAAAATCTTCATCAATATCCATTTTCATGGCGTTGGTGACAGGAAAAAAATAATCCTGAAAATTTTGCATCATAAACTGGGTAAGCTGATAAACAACACGCGCCGAGTTGTAATATCGCTGCATCAGCACCTCGCTTGGGCGCTTGCTACCTTGGGGTTTGATCTTGTAAGTTTCTGCCAATGTGGGTTGCATGTGAAACAGCAGGCGATCTTCCCGTTTGTTGGCCAGCAGATGAAGCTCGATTCGCAGGCGCTTGAATTCTTGTTCCGCTTTTTTGAGTTTGCTGGATTCATCGCCGGTCATGAGGCCGGCCATGACCAGGTTGCGCCAGCTTGTTCCCATGCCTGCCGTCTTTGCCAGCCAATGGATTTGTTGTAGATCCCTGTGGCCTCCGGGGGATTCCTTGCAGTTAGGCTCAAGTGAGTAGGGGGTATCACTGAAACGGGCATGGCGCTGCTGCAGTTCCAGTTTTTTTGCCAGGAAAAACTCACGCGGGTTGAGGGTTTCACGGAACTGCTTTTCCAGTTCATGTGCCAGTTTTCGGTTGCCCAGCACAAACCGCAACTCAAGAAGCGAGGTTTCTATGGTTATGTCTGTTTTGGAAACTTGAAGGCATTGATCAATCGTTCGCACGCTATGGCCAATTTCAAGACCAAGATCCCATAGCATGGCAATAAAGGATTCAAGACGGATTTGCTCTTCTCGCGAGGGCTCCTGTTTGAGGAGGATAAGGATATCAATATCGGAAAAGGGGTAGAGTTCACCGCGCCCGTATCCGCCAACCGCACAAAATGCGGCATTTTGGGGGAGCGGATGGAATTCGACCAGGCTTTTGAGGGCTTGGTCAATAATTTTACGAAGTGATACCAGCAAAGTGTCTGGTCTTATTTTTTGTTGCCTGTATAAATTGAACAAATGTTTTTGCTGTTCGTTCAACTGTTGTTTGACTAGTAATGCTTTGCTGGCAATATTCATGTTTTTACTGCTTGATAAACGCGGGTGGCGCAGGCATGCCCGGAGAGGTGGTAAGGACTTCATAACCGGTCTCGGTTACGATGATGGTGTGTTCCCATTGGGCGGATAGACTATGGTCTCGGGTAACCACCGTCCATTGATCGGCTAGAATCCGTGATTCTTTGCGGCCCGCATTAATCATGGGTTCTATGGTAAAAACCATCCCTTTTTCAAGTTTTTGGCCTTCGCCTGGCTTGCCAAAATGCAATACTTGGGGTTCTTCATGAAAGTTACGGCCTACACCGTGACCGCAATATTCGCGCACCACAGAAAATACGTTGGATTCGGCATGTTTTTGAATGGCATGTCCGATATCGCCCAATGTTGCGCCAGGTTTGACTTGCTGGATGCCCAGCCACAGGCATTCATAGGCATTTTCTACCAGGCGTTTGGCCAAAATGGTGGGAGAGCCTACATAAAACATGCGGCTGGTATCGCCAAACCAGCCGTTTTTAATGGTCGTGACATCAATATTAAGGATGTCGCCATTTTTGAGTTTTTTGTCGCCAGGAATTCCATGACAAATGACATGATTGACCGAAACGCAGACACTTCCAGGGTAGGGCGGGTGTCCTGGTGGTGCGTAGCCAATGGTGGCTGATTTAACCTTGAGGACATCAGTCATGTAGGCCAGGCATAGGCGGTCGATTTCACCGGTGGTTACACCTGGCTTGATGAAAGGTGCAATATAATCCAGAACAGAGGCGGCTGTTTGGCAGGCGTCCCTCATTTGGTCGATGTCATTTTGATTTGTTAAAATTGGCATAACTGCTTGAGTAAGTTATAAAAAAAATAGTAGAATAGCTGGCTTACTTGAAATTACTTAAGTAGGGAAGCAATAAAAGTACAGATTGTACCATTTATTTTCATTTTAGATTAAGCAGTAAATCGCGTGTATTTTTTCCTAGGGTGTTGATTTTAAAAGACAAATCAATGCTGAAAATACACAGGAACTAACCCTTTGGAGTTTTTATATCATGTCATTAATGCGTGAAATGCTGGAAGCCGGTGTACACTTTGGTCACCAAACCCGTTACTGGAATCCTAAAATGTCTCAGTACATTTTTGGTAGCCGTAACAAAATTCACATCATCAACCTGGAAAAAACCGTTGGCAATTACCTGGAAGCAATGAAGTTCATTCGCCAGACTACAGCCCGTGGCGGTAAAGTCCTGTTTGTTGGTACAAAACGTGCTGCTCGTGAAACCATTGCAGCAGAAGCTACACGCGCAGGCATGCCTTATGTAGACAGTCGTTGGTTGGGCGGCATGATGACCAACTTCAAAACTGTCAAAAGTTCTATCAAGCGTCTGAAAGAAATGGAAGCCGCTGTTGCTGATGGCAGCACAGAACGCATGAGCAAGAAAGAAGCCCTGATGTTCGAACGCGAACTGGAAAAACTGAACAAATCCATCGGTGGTATCAAGGATATGAATACACTTCCTGATGTATTGTTCATTATTGACGTTGGCTACCACAAAATTGCCATTCAGGAAGCCCGTACATTGGGTATCCCTGTTGTTGCTATTGTTGATACCAATCACTCACCTGATGGCATCGACTACGTTATTCCTGGTAACGATGACTCTGCAAAAGCAATCGCCCTGTATGCAAAAGGCGTAGCTGATGCCGTTCTTGAAGGTCGCGAACAAAACCTGAATGGTCTTGTTGAAACCATCGTCGAAGGCGAAGAAGAGTTTGTTGAAGAAGTTCAGGAAGACGACAACAACTAATATGACAGCATCTTGCCCGATATTCATTTGTCATGAAAACCGGGTATGTTGTCGATTGATCCCGCAAGGCTGATCAATCATATTTGTAAATTCAATTCGCCCCGCCCAGTCGGGGCGACTTTAAAAATACTGGAGTAAAAATGGCTGCGATTACTGCTGCGATGGTAAAGGAACTGCGCGAAAAAACAGATGCGCCCATGATGGAGTGCAAAAAAGCGCTGACAGAAGCCGATGGTGACATGGCTCGCGCTGAAGAAATTTTGCGTGTCAAATTGGGTAGCAAAGCCAGCAAGGCTGCTTCACGCGTTACTGCTGAAGGCCTGGTTGGTTTGTACATTGCTGAAGATGGCAAAACCGGCGCCGTGGTTGAGATCAACTGCGAAACCGACTTCGTTGCGAAAAATGACGACTTTATCAACTTCGTCAATCAAATGGCTGAGCTTATTGCCAAACAAAACCCAGCCGACGTCGAAGCATTGTCTGCATTGCCATTTGCTGAAGGTACCGTCGAATCTACACGTTCAGCCCTGATTGGCAAAATCGGTGAGAACATGTCGATTCGCCGCTTCCAGCGCATTGCAACCGAAAACTTGCTGTCCAGTTATGTTCATGGTGGACGTATTGGTGTGCTAGTTGAGTTCTCTGGCGACCAGGAAGTTGGTAAAGACTTGGCCATGCATATTGCTGCTACCAAGCCTAAGGCTATTGATGCATCTGGTGTGCCTGCTGAGGAAATTGAGAAAGAGCGTTCAGTGGCCGAGCAAAAAGCATCAGAATCTGGCAAGCCTGCTGATATCGTTACCAAAATGGTCGAAGGTTCTGTTGCCAAGTTCCTCAAGGAAGTTACCTTGTTGACCCAGCCATTTGTTAAAAATGACAAGCAAACCGTTGAGCAAATGCTGAAAGAGAAAAAAGCTTCTATCTCTAGCTTTGCGATGTTTGTGGTTGGTGAAGGCATTGAGAAACAAGTAACTGATTTTGCTGCTGAGGTTGCTGCCGCAACCGGTAACTAATTCAAGCATTTTCGCCTAATGAAAATAATCCCCTTTTAAGGGGATTATTTTTGAAAACGGCAAAAGTCTTGTTCCGGACTTGTTACAATAGCATGTTATTTTTTTTAAGGATGCCTTGGCATGAGTGGCAATAAATTTAAACGCGTTCTTTTAAAGCTTTCTGGTGAAGCCTTAATGGGAGATGATGCGTACGGTATTAATCGAGCAACGATTATACGCATGACCGAAGAAATTGCTGAAGTTGCAAAATTGGGTATAGAACTCTCCATCGTTATTGGTGGCGGTAATATTTTCCGTGGTGTGGCACCAGGCGCACAAGGCATGGACAGGGCAACAGCTGACTATATGGGCATGATGGCCACGGTAATGAATGCCTTGGCTCTACAAGACGCGCTTAAAAATCACGGTGTGGTTGCACGGGTGCAGTCTGCCTTGAATATCGATCAGGTGGTTGAGCCTTATATCCGACCCAAGGCATTGCGTTACCTGGAAGAGAAAAAAGTGGTTATCTTTGCGGCAGGTACAGGTAATCCATTCTTTACTACCGATACGGCTGCTGCCTTGCGTGGTGCTGAAATGGGCGTTGAAATTGTCATGAAAGCCACCAAAGTGGATGGCATTTATTCTGCTGACCCAAATAAAGATCCCACTGCCACAAAATATTCACGCATCAGTTTTGATGAGGCAATCACACGTCGACTTGAGGTCATGGATGCAACGGCATTTGCCTTGTGCCGTGACCAGAAACTTCCAATCATGGTTTTTTCAATTAACAAGCCGGGTGCCCTGAAAAGAGCGGTCTGCGGTGAAGACGAAGGCACCTTAGTTCACGTATAAAGGATAAGCAATGAGTATTTCAGAAGTAAAAAAATCAGCTGAAACCAGGATGAACAAATCCATTGAAACGCTGAAAAACAATTTGTCAAAAATTCGCACCGGGCGTGCTTCGGCTGGCTTGCTTGACCACGTTCTGGTTGATTACTACGGTTCCATGGTTCCTGTCAGCCAGGTTGCTGCGGTTAATGTGATTGATGCCCGCACGCTGAGTGTACAACCCTGGGAAAAGCAAATGGCTGCACCTTTGGAAAAAGCCATTCGTGAATCGGATCTTGGCCTGAATCCAGTTGCTTTGGGTGAAAGTATCCGTGTGCCTATGCCGGCCTTAACTGAAGAGCGTCGCCGTGATTTGACCAAAGTGGTCAAAAATGAAGGTGAAGATGCTAAAATTGCTATACGTAATTTGCGCCGGGATGCCAATGACACATTCAAAAAAATGGTCAAGGACAAAGAGATTTCCGAAGATGATGAGCGTCGTGGTCAGGACGATATCCAGAAAATGACGGATAAATTTGTTTCTGAAATTGACGCCCTGGTTTCTCAAAAAGAAGCTGAAATCATGAAGGTTTAAGCATTGGCTTATTCCTTTTACATTTATTGAAATTTGCCAATGATCGAAAGCTCGACACTTGATATACCAGAAACACACGATGTCCCAAAACATATTGCCATTATCATGGATGGTAATGGTCGATGGGCCACCGAGCGGAGAATGCCGCGAACAGCAGGGCATATCCGTGGTGTGCAAGCTGTACGTAAAGTCGTTGAGCACTGTGCCAGAAGCGGCGTCAGCTACCTGACTTTGTTTGCCTTTAGTTCAGAAAACTGGCGTCGCCCTGAAGATGAGGTTTCCTTGCTTATGCGGCTTTTTATTCGTACGCTAGAGCGGGAAGTCAAGCGCCTCAATGAAAATGGAATACGCCTGAAAATTGTGGGTAATTTGTCTCGGTTTGAGCCAAAATTACAAAAACTCATTCTTCAGTCACAAGAAAAAACCAGTGCCAATACCAAAATGACCCTGACGATTGCCGCCAATTATGGTGGCCGATGGGATATCTTGCAGGCAATCAAGCGTCTGGTGGCCGAAAACCCTCAGGCTGTAGAAATACCAGAATTAATCAATGAGCAATTGCTTAATAGCTACTTGGCCATGTCCTGGGCGCCTGAACCAGACTTGTTCATCAGGACAGGTGGGGAAAGCCGCATTTCAAATTTCCTGATTTGGCAGCTGGCTTATACTGAGCTTTATTTTACCAATACCTACTGGCCAGACTTCAAGGAAAAGGAATTGGAGTTGGCCTTTGAGTGGTACCGAGGCCGAGAACGTCGTTTTGGGCGGACTAGTGCCCAGCTTAAAACAAAATAACAAGGGGGCAAACAGCATGCTCGGTCAAAGAGTCACGACTGCCATCATACTCTTGGCGGTTTTGATCGTCGCTATTTCAATACCAAACCCGGTATATTTCAACTGTTTTGTCAGTCTGGCTGCTGCCGCTGCGTTTTGGGAGTGGTTGCGACTTGCATTGCCTAAAGAATACCGTGGTAAAGGCGTTGCGTATGTAGGTGCCATTATTCTTTTTGGGCTGTTTTTGACGGGGTCCATTTTGCTTCCCGAAAAAATGTCAGCCGGCACAAAGTACTTCGCTCGCTTTAATGAAGTAGGCCTTTTTTTTATTGCTATTAGTGCTTTAGTCTGGCTGTTGATCATACCCATTGTGCTTTATCGTGCACGCCTGGAGCCAGATAGAAATAATTTCTTGCATGCCTTATTTGGTTTTATGACCATTGTGGCAACATGGTATGCCATTATTACCCTGTACACGATTCATGGTGCCTGGTTTGTTTTCTCTTATCTGATTTTGATCTGGTGTGCCGATATTTTCGCCTATTTTGGCGGTAAATATTTTGGTGGTGCGAAATTGGCGCCTAAAATCAGTCCGGGTAAAACCCGTTCCGGTGCCTTGTGCGGAATTCTTGCCTCAATTATCTGGTTGGTGGCCAGTGCTTTCATCGAGAACAGTTTTTCTTATTTCATCATGCAGCAGTCTTCCATTTTATTGGTTCCGTTAGTGGGTTTGCTGCTTGCCATCTATTCCATTTTTGGAGACCTCTACGAGTCGCTCATGAAGCGCCGTGCGGGTTTCAAAGATTCCAGTAACTTATTGCCTGGCCATGGTGGTGCCTGGGATCGACTGGATTCAGTATTATCGGTTAGCCCGATTGCCATGCTGATCTGGTATTTACTTATTCATTAACTTATTATGCAAAACATAGCGATATTTGGTGCCACCGGTTCGATCGGTGATAGTACGCTGGATGTTATTCGCAAACATGCAGACCGTTTTTCAGTGTATGCACTTAGTGCGCATACCCGCATACGTAAACTGCTTGAACTTTCCCTGACTCATCGTCCGAAGGTGGTTATTGTTCCCGATCAGGCATCCGGGCAAACATTCAAACAACTGTGGCCTGCAGAAATAACCATGCCTGAAATCCGGGTAGGGTCAAAAGGCTTGTGTGATACTGCTTGTGATCCAAAGGCTGATACAGTGGTGGCTGCTATCGTAGGAACCGCCGGATTGCCATCGGCCTTTGCCGCTGCGCAGGCAGGAAAGCGAATATTGTTGGCCAACAAAGAGGCGCTGGTTGCTGCGGGCTCCCTGTTTATGGAAACCGTTAAAAAAAACAAGGCTACTTTATTGCCCCTTGATAGTGAGCATAATGCGATTTTTCAATGCCTGCCAGGCGGCAAGTGCAATTCACAGGTAAGGCGCCTTGTGCTGACCGCTTCGGGTGGGCCTTTCCGTACCATTGATCCCTCACAGCTGTCGGCAGTAACGCCCGAACAGGCGTGCAAGCATCCCAATTGGTCGATGGGAAGGAAGATTTCAATTGATTCGGCAACCATGCTTAATAAAGGGCTAGAGGTTATAGAGGCTAAATGGATGTTTGAGGTGGATGCTTCAAAAATTGATGTGCTGGTTCATCCTGAAAGCACGATTCATTCCATGGTTGAATATATAGACGGGTCATTTTTGGCGCAATTGGGCAATCCGGATATGCGTATTCCGATTTCATATGCGCTTGGTTACCCTGAAAGAATTGAAAGCAATACTGAAAATTTTGACCTGTCTCGTTTGTTGCAGCTGAATTTCGAGTTGCCCGACTTCAAACGATTCCCTTGTTTAAAGCTTGCCTTTGATGCCTTAAAATCCAGTCAATCCGACTGTGTAGTGCTTAATGCCTCCAATGAGGTGGCAGTTGATTATTTCCTGAAAAACAAAATTAAATTTACTGATATCGCGGTTACAATCGAAAAAATGCTTAATGGATTTGCTGGAACTGTCAAGGGTTCATTGAATCATATAGATGATGTCTTCGAGCTTGATGCGATGGCCAGAAGCCACACCAGTGAACTGTTAAATAATACCCATTGACCTCCTAGGGGCCTTGATGCTTTTTAATCTGCTTTTCTTTGTCATTACCATTAGTGTTGTGGTTGTCTTCCATGAGCTGGGCCATTATCTGGCCGCTCGTTTTTACAATGTAAGGGTAGAGCGTTTTTCGCTTGGCTTTGGAAAGGTGCTGTTTAGAAAAACCGATAAGCATGGTACTGAATGGGTTCTTTCAGCCTTGCCATTGGGTGGATACGTCAAGCCGCTTGCCGAGCCTCCTGCTGGCGCCAGCATCAAAGAGGCCGCCAGGGCCATCAGCCAGAAAACGGCGTGGCAACGGTTTGTGATATTTGCCGCCGGTCCTTTCTTTAGTTTTTTGCTGGCCATTATTATCTATTCAGGCATGAAAATAAGCGGGACGACTGAGCCCGTGCCGTACTTGTCCCAGCCAGCAGCAAATACTCTTGCCTATACGGTAGGAATCGAGGGTGGGGATAAAGTGCTGGCAGTTGATGGGAATGAAGTCCAGGGGTGGGCAGAGGTTCGTTTAGCCTTGCTTGAACCGCTTGCTACCGGTGCTGAATCTACATTAGTGCTTCAGGGTGTAAATGGTGCGACTCGCAATATAACCATGCATTTTCCCAAGGTGACGGGTACGCTTGAAGGCGTTGATTTAATGGGACAGGCAGGTCTGGCGTTAATGGCACCACAGCCTGTTGTGGCAAATGTCCTGGAAGATGGTGCGGGCGAACAGGCTGGTCTTAAAAAAGGAGACCTCGTTTTGCGTGCGGGAACCCAGGATGATGTAACCATTACCGGCCTGATCAAGCTTATACAGGATAATCCCTCCCAAACCATTCCCTTGCTAATCGCAAGGGATAATACAGAGTTGTCGGTAAATATTACGCCACGGGCTGAAATTGATGCGAATGATAAAACAGTAGGTAAAATCGGTGTTGCTTTTACTGGCCAATATCCTACAGTTACGGTGCGTTATGGTATTTTCGAAAGTATCTATCTGGCAACCGTGCAAACTTTTGATACAGCCTGGTTTTCCCTGAAAATGCTTGGCAAAATGGTCATGGGGCAACTTTCATGGAAGAATATCAGCGGTCCGATTGCCATTGCCGATTATGCGGGTCAATCCGCCCAAGTGGGGATGGATAAATTCATAGAATTTATTGCACTTATTACCGTTAGTATTGGTGTGTTAAATTTAATTCCCATCCCAGGGCTTGATGGTGGGCAAATGGTTTTTTGCCTCATTGAAATGGTTCGTAAAAAAGCTTTGTCCGAAACCATTCAGGAAAAAAGCCTGATGGTCGGATATTCATTGTTGCTTTTTTTAATGATATTTGCCTTTGTAAATGATATTGCCCGTGTTTTATAAGTATTTTGATGTGCCAAAGCGCGGGTTTTTGCTGGCAAATATGAGATTTCTGCCTTACAATCGCATGTTATGTTCTAACTGAATATTAATCAAGGATAGTCCGAATGTCTTTTCGTCCGATGACATATATAAGAAAAAAAGCGATTCCAAGTCTGATCGCTTCACTGTTGATACCGCAAGCTGTATTTGCTTTCTCTCCCTTTGTCATCAAGGATATCCAGGTTACTGGCCTGGAAAGTACAGAGCCTTCAATGGTATTCAGTTACATGCCGGTACAGGTTGGTAACACATTCACCGAAGAGCAGGCCTCAGATGTCATTCGTCGCCTGTATGCAACCGGTCTGTTCAATGATGTAAAAATCAATACGGCCAACAATATTGTCCAGATTAACGTCGTAGAGCGCCCGCTTATTACTTCCATTACCTTTGAAGGAATGCGTGCTTTCGACAATAAAGCGATTACCACTGCATTGGCAAACGTTGGTTTTGGCACGGGCAGGGCACTTGATCCTGCTTTGCTGGATCGCGCCACCACAGAAATACGGCAGCAATATGTCGTCAAGGGACATTATGGTGTCGATGTCAGCACGACCCTGACACCCTTACCAAATAACCGGGTTGGTATCAGTTTTACGGTCGATGAGGGTGTTTCCTCCCGTATTAAAGATATCAATATCGTTGGTAATAAAGCATTTTCAGAAGATGACTTGCTTGATGAATTAAGTCTGACTACCCCTGGTTTCATGACTTGGTATACCGGCACCCACAAGTATTCACGTGAAAAGCTTGAGCAAGATACAGAGGCTATTAAAGGCTTCTATCTTGATCGTGGTTACCTGGATTTCACCATGGAACCTCCGCAAGTTACCATATCCCCTAACCGGGAAGATATTTCCATTAACATGACCGTCAGTGAGGGCGAACCTTACACTCTTCGTAAAGTTCAGCTTGCCGGTGATTTGCTCGACTTGAATACCGAGCTTGAGTCATTGGTTATTCCTCAGTCCGGTGAGGTGTTCAATGCTTCAAAAGCACGTGATACGGTATCTGCCATTAAAACCCGTCTGGGTGAGTTGGGTTATGCCTTTGCAACCGTCACACCAAATCCGGTAACTGTGCCAGGCACAACCGAGGCTGACCTTACTTTCTTTGTCGATCCCGGTAAACGTGTTTATGTTCGACGTATTGAGATTGGCGGCAACGTCCGGACGCGTGACCAGGTTATTCGCCGCGAAATGCGCCAGCAAGAATCTGCCTGGTATGATGCGGGGCAATTGGCCACTTCTCAAGAGCGTATTGACCGCTTGGGATATTTTAATGAAGTGCAGGTTAACCAGGCCCCTGTGTCCGGAACCGATGATCAGGTAGATATCGTTGTTGATGTCAAGGAAAAGCCCACAGGTATGATCAACCTTGGTGTTGGCTATGGCTCTACCGATAAATTATCATTTACTGGTGGCATCAGCCAGGAAAATATTTTTGGTAGCGGTACCGATCTGAGCCTGCAGGTAAACACCAGCAAGCGAAACCGTGCGGCTGTGATTACCCACACTGATCCATACTGGACATCAAGCGGTATAAGTCGTAGCACTTCCCTGTATTATCGTATTGACCGCCCATATAACTCAAACGTAGACCAGGACGAAGATAACTACCGTACGCGTTCTATCGGTTTTGGCATGAACTTTGGCGTGCCAATTTCAGAAAATGATCGTATTTTCATGGGCTTGACCTATGAGAACAACAAGATCGAATTGCCAAGTGAAAGCTCGGGTTATATTGTGCCTTGGGCCTATCGTAATTTTGTGGATGTTTATGGTGAGTCAACCAATCTATTCATGTTCAACCTTGGTTGGGCAAAAGATACCCGTGATAGTGCTCTGGCACCCTCCAAAGGTTACTACACTTCACTTAATGCATCGGTAGGGGTGGGCGACCTGAAGTACTACATGCTTAGTGCCCAGCAACAATATTATTTGCCATTGGGCAAGGATTACACTCTTGCGATGAATCTAAGTGCCGATTATGGCAAAAGCCTTGACAGCAAGAAACCTTTCCCCGTCATTAAAAACCTTTATGCCGGTGGTATTGGTTCCGTTCGTGGTTATGAGGGTGCTTCTTTAGGCCCGCGCGACCGGCTTTCTGGCGACTACTTGGGTGGTTCAACCCGGGTTATTGCCAATTTGCAACTATTTCTCCCATTCCCTGGCACACAAAATGACCGTACTTTACGCTGGTTTGTATTTGCCGATGCCGGCAAGGTTAGTGTTTCAGGAAAAACTGCATGTACTAACGGTAATATAGATAACGGTGGCCTGGTTGATAAACCATGTGGCTGGCGTTATTCTGCTGGTGTTGGTTTGTCATGGCAGTCACCTTTGGGTCCATTGCAAATTTCATATGCCCGCCCAATTAGTGCAAAACCAGGAGACAACAAAGAATCCTTCCAGTTCCAGATTGGTACTGCATTCTAAGGTTGTACACGAACTTTAACGGGTGTTTACGTGTCAGGCGTGTCATGAAACTGTCCTGACTAACGAATTTTTATATAATTCCTTTTTTATTATAAGGTTATTTTCATGAGTTCAAGTTTGGCAAAAAATACTTTCGGCAAACGTAAAGTTGGCACGTTGCTTGTAGCATCAGTAATTGGTCTTTCATTGACTGCACCAACCGTATTTGCGCAAGCAAAAAAAGCCGCTGAAGGATCTGAAAAAAAGACTGAAGCTGCTGCAGAAACTTCCAGCAACAGCCCATTGAAAATCGGGTTTGTAAACACCGAGAAAATCCTTCGTGATTCTGCGCCAGCTAAAGAAGCCCAGGAAAAAATTGAAACCGAATTCAAGAAAAGGGACGAAGAGCTGCAAAAATTGGCTAATACCTTGCGTACCAAAGCCGAAAAATTTGATAAAGACGCACCAGTAATGACAGATGCTGATCGTGCCAAGGCCCAGCGTGAACTGGCTGATCTTGATACCGATCTTCAGCGTAAACGCCGTGAGTTTCAAGAAGACTTCAATCGTCGTCGCAATGAGGCCTTTTCAGGAATTGTAGACAAAGCCAATGCTGCGATTCGTGAAATTGCTGAAAAAGAAGACTATGACCTTATCGTTCAGGATGCAGTAACGGTAAGTACACGAATTGACATTACCGATACTGTTATTAAAGAATTGGATAAAAAATAAGCATGGCAATTGTATTAAATCCGGATCAGGCAGTTACGCTTGACAAACTGCTTGATCAGGTTGATACGCAAGGTCTGGATTGGCAGTTAAAAAACAGTTCCAATCAAACCTTTCCGTTTATTCGGGGTTTGGGTTCCTTAAGTAATGCCGGGCAGTCTGAAATCAGTTTTCTTTCAAATGCAAAATTTTTTCCGCATTTGTTAAAAACTGATGCTGCGGCTGTTATTCTTCCCCAAAAAGCAGTTGATCATCTGCCGGATTCAGTTTCATTTGCGATAGTGGTGTGTGAAAACCCCTATCTGATGTACGCCCGCATTGCTCAATGGTTTGACAGCTTCAGGCTAAATGCCATACCCAAACAGATTCATCCGTCGGCCATAGTGGCTCCTGATGCCATTATTGAAGAAGGGGTATCTATTGGGCCACTGGCCGTTATAGAATCCAATGTTAAAATTGCATCAGGAAGCATTATCGGTGCTTCCTGTGTTGTTGGCAAAAATTCGGTCATTGGCAAAAACAGTATTTTGTACGCTAATGTAATCCTCTATCATGATGTGATTATTGGTGAGCGCTGTATTTTACATAGTGGTGCAGTGATTGGTGCAGACGGTTTCGGTTTCGCACCCGATAACACGCAAGAAAAAGGCGCGTGGTGCAAGATCTCCCAACTTGGGCGTGTCATTCTTGGTAATGATGTTGAAATTGGTGCATGCACAACAGTAGACAGAGGGGCCATTGAAGATACGGTTATTGGCAATGGTGTCAAACTCGACAACCAGATCATGATTGGTCATAACGTTAAGGTTGGTGATCATACTGCCATGGCTGCGTGCGTAGGTGTAGCAGGCTCCACACAAATAGGGACCCGTTGCACGATTGCCGGAGCAGGAATGGTTTCAGGTCATATTACCATTGGTGATGATGTCCACATTTCTGGCGGATCGGCTGTTACTTCGGATATTCTTGTGCCGGGTCGTTATACGGGGGTCTTTCCAATTGCCTCCCACAGCGTCTGGCAAAAAAACGCCGCTGTTCTTCAGCAACTGGCCCAGCTAAGAAGGCGTATCCAGCAATTGGAAAAAAAATAATTCAAATGAACCAAATGGGCGGGTTCAATGCAAGCCCGTTTTGGTTTGCAAGTTTTTAATATTAATAACAGGAAGATTTATGGTAATCGATATTCAAGGCATTATGGATCGCATCCCTCATCGTTATCCAATGCTGCTGGTAGATCGTGTCCTTGAAATGGTTCCAGGAAAAAGTATTGTTGCTGTCAAAAACGTAACTATTAATGAACCCTTTTTTCAAGGTCATTTTCCACATTTGCCCGTTATGCCAGGGGTGCTTATTATTGAAGCATTAGCCCAGGCTGCGGCAATATTTTCATTTTCAAATGAAGATGGCACTATGCTGGACAGCTCAAAAACGGCTTACTACCTGGTAGGCGTGGATGGCGCGCGTTTTCGCAAACCTGTCGTACCTGGTGATCAACTAATGTTGCACGCCGAAGCAGAGCGTATTAGCAAGGTTATCTGCAAATATAAAGCCAAGGCTACTGTCGATGGCGAAGTTGTCGCTGAAGCAAAAATTATGTGCGCAATTAGGGATTTAGGCTAATAATGTCAAATAACATCCATCCAACAGCAATTATTTATGATGGGGCAGAGCTCCATCCCAGCGTTATTGTTGGTCCTTACGCGATTATCCATAAGGATGTTCGTATTGATGAGGGAACAACGGTGGGTGCCCATTGTATTATTGATGGATGTACCACGATTGGCAAGAATAATAATTTCTATCGCTTTGCCTCGATTGGTGGCATGCCCCAAGACAAAAAATATGGTGGAGAGCCCACCAGGCTTGAGATTGGCGACAACAATACCATCCGTGAGTATGTCACCATCAATACAGGTACCGTACAAGATGTAGGAACAACCCGCATAGGCGATGACAACTGGATCATGGCTTATGTGCATATTGCTCACGATTGCCAAATTGGCAACCACACCATTATAGCTAACTCGGTGCAATTGGCCGGGCATATACATATTGGAGACTGGGCTATTGTGGGTGGCGGTACTGCTGCGCATCAGTTCATCCGTATTGGTGAACATTCCATGACAGGTGGTATGAGCGCTATTCGCCAGGACGTCCCCCCCTATGTATTGGGTGCAGGCCAGCCTTATCGCCCGGCAGGCATCAACTCTGAAGGCCTCAAGCGCCGTGGATATTCGCCTGAGCAAATATCTGCCATTAAAGAAGCATACAAGATGATTTATATGCGCGGGCTGTCTATCGAGCAAGCGCTTGAGGAAATCAAACTATATCAGGATCAGTATCCTGATACGCGCGCAGTACTTCAACCGTTTGTTGATTTTTTCCAAAATCACTCTCGAGGGATTGGCCGTTAATGGGCCTGGATATTGCAATGGTTGCCGGTGAGCCTTCCGGTGACCTTTTGGCTTCGCGAATTATTGATGGTATCAAACTGGTACAGCCTGACGTTCGTTTTACGGGAATCGGTGGGCCAAATATGCAGTCAAGGGGTATGCATATCCAGCATCCCATGGACAAATTAAGCGTTTTTGGTTATGCCGATGCCCTTAAGCAGCTTCCTTCTTTAATCAGGACTTATACCAGTCTTAAAAATAATTTGTTAACCCACAAACCGGATGTCTTTGTGGGGGTTGATGCGCCAGATTTTAATTTGCGTCTTGAGCAGAAACTGCGTGAAAAGAGTATTCCCACGGTTCATTTTGTAGGTCCTTCAATTTGGGCTTGGCGTTATGAGCGTATTCACACCATCAAAAAAGCAGTTTCCCACATGCTGGTCTTGTTTCCTTTCGAAGTGGATATCTATCGTAAAGAAGGTATTCCCGTGACTTTTGTGGGTCATCCTTTGGCTAGCCAGATTCCTTTTAATCCTGACAAGTTGGCAGCAAGGCTGCGTTTGGGTCTGGATCCTGACAGTCGAATCCTGGCTGTCTTGCCAGGTAGCCGGGCCTCTGAAGTTAAACTGCTGGCTCCGCGGTTCTTGCAAACGGCACAACGGTTATTAAAGCACGATCCGATTTTGCAGTTTATTGTTCCGATCGTCAATGAAAAACGTCAGAAAGATTTTAATGAAATTTTTGCCGGTATTCCGGTTAATAACCTGAAAACTTTTTCTGCGACGGATACCGGGCGTCCCATTGCCTGGGATGTCATGGAGGCTTGTGATGCAGCCTTGGTGGCTAGTGGTACTGCTTCACTTGAAACTGCGTTGTTTAAAAAACCCATGGTTATTTCATATGTGATTTCTCCTTTGATGAAAAAACTGATGGAGTGGAAGTCTGGGCAACTTAAACCTTATGTTCCCTGGGTAGGATTGCCAAATATACTTTTACAAGAGTTTGCCGTGCCTGAAATCCTGCAAGATGAGGCAACCCCTGAAAACCTAGCGGCTGCCTGTATCAATGCCCTGGAAAATACTGAATATATCCAGGATATACAAAAAAAATTCCTGCTGCTTCACGAGTCCTTATGCCAAGATACGGCCGGACTGGCTGCGGAAGCCATTTTAAATGCGGCACAGTCACCCGCATAAGGCCATGAACGATAATCTTGATTTATTTGAAAGCCCTCACAGCGGTTTGCTGGTCGCGGGTATAGATGAGGCGGGCAGAGGGCCGTTAGCAGGTTCTGTCTATGCGGCTGCCGTCATACTTGATCCGTTAAAACCCATTGGCGGTTTGATGGACTCAAAAAAACTATCCGAAAAAAAACGAGATCAACTTGCCCTTGAAATCAGGGAAAACGCGCTGTCTTGGTCAATTGCTTGTGCTAATGTGGAAGAAATTGATAGCATTAACATATTGCAGGCAACCATGCTGGCCATGAAAAGAGCGTTTTTGGGCTTATCCATAACACCAGGTTTGGTACTTATTGACGGTAACCGTGTTCCTGCTGATATGTCGGTTGCATGCAGGGCAATAATCAAAGGGGATGCCCTTGAGCCTTGTATTTCCGCGGCTTCTATTCTTGCAAAAACTGCACGGGATGCCTCTTTGAAAGAGCTCCATGAGCAATATCCTGAATACGGCTTTGATCAGCACAAAGGATATGGTACTGCTCTGCATCTTGAACGTTTGCGTTTGCATGGAGCATGCCCGGCGCATAGGCGCAGTTTTGCTCCGGTAAGAAAAACACTGGCTTAAAAGTAAGAGGATTCATTATTTTTTTATTAATTAAGCTATTTTTAAGTTTTGAAATTGATTTGTATTGAAAAGAAAGTACAATGACTTGCTTTCATTGTAAAGAATTACAGCCTTTTGTTATTAGATAGATATTATTTATGACCACACCTTTATCGCCAATTCCACCGAGTAATGAACTGCCCCATCGTAAAGTTATTCGGAGCTGGTTAACACCTTTATCAGAAAAAAACACGCTTCGTGCGATTGTTTTGATGACTATTGATATTGCCCTGTTTTTTGCACTTATCGCAGGAGCAATTATTTTTGAACCATGGTGGGCAAAATTAATTTGCGCGCTGGTTTGCGGTTTTGTCATTGGTCGCCTGTTCATTATCGGGCATGACGCCTGCCACCAAAGCCTGACGCCTCACAGAAAATTGAATAAATGGCTGGGTCGAATTGCCTTTTTACCCTCTGTATCACCTTACAGCCTGTGGGATGTTGGCCATAATGTAGTACATCATGGCTATACCAACCTGAAAGGCATGGATTTTGTCTGGTGCCCCCATACACAAGAAGAGTATGCGGCAATGTCCAAAGGACGCCAGCTGATGGAGCGTTTTTATCGTAGCGGATGGGGCGCAGGTATCTATTATCTAGTTGAGATCTGGTGGAACCGCATGATGTTCCCGACTAAAGCTTACATGGGTACGCAACGCAAGGTGTTTTTCTGGGACGGTTTGCTGGTGAGTGTATTTGGCATTTCATGGGCACTAATTGTTATTGTTTCCGCAATCCAAACCAACCAGTCAATTCTTGGCTTGTTGTTTTTTGCCTGGTTTGTGCCACTGCTTTTCTGGTTTTACATGATCGGATGGGTGGTGTATGTCCAGCATACGCATACTAAAGTGGTTTGGCATGACAACAAAGTTGAATGGGCAAAGGCTCAGCCGTTTGTGTCTACAACCGTGCACCTGACCTTTAACTTTCATTTTGGCGCGTTGATGCATCATATTCTTGAGCATACTGCCCACCATGTTGACATGAGTATCCCGCTTTACAAGCTGAAAGCCGCCCAGGCACGTCTGGAAGAAATGCTGCCAGAGCGAATCGTGGTGCAGAAATTCAGCTGGAGATGGTATTTCAAAACAGCCAAGGCAACCAAACTGTATGATTATGAAAACAAGCAATGGCTTGATTTCAACGGCAAACCTACCTTACAGGTGTTGTAATCTGTCCGGCATGAGCAATTATTAGGCTTTGATATTATCCCGCTTATGCGGGATAATTTTTTTATATGAAAACCATTACCTCTAAAGATAATCCCCTTTATAAGCAGTTACTGAAAACACATCTTGGCAAAATCAAGGGACATGTCCTTATTGAAGGCGTTCATCTGTGTCATTCATGGCTGGCGCATTTTTCCGCCCCGTTAATGGCGGTTTTTAACGCTGCAGTACTTGACCGCGCGCAGACCGGTTTTACTGAACACGATGCAGATGCTTATGCGGCAAATATACGGGCACAGCAAAGCGAGCCATTGCTGCAGTCATCAAGTAATGAAGTCGGAGAGTTATTCAGTTTATTGGATACTGCCAACCGCATTGTGGTGCCGGATAAGCTATTTCGTGCTTTGACACATGTTGATGCACCGCAGGGGGTGCTTTTTCTGGTAAGCATTCCTGTATGTAAAGCCCCCCCTGCCATTAACGAAAACTCGCTTTTTCTGGACAGATTGCAAGATCCGGGTAATGCCGGAACGATCCTGCGTTCAGCTGCGGCTGCCGGGATTCGCCATGTTTACCTTTCCAAAGGCAGTGTTTCAGCCTGGTCGTCCAAAGTGTTACGCAGTGCACAAGGTGCTCATTTTGCCTTGAACATATATGAGCAGCAGGATTTGTCAGCGTTAATCAATCAGGCTTCTGTGCCTGTCTTGGCGACGGCGCTGTCGGAAAAAGCGCAAAACCTGTATGAGATCCGCTTGCCTGAACAATGCATCTGGCTAATGGGGCATGAAGGGCAGGGCGTACACCCCGATTTATTGGCCCGGGCTACTTATCAGGTGTTTATACCTCAAACAGATCTGGTTGAGTCGCTGAATGTAGGGGTTGCTGCAGGCATCGTTTTGTTTGAACACCGGCGCCAGCGACTTTATAACGCCTGAAATTGTATAAATACGAGTATTTGAATAAAAAAATACCTGTCCGCAAATATGAATCATCACGGGCAGGTATTGGTAAATAACTTAATAAACGTTTCTTAGTAGCTGGATTTGTCCAATCCAAGTATATGCAAAACAGTAGTGGAAATTTCCTCAATGGATTTTGTGGTGGTTGATAGCCACTCGATTCCTTCCCGTCGCATTAGTCTTTCGGCTTCAGCCACTTCATATAAACATTGCTCAAGCGTTGCATAACGGCTGTTGGGGCGACGTTCGTTACGTACTTCACTTAAGCGATCTGGCTGGATTGACAGGCCAAACAGTTTATTGCGGAAAGGCTGAAGTGTTTTAGGCAGGCTGCCTCGCTCAAAGTCCTCGGGGATCAAGGGGAAATTGGCGGCCTTGATGGCATATTGCATGGCAAGGTAAAGACTGGTTGGCGTTTTGCCACAGCGGGAAACACCTACCAGAATGACGTCAGCCTCTTTGAGGCCATGAATGAATTGACCATCATCATGGGCCAGGCTGAAGTTGATGGCTTCTATGCGGTTGCGATAAGCTTCAGAGCTGGCACTTAAATGCGACATGCCAATGGTGGGTTCTGATTTGGTTCCCAAGGCTGATTCAAGTTGACTTACACAAGTGCCAAAGATGTCCAGAAATATACAATTGGCTTCTTTGACATGGGTAAGAATATTTTGCGTAACCAATGTACTGAAGACGATGGGCGGGTTTTGCTCTCGTTCGGCAATTTCATTGATTTTTTTTGCGACAGCTTTGGCTTTTTCCTCGGTGGTGATAAAAGGTTCGCGTATTTGCTGGAATTCAAAAGACTTATTGAACTGGGAAAGTACTGAGTGACTGAAGGTTTCTGCAGTAATACCGGTACTGTCCGATACAATAAATACAGTTCTTTGATTAAGTTGCATTGTAATTGCCTAAAAAACACCCAAAAAAAACCGTAAAACGGTACAATTCAGTCCATGATTGTAAACGACATCATCAACTTGTCATGTAAAGGCCTATTTGTTTGAAGAATTTAGTTGTTTTTCAAACAAATAAGCTTTCATTTTTTTTATTCTAAGGGTGACTTTAATGTCGTATGTCGTTCCATTTGAAAATCTCCGCATGACGGATGTTGACTCGGTAGGTGGTAAAAATGCCTCACTGGGTGAAATGATTAGCCAACTGTCTACAGCTGGTGTTCGTGTACCTGGTGGTTTTGCTACCACAGCAGAAGCCTTCCGGGATTTTCTGAAAATTTCCGGTCTTGATGATCGTATTGCCAATCGCCTTAGCACACTGAATCCTGAGGATGTTCGCGCCTTGGCCGAGGCCGGTGCCGAAATCCGTCAATGGATTATTGACGAGCCATTTTCTGCCGAGTTTGAAAATGAGATCCGCCAAGCTTATGCAAAACTGGATGCCGATGGCAATGGTTCTTTTGCCGTCCGTTCTTCAGCAACCGCAGAAGACTTGCCCGATGCATCATTTGCTGGTCAACAGGAAACTTTCCTGAACGTAGCTGGCATTGATGACGTGCTTGATAAAATCCGTCACGTTTTTGCTTCTTTGTACAATGACCGCGCCATTTCCTACCGCGTCCATAAAGGCTATGCCCACGCTGAAGTGGCCTTGTCTGCCGGTATTCAGCGCATGGTTCGTTCAGACAAAGGCAGTGCCGGTGTTATGTTCACCCTGGATACCGAATCCGGTTTTGATGATGTCGTATTCATCACCTCTTCATACGGCCTGGGTGAGACCGTTGTGCAGGGTGCTGTTAACCCTGACGAATTCTATGTATTCAAGCCTACACTGGCGTCTGGCAAATACCCCATTGTTAGCCGTCGTATTGGTTCCAAACTGATCAAAATGGAATTTAACCCAGAACGTCGTCCCGGCGAGAACGCCGTACTGACGCTGGATGTTCCTGTTTCAGAACGAAACCGTTACTCCCTGACCGATGATGAAGTTATCGAGCTGGCTCGTTACGCAGTTATTATCGAAAAACACTATCAGCGCCCCATGGATATCGAATGGGGTCGTGACGGTATCGATGGCAAGTTGTATATCCTGCAAGCCCGCCCTGAAACTGTCAAGTCACAGCAAGGTGCACACGACGTACAGCAACGCTACAAATTGAAGGCAACTGGACAAGTCCTGATTACCGGCCGTGCTATCGGTCAAAAAATTGGTTCAGGTAAAGTTCGCATCATTAACGATATTGCCCAAATGGATCAGGTTGAAACCGGTGATATTTTGGTAACCGACATGACCGACCCTAACTGGGAACCCGTCATGAAGCGTGCATCGGCCATTGTGACCAATCGTGGTGGAAGGACTTGCCACGCCGCGATTATTGCCCGTGAACTGGGTATTCCTGCTGTTGTTGGATGTGGTGAAGCCACTGAAGTATTGACCGACGGCACGGAAGTAACCGTTTCTTGCGCGGAAGGTGATGAAGGCCGTATTTATGAAGGCCTGCTGGAAACCGAAATTGAAGAAATCCGTCGCGGTGAAATGCCTGAAATTGATGTGAAGATCATGATGAACGTTGGTAATCCCCAATTGGCTTTTGATTTCTCACAAATCCCCAACGGTGGTGTTGGTCTGGCGCGTCTTGAGTTCATTATCAACAACAATATCAACATTCACCCTAAAGCAGTACTTGATTATCCGAATGTTGATGCTGGCCTGAAAAAAGCGGTAGAGTCCGCTGCCCGTGGCTATGCAAGCCCACGTGCTTTCTTTGTTGAAAAGCTGGCTGAAGGTGTTGCTACTATTGCAGCTGCGTTCTATCCAAAACCCGTTATCGTTCGTATGTCAGACTTTAAGTCCAACGAATACCGTAAGCTGGTTGGTGGCTCCCGCTATGAGCCCGAGGAAGAGAACCCAATGTTGGGCTTCCGTGGTGCAGCACGTTATATTGCTGACGACTTCGCAGAATGTTTTCGCATGGAATGCGAGGCATTGCGCTTTGTACGTGAAGAAATGGGTCTGACTAACGTTGAAATCATGATTCCATTCGTGCGTACCCTCAATCAGGCCGAGCGCGTTATTGGCTTGCTGGCTGAAAACGGCCTGAAGCGTGGTGAGAATGGTCTTCGTGTGGTCATGATGTGTGAAGTGCCTTCCAACGCCATTCTTGCGGAAAAATTCCTTGAGCATTTTGATGGTTTCTCTATCGGCTCAAATGACATGACTCAGTTAACCCTGGGTCTTGACCGTGACTCTGGCATGGAACTTTTGGCTGCTGATTTCGATGAGCGTGATGAGGCTGTTCAATTCATGCTTTCACGTGCAATCCAGGCTTGCCTTAAAGCAGGCAAGTATGTTGGCATTTGCGGCCAAGGCCCTAGCGACCACCCAGATCTGGCAGTTTGGCTGAAAGAGCAGGGTATTTTGTCAATGTCTCTTAACCCCGATACTGTGGTTGATACATGGCAAAAACTGGCTGCAGCCCAGTAACTGGTAATGCTGTAATTAAAACAGGCTCTTCAAAGGGCCTGTTTTTTTATCCGGCTTCAGTGAAAAAATGCAAATGACTCATGCTTTATTTTTTATAACGATGAACATCTTGTTTTTTTACTAAAACGCCGGATGAATTAAGTTACACTTACTCAACAAACATTTGAATTTAAGGATATGATAATGAGTGAATTGATTATTGAAGATATTGAAGCAGGGACTGGCGAGGAAGCAAAAAGCGGTCAGCATGTAACCGTTCACTATACTGGCTGGTTGCTGGATAATGGCAAGAAATTTGATTCCAGCAAAGATCGCAACCAACCATTTTCTTTCCCGCTGGGTGCTGGTCATGTTATTAAAGGATGGGATCAGGGCGTGGCAGGCATGAAAATTGGCGGAAAACGCAAATTAACCATTCCAGCCTCTTTGGGTTATGGCAGCAGGGGTGCCGGTGGCGTGATTCCACCTAATGCAACCCTGGTATTTGAGGTTGAGTTGCTAGAGCTGTCTTAATATACGGTTAATGTTTTTTAATAGGTGACAATATGGGATGGGTCTGGTTTGGTCTTGCGGTTGTGGCCCTGATTGCCGAACTGCTTTCAGGCACATTTTACATGCTGCTTGTAGCGCTTGGACTAGCCGCTTCGGGTATTGTTGCCTATTTTGGTTTTAGTCTGGCAGTACAGGTGGCTACTTGCAGCATCATTGGTATTGCCGGCTTGCTAATTCTTAAAAAAACAGGGGTGCTTTTAAAAAAAGGACATCTCAAGGCAACCAGTGATAGCAATGTCAATCTTGATATTGGACAGCTGGTGGAAGTGAAATCATGGACAGGCCAACGTACGGCGACTGTTTATTACAGAGGAGCCCAGTGGCAGGTAAAACTTGATCCATCGGTTTCAGAAACACCTTCGCCCGGACAATATGTCATTGTCGATATCCAAAGCGTTACCCTTATTTTAAAACCGGTACTTAAATCGTCCTGATTTCCAGCCAAACCATAGGAGCATTACTGTGGAATTTGATACTTCAATTATTTTTTGGTTAATTGTCTTTGTATTAGCCCTGATTATCTTCATCAAGACTATTGCCATTGTTCCACAGCAACATGCCTGGGTGGTAGAGCGGCTTGGTAAATTTGACAGGACACTGTCACCGGGGGCAAAGTTTGTCATTCCCTTCATTGAAAAAATTGCCTACAAGCATTCTTTAAAAGAAATACCCCTTGATGTTCCCAGTCAGGTTTGTATTACCCGGGACAACACCCAATTACAGGTTGATGGGGTTATTTTCTTTCAGGTTACCGATCCAATGCGGGCCTCATACGGTTCTTCAAACTATATTGTTGCCATCACGCAGCTTGCACAAACCACTTTGCGTTCAGTGATTGGTCGAATGGAACTGGACCGGACTTTTGAAGAGCGGGATGCCATCAACAGTACGATCGTGTCTTCTCTTGATGAGGCTGCCACAAACTGGGGTGTAAAAGTATTGCGGTATGAAATCAAAGACCTTACCCCGCCCAGTGAAATTTTACGCGCCATGCAGGCACAGATCACCGCAGAACGTGAAAAACGGGCCTTGATTGCCGCCTCCGAAGGTCGTCGCCAGGAACAGATCAATATTGCAACCGGTGAGCGTGAGGCTGCCATTGCCCGCTCCGAAGGTGAAAAACAAGCGCAAATCAATAACGCTGAAGGTGAGGCCAAGGCGGTTACCACGATTGCTTCGGCAACCGCTGAGGCCATCGGTATGGTTGCACATGCCATTCAGCAGCCTGGTGGTCTTGAGGCGGTTAATTTGCAAGTGGCAGAAAACTATGTGGCAGCATTCGGCAATCTGGCCAAGCAGGGCAATACCCTTATTCTGCCTGGCAATTTGTCTGATATGGGTGGCCTGGTAGCTTCGGCCATGACCATTATTAAAAACACCACTGAAAAACCCAAAGAGGCATCGTGAAAATGCCGGGTAGTACTTTCTGATATCAATAAAAAAGGAGACCTAGCGTCTCCTTTTTTTATGGTCGCTTGCAGAAATTTATCTGATAAGCGGCCAAATTAATTTATTAATGACAGTTACGTCATTTACTGGCGACGTGTGTCGTGCTTCATGATCCGTTCCTTTTCACGCTGCCAGTCTTTGTCGCGGGCGGTGTCACGTTTATCATGAAGCTTCTTGCCTTTGCCCAGGCCAAAGTCAAGCTTGATCCGACCATTTTTAAAATGCAGGTTAAGGGGTACCAAGGTATAGCCCCGGATTTCAACCTTGCCAATTAACTTGTTGATTTCATTTTTATTCATTAGCAACTTGCGTGTGCGTGTTGCATTTGGATGTATGTGGGTGGAAGCGGTGGCTAGCGGACTAACGTGCATGTTCAGCAACCAGAGTTCGCCATCACGTACAATAACGTAGCTTTCACCTAATTGAACCCTGCCAGCCCGTATGGCTTTGACTTCCCAGCCCTCAAGCACGATGCCTGCTTCAAAGTTCTCTTCAATAAAATAGTCGTGGCGGGCTTTTCGATTTTCTACAATGCTCATGATTTATATTATAAAAATGCTACAGCCGTTAAAATAGGACCTTTTATGAACTGTATTTTTATGATTGTCGGCTTAAGTCGTTATTGTAAATGAATACACCACATGAAAATGAAATTTATGGCAAGATTGCCTTTAAACGTCTACATTTGCCATTGGCTAATTGATTTAACCCTGTAAAAGATATTTAATGCATACTGTCCAAAGATCCGTACTTCTTCCTTATAAGGCCAGCCAGATGTTTGACCTGGTTTCCGATGTTGAAAAATACCCCGAATTCATGCCTTGGTGCGGCGGTTCAGCCATCAAGGAACAGCTCGAAGATGGTGTGGTTGCATCGGTTACTATCAGTCTTGCTAAAATCAGGCAAACATTTACTACCCGCAACAAACATGCTTACCCTGGCAAAATAGAGCTCGAACTGGTGGATGGTCCGTTTTCGGCATTAAATGGCACTTGGGAGTTCATTGAACTTGATGAGGAAGCCTGTAAGGTAGTTTTCACCCTTGATTATGCTTTCAACAGTAAAACGCTTGAAATGCTGGTGGGTCCGGTCTTCAATCGCATCGCCAACAGTTTTATCGATTCCTTTACCAAACGGGCGCAGGTGATTTATGGCGACCGCTGATCTTCATGTTTCCCTTAGTTTTCCGGCTACGGCCAGCCATATCTGGCACAAAATATTTTGTGTGCCCGCCGGAAGTACGGTTGCGGATGCCATTGCCCTAAGCGGTGTTGCGGATGCTTTTCCGTCACTGGATCTTGTCAGTCTTGGCAAAGGTATTTATGGAATCAAATGCTCATCACGGCAAATGGTGCAAGATGGTGACCGGATTGAACTGTATCGCAAGCTTGTGTTTGACCCCAAAGAGTCCAGAAGACGCCGGGCAGAACACCGCAAGGCCGGCATATTAACCAAGAAGCATCTCAGGCAAAAAAAATCACGTATCAACAACTATACCGAACATCGGGATAACACATAATAAATTCATGCGACTCAAGGAGGAACAATGTCGTCACCTGTTTTATTTACTGAACTTAACACCCATAATGGCTACCGTATTGGTGTTGCCACGCTTAACCAGCCAAAGGTACTGAACGGGCTTTCGCTTGAAATGTGCCGCCTGCTAAGTGAACGGCTTGCCCAGTGGGAGGCTGATCCTGACGTGGTGTTGGTTATCATGCAAGGGGCCGGTGATAAGGCATTTTGTGCCGGTGGTGATTTGCACGGCTTGTACCAAAGCATGCAAATCCATCAGGGGCAGGACGCGTGGGCAAATACATATTCACGCGAATTCTTTGAGGTTGAATATAAACTGGACTATCAAATACATACCAGTGTCAAACCGATTATTTGCTGGGGTCATGGCATTGTAATGGGTGGCGGCATTGGCCTGATGATTGGTGCCAGTCACCGGGTGGTAAGCGAAAGCTCGCGACTGGCCATGCCAGAAGTCAGTATTGGTCTTTTTCCCGATGTGGGCGGTAGCTGGGTACTCAATCACCTGCCTGGTAAAACAGGTGCGTTCCTGGCCAGTACCGGTGCCATTCTGAATACATCTGATGCCCTTTTTTCCGGACTTGCCAATTATCAGGTAGATCATGCAAGCTGGACGTCTGTCGTTAATGCGCTGCAGGCTTCAGACTGGCAAGCACCGCAGCATCGTACATTTAATGATGATATTGTCCATGCCGTTTTATCTGCCCACAAAGGAAAACCGGCTGAAGCTGGGCCATTGCAGCAGCACTATGGCTTGATCAATGAAATTTGCGCACCGGCTGATATCAAGGCCATTTATCGCAATATCGCCTTGCTGAAAGACAGTGAAGATGCCTGGCTATCCCGTGCCGCTGCCACGATGTTAAAAGGTGCCCCCTTATCCATGGCCTTGGGCATAGTCTTGCAACGTAAGGCTTTGCACCTGTCATTGGCTGATGTTTTTCGTATGGAATATATTGTGGCGCTGCATTGTTGTGCCGATGGCCAGTTGCAGGAAGGAATACGTGCCCTGCTGGTGGACAAGGACAAGAATCCCCAATGGACACCTTCTGGTATTGATGATGTCAGTGAAGCATTGCTGGCGTCTTATCTTGCAGCTCCCTGGCCAGCATCAGACAAGCATCCCTTGTCTGATCTGGCTTAAGGGCGAACCGGAAATGGTTCGATTGAATTATTTCCGGATCTCAGGCTTTTCAAGCGAATAGGGGATTTCAACCAATTCCACTTGGGGCCCCTCGGGGTTGCCAAGGTGGAGCTGCTTATGTTCAAGCGCGGTCAATTTGGTTTCAAACAGAAGATATACCTTGCCATCGCAAGCGGTACTGTTGACGATTTGGCCACACGGCTCATTGGTATCCTGGGCATCGAATACGTCTTTGCCAGGCATCCAGGTTTCGGGGTCGGTGGCATTACTGACAATGCCAATGGCCATACGACGCTTTAAGGTGCCGCGGTAGTGACTGCGGGCAACCACCTCTTGGCCCGGGTAGCATCCCTTGGTAAAACTAATGCCATGAATTACATCAAAATTGATGCTTTGTGCGATGAACAGTTCCTGGTTGTTCTTTTCGATCCACGGCGTACCACTTAATATTTCCATGGCATCCCATTGCGCGGTGTCCTTATGGTTTAACAAGGAACAGAAGCACGCTTGACTACCGGCCTGAGGGTCATACATGCAGAAGAAGCGTTTATTGCCGGCTACATCAGGCAGGGCAATCCAGGTGCATTCGTTCTTGGTTACCACATTCCATGCCGGTGTTTTTTCCAGATCCAGCTCAAGCCGCTTACCCAATTCATTGATTGAGGGTGACCATATGCCCTTGATGACAAGGGTTTCAGGGGTAAAGACTACTTTTGATCGCATGACATACATGCGCAAGCGCTTGATCAGCATTTCGGCAATGTCAGTGCGAACCAGGAATTTGAAAGCCGGTTCGTTATCGGTTGTTGCGGTTTTCCAGATCAGGAAACTGCCCAGTACACGTCCTTTGGGTGAACAATAGGCGGAAAGCACGGCGTGATTTTCAGAGGCCAGTGTCATATCCTGGGTTAACTGTCCCTGCAGAAAATTGCTTGCATCGGCTCCGGTGACAGAGAAAACGGTAAAATGAGGAAGGTCACTTTGAAATAAAGTATCTGCGATAGGTTCTTGAGGGGCTGAAATCATGGATATTATCCTGTCTTACTAATACAAACTTGAATGTTTTAATAGTACGCCATATTAGCCGGATCAGCCATATTTCCCGATCCCGGTGAAGGTTAATTGTAAATGGCATGCCGTTTTAACGCAGCCATGCCGGCCTTTTGGCTGGCGCCTTTGAATGCATGGTTATTGCCTTGTTGCCTGATACAATTGAGCCTTGTTAAATTACTCCACTACGCTTGTACGCATGAAACTATTCAAGTCCCTTGTCCTGGCTTTTGTTATTTGCACCCTGTTGCTGGCAATCGGCTTGGGCGGTAAAGTCTGGCACTGGTCTACCAGCCCCATTCCCATGTCTTCCCCGGCAGTGGAATTCAATGTTCCCAAAGGCAGTAACATACGCACGGTGGCAGAAACCCTAGCCAAAGCCGGATTGGATATCGAGCCGCAACTTTTTATTCTATATGCACGCTATACCGGGCAGGATGTCCAGTTGAAGGCAGGTGCTTATGAAGTTACCCAAGGAATGACACCCGTAGACGTTCTGAACAAGCTTTCCAGTGGCGACATGATCAAGCGGCAAATTGCCCTGATCGAGGGCTGGACTTACAAACAAATTCGTCAGGCATTGAAGGCCAATAAGGATATCAAGCAAACACTGGATGATGTTACTGACGAGGAATTGTTAAAAAAACTGGGCGCAGTCCATACGCACCCTGAGGGCCTTTTTTTTCCCGAAACCTATGTGTTTGTGCCGGGAGACTCTGATTTCCAGATTTTAAAACGTGCCTATGATGAAGGGCAGAAACGATTATTGCAGGCCTGGGAAAACCGTGACCCCGACAGTCCATTGAAAACCCCCTACGAGGCCTTGATTTTAGCTTCGATTGTAGAGAAAGAAACAGGCCATGGAGAGGACCGTGATCGTGTGGCTGGGGTTTTTGCCAATCGACTCAAGGCAAATATGCTTTTGCAAACCGACCCCACGGTAATATATGGCATGGGTGACAATTACAAAGGCAAAATTACAAAGAAAGATTTGCAAACCGATACGCCCTGGAATACCTATACCCGACAGGGATTGCCGCCTACGCCCATCGCTATTCCAGGCGCATTGTCCATCCAGGCAGCCCTGCATCCTGAAAAGCATGGGTATTATTATTTTGTTGCCCGTGGTGACGGAACCAGTGAGTTTGCCGAAAACCTAAGAAAACATAATCAAAACGTACAAAAATATATCTTGAAAAGGGATCAGTAATGTCTGGGCTTTTTATTACACTGGAAGGCGTTGATGGCGCCGGCAAGAGCAGCCATATGCAATGGTTGCCTGATTTTTTCGCGCAGCAGGGGTTGGAAGTGGTGATGACCCGGGAGCCAGGTGGCACACCGGTAGGTGAGAAGTTGCGTGAAATCCTGTTGCATGAATCCATGAGTCAGGAAACCGAGGCCTTGTTGATGTTTGCCTCGCGTCAGGAAAACCTTAACCGCGTGATCAAGCCAGCACTGGCGGCAGGCAAGCTGTTACTTTGTGACCGTTTTACCGACAGCACCTATGCCTATCAGGGAGGTGGTCGTCATTTTGATACTGGCAAGATTGCTGCACTGGAAAACTGGGTACAAGCGGGGCTGAATCCTGACTTGACGCTGCTGTTTGATGTGCCCCTTGCCGTTTCACGTGAGCGTTTGGGCCGACACGGTGCTAGCCTTGACCGGTTTGAGCAGGAAAACGATACGTTTTTCGAGGCTGTTCGCAATGCTTATCTGCAGCGTGCAGCCAACGACCCAGCGCGCTTCATGGTAGTCGATTCCACCCAGCCTTTTGACCAGGTCAAGGAATTTGTAGAAGCTGGCTTGCTGAAGTTTATCAGGCAGAGAATCAATGCACATACCTGAGTTTCTGCCATGGCAAACGGATATTGCCAGTCAATGGTTGGGCAATAAAGAGCGATTTTCACATGCCTGGATCATTCACGGTATCCCAGGTATAGGCAAGCTCAGATTTGCCCATGCGGCCGCTGCCGGTTTATTGTGCGAGTCATCCCATAACGGGATAGCCTGCGGGCACTGTGAATCTTGTGGTTGGATCAAATCAGGAAATCACCCTGATTTAAGAATGGTATTGCCCGATGCCATTGCGGTTAAAGAAGGGTTTGTTACGGCACCTGAAGCAGATGAAGAAAGTGGCGCCAAAAAAAACCTGTCCCAGGATATCAGGATAGAACAGGTTCGCCAGCTTGAAAAATTGTTTACGGTTTCCACTCATCGGGGCGGTTACCGTGTCGTTGTGCTGTATCCGGCAGAAAGCCTGAATGCCGCTTCTTCGAATGCTTTGCTTAAAGTACTCGAAGAGCCACCGGAAAATACCATTTTTCTTTTGGTCACACATTCAATCCAGCGTTTATTGCCTACCTTGCTATCGCGTTGCCGCCGTTTGGCGCTGCCGGTTCCTGAAACGGCAATGGCGTTATCCTGGCTACAGAAAAACGGGCTTGAGGATGGCCTGGTGTGGTTGGCGTCTACCGGTGGGGCACCGCTCAGTGCTCTTGCTTTTAGCCAATCTGATTATGAGCCTGTCAAATACTGGCTGTCGGCGTTTGGTGACAAACTGGCACATCGAGAAATGCCCAATCTTGATAAACTGGCGGAATTATTGGAAAAAATTCCCGCTAAACAGTGGTTGGACAGTCTTCAGCGATTTGTTTTTGATGTAAGCCTTAACCGTTACGGACAGGCATCACGTTACTTTCCGACCCTGGGCAAAAATGCGTCAATCATTGCTGGTAACATGGCGGCGGATAAAATTGTCCAGTTGCTTAAATGGCTGACAGAACAGCAGCGTATTGCCGATCATCCGCTAAATGCCCGCTTGTTTATTATGTCTACATTACAGCGTGTGGCCTTGAATTGTATTTCTAAATCGTAATTAATTTTTCATAAGTAATAAATCATGTTTGTTGATTCACACTGTCATTTGGATTTTCCTGAATTAAGCCAGGACCTGGATAATATTCTGGATAAAATGAAACAGAATAATGTTGGACGCGCCTTGTGTGTCAGTGTCAATTTGCCCGATTGGCCCAGGATCATTGGGCTGATCGAAAAATACCCCCATCTGCTTGGTTCGGTTGGTGTTCATCCTGACTATGAGGATACGCCAGAACCAACCGTTGATATGTTGTGTGAGCACGCGCGCCACCCCAAAATAGTGGCGATTGGCGAAACCGGACTTGATTATTATCGTCTTAGTGAGCCGCTTGACTGGCAAAGAGCACGTTTTCGGGTGCATATCAAGGCAGCGGTTCAAAGTGGATTGCCCCTGATCATTCATACCCGATCTTCAGCCGAAGACACGATTCAAATCATGAAAGAAGAGGGTGCGAACCGATGTGGCGGTGTCATGCATTGTTTTACTGAAACTTGGGAAGTGGCCAAGGCAGCCCTTGAGCAGGACTTTTATATTTCGCTGTCCGGTATTGTTACATTCAAGAATGCGCACCAATTGCATGAGGTTGCGCAAAAATTACCGTTGGAACGTCTGCTGATTGAAACCGATTCTCCTTATCTGGCGCCGGTCCCATTCAGGGGGAAATTAAATGATCCTTCCAAAGTCATTCATGTTGCCGAGAAAATTGCCGATCTCAGGGGAGTGACATTAAAGGAGATCGAGCAAGCCAGTACAGACAATTTTTTCCGGTTATTCCAAAAAGCAAAACCGTAAATCAGGGTAAAGATGCTGGTTTTATTTGCCTTGGGTGTATTAACATTTTGTATACTAAATGTTTCTATGCTTAAAATGATCCAATTAATTGAAAAGGTCTGTAATGCGCAATATTAAACTCAAGTCTGCTTTGTTGGTGGGTGCGATGGTTTTTTCCGTGTCGGCACTCGCTAATACATCGGGTGCCTGGTGGAATGATATTAAGAATAATCGGGCGTCTTCGGTCCAGAAGGCCATCCAAAAAGGTCAAGACGTTAATGCGCTTAACCAGGGAGGGCAACCGCCCATCATGCAGGCTATTCGTGACAAATCCATGGGTGTGTTTGATGTCCTGGCCAGAGACCCCAATGTTAATCTGAATATTGAAAACATTAATGGTGAAACACCTTTAATGTACTTGGCAATTATTGGTGATGTGCGCCGTGCTGAAGGACTGATCTTCAAGGGGGCCGAAGTTAACCGCTTGGGCTGGTCGCCCCTGCATTATGCGGCTTCAATGGGCCATGTTGACATGGTCAAGATGCTGCTGGCCAATGGCGCATTTCCGAATGCGCCGGCGGCAGAAGGAAGTTCACCCATTTATATGGCGGTAACCTCAAAAAACTCCGAGGTAGTCAAGGCCTTGATGGCTGCAGGCGCTGATCCTAAAGCAGTAAACCAGTTGGGTAAAAGTGCCATAGACCTGGCCAAAGAGTTGAAATTGCCCGCTCTTGTTGAAATCATGCTTAGATAAACGGACCTCACCATGAAAGCCTATTCCCCCATTACTCGTCTTAATGTCCTGTGTTTCCTGCTTTTGTTGGGTGCCGGAACCAATGCTCACGCCGAACAGGTTTATTGCCAAAGTCCCTGGCTAAAGCCGAACGGTAAAATTGAAGGCAATATCAATGGCGGAAAGGGACATTTTACAATCAGGATAAAACAGGTCAGCAAAGCGGCTGGCAATGATTGTCATGCCGATTTGCATATCCAGGCGAATGCCCCGATTGCCGGGCAGCAGATCAACGGTTCAGGCAATTTTCGTCTCATGGTTAACAGTGGAGGTTCAGTATTGAGTGGCTCATTTGACTCGGCGGGCATGTTGGGCACCGTAATGCGGTCGGTCATTACCAGCCGGGTTAATGGTTATTTTCTAAAGCCGGCCAATATCATCAATGAGCAAACGGGTTCTTTGCCTGCCCAAACCTACCGGGCGGATGCCCAGGCTTCAATGTCTTTACCTTCCTCGGTACCCATTAGCCAGGTCAATGTCGAAAATGCCTTTTTGCAGTCCACCCAACGAAAGATCGGTAAAGCACAGCAGCTTCATACCCATATGGGCCTCATGAGCTGCCAGCCAATTACCTATGACGGCACCATTTCCAGTGGCCAAATTCAATCAAGCCTTATTTCCTCTGGCAAGTCTGCACGTAATAAACCAATAACAGTTACCGAGTGGTATTGCCCCGCAAAGGGCCTGACCATGAAGATGGATATAAAAAGCGGCAATTCGACTTATACCGTCGCAGTAACAAATATCAATTAAACAACATCCAATCCGTCCCTATTTAAAAAAATTCTTAATTTAATGGGGACGTATTAATAATTAGAAATAGAACAAGTACAATCTCCAAAAGTGAATAAGACAGTTTATTTCACGGGAGAGCTTTAATGACTTCAGAAATTGCACCTTCGCACACGGTCCCTTCATATTTGAATCCAAATGACCTGGGCGCATGGGGCATCTACCTTCAACAAATTGATCGGGTGACCCCTTATTTGGGTTCCCTTGGCCGTTGGGTAGAAACACTGAAAAGACCAAAGCGCTCGTTGATTGTTGACGTTCCCGTTGAACTGGATAACGGTACCATCGCCCACTTTGAGGGTTACCGTGTACAACACAACACATCACGTGGTCCGGGCAAGGGTGGCGTACGTTTTCACCAGGATGTTTGCCTTTCAGAAGTAATGGCACTGGCAGCCTGGATGTCTATCAAGAATGCTGCCGTAAATTTGCCTTTTGGCGGTGCCAAAGGTGGAATTCGGATTGATGCACGCAAGTATTCCAAAAAAGAACTTGAACGGGTTACGCGCCGTTATACCAGCGAAATCGGCATTATCATCGGCCCAACCAAAGATATTCCTGCGCCTGATGTAAACACCAATTCGCAAACCATGGCCTGGATGATGGATACTTATTCCATGAACGAGGGGTCCACCGCAACTGGCGTGGTTACTGGCAAGCCTATTGCGCTTGGCGGTAGTCTTGGACGCATAGAGGCTACCGGGCGGGGCGTATTTGTTGCGGCCTGTGAAGCGGCAAAAGATTTGGGGCTTGGTGTTTCCGGATCCAAAGTGGTGGTGCAGGGTTTTGGAAATGTGGGGGGCACTGCAGCCCGCCTGTTTCACGAAGCGGGCGCCAAAGTTATCGCCATTCAAGATCATACCGGGACTATTTTCAATGAAAACGGTATCAATATCCTCGATTTGTTAAATCATGTAGAAAATCATGCGGGTGTCATGGGTTTTTCAGAGGCAACAGCAATTTCAAATGAGGACTTCTGGGGTGTTTCAACCGACTTCCTTATTCCTGCGGCCCTTGAGAACCAAATCACAATTAAAAATGCTGACCAGATCAAGACGAAAATCCTCGTAGAGGGTGCCAATGGGCCAACCACTCCTGAAGCAGACGATATTCTTACCCAAAAAGGGGTATATATCGTTCCTGATGTTATTTCAAACGCGGGTGGGGTAACGGTTAGTTATTTTGAATGGGTACAGGATTTCTCCAGTTTCTTCTGGAGTGAAGATGAAATCAATCAGCGCCTAGAGCGTCTCATGCGCGATGCCTACCGCGCCGTCTCAGATGTAGCAAAACATCATGGCGTCAGTTTGCGTACCGCTGCATTTATTGTAGCCTGTACCCGTATTCTCGAGGCACGGGAAGTACGCGGCCTTTATCCTTAAAGTTTATTTGTAAAAGTTTGCGGTGTTAAACCCTGGTTTTAACGGGTCCACCAGAGGAATCCGTTAAAACCGGGGTTTTTTTTGCTGCAAATGTCAGTTTTATTTCAGGGATTTTGCTGTTTGCCCAAACAGTACCTTCCTGGATTCTTCATCATGTACGGCGGGTGAAGGATTGATTTCACGGGCAATCTCATAAGCACGTATCGTTGCCGGTCGTGCTTTTATCAATTCATACCAGCGTTGCAGGTGCGGAAAGTCCGCAAGGTTTTGGCCTTGTTTTTCATGGGAAACAATCCATGGATAACAAGCCATGTCGGCAATTGAATAATGACCGGCAATAAAAACCCTGTCTTCCAGATGTTTATTCAAAACACCATACAAGCGATTGGTTTCATTCCGATAGCGTTCAATGGCATAAGGTATTTTTTCAGTCGCATATTGTGAAAAATGGTGGTTTTGACCTGCCATGGGACCCAGGCCTGCCATTTGCCAATATAGCCATTGCAGTGTTTCTGTCCTGAGGCGTAAATCAGAAGACAGGAATTTTCCGGTTTTGTTAGCCAAATATTGCAAAATTGCCCCGGATTCAAAAATGGAAATGGGCTCACCCTTATCAATTGGGTCGTGATCAACGATAGCGGGTATGCGATTATTGGGGGCTATTTTCAGGAACTCAGGGGAGAATTGCTCGCCCTTGGAAATATTAATAGGAATAATTTTATATTCAAGGCCTGTCTCTTCCAGAAACATGGTAATTTTATGACCGTTAGGGGTTGTCCAGTAATAAAGATCAATCATGATAAGGCTTCCTCGATATCAGTTTCTAGTTGTTCGGGTTTGGTTACCGGGGCGTAACGCTTGATAACCTGACCCTGGCGGTTAATCAAAAACTTGGTAAAATTCCATTTGATATTCTGGCTACCCAAAATACCGCGTTTTTCCTTTTTTAACCAAGTATACAATGCATCCTCGTTGCTACCATTGACATCTATCTTGCTCATGAGGGTAAAGCTTACATCGTAATTTAATTGGCAAAAAGACATGATCTCTTCATTGGTACCAGGTTCTTGATGGCCAAACTGGTTGCATGGAAAAGCGATAATCTCGAATCCGCGGTTTTTGTAAGCACGATAGAGCTTTTCAAGACCATTATACTGGGGGGTAAAACCACAATTGGATGCTACGTTTACAATAAGCACCACCTTGTCTTTAAAGCTGGAAAGATCAAGTTTGGATCCATCTGCCTTAGTGGGCGAAAAAGAATACAGGTTATTCATGCAGGATTTTTCTCCATTTCATCACGCATCGGACTGCGCGAAGTCATTGCGCAACCAATGGATGCGCTAACAATAAAGGCAATGGCCAGCCATTGCGCAAAGCTAAGGAATTCATGCAAAAGAATCACACCCGCCACAGCCCCCATGGCAGGCTCAAGGCTAAGTAGAATACTCATGGTTTTGCGAGGCAGGGCACGCAAGGAAATCATTTCTAGCGAGTAGGGTATGGCGCTGGATAAAATGGCCACGCCAATTCCTAGCAGCATCAGGGACGGATTTAACAGGTCTGTTCCTGCATGGCCGATACCAAAGGGTAAAACTACCAGCGCAGAAACCGTAATCCCCAATGAGGATGCTTGTCCGGGGTGAATATTACGCGTTCTTTGACCAAAGATAATATACAGGGCCCAGCCTACACCGGCAATCGCTGCATAAGCGACACCCATGGGGTCAAGGGCTGTCAATGAATCCTGTTCAGGAATAAGCATGTATAATCCCGCCGCTACCATGGCTATCCAAAGGAAATCAATTTTTTTGCGTGAAGAATAAATGGCCAGTGAAAGAGGACCTATGAATTCGATGGCAATCGCAATTCCCAAGGGAATGGTGCGAAGCGACATGTAAAACAGGAAATTGATAGAGGCCAAAGATAAGCCATACAAGAGTATGCTTAAGGCATCCTTGCGATTCAGTTTAAAACGCCAGGGCCGCCAGATACAGCATAATATCAAGGCAGAAAAAGCCAGTCGGTAAGTGGTTGTGCCTTGCGCTCCTACTTCAGAAAACAGGGACTTGGCAAATGAAGTGCCAATACATAATGAAGCCATGGAGCCAATTAATGCAATAACCCCTAATGTTTGGGAATAGGTAGGTGAGGAGGGCGTTGACATGAATAGGTAATATTGCGTGTAATAGGAAGTAAATAACCCATTCTATCGGATTGAAAATTTAATTGTTGACTGGTATTGGCTATTAAGGGTTCCGGGGCGTTAACTGTTGCTTTTCATCTGAATACCTGTTTTTGAATGGCTTGAATTTAAGGGTATGGATTATTCTCCGGGTAGGCTAATGATCAAAACCGGCACATTCATATAAGTACCCCTTAAATTAAAAATGCCTTTTCAGCATTGCTAAAAAGGCATGGAATAACGCTAGGGTAATCAGTGTCACTGAAATAGATTTTTTTATTTCATTTCTAATTGGCTTTTTTCAACCACTGATTTTGCCAGATCATAATTGTCTTTAATTTGCTTGGCAAACTCTTCGGGTGTATTGCCGGCCGGAAAAGCGCCTTGTTTCTCAAGGGCTGCAATAATCCTGGGTTCTTTAAGCGCCTCTTGGGTTGCCTTGTTAAGTTTTTCAATAATATCGGCAGGGGTTCCTGCTGGAGCCAGCAAACCGTAGAAAACACCATTGTTTAATTGCGGGTAACCCATTTCCGCATAGGTAGGAACATCAGGAATATCTTTCATGCGCTCAGGCCAGGCAATGGCCATGGCTTTAAGCTTGCCAGATTGAATATGGGGCATGGAGGAGGGAAGGTTGTCAAAGAGGCTATTAACCTGGCCACCCAGTGTATCGGCGACGGCGGGGCCAGAGCCTTTATAAGGGACATGCACCAGATCTACACCAGTGGCTTGCTTGAAGGCCTCGCCATTGAGGTTGCCAATACTGCAAATACCAGGAGAGGCATAAGTATATTTTCCCGGGTTGTCTTTAACGACCTGGACAAATTCCTTGAAATTATTGGCTGGAACAGCGGGATTGACAACAATAACGTTAGGCGTATTAACAAAATTGCTTACGGGTGCAAAATCTTTTTGAGCATCATAGGGCAAATCATTAGGGCGGCATGCCGGGTTAACTGCCATAGTGGAAACCGTGGCAAGAGACAGGGTATAGCCATCGGGTTTGGCCCGTGCGGCTTCTGCCGCACCAATGGCGCCACCAGCACCGGCTTTGTTTTCTATAACCATTGATTGCCCCAGGATTTTGGACATTTCCTGTACCACGATTCGGGCGACAATATCGGTTGAACCGCCGGGGGCAAAGGGTACGATAACCCTGATTGGCTGTGTCGGATAATTGGTTGCGGCATGGGTAATGCCGCTGAATGTTATACTGCCAAGGGTAGTTGCCAATATAAATGCTTGTTTTAATTTCATTAAATCCTCCTAATTCAGGCCATAGTGTAGATAAAAACAAAAAACTCCCATATGGGTATTAACACTATATTTAATAGGGGTATTATGCGGCATTGGACTTTCCCATGATCAAGTGGCACTTACGTTCTTTTTCTTTTTATTACCAAAGGACTTTAATTAATTATGTGACATGCCCGCTTATACCTGTATTTTGACCAATGATGAAGTTATTGCGACTTTGGCTTACATTAAAAGCAGTTGGCCGGCCAATGTATTGAAAATGCAAAAACAAATTACATTATCACAACAGCGGTAAATGCTAGAATGGGCTGATAATCTATTTATTCTTTTTAAAAAGGTTTTTAATAATGAAAAAATGGTTATTATCTGCTGCTGCTGTATTGGTCATATCATCTTTTGCTTATGCAAGCAATAACGAAATCACCGTTTTCCAGGACCCCAATTGTGGCTGCTGTGATGGCTGGAACCAGCACATGCGTGATGCCGGTTTCAAGGTTAAATCCATTAAAACCAGCAATATGACTGCCGTCAAAGAAAAACTGGGTGTACCGTTAAACCTTGCTTCCTGTCATACAGCTATTGTTGAAGGCACCGGGCAGATTATAGAAGGGCACGTACCATCAACTGCGGTACATAAAATGCTGACAAATGCATCCATCAAAGGCGTGGCGGCTCCTGGCATGCCTGCAAATTCACCGGGCATGGGTCAGATGGATGGCAACCTGATTACGGTTGATTTTAACGGGCAACCGTTTTCGAAAGATTAATCTTTAATAAAACCGGTACCTGAAAATGATTTACTCATACTTGAGTGATTATTTTGCTTCCAGGGCCGGTCTACAGTCTTGCAGTGCATGAATAGGCAATAAAAGGATTGATGGAGGGACGGATTAGGCTTGTTATTTTTGCTCTAACACGCACTATATCATTATTCGCATAATGTATATTATGTAAAGTAAATAATATGGGTATATATGCTATTGCAAACATGGGCTAAAAGTTGCCTCCCTGCTCATATGGATTGCCAGGGTTACTGAAATGGGCAGATTCAATTTCAATGCGTTCCACTTCATCATATCGTGGGTTTTCTTTCTTATAATGCTTGTGATTGCTTTAAGCGCCTGTTTATCGCTAATGGCTTAAGAAAAAAAAGCATTTAATCACGACTAATCCAAACAATTTATAGGAGTACCCATGACCTCACACTTGAAAGTGATCTTGATGTCCTGTGCCGCTTTGACGGCTTATGTGCAACCTGCCTTGGCCGATGATTTCTCTTGCCAGGGGTCTATAGGGAATAAAAAAATAAATAATAATATTAAAGTACCCAATGGTGCAAAATGTACACTGAATGGCACCCGTATTGACGGGAATATTGAAGTATTTGGTAATGCGACTCTGGTACTTAAAAATGCCAAGGTTGACGGCAACGTGATTTCAAAAAGCGCCCGAAAAATTCAAATCAGTGATAGCCGCGTTGATGGAAATATTGAAGCCAAAACTTATACGACCTCATTGTCGGTTAACAATACATTAGTTGATGGGAATATTGTCTGTGGAAATGGCAGTCGCCTGAAAGGCGGCAATAATCGGGTTGATGGCGATATAGAATGCAAATCCTGAAGAATATAAAGCCAATATCAAGTCAACCGTGAAGCTTAATAAAAAGCAGCCAAAATCAGTGAGCATTTGGCTGCTTTTTATTAGATGGTTGTAAACAATTACAGGTGCTCGGCGTGAAACCGCTGCAGCATGGTAAAGGCTTCATCAATTGAATCAACAATCCTGAATAACTTAAGGTCGTTGTCGTTAATCATGCCCTCTTCTACCAAGAAATCAAAATCAATGGCACGTTTCCAGAATTCGGAACCGAAAAGAATGATAGGAATCGGATTCATTTTTTTTGTTTGAACTAAAGTGAGTACTTCAAACAACTCATCCATCGTACCGTATCCACCTGGAAAAACAACCAGCGCTTTTGCCCTAACCAGAAAATGCATTTTCCTGATAGCAAAATAATGGAACCGAAAGGCTAAATCAGGGCTAATGAAGGCATTGGGTGTTTGCTCATAAGGCAGGGTTATATTCAAGCCTATTGTCTGTGTGTTGATTTCAAAAGCCCCCAGATTGGCCGCTTCCATAATACCTGGGCCACCACCGGTCATAATGACATAATCACACACGCCCTCTTTCTGATAGTGCTCTGAAATCATTTTTGAAAACTCGATAGCCTGCGCATAATAATGCGAGTTCCTTAGATTGCGCTCTGCCCTTTTGTAAGCTTTTTGCATTACCTCATCATCGGGAGAGGCATCCAGCATCTTCTGAATCTGCTCCATTTTGCTGTTCGCTTCTTCTGGTGAGAGGATGCGTGCACTGCCAAACACCACAACAGTAGACTGGATACATTTTTCATGCAGGATTTTATCTGTCTTGAGGTATTCAAGCATAAGACGCTGGGCACGCAAGCTGTCACTACCTAGAAAGTCAGTATCTTCTTGTGCCAGCCGGTAAGTGGCGCCTTCTTTTATGTTTTTTTGAAGCGTCTTGCGCTTTTCATAATCAATCATTGTTACTTAACGTCTCTTGTGATGAGTAATTGTCTAATATGGGTTTATGCCAGGTGCATGCCAAGCACCTCCACATACAGGTTATGTGGGTAGCATTCAGTGCAAGATGAAACATGACAACTATTGCAGCTAATGCCTACCCTATCTTGAACATGATCGTTGATTATAATCTTAATTAAAATTAATGCTTTCGTGCCTTTTGGGTATATAGACATTCCAGTTCAGCTCATTTTCAAGCCTGCTGGCCAGAACCTCGGATGGATTGGCCTCACCATGAACCAGATAAGTATGTTTTGGTGGTTTTTTGAAGCCTTTTGCCCAGTTTATCAGCGCGGGTTGGTCTGCGTGCGCTGACAAACCACCAATCGTATGAATAGAGGCCCGGACATTGATTTCTTCTCCAAAAATACGCACTTTTTTGACGCCATCGACCAGACGGCGCCCTAATGATCCCATGGCCTGAAAGCCGGTTATCATGATGGCGCACTCTTCCCTGCCCAGATTATGACGCAAATGGTGCTTGATACGACCTGCATCACACATGCCGCTTGCCGATATAATAATGGCTCCGGAACGGATTTTATTCAGCATTTGTGATTCCTCAACGCTTTCGGTGAAATATAAATTAGGTAGCTCTGTACCTATTTTCTTCCAGCTAAGCATTTTTTTGGCTTCTTCATCAAACAGCTCAATGTGTTGCATGGTAATGGCCGTTGCTTTAGTGGCCATGGGGGAATCGACAAAAACCTTAAGATTGTTATTTATTTTGTCATGCCGAGCCAAGTGCAATAAACCGTAAATGACTTCTTGTGTGCGCCCTACCGCAAAAGCGGGAATAATAATGTTTCCTTTGGGCAAGGTCCGGTTAAAAATATCAACAATCTCCTCTTCCGTCGAGTTGCTCGTGCGGTGCGGCCTGTCACCATAAGTGGATTCCATTATAAGAATGTCGGCTTCGTCTATTAAAGTCGGATCTCGCAAAATAGGTCTACCGGGCTGGCCAAGATCACCGCTAAAAACAATTTTACGGGTAGTTTCACCTTCGGTAATCCAAATTTCGATTATGGCGGATCCAAGGATATGACCGGCATCCTGATAACGGCACTTGATGCCTGGTGCCAGTTCTATCATGTGTTCGTATTGCACTTCTTTTATATGCTTAAGCGTTTGTAGTGCATCCGCCATGTAGTATACCGGCGTTGTAAGCCCATAATGTCTGCCTTGTTGTGAGCGTGGTTTGTGGCTTGCTCGCTCTGCATCAATTTCTTGAATATGTGCGCTATCGGGTAACAGCACATCCAGCAAATCTGCAGTTGCCTTGGTGGCATATATATAGCCTGAATATCCGGCCTTGACCAGTTTGGGAAGCATGCCACTATGATCGATATGTGCGTGGGTGAGCAGGACAAAATCCAATTCCGCAGGCTCAAAGTCAAAAGGTTGACGGTTACGGATTGGGGCTTCGCGCCCGCCTTGCAACATACCACAGTCAACCAAAAACTGAATGTTTCCGGTTTGCACCAGAAAACACGAGCCGGTTACCTCTCCGGCAGCACCCAGGAACTTAATTTTCATACCTTAAACCTTTTTGTATAAATGCCAAGTTATCGATCATAGTCTTGCAAGTTTACTTATTCAAGCTGCTTTTTTCTGAATTGGCAACGTTGGTTAAAGAAATGGCCCTGAGTTTTTCAAGGAGCTGCGCCATTTCCTGTTGTAGCGCCTCATTTTGTTGTTGCCGTTCAAGTGCGGCAGAAAGTGTTTCATTTTCTTTTTTCAATTGCAGGATTTGTTGTTGATGCTGTTCTTGAACCCGCTCGCTTTGTGATTCTCGCTGTTTAAGCTGCAAGGAAAGCAAGCGGTTGTCCTCCTCTAACGCCTGCAGGTTTATGCGGTCTGTTTCCAGCTGTTGTTTTTGTTGCTGGTGTTTTTCATACGCCTCATCAAGCTGGGCTTTAAGTGATTTTTCCTTGTCTTCATGAAGCTTGCTGGCTTGTTCGTGTTTCTTTTGAAGCTGCTTGGTTTCCTGGCGAGCGCGATCAATTTCACTAACCGAACGCAACTCTAATGAGCGGAAGCGGGCTTCAAGCCCTTCCCTTTCTTTGGCGTGTTGCCGATTTAGATTGTCCAGGGCTTGCTGGTTGGCCACTTGCAGGGCTTTTTTCTCGGTAAGCAAATCCGCAATTTGTATTTTTAACTGCCCTGCTTCCCTATGAAGGTTTTCAAATTCGTTATTTCTTTGTGCCAGAAGACCCCTTACATCATTGAGTTGCGCCGTCACGTTGGCCAGCAACTTTTCCTGCTCTAATAAGGCCGCCTGGTGCAGGCGTTTAGCTTGTTCAAATTCTTGTTTTTCAGCATCCAGTGCCTTACTGATGCGTTCATTTTCTTCTTGCTGGTTCTTGATAGCCTGCCTGGCAATAATTGAAGCCTGTTCAAGCGCCAGTTCCCAAGCATGGCGAATGGCTTGCTCTACGGGCTCTGGGGCAGCTACTGCGGCTTCTTGCTTGATAGCGGTACCGTTAATGCGCTGGCCCAGCACGGCAAACCAGTTTTCCAGCATGGGGCTAATTGTATTGGGGGAGCCCCGCCCTATTTTCAGGCGGATGCGTTCTATGGTCGGCCGCTGCCCTTCCAGCAGCAATTCATCTGCTGCTTGCCAAACATCTTCCTGCTGAATACCGCGCCCTGAACTTTTTAATTGCATCATTTTGAATACGCTTTAGAATATAGGTTTCGATAAGTAAAAATTACCATAAGCTATTCTGTTTTTTTGTAATATATCATACGTAATACATATTATATATTACAAGAATAGATTCATACAACTTTTTTTAATAAAAACCAGCCTGAATGACCGCACAAAGCCTTAAATTGCTTAATCACTTGCCCATGCTGGATCCCGCATCCCTGCATGAATCCACCCAAAAGGCGATCGCCGAGATCGTCTCTGAAGGGGAATCCCGAAACACGCGTAACAGCTATAAAAGCGCCATGAAATATTGGGCAGTCTGGTACAGGATGCGTTACAACCAGGACTTTGCCTTGCCTTTGCAAGCGCCGGTGGTACTGCAATTTATTGTGGATCATGCCTTGCGCTATACCGCTTCCGGTGAAACAATTGGCCTGCCAGCTGAGCTGGACATCTTTCTGGTTGAAAACAAGTTCAAGGCCAAAAAAGGTCATTTTTCAATAGCCACCCTTTTGCATCGCCTGGCCGTGTTGTCCAAGGCACATAAGGTTGCATTTGCAAATCCAAACCCCTGCAAAGACCCCCGCGTCCAAGAACTGATTGGCAAAACCCAAAAAGCCTATGCAAAAAAAGGCATGTATGCCATTAAGCGGCCCGCACTGACCAAAGAGCCACTGGTTCAGATCATTAATACCTGCGATCAATCCCTGAAAGGCTTGCGTGATAAGGCATTAATATTATTTGCATGGGCCAGTGGCGGCAGACGGCGCTCCGAAGTGTCAGACGCACACTTTGACAGGCTTATTCATAAGCCAGACATGGGGGAATACTTGTATTTGCTTCTATACTCAAAAACCAATCAAACCGGACAGGCTTCGGCCAGCGCCTATAAGCCCATATCAGGACTGGCTGCGCAGGCACTGGCCGACTGGATTGCTGCCAGCCAGCTGAACAGTGGCTATATTTTCAGGCAAATCAATAAAGGCGGGGTTATTGGTGAAAAACTAAGTCCGGTTTCAGTAAATAATATTATCAAATCCCGTTGCAAACTGGCCGGATTAAGTGATGAATTTACGGCGCACTCTTTACGTTCCGGCTTTGTAACCGAAGCGGCAAAGCAAAACATTCCGATTGCAGAAACCATGTTAATGACCGGCCATCAAAACATTAATACCTTAATGGGGTATTATCGTGAGGCAAATGTTTTGGAAAGTAAGGCTGCCAAATTGCTGGATAACTTTACCGAATAAAGTTTCAGGAATGGCAGCATCTGATACGAAAGAAACGCACTGTTTACTCTCAAATTAATTGAGAAAAATCAAATAATATATGCAAATATTATATTTATTTATATAATATTTGCATATATAATAAAAGCTATCCTAGATTGAAATTATGAACACGACACTTACTACAGATTTATCTATCGCTATGCGGCAAGGCGCTACTGAAGCCATAAAGTTGCTTAAGGTAATGGTTAATGAAGACCGTTTGATGATGATATGCCATTTGCTCGAAGGTGAAAAAACGGTTGGAGAGATCGAAGAATTGCTGGACATCCATCAGCCGAATCTTTCCCAGCACTTGACGGTACTTAGAAAAAATGGCGTTGTCCAGACACGCAAGGAAGGCAGGAATGTTTACTATTCACTGGCCGACCCTAAAGCCATGGCTATGCTCGAAACCTTGCATCGTTTATACTGCAGTGATACGGCTTCTTGCTAGCGCACATTTAGTATCAATCCATGTGTTCAACATAAATTCAAACTTGGCAGTTGTTTTTTTATCCACTTAAAAGGGCTTTCTCATGAATAAAAATGTTGGCGGTATCGATAAACTTCTTCGTATTATCCTGGGTGTTGTGTTGATTGTGCTGGCCATTACAGGAACTATCGGCTGGTGGGGTTACCTGGGTATCATTCCCCTGGCAACCGGTTTGTTAAACTTTTGCCCGCTTTACGCAATTATCGGGGTCAAAACAGCTTGCCCTCTTGATAAAAAATAATTAAACCTGCTTATTTCAGTATGGTTCGGATACGGGCATTTTTCTGCTTAACGCTTATGCCCGGTCCTTTTACTTTTATTACCGCAGGCAACTGCATCACTTTTCCGCTTACCGGGTTTACAGGCTGACCATTTTTCCTGATTTCATAATGCAAGTGTGGACCCGTCGAGTTTCCGGTTGATCCTACAAAGCCAAGCAAATCCCCTTTTTTAACATAGTCACCGTATTTAAGCCCAGAGGCGAAACCCTCAAGATGCGCATAAAGTGTGCTGTAAGTATTATCGTGCTTTAACACGACTGTTTTGCCATATCCGCCACGATTGGCGATGTAAACAACTTTGGCCGCTTGCGTGGCTTTAACTGGTGTACCCGCTGCTGCAGCAAAATCGGCACCGGTATGCAATCTCATTTCCTGAAAAACCGGATGCATGCGCCAACCGTATGCGGATGAGAATCGCGCACCCGGTAAAGGCACAATCATCAGGTCCTGCAATGTTACAGTATTGCCGCACTCTTCACACTTCCCCATAACAATAACATCGCTATCCAGTTCAGGTATATCACTCAGATCAATGTCGATATTGTTTTGGGCGGATGCGGAAAGTGGCAGGCACAGCAAGAAAAACAGCAGATATTTATTCAAGGGAAAGGTTCGGGCAGGATGATTAAAGAAACAATAAAGCCGGGATAAGTAAAAATGAACTTTGCATCACAGTTACTCGCTATATAATCGCAGTCATTAACTTATATTAGTAGACATTTCGGGTAAAGCCAACCGTGAAATTGATAAAAACCGTAAAGCCTTTTATTGCCCTGCTCTTTGGTACTGCAGTGTTATCAGGATGCAGTGCCGAACCTTACCCGCCAGAAGTCAGGACTGACCTGATTTCCCTGTGCATGGAAGGCATATTGTCAGGGCAAACCAACGTGCGAACCGGAGAAGAAAAAGCACTTGATGCCTCTGAATCCCTGAAATTATGCGAATTCCGGTATGCAGAGTTTATCAAGAAAGTTCCGCTTGCCGACTATTTAGCGCAGCAAACCCATCTTTATGAAAGCTTTCAACGCGCCTATCGCCAGAAATACGTTCTTGAGGATGTTTACAATAGTCTGTCTCCCAAAGATAAGGAAACTTTTGCCCTGACATCCAAGATCATGCTTGGGCTGGAAACCGGAGAACCGGAACAATGAGAACGTTTAAACAGCAATTTGCGTATGTGCTTCTTGGCGTTTGTTCCATAGTAACAGCCAGTCACGCACAAGAAAAAGCCTATCCCCAGTATGAAAAGGAAAAAGCCATTATTTTCTGCATGACGCGTGAATACGTATTGCAACATCAGGAAGAACCTGCTGAAGAAGACTTGTTCCCCGAGTGTGAATCACGTTTTGCCAAGTTGCAGGCCACTATTCCCTACAATACCTATAAAGCGGTACGCGATAAAGGTTACATGCTTTACAAGGATAAGCAAAGTGCCGAATTGCTGGAAAAATATTACAGCATCCTCATGGGCAACCAATAATCTACCCCTAATTGTAGTCACAAGGAGATTTACATTGTTAAACCACGGTTTTGTTCAGTCGATTAAGAAAAGTGCGCAACTGCTTGCCTTATCCGCAATAGCATTTTCCAGCCCTACAGCCGCCCTTGCCAATGCAGGCAACTGGCCAGAGCACGAACTAAAGCTTATTGTCCCTTTTGGTGCCGGATCAACGCCGGACCAAATAGCAAGGATTGTGGCAGAACAGGCATCAAGCAGCCTGGGCCAGGTAATCGTTATTGATAACAAACCTGGTGCAGGTGGCAACATTGGAACCGCGGCTGTCGCGCATGCCAAACCCGATGGCTACACGTTTGGGATTTCCATTACAGGGCCCTTGGTAAATAACCAGTTTATTTATAATAATTTAAGCTATGATCCGGAAAAAGATCTAGCTCCACTTACCATGGCCGTTACGCAACCTAATATTATTGCGGTAAGAAGCGACTCCGGCATTAAAACTTTGCAAGAATTGATTAACAAAATCAAAGAAAATCCGGATAAATTCAATTATGCGACAGCAGGAACGGGTACAGGTTCTCATTTATCCATGGAGCTAATGTTGCAAGCCGCTAATGGTATCGCAACCGCTGTTCCGTATGCATCCTCACCTAATGCGATGAATTCGCTACTGGCCGGTGATACTCAGTTTACTGCCCTGGCGCCCATTGCTATTCTGCCTTTAGTGAAAGATGGCCGCTTAACAGCCCTCGCACAAACCACCGCTGAACGCGTAAGTGCCCTGCCCGACATCCCCACGGTTTCTGAAGCCGGTGTCCCCGGCATTGAAGGGTCGGCGTGGTCAGGTTTTGTTATTTCGTCCAAAGTAGAACCGGCCATTCAGGACAAGCTGGCCAAAGCCTTAGTTGAGGCCCTGAACCATCCGGCAGTAAAAGAGAAACTGCAAACCCAGTACATGGACCCTATTCCTGGCACACCAGAACAATTCGGGAAGTACATGCAACAGGAAAAAGCTCGCTGGCAACCCCTGATTGAAAAACTGGATTTAAAAATTAACTGACATACCGCCATCAATGGTAATAACCTGGCCATTGATGTAAGAAGCAAGCCCGGAAGCCAGGAATACTGCCGCACCGGCAATTTCCTCAGGCTTGCCCCAGCGCTGCATGGGCACCCGGGCCACAAAGGCCGGCCCTTTTTCCTTGTCTTCCGACAGCGTTTTGTTGGTTTCAGTTGCAAAAGGACCGGGTGCAATAGCATTGCTGGTAATCCCATGCCTGGCATACTCAACCGCCAAGGCCCTCATCATGCCAGTTAATCCCATCTTCGTTACCGGATACACGGCATCACCAAAACGCGCCAACTCACCGGCAATTGAGGTCATGGAAATAATCCGCCCAAAGCCGTTTGCAACCATAAGCTCTGCCGCCTTCTTTGAGGTATATACAGCCGCTGTAAGATTAGCCTGAATCAGGGTCTGAATATCATGCAAAGTGCTTTCAGCCAGTGATTTGCGGATACGTATGCCCATATTGTTGACCAGGATATCGCAACGTCCGAATTCCTGTTTGATTTTTTCAAAGACGGCATCTATTTGCGAAAATTCTGAAGTGTCTGCGCAAATCCCGTGGACGGTTATGCCTTCATCGCCAAGATTCTTTATGCATTGGTCCAAATTTTCCTGCGTCCTGCCGTTGATAATTACGGTGGCACCACTTTGCGCCATAGCTTTGGCAATTTCCAAACCCAAGCCTCTTGTCGATCCGGTCAGGAATGCAACCCTGTCATCCAGATTGAATTGTTTTAGATATGAATGGGTATCAGTATTGAAAGACATACAATAAAATTGTTTTTAAGGTTAAACTCGAAAAAAAATATTTTGGTAATGTAAATATAAAGACTGGGAAAAGAAAATGTTTAACAAGTCTACTTCTTTTCAATATGAAAAGACGCTAAAAGCCTGCGGAAAAGGCCAAAAAAGCGCTATACAGAGTTTATATAAACACGATGCCCCTCAGATGCTGGCCCTGGCATTTCGCATTTTTGGCAATTTGAGTTATGCGGAACAGGCGGTTCAGCGTGCGTTTGTTACCATCTGGAAAAATGCCCATACCTATAACGAAGAAGCTGGTCCGGCAAAAGGATGGATTTACAGCATCCTTCGCTACCATATTGGTGTCGTGTATAAACAGCACTACGACGATCTGCAGTCCGCCCAGCAAAACCGGGATTCAGCACTTGTAGAACCCCTTGGTCATTTGCAGGCTGGAATACACGCAAGTCATGCGCCACATACCGGATTTCATGCCTTTTTAGAAGAGCTTCCCCTTGAGCCCCAAAGCTGCCTGATCAATATGTATTTCAGCTCGGGTGAGCAGGCAGGAACGGCTACCTTGCTGAATATGCCATTGGGCCGTTTCAAGGAAAATATTTTATTGGGCCTGCGTCATCTATCTAAAAAACTGGATAATTTTCCTTATCACGCCGAGAATGAAAAAATCGGTGAATATGTATTAGGAGGATTGAGTGGCGAAGAAGAGCGTCATGTCCTACGGCTTTTCAACCAGGACAGCACAGCAGCCAGCATAGCGCTGATATGGGAAGAGCATTTCACCCATTACCTGGATCAACTGCCCGAACAGCCGTTGCACCCGCGTTTATGGAGCAGCATCAAGCACAACATGCAAAATACCGAAGAGGTCAGCGGTATCCTGGACACTATTCAGGAACCGGGTAAGCCAGGATTGTCCGGTTTGCTGGCACGCATTCGCGAAACAGGCAAAAAGCTTAGCAATAATCTGAAGTTATGGCAAATAACAAGTCTGGTACTGGCGATTGTTTCAGTTTTGCTTATCAGCATTTTCCCATCATCGTCGAATATGGCCAAAATGATTGCTGTTTTGTCGTCACTCGGTCAGAACCATCAGGCCGCATGGGTACTTAAGGTAACTGAAGACGGTACTGCCCGGCTCAAGCCATTGGTTCAGCAAAATATTGATGAAAATCTTGAAATGGAAATCTGGACGCAATCAGCGGCATCAAGCAATGATTACCGTTCCCTTGGAACCTTTAAGTCAAGCAATCCTTTCACCATTAGCCCTGAAATACTGGGGCAGGTTACTGCAGGGCAACTTTTCCAGATTAGCCTGGAGCCGGTAGGTGGATCCAATGCCAACAAACCAACCGGTTCGATTTTATATCAGGGCAGTTTAATTGATTTAAGCAATTGATTCATTGCATCAAAATATGAAGATTAATTAGACATTCATGAAATCATCACAATCTTCACTAAATAACGTGAAAATCTCTATAAATATCTGCATCTAAACCGGAAAAGTGATTTATGCGAAAAATATTTTGAATTATGGGCAAATCTGAGACAAGTAACATATAAAAATATCGTATTATCAAGGTTGTAACAATTCAATTTTTGATCCCCTGTCAAATGCCCCTTGTTTTAATTGTCGTACTCCCTTTCCTTGGCAGTATTTTAGCTGCCATTTTGCCCCCTAATGCCCGAAACCAGGAATCCTGGCTGGCTGGCATTATTGCGGTTGTGTGTGCAGGACTGGTTATTTCTACGGCACCTGCCATCTTCAACGGAGAGGTACTGGTACATAATATAGACTGGCTTCCTTCACTGGGCGTCAACATGACGTTCAGAATGGATGGTTTTGCCTGGCTATTCGCAGTTCTGGTTACCGTCATGGGGGCATTGGTTGTTTTATATGCCCGTTACTACATGGATCCGGCCGATCCGGTACCTAGGTTTTTCTCATTTTTCCTGGCATTCATGGGGTCCATGCTAGGTGTGGTTCTATCTGGCAACGTTATTCAGCTGGTTATTTTCTGGGAACTTACCAGCCTTTCCTCCTTCATGCTAATTGCGTATTGGCATCACCGCCAGGATGCCCGCCGTGGTGCACGCATGGCACTTACCATCACTGCTGCAGGTGGATTTTGCCTGCTTGCCGGCATGCTGATGATCGGCCATATCGTAGGCAGTTACGAACTGAGTGAAATTCTTGCTTCGGGCAATATGATCCGAAACCATCCCTGGTATATCCCCATCCTGGTATTGGTTTCTTTGGGTGCACTAACCAAAAGCGCCCAGTTCCCATTCCATTTCTGGCTGCCCAATGCCATGGCGGCGCCTACACCGGTATCCGCCTATTTGCACTCGGCTACCATGGTCAAGGCGGGTGTTTTTATCCTGGCCCGTTTCTGGCCCATACTTGCCAGTACCGACCAATGGTTCTGGATTATTGGCGGTGCTGGAATGTGTTCGTTGCTGATTGGTGCTTTTGCCGCCACTTTCCAGCAGGACATGAAAGGCGTACTTGCCTACTCCACGATCAGCCATCTGGGCCTCATCACCCTGCTTTTGGGCTTGAACAGCGAACTCGCGCTTATTGCAGCCATTTTTCATATGATCAACCATGCCACTTTTAAGGCATCCCTATTTATGGCTACCGGCATTGTAGACCATGAAACCGGGACGCGTGACATGGGGATTTTATCAGGCCTGCGAAAGGCCATGCCTATCACGGCTACTCTGGCTATTGTTGCTGCTGCTGCCATGGCAGGCGTTCCTTTGCTTAATGGTTTCTTGTCCAAAGAGATGTTCTTTTCCGAAACGCTGTTCGTGAACCAGACATCTTACTCAAGTTACCTGCTGCCAAGCCTGGCTGTTTTGGCCAGTGCTTTCAGCGTTGCTTATTCCCTGCGCTTCATTACCCAGGTGTTTTTTGGCAAACCGGCTACCAATTTACCCCGCAAGCCACATGACCCCCCACACTGGATGCTTTTTCCCAGTGCTGTCCTGGTTTTGCTTTGCATACTCATCGGTATTTTCCCTGCACAGGTTATCGGCTCGATCCTCAAGGTAGCTGCAACAGCTATCCTGGGCGATCAACTACCCGCTTATAGCCTGGCAATTTGGCACGGTTTCAACCTACCGCTAACAATGAGTATTCTTGCCTTGATCGGTGGTATTTCATTACTGTACGTGCTTAAACCCCTATTCCGTTCTTATCCGGGACAAACACCGGTGTTATACCGTTTTGATGGCAGAAAATCGTTTGATGCAGTCATGAACGGGATTGATAACATTGCCTATATCTTGCTTGAATGGTTTTCCAGCAAACGCCTACAGCCACAGATTATGTGGATTGTAATTATTACCCTGGTGGTAGGCATGTTGCCACTGCTGGGCGGTGACTGGTTACATTTTAAGCAACCCTTTTCTTTTGATCCGGCCTTTGCCCTTCTTTGGGTTGTCGGCGGCGCCTGTGCCATCGGTGCGGCTTATCTAGCCAAGTACAACCGTTTCCGTGCCCTGGCGCTTTCAGGGGGAGCCGGCCTTATAACCTGCATAACTTTTGCATGGTTATCGGCCCCCGACCTTGCACTGACACAACTGGTGGTTGAAACCGTTACTGTGGTTCTCATTCTGCTGGGGTTGCGCTGGCTGCCTCGTCGTGTCATAGAAGAATCCCAGGTGACTCCTTTGCAGGCGTTTATTCGCAGGTTTCGGGATTTGGCGATTGCCATAAGCTGCGGCTTAGGCTTGTCCGCGCTAGTGTATATCATGCTTACCCGGGACAAACCTGATGGCCTGTCTTCCTTCTTCCTGGAAAAAGCCTTGCCCGAAGGCGGCGGTAATAACGTGGTTAACGTTATTCTGGTTGATTTCCGTGGTTTTGATACTTATGGTGAAATTAGTGTTTTGGGTATTGTGGCCATAACCGTTTATGCTCTGTTGCGCCGGTTCCGTCCGCCACAAGAAAGCATTCATGCGCTTGAAAACCGCCATGAAATTCAAACCATCGATGCCGATGGACTAACCAATGAGCACAGCTTGCCCAAAGGCATTTTGCTGGTCCCGAATGTGCTCGGAAGATTAATGCTGCCGGTGATCACCCTTGTTTCCTTTTATTTCTTATTACGTGGTCATAATCTGCCTGGTGGCGGGTTTGTTGGTGGGCTTATCTTTGCCACGGGGATTATTCTTCAGTATATGCTTAGCGGCATTCACTGGGTGGAAAGCCGCTCAAGAGTCAGGCCGCAATACTGGATTTCCATTGGTTTGTTAATTGCAGGCGGTTCATCCATGCTTGCATGGTGGGTAGGCCAACCTTTCCTGTCAGCCATTAGCTGGGATGTTTATTTGCCTGTCATTGGCAAATTGCATCTTTCCAGTGTCATCCTTTTTGATATTGGCGTTTACGCGCTGGTCGTGGGTGCAACTACTTTCATGTTGGTTGCCCTTGCCCACCAATCCCTGCGCTTCTATCGTAAAACACCACCCGCTGAAATCGAAAGCGATACAGGAACCAGTGCTAAATTCAATTTTTCAGATCGAGTCAATTAAATGGAAATCATCTATTCATTAGCCATAGGAGTATTGGCCGGATCGGGTATATGGCTTTTACTAAGGCCACGAACCTTTCAGGTTATTATGGGACTTACGCTGGTTTCATACGCCGTGAACCTGTTTATTTTTGGCATGGGTCGACTCTCTGTTGGCGCCCCTCCAATTATCGAGGCAGGTACAGTTGTTGATGTTTCCACTTATGCTGACCCCGTTCCTCAGGCACTGGTACTAACAGCCATTGTTATCGGCTTTGCGACAACCGCCCTCTATCTGGTGGTGTTACTGGCCTTGCGTGGCTTGTCGAATACTGATCACGTAGATGGCACGGAGTACAATTCATGATGGGTTGGCTGGATCATTTACCCATTTTGCCTGTTGCTGTGCCCATGATGGCAGGCGCCCTCATGCTACTTCTGAAAGACTCACGGCGTAAAGCCCTGACCGGGCTGGCTTTTGTGTCTGTCACCATACAGCTTGTTGTTGCCGTGACCTTGCTTTTAATGACGGCTGGTATTATATCCAATGACTGGAACAATCAGATTGGTGTGTATTTGCTGGGTAACTGGATAGCACCCTTTGGCATTGTCTTCGTCGTCGACAAGCTTTCAGCGGTCATGCTGGTTCTTACCATTGTACTGGGTATTTCTGCGCTTATCTATTCAACTGCTTTCTGGGATCGGGTCGGCATTCATTTTCACCCCCTTTTCCAGTTCATTCTAATGGGTCTAAATGGTGCGTTTTTAACCGGTGATTTATTCAATCTCTTTGTCTTCTTCGAGATTTTCCTGGCTGCATCATATGGTTTACTTCTGCATGGCTCTGGGTCACGAAGAGTTTCTTCAGGCTTGCATTACATTACCGTCAATCTGATCGGTGCATCATTACTGCTTATCAGTATCTCTCTTATTTATGGGGTTACCGGTACGCTGAACATGGCCGATCTTGGTATCAAAGCAGGCATGTTGGATGCAGAAAACCGCAAACTGTTTGAGACTGCCTGCGCCATTTTGGGTATTGCCTTTTTAGTCAAGGCAGCCGCCTGGCCACTTAATTTCTGGTTACCCAACGCGTATGCGGCCGCTTGTGCTCCGGTTGCTGCCCTGTTTGCCATCATGACCAAGGTGGGAATTTATGCTTTGGTCAGAATGGGATCCCTGCTTTTACCCACTGGCGCACCTGCCGCCTTTGGTGGTGAATGGATGTACGCCATTGGCCTTGGCACCCTTTTATTTGGCACATTTGGTATTCTGGCAGAAAAAAATACAGGGCGATTGGTTGGCTACAGCATTATTCTGTCTTCTGGAACCCTGCTTACAGCACTGGGTATGCCGGGTGTTACCTTAACGGGCCCTTCCCTTTTCTACCTCATCAGCTCCGTGCTCACTACAGGGGCTTTCTTCATGCTGGTAGAGTTAATCAAACGTACGGAATCTTTCGGCTCCAATGTGCTTTCTGTCAGTTTTGAAGCGTTTGGTCTTGATGAAGACAAAACATCCGATTATTCCGGTGACGTCGTTGGTGTCGCTATTCCAGCAGCGCTGGCTTTTCTTGGCCTTTCCTTCTTTACCTGCGCCATTCTGATTGCCTGCATGCCACCTTTTTCCGGTTTCGTGGCAAAATTTGCCTTGCTATCTTCAGCCCTTGAGCTAACCGACAACAATTTAACCGGGCCTTCCATTAGCGCTTGGTTGCTCGTGATAGCCATGCTGACTTCCGGCCTTGCAACTGTCATTGCCTTGGGACGATCAGGCGTACGGCTATTTTGGAATTCGGATACCTTGCAAACACCCAAGCTTAGTATTCGTGAAGCCATACCGGTCAGTGTTTTATTGCTTAGCTGTATTGTACTTTCAATTTTTGCCGGCCCTGTCATGGACTTTCTGGCCGAGACCGCAAGTTCACTGGATGACCCGAATCAATATATTAATGCTGTCATTACGCAAGCATCCAATAAACCCGTTTCAGGGGGACTACAATGAGAAAACTTTTTTTCTGGTTCCCCATGACCGTCTTTCTTTTACTTATCTGGATGTTGCTGGCCAATGCGCTTAGCATCGGCCAGTTTATACTAGGATCAATATTGTCATTAGGCCTTGTTTTAGGTTCGCAGCGCTTGCGTCCTTTGCTTGGCCACCCCAAAAAAACCTTAACCATCCTGAAATTATTTTTCATGGTTATTGCTGATATTGCCTATTCCAACTGGATTGTAGGGATATTAATCTTACAAGGTAAAAGTGCTCATCGTACTCCAGGCTTCATCAATATCCCCCTTGATATACGCGACCCTCATGGACTGGCCATCTTATCGTGCATTATTACTTACACACCAGGTACTGTATGGTCCGGTCTTACTGAAGATGATTTTATTCTGCGTCTTCATGTTCTTAACCTGAAAGAAGAATCTGAATGGATTCACACCATCAAGGATCGTTATGAAGCAAATTTGATGGAGATATTCGAATGAACCTGATCCTTACCTGGGCATGTTATTTTGCCATTTGCTGCTTTTCACTAGCCCTTTTTTGTGCCTTTATCAGGCTGGTCAATGGCCCAACCCCTCAAGACAGGGTTTTGGGTCTTGACATCATGTATATCAATGGCATGTTATTAATTATAGTGCTGGGCATGCTTTACAGAACTTCCTGGTACTTTGATATTGCCTTATTAATCAGTCTGTTGGGCTTTGTTTCTTCTTCTGCGCTCTCTAAATTTCTGCTACGTGGCGAGGTAATCGAACCATGAATGACATTCCTGCCTGGATTGCTATTCCTGCGGCCATTTTTCTGGTGGCCGGCGGGCTTGTTACGCTCATTGGATCTGTTGGATTAATCCGGTTTGAAGACTTCAAAAGCCGCATTCATGCGCCAACATTGGGTAACACATTCGGTACCATGTTTACCTTGTTGGCGTCTATACTGTTGTCCTTTCATTTGTCCGACCGCGTATTCTTCCATGAAATAATTATTATGGTTTTTTTATTTCTTACTTCGCCAGTCACTACCATGTTGTTAATGCGCTCTTATATTTTGCGGCTTGAGCGTATCGGAAAATAACTCTTATATTCAAACGTTATGCTGCCTAGATTTATCCTGTCTATCATTATTATTTTCCTGACATTCAGCACAAATGTTTACGCGGAAAACGGGCAAAAACTGCCACTTCTTGAAGATATTCAGGCCAGTATTGATGAACTGCCTAAAACAATAGAAAACAATAACGATATACAAAAAATTCTGGATAAGTTAAAAACGATCCAGGACGCTGCACAGCAAATCATTAGTGTCAAAACCCAGGAGTTGGCCGATATTGATGCAAAGTTAAGTAACCTGATTGACGCTCCAAAGCCTGATGAAAAGCAAGGTCCTGTCACGCCTGAGGCACGAGACATAGAAGCGCAACGCACCGCTTTGCAGAAAGAACGGGAACGCCTTGATGCCAATATCAAATTAGCCAAGTTATTGATTAGTGAAGGAGACCAGCGTAGCCTGAAGATGATGGCAGAGAGCCGGGCACAGTTCCAAGCCGAATTATTTGAAAGGGTACGCTCTCCGCTCAAGCCATCTTTCTGGCAAGATTTATCACGTTCATGGTCTTCTGATTTCCCCAGAGTACAGCAATTTACCGAGTCTGTTTTATCCGTTTTCAAACAAGCGCTAGAACCTGAAAACAAAAATTTCTTTTATACCGGTATTTTTCTTGCATTATTTACCATCTTTGTGCTTAACCGGCTTTTGCAAAATCTGATACGACTGGTTGCAGTAGAAAAGATTCCAACAGGACGGGCCCGTCGTTCCCTGGTGGCAGTTGGCATTATCCTTAACAATGTAATCATTACTGGTTTATCCGCCTACTTTTTATATGCTGGATTAAACTGGAACAATATTGTCAGCCCTGATCTACAGGAGTATCTGACTTCACTGATTTATACGATTACTTTTGCTTCACTAATTACAGGCCTAGGTAATGCATTATTCTCGGTCCGTCACGAATCCTGGCGTTTGCCGCCACTCAGCGACTCCCTGGTGAAGGCTCTCAAGCCTTATCCATGCTTGATTGCCACACTAATTGTGGTACACCAATCAATCATCATTAGCAGTTCCAAGGTTGGCATTACCTTGGGCACAGAGGTTGGACTTAGGGTAATTTCAAACCTCACCATGGTGGTATTGGGCTTTTTGATTCTAGGTAAAATTTCCCGCTATTACCGTGTCACTCCACTAAATGATCAAGATGTTAATAGTCAGGTACCTGCAACGGTATGGCCAGTCGTGCTTCGAATCCTGTGCTGGATCATTGTAACTGGAACACTGGTTTTCACACTGATTGGATTTGTTGCCCTCGGTTCCTTTCTTATTACCCAGTTACTCTGGATAGTGATTATCCTGGCAACCTTTTACATATTATTCAAATTAAGTGAGGACTTGTTTCAGGCCAGTATTGCATCACAAGGTTTTATTGGAAAACGTCTGGTAGAACAATATGAAATCACACCCAATTTCCTGAATCAGCTGTCAACCATTTTATCAGCGCTTACAAAGCTGATGCTGTTTTATTTGTTGGTTATGATCTTGCTGGTACCTTTTGGCACCAGACTAACCGGTTTGTTCAACCGGGATGGAAAGTTGGATGAGTTTTTAAAAACCTGGCAAAACTTTATCACGCCAGGCATGCTGATAAGTGCAATCATGATTATTCTTGGCGGTGTGGTTATTGGCCGCCTGCTTAAAAACTGGCTTGTTAGCAAATATTTTCCCAATACCAATATTGATTCTGGCGTACGCACAAGCATAGTAACCGTAGTGGGCTATCTGGTTGCCATTATCACTGTAAGTCTCGCGCTATCTACCTTTGGAATCAGCCTTGAAAAACTGACCTGGATTGCCAGTGCTCTTTCTGTTGGTATCGGTTTTGGTCTTCAGGCAATTGTTCAGAACTTTATCTCTGGCTTGATCATGTTGGTTGAAAGACCCGTCAAGGTTGGTGACTGGGTTGTAATTGGTACACAAGAAGGCGATATACGGCGTATTAACGTCAGGGCTACAGAAATCCAGCTTGGCGACCGCTCTACCTTGATTGTTCCAAATTCCGAATTCATTACCAAATCAGTACGGAACATGACACTTAGTAAAACTGAAGGTCGTGTGCAAATCCGTCTTCCCCTCCCGCTCTCGGTCAATCCTGCTCATGTCAGGGATATTATCTTGTCAATTTTTGATAATAATGAAGATGTTCTTGACGATCAGGGCTTGGAACCCTATATTCGCCTAGATGGAATTGATGGAGGCAACCTGATCATGATAGCAACGTGCTTCGTGATTAGCCCCCGCCTGGCAGGACGTATTAAAAGCGAACTGTTATTTGAAATAATCAATAGACTTCACCAGGAAAATATCCTGCTCAGCATGCCTTTGCAAATTGAACAAATAAACTCTGTGTCCAGCAATAATTAATTAACGCGTAAGCGCAGACTATAACATTGTCTGCGCTTACGTATGGCTCATGACTTTTTGTGCAACTGCCCAAACAAAACAACACAAGATATATTTAAAAATCTGGTGTTGCCACTTCATCAGCCTTTATTAACAGCCGGGCCCGTCCACTCATCGGTGAACAACTCGTAGCTTAAACGCTCTTTCTGAGGGATGGGCATTTTGGGGGTACCAATCGCCAAAAAGCCCATGAAGCGATAATCCAGGGCATCAAACCCTAAAGCGGTTTGAAACTCGTCTATATAAGTAGCAATACCGGTGCTCCAGAATGCACCATAACCTAGCATGTGTGTGGCATTCAGTATATTAGTCACCGCAGCTCCTGTTGCCAGCATACGCTCGGATTCACTGATTTTTGTATTGCTATAATCAATATAGCACGCAACCGCAATAATCAACGGAACTTCAGAAAGCCATTGGCGGGTTGCCGCTTCCTTGTCGGGATTAAAAGGTTCAGCACTGGCTTGCCTTAAACCAATAGAAATATCGGCAAATTTTTTGATTGCTTCGCCACGAATAATTTTGAAGCGCCATGGTCGTAATGCTCCATGATCGGGAGCCGAGATGGCCGTCTGCAATATAAGAGCCAACTCTTCATCTGAAGGAGCTGGAGAAGTAACCATTTTCATGGAATTACGATTCAGAAGATAGTTAATTGCTTCATTCATGGCAATACCTGTATAAATATTAGTCGAAAGATTAACGCAGCAGCGCTTTCATGTCCCGGACTGCTTTTTCCCAACCATCGAAAATTGCCTGTGCAACGATAGCATGACCAATATTAAGCTCTGAAATTCCACCCAATGCAACAATGGCCTGGACATTCTGGTAATGCAGGCCATGACCAGCATGCACTTTCAGGCCAGCCCTGAGCCCTTCGGCAATGGCTAAGCGCAAGCGCGCCAATTCTGACTCAATTGTATCTGCAGGTGCCTCTGAATAAGCACCTGTATGCAATTCGATAACCGTAGCACCTGCCTCGGCGGCCGCATGAATTTGATCAATATTGGGGTCTATAAATAAAGAAACCCTTGAACCGGCATCGTGCAACCTGGAGACTGCCGATTTAACCTGTTCAAATGAATCAATGACATTAAGTCCGCCTTCCGTGGTTAATTCCTGACGACGTTCAGGCACCAGACAGATATCATGTGGCTTGACATTACAGGCAATATCCAGCATTTCATTGGTAATTGCACATTCAAGATTCATGCGGGTGGTAAGCAGGGGAAGAATGTCATAAACATCTTTGTCCTGAATATGCCGGCGATCTTCTCGCAGATGCAAGGTGATGACATCGGCACCAGCCTGCTCCGCCAACAAGGCAGCTTTGATAGGGTCGGGATAGACACTATGGCGCTGTTGGCGGATAGTGGCTACGTGATCAATATTTACACCTAAATCAATCATAAAATACCGAATGCAAAAAATTATTTTGAAATAACGGAGGTTTGTGTCCAACCACCACCCAGGGCTTTATAAAGTTCGATGCGATTCTGGATTGAATCGAATCCGGTTTGCAAAAAGCCTTGCTGCACTGCAAATAAAGCAACTTCTGCAGATTGTACCTGCAGGAAACTGTCTATACCGTTTGAATAACGTAGATTGGCAATTTTAAGTGTTTCATAAGCGGCAGCCTGTTGCGCCCGCAATGCATCCAGCTGTGACTGGTAAGTGGATTCACCTGCCAAAGCATCAGCGACTTCGCTGAATGCACTCTGTATGGATTTTTCATATTCAGCGACGGCAATATCGCTACGTACTTCAGCCAGGTTAAGGTTGTTTCTTAATTTACCTGCAGTGAATATCGGGATATTAATGACAGGATTGAATGACCACATGCCATTACCTCCCCCAAACAGGGAGCCCAGGTCGGGGCTGGCAAATCCTAATAATCCCGTTAAAGAAATGGACGGGAAGAATGCCGCACGGGCAGCTCCAATGTTGGCATTAGCCGCTTTCAAGCTATTTTCGGCGGCAAGAATATCAGGCCGGCGGGTTAACAAGTCAGAGGGCAATCCGGTGGGCAATTTTGCCATTACCACATCACTGCCAAACGGTGCTGCTGGTGGTAGATTAGTTGGAATTGGCTGACCAAGAATTAATTGCAAAGCATTCCTGGCTCGCATTTCACTACGAGTGATTTCTGACAGGGAGGCTTTAGCTGCTTCAAGGGTGGTTTTTGCCTGATTGACATCCAGTATTGAGGCCACACCACCGCTATAGCGACTTTGAACCAGATTAAGGGTTCCTTGACGTGACTTGATGGTTTTGTTTATGAGCTCTTTTTGAGCCTCAAGATTCCTGAGGGTAAAATAAGTGGAAGCAAGTTGGCCGATCAGGTTAATTTGAACCGTCGTGCGTGCTTGCTGTGTTGCCAGAAATTGCTCAAAGGCTGCTTCAGACAGGCTTTTTTGGCGACCAAAAAAATCAAGCTCAAAATTGGTCATGCCAATGCCGGCAATATTACTGCGGGAAACAGAGGGTGATAATGCCCCACCCGCCCGCATGTCTTCCGGCATGCGTTGTGCAGTTTGCTGTGCATTTACGCCAATTTGCGGGAAGCGATCACTGCGTTGTATACCATACAGGGCACGAGCTTCTTCGACCCGCTGGATCGCTATCCGCATGTCACGGTTATTTTCAAGGGCAATGGGAATAAGGGCTTTCAGCCGTTCATCCTTGAAAAAAGTTTCCCAACCCAGGTCAGCCGTATGCTGGACGGCATCAGCAGAAGCCGATGTCCCTTCTTGCCCAGGGAACTGATCGGGTACGGGCATACCTGGGCGTTCGTATTTCGGACTTAAGGAACACCCAGCCAACACGGTAGACAACAAAATGACAGACAGCTTTGGAGAGAATTTTTTTACAATATTCATTTTTCAGGTTTACTCTCATTTGGTTGAGTTTTACTGCTGCCTGCATTTGACTGATCAAGCGCTTCTATTTCGGCAACATCTTTATAGATTTCGTGCCGGTAAGCATACTCTTCTTTTTGAGTTTCAAAAAACTCGGCCTGTTCACCCAACAAACGTGGCCGGGTTTTGAAAATCTTCATGACGACAACAAAAAACACGGGAACAAAGAGTACAGAGAAAGGAGTGGCAGCCAGCATGCCACCAAGCACCGCAACCCCCACTGCACGTTGACCGGCGGCACCAGCACCGTCAGCCATTACCAAAGGTAGCACACCAAGAATAAAAGCGAAAGATGTCATGACAATGGGCCTGAAACGCAAGCGTGCAGCTTCCATGGTGGACTCGATCAAATCCCTACCCGATGCATAGGCATCTTTGGCAAACTCCACAATCAGAATGGCATTTTTGGCAGACAAGCCAATCACGGTAATCATACCTACCTGGAAGTAAATATCATTGGACATCCCTGAAAAGGTAACCAAGCCAATCGTACCCAGCATACCAAGCGGAACGATCAACATGGCTGATACTGGTATTGTCCAGCTTTCATACAAGGCAGCGAGTACCAGGAAAACCACGATCAGGGATAGCGCCATGGTAATGGGTGCCTGATTTCCTGCCTGGATTTCCTGGAATGACAGGCCTGCCCACTCATAACCGATACCTGTGGGCAATTGGCCGATCAATCGCTCTATTTCTGCCATAGCTTCACCGTTGGAAAAACCGGGTTTAGCTTGTCCGCTAATGGAAATGGAGTCAAAGCTGTTAAAGCGGCTGACCTGGGTTGGGCCTTGGGTCCAATCAAGCTTGACGAAAGATGACATATCCACCAGTTCACCGGAAGCATTATGAACCTTGAGCTTAAGAATATCTTCGGGTGTCATGCGGTACTGGGCGTCTGACTGAACCCAAACGTTTTGCATCCATCCGGTATTGGGGAATTTACCCAAATAACCCGAACCGATGGCGCTACCCAGTACATTGGCAACTTCAGTCATGTTGACGCCGAGAATAGCTGCTTTCTCGCGATCAATGTTGACGTTAAGTTGTGGTCCGGGACCAAGGCCCGAGATACGGACTTGGGTCAGGATTTCGCTTGTTTGAGCCAATCCTAACAATTGGTTAGCCGCATTACGTAACGCCATTTGACCCAGTGAACCACGGTCTTGCAGCCTTAAGTCAAAACCGGTTGCTGTTCCCAAAGAGGGAATGGCAGGTGGAATAACCGCAAAAACCATGGCGTCGGGTATTCCAAACAGCAAGCTGCCGGTTGCTTTGGCTGAAAGAGCCTGGGCGGATTGCCCTGGCCCCTGCCGTTCCGTAAAATCCTTTAAAGGCACGAAGGCAATTGCAGAGTTAAGCCCTGTACCACTGAAGCTAAAGCCCTGGACCGTTATGATGTTTTTCATTTCAGGCAGTTTGGAAAAATAACTTTCTACCTCGTCAATGACTTCAAGGGTACGGTTAGCAGAAACACCGGATGGCAATTCAATATTGGCAATCATGAAGCCCTGGTCTTCATCGGGCAGGAACGAACTAGGCAAGCGTAAAAACATATACGCCATACCCACTGATAGAATCAGATAGATCAGCATCATGCGTCCACCTTTTCTGATAAAAGCACCAACCCAACCTGAGTAGCCGGCAGTTATTTTATTGAAGAAACGGTTAAACCAGCCAAAAAAACCTTTTTTGTCTTCATGGTGCCCCTTTGCAACGGGTTTTAAAATAGTTGCACACAGAGCAGGCGTAAAGGTTAAGGCAAAGAAAGCCGAAAAGCCGATTGAGACAATCATGGATACGGCAAACTGGCGATAAATTACACCCGCAGAACCGCTCATGAATACCAAGGGAAGAAACACAGTCATCAGGACCAGGGTAATACCTACAATGGCACCCCCAATCTGGGGCATGGCCTTAAGCGTAGCATCCTTGGGTGAGAGTCCTTCTTCGGACATGATACGCTCAACGTTTTCAACCACAACAATCGCATCATCCACCAGAATACCAATCGCCAGAACCATGGCAAACATGGTCAGCGTGTTAATGGAGTAACCCATAAACAGCAAGGTAACCACCGTACCCATTAACGCAATAGGCACTACGACGGCTGGAATAACCGTATACCTGATATTTTGAAGGAATACGAACATCACGATAAACACCAGGATCATCGCTTCCACCAGCGTATTTATCACTTGCGTAATGGAGGCCTCAACGTAAGGTGACGTATCATAAGGAATACTGTAGGTCACGTTCTCGGGAAAATAACGAGAAAGATTTTCCATTTCATCCCTGATCAAATTTGCTGTTGACAGCGCATTGGCATTAGGGGCCAGTGAAATGGCGAAAGAAGCGGATGGAGAACCATTCAGGCGAGAGCTAAACTGATAAGAATCTGAGCCGATTTCAACTCTGGCTACATCCTTGACCCGTACCACGGAGCCATCAGGATTTGCACGCAAAACGATATTGGCAAATTCTTCTTCCGTTTCCAGTTGGCCGTTTGTGGAAACAATCGCACTGGTTGCCTGGTCAGCTGGTGTAGGAGGAGAACCCAGCGTACCGGCTGAGATTGCCCGGTTTTGCGCAGCCAGTGCGGCACTGACATCAGTCATTGTCATACCATAGCTGGTTAGCTTGGCAGGGTCAGTCCAGATACGCATGGCCCGAGGTGCGGCAAACAACTGAAACGTACCCACCCCTTCAATACGTGAAATCGAGTTCTGAATATTCCGGGTAATATAGTCACCCAATTCGGCTGCCGAAGTGGAGCCGTCGGTTGAACTGAGTGCAACAATCAATAAGAAGCCGGCCGAACTCTTGCTAAACCTGAGGCCTTGATCCATAACTGCCTGGGGCAATTTGGACGATATGTTGGCCACTTTGTTCTGAACCTCAACCTGCGCCATATTTGGATCAGTACCAGGTTTGAAAATGACGTCAATATCCGAGCGGCCATAAGCATCACTGGTTGATGAGTAATAAAGAAGGTTTTCCGCCCCGTTAAGTTCATTTTCTATGACACTGGTAACTTGCTGGGCCACATCTTCAGCAGTAGCACCAGGGTAAGTGGCGCTGATGTTAATGGTTGGTGGTGCTACTTCCGGGTATTGCGCCACCGGCATGAACGGGATTGCAATTACACCCGCAAAGAAAACGATGATGGCAATAACCCAGGCGAAAATCGGGCGATTAATAAAGAAGTTTGACATATATCTTCTCAGTTTTCCGCGGGTTTATTGGAACCGGCATTTTCTTGCGCTGAAGTTTTTTTCCAAGGAATTGGTTTGACCATGCCGCCTGGTTGAGCTTTCTGGAATCCTTCAACAATGACTTCGTCATTGGGATTCAAGCCCTTATTGATAATAGTGTTGCCATCTACGGAATTACCCGCATCCACGGCCACTGAAACCACCTTATCATCTTTAACCAGCAACAATTTTACCAAACCGTCGGGAGTACGCTGCAAAGCCTGGTTGGGTACCATTAATGCTTGTGGGTTTATACCCTGCTCTAGCCTCACTTGGGCAAACATGCCAGGCAACAATATATGCTGAGGGTTAGGGAAAATGGAACGCAAGGTAACCTGACCTGTTGTTGGATTTACACTAACGCCAGTAAAAAGCAGCTTACCAATTTCTGCATACAAGGAGCCATCAGGCATTTCAAGCTGGACGGCAGCTGCACCGGTTTCCGTTTGTTGAAGCAGTCCATCTGCCAGTGCCTTACGCAAATCGCTTAGTTCACCGGTTGTTTGTGAGAAGTCCACATAAACCTGGTCAATCTGTTGTACAGTAGCCAGGTGTGTCGCACTGGCAGCACTGACTAGCGCACCCTCTGTCACGAAGGCTTCGCCAATAATGCCATCGATGGGCGAAACCACATCGGTATATCCAAGATTGATACGGGCCGCATCAAGCGCTGCCTTGGCCTGGCTGATGGCCGCTTCTGCCTGGGCTGCCTGCGCTACGGCGTTATCATATTCCTGGCGACTTACTGCTGCCGATTTGACCAAGGTTGAGTATCTTTTTGCCAATAAGCGGGCACTTTGGGCATTTGCCTCAGCCTGTTCCAGCGCAGCCTCTGCCTGATTGACAGCAGCCTGATAAGTGGCCGGGTCTATTTTAAACAGTAACTGCCCTTCTTTTACGACACTGCCCTGTTCGAATGCTACGCTTTGGATAATCCCGGTAACACGAGCGCGGACCTCGGCATCTTTAATTGCCGCCACCCGGCCTGACAAAGTCGTGTAGATACGAGCTTCAGCAGGCTCTACTTTAATTGTAGAAACAGGAAATACAGGAGGTCCTCCGGCTGCGGCAGGATTTGCCGCATCTTCTTTTCCGCAACCGCTTAATACAAGTACTGAACATGCAAGCAATGCCGCAATTTTTTGACTGGCAAAGGTTGATTTTATTCTCATTTGACTGTGACCCGAAAATACCCATTAAGGATATTTTTATTGAAAATGTTGATTCAATTAAAAGATGCTCTAAATTATAGTGGAAAAATACTTGCCTAAGCAACATTTAATCCTGTGAGGACAAAATACTTGCCTAAGCAACATTTGAATCACATAACGATTTCTTGGGTAATATTTAAATATAAAAATATATACATTGCAGCTACTGGCAAAATAGCACTATCACAGTAACAAGAAACGTTTTAATTACACAATAATCACCTATATTTAGGCAGATATAATGAAATAATTTTGACTAACCTAATAATAGCGCATCATCAGAAACCTGCTCACCCCTGACTTTTTCAAACTGCTCAAGCAGATCGGAAACACGCATTCCCTTGCGTTTTTCACCACTAACATCAAGTACAACCTGCCCTTGATGCAGCATGACCGTTCTTTCACCGATTTCAAGTGCCTGCTTCATGCTGTGCGTAACCATCATGGTGGTTAATTTTTGCTCGGCCACCAGCTTTTGCGTTAACTCAAGGACAAAATTCGCAGTCCTTGGATCTAGCGCCGCAGTGTGTTCATCAAGCAATAAAATCTTGCTTGGCTGCAACGCAGCCATGAGCAAACTAACTGCCTGACGCTGCCCGCCTGAAAGCAAACCTATGCGGTCAGCAAGACGGTTTTCAAGCCCCAGTCCAAGAATGGCCAAGCGTTCCCTGAAGAGCTCTTTCATAAACGGCTTAATAGCCGGCCTTAATCCTCTTGGATGTCCACGGTTATAGGCCAGAGACAAATTTTCCTCAATCGTCAGGTCTTCACAGGTACCTGCCATTGGATCCTGGAATACACGTGCCACATTATTGGCACGTTGCCAGCCCGGCATACGGGTAACATCAGCATCATTCAGCAGAATGCGACCTGAATCCACCATGATTTCGCCAGCAATGGCATTTAAAAAAGTTGACTTTCCAGCACCATTCGAACCGATAACTGTAACAAACTGCCCTTCCGGGATAGTTAATGACATGCCCTGCAGGGCACGGGTTTCAATGGGCGTGACCGGATTGAAAGTAATACGTAAATTCTCTGCTTTCAGCATAGCGTTAACCTTTTCTCGCTTTCAGCATTTTGTTAAGTTTGGGTAGAATAAGGGCAAAAGTAACTAACAAGGCCGTAACCAGGTTAAGATCTTGTGCTTCAAGGCCGATAAAATCGCTGTTTAAAGCCAAAGCAATAAAAAAGCGGTAAATGACGGCACCAATAATAACAGCCAGGGTTACATAAACAAATTTGCGGGCAGGAATAATGCTTTGACCCACAATAACCGCCGCCAGGCCAATCACAATGGTGCCTATTCCCATTGAGATGTCTGAGCCACCTTGTGACTGGGCAAACATTGCGCCACCAAGACCTACCAAGGCGTTTGAAATAGCCATGCCCAGCATTACCATTCGATCGGTAGAGATGCCTTGGGCCCTGGCCATTCTTAAATTTGAACCGGTTGAACGCATTGCCAGTCCTGATTGCGTGGCAAAGTAGCGGTCTAGCAAAAATTTGGCTATTATCACAACCAAGAGTAACAGTACGGGACGCCAGATATAGTCATCAATGAATGCTGGTTGCAGGACTGAAAATACCGTATCGTTGGTAATTAGAGGGATGTTGGGCCCATCCATGATTCTGAGATTGATGGAATACAGGGCGGTCATCATGAGAATACTGGCCAGTAAATCCATAATGCCCAATTTTACGTTAAGCCAACCGGTTATCATACCGGCAAATGCACAAACCAGCATGGCTAAAGCCGTTGCCAGGAAAGGGCTTCCACCCATGCTGATGACAAGGGCGGCAATAGCACCACCTGTGGCAAATGTACCATCAACAGTCAGGTCTGGAAATCGCAGGATCCGAAAGGAAATGAAGACACCAAGCGCAACAAGACTGTAGATAAAACCCAGTTCTAGCGCACCAAGAGATGAAAATAAAGACATGTTAATTGGTATTTATTGATCGGATAAGGCAAGGACATACATGCACAATTATATGCCGTCATGTTTCCTGATGAATCACAAATCCTTATAATACAGGATTTGTGATAATACAGCGTTTATTCTACTATTACAGCTGCTGACTTCAAGAGATCTTCGGGTAACTCGATACCTTGGTTTTTTGCTGCGGCCGGGTTCACATACAGCTCAAGTTTAGAGCTGGTTTGTGATGGAATAGTGCCAGGATTTTCACCTTTCAGGATACGGACAACAATCTCACCTGTCTGGATGCCCAGGTCTTTGTAATTGATACCCAAGGCAGCAATCGCACCCCGCTTGACGCTGTCTGTATCAGAGGCAATCAGGGGAATGTCTGCCTCATTGCCCACCTTGACGAGTGCCTCGTAGGCTGAAACCACATTATTGTCGGTATTGGTATAAATCACATCAACCTTGCCAATCAAGCTTCTGGCGGCTGCGCCTACATCCACAGAACGTGGCGCAGAGGCTTCTATCAGTTCCATGCCTTCCTTGGGCAGCAATTCTTGCAACCGTTTGACGACAACCGCAGAATTGGCCTCACCGGGGTTATATACCATTCCCACTTTCTTGGCATTTGGCACGACGCGTTTGATCAGGTCTACCTGCTTTTCAAGTTCAAGCACGTCGGACACACCGGTAACATTGCCACCAGCAGCCTCTACGGTTGAAACCAGTTGCGCGGCAACCGGGTCGGTAACCGCAGAATATACAACCGGAATCTGTTTGGTAGCGGCAACTACAGCCTGAGCTGAAGGTGTGGCTATAGCAACGATGGCATCGGGTTTGTCACCAATAAACTGACGTGCGATTTGTGCTGCGGTACCCGTATTACCTTGGGCGCTTTGATATTTAAGCTCCAGGTTTTTACCATCGGTGTAGCCGTTTTTTTCAAGTGCCTCTATGACACCATCACGAACCGAATCTAGCGCAGGATGTTCAACAATGGCGGTAATCGCCACGAATTTTTCTTCTGCAAAAGCCATATTAGACGCCAACGTTGCTGCCAATAAAGCAGCTCCCAGGCCTAATTTAAATTTATTTGCCAACATTACAACTCCAGACTAAACAATAATTCTGAATTCTCACACATGCCCTTTACCAGCAATACTGGTAAAAACCAGCATGTGCAACGTCAACCTTGTTAAAACTTCAACAAGTCATTCATTTTATCCTCAGCAGACAGGGCCTTTAACCACTTTGTGGCAGGCAAGCCATACCGGCGCTCAACATCGGCAGCCCGAGCCGCCAAAACTTCTTTTTCAATTTCAAGGGACGGTCCGGTAAAAGCCAGAACGATTCGGTTGCCGTCTTCGGTTTCAGGAAACATGATGACACGATTTGCAAAGGCCTTGTTGATATTCCTGATATTGGAATGAAAACTGGGATGATGTCCAAACAAATTGATCACGGCGATGCCCAGATCGCCCAATACACGTCGACACCCCTGATAAAACACCAAGGAATTACACACAGGCCCTTGAGCCGTATAGTCGTATAAATCAACCATAAGCACAGAACAGCTGTCATGATTGACTGGATCTGTGACCCACTCATGGGCATCATCATGGATCATGCAATGTCTTTTGTGATCACCCAGACGAAAATAAGACCGGCATATTGCCGTTACCATTGGGTTCCACTCTACGGTAACAATTTGGCTTTGTGTATGCCTGAGGCAAAACCGTGTCAAGGCACCTGCTCCCAACCCCAAAATACCTATGTTTTTATCTTTAGGGGGGGACAGGAATAACAGCCAGGCCATCATTTGCTCGGTATACTCAAAAACAAGATGTGAGGGCTTGGAAACCTGCATTGCACCTTGCATCCAAATACTGTCGAAATGTAAATATCTTATGCCATCCTGCTCCGACATTGCGGGTGCGTCATGCTCAGGATGGGGTTCCAACTTTCTGCTTGCCATTAAACTTGCTCAAAAATTGCTGCAATACCCTGGCCACCACCAATACACATGGTCACCAGTGCATATTTGCCTTGAATACGTTGCAGCTCGTACAAAGCTTTTACTGTAATAATCGTACCCGTTGCACCAATAGGATGCCCCAGGCTGATGCCACTGCCATTAGGATTGACCTTTGCCGGGTCAAAACCAAGCGCTTTGCTAACGGCGCAAGCCTGTGCCGCAAAGGCCTCGTTCGCCTCAATAACATCAATATCATTAATGGTAAGGCCGGCCTTGGCCAATGCCTTCTGCGTTGCAGGCACAGGTCCAATGCCCATGAGTCCAGGCTCGACACCTGCATGCGCATAAGCAACCAGGCGAGCCATCGGCTTAAGGCCACGCTGCGTGACTTCCTTGCCATTCATCAATACTACGGCAGCCGCACCATCGTTAATGCCCGAGGCATTTCCGGCAGTTACCGTACCGTTTTCACGAACAAAAACCGGTTTTAGCATTGACAGGCTTTCAAGGGTTATATCACGGCGGGCGTGCTCATCGGTATCGAATATTACATCACCTTTACGGGTTTTTTGTACGATTGGAACAATTTGCTCCTTAAAGTAGCCATTTTCAATCGCATGAATAGCCCGACGATGCGATTCGATAGCCAGTTCATCCTGCTCTTGGCGACTGATATTGAATTTTTTGGCGACATTTTCGGCGGTGACGCCCATATGTATTTTTTCAAAAGGATCGGACAGTGCACCAGTCATCATATCCATGGCAACGCTATCACCCATGCGGGCCCCAAAACGATGGGCGGGCAATATATAAGGAGCCCGGCTCATGTTTTCAACGCCAGCGGCCACGGCAACCGAAGCATCTCCAAGCATGATGGATTGGGCGGCCGATACAATCGCCTGTAAGCCAGAACCACAAAGGCGGTTCACATTAAACGCTGGCGTTTCAATGGAAACACCGGCATTAACGGAGGCAACGCGGGAAACATACATGTCACGAGGTTCGGTATTGGCCACATGACCTACGACAACATGCCCCACATCGGCCCCATCAAGGCTGGCACGGGAAAGTGCCTCTTTGATTACCGTACTACCTAACTCACACGGAGGGATGTCTTTGAGGGAAGCACCAAAATCGCCAATAGCTGTCCTGACACCTGAAACCACGTAAATCTCGCCCATCTCTTAACTCCTTTTGGTATAAAAACCGTAAATATTATTTTGAACTAAAATAGACTTTAAATTTAACCTAGATCGCCTTCTATCTCAAAGGATTTATTAATACATGAAAATAGCAACCTGGAACGTCAACTCACTAAAGGTCAGATTGCCGCAAGTGATTGCCTGGCTACAGGAAAACCCCGTTGATGCCCTGTGCCTTCAGGAACTTAAACAGGAAACCGATAAATTTCCGCTTGATGCCTTCAAGGAAATGGGCTACCACTGTGCCTGGACCGGACAGAAAACATATAACGGCGTGGCCATTATTTCCAGGCAAGAACCCGTTGATATTACACTGAATAATCCGTTTTTCACTGATGAGCAACAAAGGTTGGTCAGCATTACCGTCCCTTCATCCTTGGGAGATATTCGTCTTATTTGTGCTTATTGCCCTAACGGCAGTTCACTGGACAGTGATAAATATGCTTACAAGCTTGAATGGTTTAAGGCTTTGCACCAGTATCTGCAACAACAGCTTGAAAAATATCCCAATCTGGCTATTTTAGGCGACTACAATGTGGCCCCTGAAGACCGTGATGCCCACGATAAATACAGTGGTGACATTCTGGTCTCCCCTTCTGAGCGCGAAGCTTTTCAACGCTTGATTAATTTAGGATTAAGCGACGCATTCCGCCTGTTTGAACAGGAAGAAAAATCATTCAGCTGGTGGGATTACCGCATGATGGGTTTCAGGCGCAACGCAGGTTTGCGAATTGATCACATTCTTCTTTCAAAACCGTTGCGTGATCTATGCACCGGATGTGTAATAGACAAACAACCACGCAGGAATGAACAGCCGTCAGATCATACGCCGGTGGTTGCGACACTTGAGATTTAATAATTAAAAGGCCTGCTTCGGGTGCAATACCCAAAGCAGGCCTTTTTCTTCATTCCAAAGTAAGCGTTCGGCCATCT
>WARP01000574.1_pt1 | contig 121686 bp, 92 predicted proteins | sample 4769151 | NCBI WGS metagenome assembly WARP01 (sample SAMN08893023, study PRJNA449175) | gut metagenome | isolation source: rumen sample fed with dry roughage | host: cow | place: India: Nagpur | collected 2016
GAATATTATTTGCAGGGTTTTTCTCAAGAACGGAAGTGTTGTTCCCACAAACTACCACTTCACAACTTTTCAGGCGCACACGCTGGACAAAGGGGGGCGGATTGAGGAGCTGCTCTATGATGATGCACTAAAGATAGATTCTTATAACCCCTTTAAAGGGAATATGAATATTGAGAAGCTCAGCGCCTGTATAGTTGAGAATGGCCCTGAGAATGTTCCCTTTATACGGATGGAGGCTTCAACAAACCTTATAGGGGGGCAGCCCTTTTCGCTCGCAAACCTGAGGGCAGTTAGGGGTGTAGCAGACAGATTCGGCATCCTATTGGTGCTGGATGCCAGTCTGATAGGGGAGAATGCATACCTGATCAAGAGGCGGGAGGCCCAATGGCAGGGGGCACAGATAGGGGAGATTATCAAAGAGATGACCTCGCTTGCGGATATTGTTTACTTCTCTGCAAGAAAGCTGAGCTCGTCAAGGGGTGGTGGAATTTGTACAAACCGAAGGGATCTTTACCTGCAAATGGAGACCTTGATACCGCTCTACGAGGGTTTCCTGACATACGGAGGAATCTCCACCCGTGAGTTGGAGGCAATGGCAGTGGGATTGCGTGAAACCCTTGACGAGACTGCAATTTCGCAAAGTCCCAGATTTATTGAGTTCCTTGTTTATGAGTTTAAAAAGCGAGGTATCCCTGTAGTAACTCCTGCCGGAGTCCTTGGCTGCCACATAGATGCAAAGGCATTTTGCTCTCATGTGCCCCAGAGCCAATATCCTGCCGGTGCACTTGCTGCCGCCCTCTTTATCGCCTCCGGAGTCCGCGGAATGGAGCGGGGAACCCTCTCATCAGTACGGGACCAAAATGGTAATGATATTCTTGCCGATATTGAACTGCTCCGCTTAGCTGTGCCGAGGCGCGTCTTCACCCTCTCCCAGCTGAAGTATGTGGTTGACCGCGTTCAGTGGCTGTGGGAAAACAGGCACCTGATTGGTGGTCTCACCTTCTCCTATGAACCCGCCGTTCTCCGCTTCTTTATGGGCGAACTCCAACCCATAGGCGACTGGCCGCAACTCCTTGCTGAAAAATTCCGTGCAGACTTTGGGGAAAGTTTGTAGTCGCACAGCAAATTTGCCTCAGAGGAAAAGTGTCAAACAACTGAATATTTGACACTTTTCCTCTGAGGCAAATTGTGTTTTGGGTTTTTACTATATTTGTAAAAAATGAACAATGGCGAACAACTGTCAGTTTTGCGAATACAAATCACCGGCGGAGGAGAAGTTGTCAGCAGAGGAGCTTAAGATGTTATCTCCAAATTGCCTGACCGTAAAATTTAAGAAAGGTGATGTGATTATAAGGCAGGGAACATACTCTACTAATGTTGCCTATCTTAAAAAGGGGCTGGCCAAGATTCATATTGACGGCCCATATCATGTTCAGGTGGTGAGGATTGTTAAGCCTAGAAATTACCTCGGCCTACCCACTACTTTTGGAGATAAGATAAACCAGTATTCTGTGACAGCGATTGATGAATGTGAGGTTTGTTTCATAGATATTACAGTATTCCGTAAGATGCTTGAGACTAATCCTGCATTTACCAATCAGATTATGATTGAGTTGTGCAAAAGCGAGCTCGAGTCATATCAGAAATGTGTGAACCGGACTCAGAAGCAGACCCGCGGTAAACTTGCCGATGTACTTCTGGAATTCGCAAATGTCATTTTTAAAAATGACGAATTTACACTTAATGTTACTCAGGAAGAGATTGGAAATCTTGTGGATGCCTCTCGTGAAAGTGTCTCCAGAGTATTCACTGAATTTGGAAAAGATGGGATTATTGAGATGAACGGCAAATCGGTGAAAATTCTGGACAAAAATGGCCTGATGACAATTAGCAAGAATGGATAAATAATTCTGGAAATGGCTAAACCCGGATATCTCAAATATTGTGAACGCGAGGTTCGCCACCTCTCCACAGTCTGCCCTGAATTGGGTAGAGTCATTGACAGACTCGGCTTTCTTGAACGCCCCGTTGAACCTGACCTCTTTACCGCTCTCGCCTCCAGCATAGTCTCACAGCAGATAACAGGCAAGGTGGCGGAGACCATATGGGGCCGGCTTGTGAAAGCGGCTGAGTTAAAATTGGCGGCTGAGCCATCAAAATCAGTTGAACCAGGTAAGTCGGCTGTTTCTCCGGAAATCTTTTCGCTTCTCTCAACAGAAGAGCTCAGAGCCTGCGGACTCTCCCAGCGCAAGGCAGAATACATAACCGGCATAGCATCGGCAGCAGTTGAAGGCACCCTTGATTTTGAGAGCCTGCGTAGTTTAGACGATGCCGATTTTATCAGGGAGCTTGTTAAGCTACGAGGGGTGGGAGAGTGGACTGCCGAGATGATGCTCATCTTCTCTCTTGAGCGTCCCGATGTTCTCAGTTGGGGTGACTTTGCGATCAAAAATGGCATAAAGAAACTCTTTGGACTTGAGACACTTTCCCGCATGCAGTTTGAAGAGATTCGTGAGACATTCTCACCATACAATACCGTCGCTTCGCTCTATCTCTGGGAGCTGTGAACCCCCTCTGCGCATCTCCTCCCCGGTCAACCGCAGCCCCTCCGGAACTTTTCCTCCTCATCCGCTTCGCTTCTTCCGGCGGAGGTTCCTTCGAGTCTCGGTTGACCGGGGAGGGAGTACTGCATGCCTTTTCACAGAGTAGTCCGCATAAGTGAAGGAGTCTCCGCCACAGCGAACGAAGAGAGCGAGGAGGAAAAACTCCGGAAGTTATGCGGAATACTCTGTGAATGCATCAAGACTACCTGATAACATTGAAGGAGTCTCCGCCACAGCGAACGAAGAGAGCGAGGAGGTGGCAGGCCGGAATCGCGGCCAGGAATCAGGCGGCGTTTTTGTAAATGAGCCAGAAGGACATTGCAAAGACGGCGATGGCGATTATGTAGTTGACTGCTTTGGCTCCCCATTTGACTGCGTACCGGGATGCAAGAATTGCTCCGGTCACATTGCCTATTGAATAGATAAGGGCAACAGGCCAGTTGACCTGACCGTGGAGTATAAAGATTGTCAGGGCTATCGGGGTGTAGATTACAACCGCAAATTGTTTTATTCCATTTGCCCTCAGAATGTCAAGCCCAAGAAGGTAAAACGATCCAAAGATTATTAGGATTCCTACGCCTGCATGAGTGAATCCGCCATATGCTCCAATGAACATAAAAGCGATGAATTTTGCTGCACTGAAGGCTTGAGATTTTGCGGCTGCGGCTGCGGTTGAGCTTATGGCTGCGGTTGAGCTCGCGGTTGACCTTGTAGTTGAGTTCGCAGTTGAGCTCGCGTCTGCTTTTGACCGCCGGTGCTGTGAGTAGAGGAGCATAATGGCCATAATCGGGAGCATAACACCCATTGCTATCTCCATAACGGAGGGGTTGAGCACTGCAGCAGCCTGGGCGCCGGCCAGGGAGCCTATGGCTACAGGGATACCCACTTTAGTTGCAAGTTTTGTGTCCAGGTATCCGCTTTTTTTGAACATTACTGAGGAGACAGCGAATTGAGCAAGGACACCTACACGGGTGGTGCCGTTGGCGACATTAATCGGCATTCCCATAGCCATAAAAAGTGCGTATGAAAGGGCTGTGGCCATACCCGCCAAAGTATTTACAAAGCCGACAAAAATTCCTACTCCTATCAGTAGTGAAATCATTCCTGCCGATAGAGGGTCTGCTGTCTGAATGTAATTTGTAAAATTCTCAATCATAAAACGGGGCAAATGTAATAATAAAGTGCCATTTTGTCCTTTTTATCCTGCTGGCAAAAATTTTGTTGTTATTTTTGCGGCTTGGTAATTTTGAATAATAATGAAAATCATATAGGTAATGAAGAGAAAGAACAAGGAAAAAGAGATTGAGGAACAGGTAGATCAAGAGGTATCTGAAGAGCAGCAAAATAAAAATGAAAAGAGTGAGGAGGTTACTGAAAATAATGATTCTCAGAAGCTGTCAGAGTTGAACGACAGGTATTTAAGACTTGTTGCTGAGTTTGATAATTTCAGAAGAAGAACAGCAAAAGAGAGGATGGATCTTGTAGTAAATGCTGCAGAGGATACAATTAAGGGGTTGCTGCCTGTGCTTGATGATTTTGAGCGTGCCATAGATATTCTTTCCAAGTCCACGGGTGACATAAAGGCTGCTCTTGAGGGGACTGAACTTATTCATAATAAGCTAATGGTTTATTTAATTTCTAAAGGTCTTAAGAAAATTGAGGCTGTCGGTGAGAGTCTTGACACTGATTTTCACGAGGCCGTAGCTCAGTTCCCTGTAGAAGAGGATGCTAAGAAAAATAGAATTATTGATGTCGTACAGCAGGGTTATACGCTTAACGGCAAGGTTATAAGATTTGCAAAAGTTGTTGTTGGTGTATAAAATTTAAAAGATGGCAAAAAGAGATTACTATGAGGTGCTTGGCGTAACCAAGGGGGCCTCCGCAGAGGAGATCAAAAAGGCCTACAGAAAGATGGCTCTCAAGTATCACCCGGATAAAAACCCGGGAGATAAACAGGCCGAGGAGAACTTTAAAGAGGCTGCCGAGGCTTATGATGTTCTTAGCAATCCTGACAAAAAGGCCAGATATGATCAGTTTGGACATGCAGGAATGAATGCAGGCGGAGGTGGAGGCGGATTCAGCGGTGCCGGCTTCTCTATGGAGGATATTTTCAGCCAGTTTGGAGACATTTTTGGAGGCCATTTCGGCGGATTCGGAGGCTTTAGCGGATTCGGAGGAAGCAGAGGTGGCAGAAGGGTCAATAAGGGTTCCGATATAAGAATAAGAGTTAAACTTGATCTTAAGGAGATTGCAAAGGGGACTGAGAAAAAAATCAAGATAAACAAGCAGGTATCTTGCCAGGAGTGTGCTGGAAAAGGTGCAAAATCAGAAGTAGATATAAAGACCTGTACAACCTGTAATGGATCAGGTCAGGTGACCAGGGTTCAGCAATCAATTTTTGGAGCTATGCAGACAGCCTCTGTTTGTCCCACTTGCGGAGGAGAGGGGAAGATTATTGTCAAGCCTTGCAGTAAATGTGGCGGTGACGGATTGGTAAAAGAGAGCGAGGAGATCAGCTTCAAAATACCTGCCGGAGTAGCCCAGGGTATGCAGCTTAATGTTCAGGGCAAGGGTAATGCAGCAAGAAGAGGTGGTGTAAACGGAGATCTTCTTGTAGTAATTGAGGAGGAGGAGCATCAGGAGTTTCAGAGAGATGGGAATGATCTTATATATACTTTGTTTGTCTCTGTGACAGATGCTATATTGGGTGGTGATGCAGAGATTCCCCATTTTGATTCAAAACTGAGGATTAAAATTGAACCCGGAACTCAGTCAGGAAAAATACTGAGATTAAGATCAAAAGGCCTGCCTGATGTTAACGGCTACGGATCCGGAGACCTCCTTGTCTATATTCAGATATGGACTCCTAAAAAGCTGGATAAAAACGAAAGAGAACTTCTTGAAAAACTGAAAAATTCAGATAATTTCAAGCCTAATCCTACAAAGGATGAGCGCAATTTCTTTGACCGGATGAAGAAGATCTTCTCTTAATTTTCAATCAAAATAAGCAATTGTGAGAAAATTATTTATATCAGCCGCTCTGTCAGCATTATCATTTTTTACAGCAGTAGGTGCTATTGCACAAACTGCAGCCGGGTATATAAAGCCGCTTGATTTACCTATCTCCCTTTCCGGTAATTATGGGGAGTTAAGAGCCACCCATTTCCACGCCGGGTTGGATTTTCGCGTAGGCGGAGTATCCGGAGCACCTGTAAAGGCTGTAAAAGATGGGTATATATCAAGATTATCAGTCTCTCCCACAGGATACGGCAATGCTGTTTATATAACTCATCCGGATGGTACTACTACTGTTTACGGTCACCTTCACTCATTCAGCACAAAAGTTGCCGATTGGGTCAGAGCGATACAGTACGAGAGAGAGAGTTTTTCTGTTAACATCAATCCTGATCCCTCTCTGTTTCCTGTGAAAAGGGGTGATGTTATTGGTAAAGCCGGAAATACAGGCTCTTCCGGAGGACCCCATCTCCATTTTGAGATCAGGGATACAAAAACAGAAATCCCACTTAACCCCCAGATTGTTGCAGGATATGATATTCATGATAATATTGCCCCGACTATTGAGAGGGTCTCTTTTTATGGTATTACCGGTGCTGGAACAATACCATCTATCATATTTCTAAAGAGTTTTACCCAAAATGAAAAGGATGTTGTGGTTAATGTTCCGGATACATTTTATGTGGCTGTTGCAGGGGTTGACAGGATGAATGGTACAGGTGCCCGTCTTGCAATTTCAGAATATGAATACTACATTGACGGAGAGAAGATTTTTTCTTTCAGGGCAGATAAGATTCCTTTTGATAAAGGTCGGTATGTTAATTCTATTGTGGAGTATCCCCAAAAGGTCAATTTTAAGAGGAGTATGGTCAAGAGCTGGGTGGAGCCCGGAAGCGCACTGACAACACACACAGAGAGCACTAATCACGGGTTATTTGTTATTAGTGATGACGCTATTCACACTGTGACTGTTAAACTAAGTGATTTTGCAGGTAATTCGGCAAAAAGATCATTCTCGGTTAAAAGAGAGACCTCTCTTAAGCCAAAGCAATTTGATTCGCTCGCTCTTTCAGCCGGGAAAGTAATGCCTTGGTTTATTCCCAATATTTTTGAAAAGGGTTCGTTGAAAGTTACACTGCCTGTTGGTTCCTTGTACAGAACAATCCTCTTCTATGCCGATAGTTTATCGGGAGTTGGAACTAATTATCCGGTATGGAGGGTTTTCAGCGAGAGCACCCCTATACACGCCGGTGCAGAGATCTCTTTAAGGGTAACTGTTCCTGAAAATTTAAAAGATAAAGCCTATATTGCAAAGTTAGATGAGGGGGGAAAACTCTCTTACAGAGGCGGAAGATGGAGTGGTGACAGACTATCGGCAAGCCTAAGTGAATTTGGTACATATACTGTTGCTTTTGATACAATTGCACCTATTGTGAAACTTGCATTAACTGAGGGGGCTAAAATTGTATCGGGTTCAATTCCTGTTACTTTGTATGACCAGATTTCCGGTATTGCTGAGATAAATGCACAGGTTGACGGGGTATGGATTCTGCCTCAGTATGATCCAAAGAGCAGAAAGGTCACGCTTATACTGGATAGTAAAAGAATTCCCAAAGGTGGAAATAAGAAGCTTCTTCTACTGGTAACTGATGGAAGGGGAAATACAACTGAAATTAAAAGAGGTTTTATATGGTAGTGGATATTATTGGATTGATGTCAGGGACATCTCTTGACGGACTGGATTTATGCTACGCAAGATTTACGCTTGATGAGGCTCTTGGAAAATGGGGATATGAAATTCTTGCCGCTGAAGATGAACCATATCCGGCCGAACTTAAACATAAACTTGCTACTGCACAGAATATGACTGCAGAGGAGTATGCTCTGCTTAACTCGGACTATGGCATTTACTTAGGTATGAGGGTTAAAGAGTTTATTGTCAGAAACAGATTGAAACCTGATTATATTGCATCTCACGGACATACAATATTTCACCAGCCATCCAGAAGGTTTACAACCCAGATAGGAAGCGGAGCCGGTATTGCTGCCGAGAGTGGTGTTGATACTATCTGTGATTTCCGTACTACAGATGTTGCACTGGGAGGGCAGGGTGCTCCTCTGGTGCCTGTAGGTGACAGAAATCTTTTCTCTGAGTTTGCTTATTGTCTGAATTTGGGAGGCTTTTCAAATATCTCATTTGACAGGGCCGATGGTTCCCGCGGAGCTTATGATATCTCTCCTGTTAACTATGTTTTAAATCACTATACCCGTGCAATAGGCCTCGAATATGATAAAGATGGTGAGATTGCCGGAAGTGGTAATGTAAATCTTGAGTTGCTTGCAAAATTAAACAACCTGGATTTTTACCGTCAGACCGGTCCAAAGTCTCTGGGAAGAGAGTGGGTGGAGCAGAGTGTGATACCACTGATTGATTCTTCAGGAATAAAAATGGAGGATAAACTTGCTACATTTGTAGAGCATGTAGCAATTCAGATTTCCGGTCACATAAAGGAGGGAAAGGTACTGCTTACAGGAGGAGGAGCTTTGAATAAGTTTCTGGTTAAGAGAATGCAGGCGAATGCACCTCAGTGTGAGTATTTTGTTCCTGACAAACAGACAATTAACTTTAAGGAGGCGCTTATCTTTGCCTTCCTGGGTGCACTTTGGGCGGCCGATATGCCAAATTGCCTGAGTTCGGTTACAGGGGCCAGATATGATAATATTGGAGGAGCTCTATACAAGTCAGGGTTAAAAAGATAAATATTTTTTGTCAAGTAAAATATAATTTCTATTTTTGCAGTCCCAAAAATAATGGCAACCGCTTGAGTGAACGCAGGAGTCTTCAATGTTGCGCAAATACTGAATTTACAATGGATTTAATTAAAATTGCAGAACAAGCATTTGCCGGTGAGGTAAAGACACTGCCTGATTTCAAGGCAGGTGATACTATTACAGTCACCTACAAAATCAAAGAAGAGAACAAGGAGAGACTTCAGAATTATCGCGGAGTTGTTATCCAGAGAAGAGGGTCAGGTACTACTGAGACTTTTACCGTAAGAAAGATGTCTAATGGTGTTGGTGTTGAGAGAATCTTCCCTGTTACATCACCTTTCATCGATTCAATAGAGGTAAATAAGAGAGGTAAGGTACGCCGTGCCAGAATATTCTACCTTAGAGAGCTTACCGGTAAGAAAGCTCGTATCAAGGAGAGAAAATATGTTTCAGTTCCAAAGGATACTGATAAATAGACTGATACTGGCCCCGTAGCTCAACTGAATAGAGTATCTGACTACGGATCAGACGGTTACAGGTTTGAATCCTGTCGGGGTCACATAAAAAGACCGGCTAAAGAAATTTTTAGCCGGTCTTTTTCTTACTTAATCAACTCGAGTGTTTGTACTAAATTATTGCCATCAGTTGATTTCCATTTCTGGCTCTTTTTCCGATTTTCAATAATAATCCAAGTTTTTGAGAAGTCTGAGCCCTCACTCTCAATAGTAACATATTTATCGTCTGCCCATATCCATTTGAAAGGTGTTTTGTCCTCTCTGCGGATACCAAGTACTAAATAGTTTATGTTTTTTTCACCTGTACCATTGTTACTGAAATTGATTGTTCCAATGTTACTGAGTGATGTTCCGGGCTCTCCGGGTCTTGCACTTTCAAATCTCTTAACCTGCCACTCTCCTGTAAGTCTGTGGGAGCAGGAGAAGATGGTTGTAAATGAGAAGGCAATTAGAAATAGTTTTAAAAATTTATTTCTCATCATTTTATAAGTTTTTTTGCATCCATATTATATCAAACTATCGTTTCTTACAAGGTAAGAATAAATTGTGAAACAGTTGTCTTAATGTTAACTATTAATCTGTTAAAAAGTTTAGTAAAGAGAGATTGACATACTGCCCCCAACAGAGATAGTGTTGAGATCTGGTGCAGGTTTTGGATGAAAAGAGTTTCTATTTCTGGTAAAGACTCTTAATAAAATACCATTAATTATCTCTCTCTCGCAGAATAGGGATGCTCCGGTGTAAAATCCATTATAGTTTTTTTCATTTGATTGAATATCAACCAGCGATAATCTTGAGTAGCCTGCTTCTGCAGTTACTCCAAAGCGCATAATATTACCAACTTTTAAGGAGAGAGCAGGTCCTATGGAGAGAGATAATGTTTTTATATTTATATCAGAGCCACTTAGATTATTTTTTTTGCCAATTGTTGTCCCTGAATTGCCGGAGAGGTGGATTCCAAAATTGGAAGATTTAATTTTAAGTGGCGGGATATAATATATGCTTTCAAGGGAAATTCCGGTACCTGTTTCAGGATAGTAACGTCTCCCATCAATTGAAATTTTATTTAGTATTCTTTGATATTCAAGGCCTATCCCTGTAAATGAATATCCGCTATTGGAGACATCTTTTATTATCCCTGCTGACTCATTATTCAACAGCCCTCTATCTCTATAAATAAGGCCCCCAAACATATATCCCAGTTCAGTTGAAAGAATGCCCATACCGGCTCCCATTATCACATCATGAACATAGTGCTTATTGTTCAATACTCTCAAAACGGCCGTTGCAGATGCTGCTGAATAGGCAGCAACTGTGTACCAAGGAGATTTGTGACCAAATTCTTTGTGAACCATATGAGCACCCATAAAGGCAATAGCAGTATGGCCGCTGGGAAATGCGTCGGACTCACTGCCATCCGGTCTGGGCTCTTTAACAACTCTTTTAATCGCATTAACGCTTCCTGTTACAATTATTGCAGATAATGCATTTGTTGCAAGCAACCTTCCCCAGGTACTTCTGCTCTCTACACCTGAAATTTTAAGAGAGTATAGTAGAAGTGAGGGGGCAAATCTAAGATAGTTATCTGCTGTGGTTTTAAAATTAGGTGTAAAGCTCTGACGGAGTTGTTGAAAACGTTCACCAGATTTGCCGTACAATGAAATTCCGGCAATAATAAATGGGGCAGGAATTATTACTTCTTTTATTGATATGCTTGATGAATCAACTCTATCTGGATGAATTTTGCCTTTAGTAACCTCTTGTCCCAAGAGGCTTTGAGTAATTATAATCCAAATTATTGCCGGAAGGATAATTCTTTTCATTTGATTCTAAAGCAGTGGGCTAAAAAGCCTTGCAAATGACTCCTTTACCTGATTTTTTATACTCCTCTTCGCCCATTTGGATCCGGCAAGGGATATACATTTATCAATATCTTTTATAAACTGCTCCTCCAGTTTAATGGCTATCTCTTTGTTGTAAATTATGCTTGTTATTTCAAAGTTATGCTCCATTGATCTGTTGTCAAAATTGGCAGATCCAATTATACAAAATTCACCATCGATGCTTATAACCTTCGAGTGGTTAAAACCTTTTGAGAAGAGGTAAACTTTAACACCGGCGTCCATCATCTCTGCTGCGTAAGAAAGTGTACACCAGTGAGTAATTGTTGAATCACTCTTTTCCGGCAGCATGAGACAAACCTCAATTCCGCCAAGTGCTGCAATTTTAAGTGCATTTAACAGGGATTCACTTGGGGTAAAGTATGGCGTAATCAGATAAATATGGTGCGTCGCTTTGGAAATAGCTGCAAAATAGCATTGCATAATGCTCGCCCAGTCACTGTCAGGGCCTGATGTAATTATTTGAGAGTAATAGGTTGAGTTTGTTCCGTCAATTCTTATGTCAGGAAGGCTTAACTGAGGATAATACTTCTTCTTTCTTCTGAATTGCTGATTAATGATAAAGTATCTGTCCAGCAAAAAACTGGATTGTAATGCAGCTACAGACTCCCCGGCAATTCTCATGTGAGTATCTCTCCACTCCTCAAAATTTCCGCCATTGTAGTATCTGTCTGCAATATTAACTCCACCCAGGTAACCTGTTTTGCCATCTACTACAAGAATTTTTCTGTGGTTTCTGTAGTTGAGTTTTGAGAGAGGGGAGAGGAACCATCTGACTGTTGCGAAGGCAAGAAATTCAATTCCTTTATCTGTAAACTCATTTTTAAATGAAACCGGAAGGTTCCAGCAACCTACATCGTCATAAATAACTCTTACCTCTACACCTTGCGATGCTTTTTCAATTAACAGATTTTTAAATCTATTTCCAATAATATCATCTTCAATTATATATGACTGAAAGTGTATGTGTTGAGTAGCATTTGAAATAGCCTGATACATTGAGTCTAATGCCTCTTTCCCGGAGAAAAAGAGTTCAATTTCTGAATTTACACCAAGAAGACTTTTGTTCCCTCTTAAATTCAAGTTGATTAGTTTTCTGTATCTGTTAAGTTCTGAAGGGAGAAGATCCGGGTTCTTCCTAAACTCTTTCAGTTGCTTGTAACTTCCAAGCCTTCTGAATCGTTCGTCTCTTACCCCTTTCCTGTTATATATCTTTGTTTTTCTGAAATTTTGACCAAAGAAAAGATATAGTATTAGACCAATATATGGCAACATAAGTATAACCACAATCCAGGAGAGTGATTTTACCGGATCTAGTTTCTTGTACATTATTATAAATGAGGCATAAATTGCCAGAATAAAATATACAAAATAGAGAATAATTGATATTACCTCCCAGTAGGTCATATAATTTATAGTTTGCTTGCTGTGTACAAAACAGATACACCTCCTGTCAAGGGTCTAAATGAGGTGTTAATAAAACCTACCTCCTCAAGTTCTTTGCAAAATGCAATATACTGAGGGAATTGGCTTACCGATTGGGGTAGATAGGTATATGCCTCCATATCTTTTGATACAAGCTTACCTATTAAAGGGAGGATGTTATGAAAATAGAACCTGTACAAGGCTCCCCATATTTTGTTTTTGGGTGAAGCAAACTCAAGTATTGAGAGCTCTCCTCCATTTTGAAGTACTCTGAAAATCTCTTTGAGCGCTCTCTTCCTGTTTTCAAAATTTCTTATACCAAATCCAATTGTAACCAATTGAAAACTTTTTTCTTCAAATGGAATATCATCAGCAGATGCTATAAAAAAAATTGGTTTGGAGATATTGCTCTCTTTAAGTTTTCTGCATTTCTCTTTAGCAATTTCTACCATCTGATCTGCAATGTCAATTGCTGTAGTTTCTACCCCTGCTTTGTAAAGGGCAATTGCTATGTCACCTGTTCCAGTGGCAATATCCAAAGCCTTTGCAGGCCCTTTTTTCATTGAGTGGCTTATTAATACTCTTCGCCAGTACTTGTCTATTCCCAATGAAAGCAGGTGGTTAAGAAGGTCATAGCTGCCGGCAATGCCATTAAACATTGCGGATATTTTATTCCGCTCCTTGCTGATATCCCCGGACATGGTTAGTTAATGAAATCAGAGATATATCCAAATGAAGTGTCATCCATTCTTAGCTCTCCTTTGGTAACATGTCCCAGTAAAGTAAGGGGTATGGAGTTGTTAAAGAAAAAATCAACAAACTGGCCCTCTTTATCTGCTGATACACTCACTAGAATTGCCGAGTTTTTATCTTTGAACAGAAAATCTTTGTCGCTTATCTCTGCATCACCTGTAATGTCAAAACCAAGTTTCTTAATACTGCAGGCTTCAATAAGTCCGCAGAAAAGACCTGATTTTTCAAGTGAGTGAGCACTGGTAACAAGGTTCTGAGAAATGGCATCATAAAGAATCTCCAGAATAGAGCTTTTGTCTTTAATATGCTTTTTATAATCGCCAAGAAGATATATGGTATCACTCTTTTTTACAAAATTCATCTGGATAGGATGTCCCTCCTTTTCAAATTGAGAATCAACAGGTTTTTTGGCATATTTGGCAATTCTCTCACGCAGTTCTGTACTCTCTGAGATCAAATTGCCTATCTCAACGAGGTCCTCCATGTTTTCTATCTGTTTCTTAAAGTTGTCGTTCATGCCTTTTACATTAAGATTTATGTAAAGTTAAGATTTTTTTCTGAATCTCTTTTAAATTCTCGAAAAGCGTATTATCTTTGTGCTCCCAAAAAAGCCCAGATGGTGAAATTGGTAGACACGCTACTTTGAGGGGGTAGTGCCGGCAACGGTGTGCAAGTTCGAGTCTTGTTCTGGGCACCAAATAAGTTAATGATAGACAAGCGCTTAGAGATAGGCGCTTATTTTTTTAGAATGTTATGAAAATTGTATTTCTAGATTCTTCAACTTTAGGTGAGGGAGTGGATTATTCTATAATTGAAAGAGTGGGGGAGTTAACTCTCTATCCTCACACATCAACCTCTGAGATTCCGTCAAGAGTCTCTGCTGCAGAGGTTGTGATTGTGAACAAAGTAAAAATATTCAGAGAGCAGATTGATGCAGCTCCTAAGCTAAAGCTTATATGTGTGGCAGCTACCGGTACAAATAATGTGGATAGTGAATATGCTGCTTCAAAGGGTATTTTGGTTAAAAATGTTGTTGGATATTCAACTGAAAGTGTTGTTCAGATTACATTCGGAGCAATACTTGCTCTTGTAAATCATACTATCTATTTTGATAATCAGGTAAAGAGCGGGGAGTACTCAAAGAGCCTCCATTTTACTGATACTGGAAGGTCTTTTTCTGAAATTTCGGGGAAAAATTTTGGAATAATTGGAATGGGTAATATTGGAAAACGGGTAGCTGAAATAGCAACAGTATTTGGTGCAAATGTTATGTATTACTCAACAGCGGGAAAGCCACACTGTAAAAAATACTCTGCTGTTTCTCTGGAAGAGCTGCTGACAAAATGTGATATTGTATCCATTCATGCTCCGCTAAACGAGAAAACAAGTAACCTTATCTCAATGAAGGAGATTAAGCTTATGAAGCCGGATGCTATTCTGGTAAATATGGGCAGAGGAGGTATCGTGAACGAGACAGACCTTGCCAAGGCAATTGACTATGGACTTCTTGGAGGTGCTGCTACAGATGTTTATGAGCAGGAGCCTATTCCTGTTAATCACCCATATCTTAAGGTCTTGAAAAGGGAGAGACTAATTCTAACTCCCCATATAGGGTGGTCTGGTGAAAGTGCAAAAAAAAGGCTGCTTGAGGGGATTGCAGCCAATATTGAGTCATATCTTCAGAGCCGGTCACTTTAGGGGTGAGTCCGGCTCTTTTTTCATAAATGAGTACTCCAGTCTGTCAACCAATCTTGGGAAGAATTTATTAAGGTTAACTGTGAGTTTTCCAATAAATGTAAGTATTACCTGAGACTTTCTCTTTTTTATACCTTTGACAAGATGTTGAGCACACTCCTCTGCCGACATCATTTTGTCTTCATCTCTCGGTGTTAATCCCTGTTGAGTCCCGTCTGCCACCAGAGCCTTTTCTCTTATTGATGAGGCTGTGAAGCCGGGGGCAAATATCATTACATGGAGATTCTCTTTCAAATGTTCAATTCTTAGTGTGTCAAGAAATCCGTATACAGCAAATTTTGAAGCAGAGTATCCTGTTCTTGCCGGGAGACCTTTAAAGCCTGCAATAGAGATAACTCCAACTACAGAGCCCCTGGTTTCAAGAATCCATGGGAGTGCATATTTTGTGCAATAGACAGTTCCCCAGAAATTCACATCCATAAGATTTTTGATTACGGAGAGATTAAGATCTTTGAACATTGCTCTCATTGATATTCCTGCGTTATTAATCAGAATATCTATTCTTCCGTATTTAGCGATGGTCTGTTCAATGAGATTTTGACACTCCCCCTCAATAGTAACATCTGTCTTAATACAAATAATTTCATTTTGAAAGAGTTCTTCCTTGAGCTTATTTAGTTTTTCAATATTTCTGGCTGCAACAGCCAGCTTTGAACCTTCGGCGGCAAAAGCCTTTGCCGCCGCCAGTCCAATACCGGAACTTGCACCTGTTATTACAACAACCTTGTCTTTAAGAGATTGTTTCATTTTTCAGACTACAGCTTCTGTAGATTTGTCCTGCATCTCTTCTGCTTTATATGCACCTTTTTTAAGGTTCTCTCCAATCTGTCCAAAGGCATTTAAAGTGTACTCAACATCCTCAAGTGAGTGCATAGCGGTAGGTATGATTCTGAACATAATAACTCCCTTAGGCACTACAGGATATACAACTACTGAACAGAAGATTTTGTGGTTTTCTCTTAAGTCGATAAGTATATTTGTTGCTTCGGCAACATTTCCCTGAAGAAATACAGGTGTAACGCAAGCCTCTGCTTTTCCAATATCAAACCCTCTCTCTCTTAGCCCTTTTTGTAGAGCTCTTGTAATTGTCCAGAGTTTCTCTCTCAATTCAGGCATTGAACGAATCATATCCAGTCTCTTGAGGTTTCCCTCTACAAGTGGCATAGGTAATGATTTTGCGTAAATCTGAGAACGGAGGTTATATCTTAGATAATTAATAATCTGTTTGTCCCCTGCAACAAAACCTCCGATTGATGCCATTGATTTTGCAAAGGCTCCAAAATAGAGATCAATTTCATCTATAACTCCATAGTATTCAGAGGTTCCTCTTCCGTTATCCCCCATTACTCCAAATCCATGAGCATCATCAATAAGAATCCGGAAATTGTACTTTTTCTTGAGTTCAACTATCTTGTCAAGAATACCCAGGTCTCCGGTCATCCCGTAAACTCCCTCTGTGATTAGAAGGATTCCTCCACCTGTCTCCTCTGTAAGTTTGGTGGCTCTTGCAAGTGCCTTTTCACACTTTTCAATATCGTTGTGAGGGTATACAATCCTCTGACCCATATGAAGTCTGACACCATCCATAATACAGGCGTGAGCCTCGGAGTCGTAAACAATAATGTCGTGTCTGTTGACCAGTGCATCAATTGTGGATACCATTCCCTGATAGCCAAAGTTGAAGAGGTAAGCGTCCTCTTTTAATTCAAATTCGGCAAGTTCTCTTTCAAGTTGCTCATGAAGTGCTGTCTGTCCTGACATCATTCTGGCGCCCATTGGGTAACCCAGGCCCCACTTAGCAGCAGCATCTGCATCGGTTTTGCGAACTTCAGGATGGTTTGCCAGGCCAAGGTAGTTATTGAATGTCCAGGCAAGAACCTCTTTTCCGTTGAAAGTCATCTTTGGTTGTATCTGACCCTCAAGCTTTGGGAACATAAAATATCCGTGAGCCTTTTTTCTGTATTGGCCGAGTGGTCCTCCCTCGTCGTTTTTTATTCTGTCAAAAATGTCCATTATAAAAATGTTTAGGTATATCTTAGTCTTCTTCCAATTCTTAGAATTGTTGTTCTCTTAATTCCGTTAAGCGAGCAAAGTTTGCTGATTGATACTCCGGTTCTCATAGCAATCCTTCCTAATGTATCACCTTTCCGAATTGTCCAGTATCTGATTTTCTCAATCTCTTTTTTGTATTCAAAATGCTTGGCATTGAGGAGAAGGATATTATTGTGAATAGTATATTTGCTAAAATCTACAAGGTGGTTTGGATTAATTGGATTGCCAAGGTACCTGGTCTCAAAATGGAGGTGGTTTCCGGTAGATCTTCCTGTGCTTCCACCAAGTCCTATCGTATGGCCGGACTTAACAGTATCTCCCGGGTTAACCAGGATTTTGCTGAGGTGGGCGTAAAGAGTTTCCAATCCGTTGAAGTGTCTCAACAGAATATAATAACCATAATCTCTTGCTCTTTTTGTAATTCTTACAACTCCGTCAAACGCTGCCGCAACGCTGTCTCCCTTGTCAACTTTAAGGTCAATTCCGTAGTGAAACCGCCATTTTCTGAATCCAAAATCAGATGTTATATGCCTGGATCCCGGATGTGAAAATCCACTCAGATCAATTCTGATGGTGTCTTTCATATCCTTGAGGTCTACCTGATAGGGATTTACCTTTGTGTCACTCCATATATCATACTCCTCCGGTGCATCATCAAATTCAACCATTCTGATGAAGTCCAGAATCTCAGGAATCTGTTTTGGGAGTTCCGGTTTAAATAGCGGATGGTCATACAGAGAGATAACTTCAGGAAATTTAATCCGGAATGACGGAACATCAATGGGTACCGAGGAGAGAACCCTTCTTTCAGAAGATGCTCTTGAAATATTTGGTAAAAGAATAGTGGCAAATATTAATGCAGTTGCCACTATCTTGCTAGGCGTCAATTTTAGCGTATTTTGCATGAGTCTCAATAAATTCTCTGCGTGGCGGAACTTCGTCTCCCATTAACATGGAAAAGATTCTGTCTGCCTCTGCTGCGTTGTCTATTGTTACTTGTCTTAGTATTCTTGTATCGGGATTCATAGTAGTATCCCATAACTGAATTGCATTCATCTCTCCGAGACCTTTGTATCTCTGTAGTGATACTCCTGACTCTTTTCCCCCTCCTATCTCCAGAGTCGCAAGTTTCCTCTCCTCTTCCGTCCAGCAATATCTCTCTTGTTTTCCTTTTTTTACAAGGTAGAGAGGAGGGGTTGCAATATAGACATAGCCGCTCTTGATAAGGTCAAGCATATGTCTGAAGAAGAATGTGAGAATCAGGGTTGCAATGTGACTACCATCCACATCCGCGTCGGTCATAATTATAACTTTATGGTATCTGAGCTTAGAGAGGTTGAGCCCTTTGCTGTCCTCCTCAGTACCTATGGTAACTCCCAGTGCAGTATAAATGTTCCTGATCTCCTCACTTTCAAAGACTTTGTGTTCCATAGCCTTCTCAACATTGAGAATTTTTCCCCTTAGAGGAAGAATTGCCTGGAAACCTCTGTCCCTGCCTGTTTTGGCGGTTCCTCCTGCCGAGTCTCCCTCGACAAGGAAAATCTCGCACTTCTCAGGATTTCTGTCGCTGCAGTCAGCTAATTTACCGGGAAGGCCGGCTCCGGACATTACAGTTTTACGCTGTACCATCTCCCGGGCCTTTCTGGCTGCATGTCTCGCTGTTGCTGCAAGAATAACTTTATCTACAATATTCTTTGCATCTTTTGGATTCTCTTCAAGATAGTATTCAAGGGCTGCAGTTGTTGCCTGAGATACTGCGGCCATCACCTCAGAGTTTCCCAGTTTTGTTTTTGTCTGACCTTCAAACTGCGGCTCCGCTACTTTAACCGATATAATAGCAGTTAAACCTTCGCGGAAGTCAGAGGCATCAATCTCAAACTTAAGTTTGGATAGCAGACCATTTTTATCTGCGTAGTTTTTGAGTGTTGTGGTCAGACCTCTTCTGAATCCGGAGAGGTGTGTTCCTCCCTCAATAGTGTTTATATTGTTAACATAAGAGTGGATGTTTTCTGAAAAGCCAGTATTGTATTGCATTGCAATTTCAATTGGCATACCCGTTTTATCACCCTCCAGATATATTGGTTTCTCTGTAAGTTTCTCTCTGTTTCCATCCAGGTACTGAACAAACTCCAGCAGACCCAGCTCTGAGTGGAAAACCTCTCTTAACGGAAGTTCGTGCTCTCCCTCCTCTGAATTCTCCTGCTCTCTGTAATCTTCCAGAACAAGTTTTACATTTTTGTTAAGATAGGCAAGTTCTCTGAGTCTTGTTGCAAGTATGTCATAGTTATAGTTTGTGCCGAGAACAAATATCTCGGGATCCGGACTAAAGGTAATTATTGTCCCTCTTTTGTCTGAATCGCCTACCACTTTAACGGGATACTGGGGAATACCTTTTTTAAACTCCTGGATAAATTGTTTTCCGTCTCTGTGAATTTCTGCAGTCAAATGCTGAGAGAGAGCATTAACGCAGGAAACACCAACACCGTGGAGACCTCCGGAAACTTTATATGAGTCTTTACTGAATTTACCACCTGCGTGGAGAACAGTAAGAACAACCTCCAGTGCGGATCTGCCCTCTTTTTCGTGCATATCGGTAGGGATGCCCCTTCCGTTATCCTCTACCGTGATAGAGTTATCTGCATTTATCTTTACCAGTATATCTGTGCAATATCCTCCAAGTGCTTCATCTATTGAGTTGTCAACTACTTCATAAACCAAATGATGCAATCCTCTGCTTCCAACATCTCCAATGTACATTGAAGGTCTTTTTCTTACTGCCTCAAGCCCTTCCAAAACCTGTATGCTATCAGCGGAGTATTGTCCGCTGATTGATGGGGATCCCTGTTCTGTCATATTAGAATTTATCTCTTATTAAAGAGGCAAAGTTAATCAAAAGCATAAAAAAAACCTAATTATTTTTGATAAATAATCAGGTTTTCGGAAGGATGTATATTCATGGATATCAAAGAGTTATAATTACTCCTGCTGTTATGTTTATACCTCGGTATCCGTAGTCGGCCAGCCATAACCCTTGTGAGTTAAAGAGGTTGTTCCCCTTTAGGTAAAAGCTGAATTTTGAGTTATAGGAGTAATTGGCAAAAATGTTAAGAGTTGTGTATGGTTTGGTCTCAATCATAGCTGGTACTCCTGTTAAGTCAATAACACCTGTTCTTATAATAACAGGCATTGATGATTTATGAATCAACTCTGCACCCGCGCTTACTCTTCCTCTCCAGTTATACCTTGCATGAAGGCCTGCCTCAAATGGAGAATGGTTGTAAGAGGGAAGTGAGTCTGGTCGTGAATAGTGGTTGTAAACCGCTTTTGCTCCTGCTTCAAACTCGTTAGATCTCCAGGATACCTCAGCACCTGCTGAGTATTTATTCATTGATGCATAGTCTGCGTGAAAGATATTTACCATTCCGTCCCAGTTTTCGTCGTCTGATATTCTGAAAAATATCTCATCTCTGTATCTTGTATATCCTCCATATATATGGTAAGAGAATCTGTCCATTACTTGTCCCTTGAATCCTGCCTGACCGGTGAATGGTATCTCTGTATTCTTCAATTGTATGGATTGTGATATGTAGTTATTCTCCTTAAGAAGCAATCCGTAGCCTCTGAAAATGGTTCCTCCGTCAGCTTCTGCATAAAACCAAAGATTGGAAGGGATAAGGGCAATTGAGGCTTTACCGTTGAAGTAAAAATCAAAGCCCTCCTCATCAGCTTCTGCCCATTTGTTTATCTTTACTCCGGCCTCCAGTAACCACCTTCTTTGAGTGAAGATGTATCTCGGGTGTGCTGTAAGTGAGTATCTTCCAAAATCAGGATTTAATGAACTTTTTGAGTTTTCAAGATCGATGCCTACCATAAATTTATGGTTTTCTCCAAATGATGGTCCAAAATCTGCCTTTATCTTAAAATAGTCCTCCTGAACCTTTTTTCCGTTGAACCTGGAAAGGTCATCCGTGAACATATAATCTGCAGATAGAAGGTAATTAAAGGCTCTTGGGGAGGGGTTAGCTGAACGAACAAAAAATCCCCCCTCAAAATTATTGAATCTTCTGGAGAGGGTGTCTCGCATATATCTCCTCGAAAGTGATTCAGGTATCAATGTTTGTGCGAAATCTCCGAATCCGTGAAGTGATGCCTGTCTGTTTGTCCCTTTTATGTCAATTCCAGCCTCTCCCCGTTTCCATGAGTATTCAAATGCAACTCCACCTGTGTTCAGATGTTCCGGAGCCTGTACATCATCTATTTTTCCAAAATATGATGAATGCTCTCCAAACAGAAGCAAATTAAGTCCGTTGGGAAGGTTTGGCTGATAGTAAATATTTGCAAATGGGGCAAGAGGAAAGGATGTAGCCAGCTGAGCCTGGAATACAGGGTGTCTCTCCCTTCCCCTTTTCTCAATTTGTGCGGAGGGCAGGGGGGAGAATTCATACAGGTCCCGGACTGGTTTGTTGAAAACAGTGTAGTCAAATATCAGATTAAATCTTGATATTGAGTCTGCAATTTGAAAGGGTAATTTGCTTTTGGTTATCTCCATCAGTTTACCGTCAAATTCTCTTCGTACCTCAAGTGTCGGGTCAATTTTCTGTTGTCCGTAAAGTGATGGCGATTTTGTTACAAAGAGGAAAAAAAGTATTATTGCTACCCCAAATTTTATGTGTTTGTTAACTGTTTTCATCATTACCTCTTTTGAATTTTTTCAAGTCTTACGGCTAATTGATCTGCTATATCATCTTTTCCGTTTGATTTATAACTCTCTTTAATACTTTCGTATGTGGCACGTGCCTGTTCGATATTATCTCTCTCGGCATAGGAGTCTCCCAGCAGAATAAAGCTTTTTGCCAGCCAGTATGTCTGAGGAGAGCCGGAGTCTGAGAATGAGAAGGTCTCTTTTTCAACGGCTTCGAAATCACCATTGTCAAAATGGTTGGCTATAATAAGGTAAGCAGCCTCTGCCCCCTCCGGTGTAACTTTATTTGATGAAATCTCTCTGAGGATTGGTAGAGCTTTACTTCTGTTACCGGTCAGATAATGAGATTTACCCTCAATGTATTTTATCTCTCTTAACTGAGCTTCGGTTAATCCGCTTTTATCCATCCTGCCGGACTCAGCTATGGCGTTTTCATACTGCCTCTCCATAAAAAATGATTTAAGCCGACCCATAACAGCCTCTTTTCTGTTGTTCTCCAGCTTAGCTATAAGTACAAGAGTTGAGTACCCTTCCAGTGCCTGTTTGTAATTTTCAAGTGAGTATGAAATCCTTGAGTAATTGAGGGTGGCTAGTTCCGTAAAAGAGCCCTCTCCTAGATCCATAACTCTCCGGTAGGAGTCAAGGGCAAGCTCGGGCTTCCCTGTTCTGTTGTAGGAGTCTCCAAGATAGAAGAGTGCTTGTGCTTTTTTAATGGTGTTAGGATAGGTGTTGAGAAAAGAGGAGATTGAGCTGATTGCCCCTCCGTAATTTCCATTAAGATAGAGTCTTTCTGCTGCTGTGAAAAGAATTGACTCTCTGTCAGATACGCTTCTGGTTTTTGAAAGACCTGTCTGATCCAGATATGAGAGGAATTCCTGAGCCTCTCCGCGTTCCTGATATATGCTCTCCAGTCCTGCGATGGCATCCTGTGCCTCTTGGGATTGCGGGGCAACAGAGAGAATCTGTTTATAGTAATTCATTGCTTCATTGTGATCTCCCCTGTTGAGCGAAATCAATCCCAGCTCCAGTAAGGATTTTGGATAGTAGCCGCTCTCTCTGTATCTTGAATTTAATTCCTGGAAATACTTAATTGCTGTTTCATTATCTCCCGTCTGTACAAGAGTTCTTCCCAGTTCATATATAATTTCCGGATGGAGAGTACTTCTCTCAGCTGTATTGACAAGCTTCTCAAGAGCTTCAATTTTTGAATTATCGTCTCCTGAAAGTCCTTTTGCAATAGCAAGCTGGTAATTTGCGTAGGCGTATGAGTTAATATCAGATGCAGGTACCAGGGAAAACATATCTGCTGCTGCCTGAAACTTCCTCTGCATAAAGAGAGCATCTCCCAGTCTCAGCCTTGCTTCTGTAACGAATTTGCCGGAACCCGGCTGTGAAATGTATCTGGCAAACCACTGCTCGGCCTGAGAAAAATTACCATTCTTAAAATATGAGTATGCAAGGTTGTAAACTGAAAGAGGATATTCTGCAGTTTGTCTGAACCTGGAATTATTTACAAGAGATTGATTAATATCCACTGATTTCTGGAACTGGTTGTCCCTGTAATAGGCCTCTGCTAGCCAGAATCTTGCAAGCTCTTTTATTCTGTCATTGTAATTCCCGTTGGCTGCAGAGAGTTCCAAAACCGGTACAGCCTCTCTGAAAGCACCTAGTTCAATAAGTTCAATCCCTCTCAAAAGGGAGGCTTTTTGCAGGTTTACTGCATCTTTTGGCTGAGGGAATCTGATTTGCCTAAGCGCTTCAATTGCTGATTTATAATCTTTATTGATTATTGACGCTGTTGCAATATAATTTTGAATTTCATTGTACTTGGAATCAGCCGGAGAGTACTCTGTAAGATATCTTTTGAAAACTGATATGTCTTGATTCAGGTCAAATGAGAGTTTGGCAAAATTAAACATTGCATCCTCTCTGATTGCCGGATCAAAATTATATCTTGTTGCATTTCTGAATGCAATGAGTGCTGCTTGTTTGTTTTTTATCTGGATATAGCTGTGGCCCAGATGGTATTGGGAGTTCTGAGCTATAGTATCCTCTGTGTCTCCTAATTGGTTAAATGCATCTGCTGCCTGCTGGAAATTGCCAAGTGAGTATGAAATTATTCCTGAATAGTATATGTCTTTTCTGCTGAGATCAGTTGTGGAAAACTTGAATTGTTCAAAGAAAAAGTTTGCCTTCTGAGAGTTTCCTGTAGCAAAGTATGCCTCAGAGAGAAATCGGGCTGCCTTGGTGCGGAACTCTCCTGTTAATTCAGGGAAAATCTTCTCTCCTCCTGAGATTACCTCTTCATATCTCTTAAGCATAAATGCCGATTCTATCTTGTAGTACACGGCCATGTTCCTGAATCTTGGGTCGTTCTCAATTTCTGAAAACCTCTCAATTGCCTTCCTGAAATCTTTTTGCATATATGAGAGGTAAGCCAGATAATATTTGGCAGGATTTGTAAAAGAGGTGTGTTTGAAACTTACCACTTTGTTAAAAAATAGTTCTGACTCAGACAATCTTCCTGTCCTCATAAGGCCGTATCCCTTCATAAAGTTGAATTCGTTGCCCTGGACAGGTGTGAGACTCCTGATATTAATCATATCCATTATCTCTCCTGCACGGATATAGTCCTGCAGATTGAAAAAATAGGCTGCCTGATTAAGTCTTATACTCTCTTTTTCGCTTGAGTGCGGGTATTTATCAATATACTCATCAACTAATCCGTCAATATTAGGGAAATTTAGTTTAATAGCGCATAAAACACCAATAGCTTCTGCATCAGATAGTTCTGTTTGTGTAATTTGATTTTTTCCGCTTTCAGAGATTATATCATTGACAATTTTCATTGCAGCCGGATACATTGCTCTTTCGTATAAACTTTTGGCATTGTGCAATTTCTCCCTATGGGCAGGATTATTTTGTGCAGCTATTTGTGAAGAGATTAGCGCTGTTAGCAGGGTTGCATATATAAGTTTGCAGATTACTTTCATTTTTGTCAATCTTTAGAAAGATGTCACTATTTAGATGTCAAATTTAGTAAATTTGCACCAATTAACAGCAATCATCATGCCTACAGAGCTTTTTAAACCAATTATTGAGATAACAAATGCAGATATTGTTAAGGAGGAGAGTCTGATTATATCAGATCTCAATATTTCAATAAACAAGGGAGAGATTGTGTACCTGGTTGGTCGTGTAGGCAGTGGTAAAACCTCTGTCATTAAAACAATCATAGGTGAGATTCCTCTGAAGAGGGGGGAGGCAAAAATTGCGGGGTTTAATCTTGCAAAACTCCCAGCCAATAGAATCCACCTTTTAAGAAGAAAGATAGGTGTTGTTTTTCAGGATTTTCAGCTTCTCACAGACAGAAGTGTATATGATAATTTGAAATTTGTATTACAATCTACCGGTTGGAGGGATAGGGCAACAATGGATTCTGTTATTAAAGCAAGGCTTGAAAGTGTTGGTATGCAGCTTAAAGCGCATAAAATGCCACATCAACTCTCAGGAGGCGAGCAGCAGAGGGTTGCCATTGCAAGGGCGTTGCTCAATAATCCAGAGATCATTCTGGCCGATGAACCCACAGGTAATCTTGACTCGGAAACAGCATCTGAGATAATGAACCTTTTAATGAAGATTCACAGGGAGGAGGAGCCGGCTATTGTTATAGTAACTCACAACAGATCAATTGTAAAAAGATACCCCGGCCGGGTTCTGCTTTGTGAAAACCTTACTTGTTCAGAGATTGAGGCTATTCAGGAGATTGATATCTCCAGATTGATGGAGGACGATTTTTGAAATTATGAAGAGAAGGGAGCGATATTCAAAAGTTCTTGGGTGGTTTAAGGAGAATGTTCCTGTGGCAGAGACGGAGCTAAAATATGATTCTCCTTTTGGCCTGATTGTGGCTGTTATTTTATCGGCACAATGTACGGACAAAAGGGTTAACCTTGTGACTCCGGCTCTTCTTAAAGCATATCCTGATGCCGATACTATGGCAAAAGCCACGCCTGAGGATATTCTCCCATATATTTCATCAGTTACTTTTCCAAATAATAAAAGCAGGCATCTTGCAGCTATGGCGAGAGAGCTGGCAGTAAGATTTAATTCTGTGGTTCCGGATGATCCTGAGGAGCTGCAAAGACTCCCCGGGGTCGGCAGAAAAACGGCAAATGTTATAGCCTCTGTAATATACGGTAAACCTTTTATTGCTGTGGATACGCATGTCTTCAGAGTATCGAGGAGGTTAGGCCTCTCGTCCGGAGATGATGTTTTGAAGGTTGAAATGGATTTGACAAAAAATATCCCTGCTGAGCAGAGAGCAATTGCTCACCATTGGCTGATTCTTCATGGCAGGTATATATGTACAGCCAGAAAACCAAAATGCACCGGCTGCGGGCTCAGTGCATTTTGTAAATATTATGAAGATACAGCTTTATGAGATCATATTCTCAATAGTGCTTACTTCAATAAATGATGCACCTGCTTGCACTCCAAAGCTGCCGGCAAGAACTCCAATCATATCGGACTTAGTTACCATTTTGTCTGCAAGTAGTTTTTGTGCAGACTCTTTTACAAAGTCATCTTTTGATGGTACAAGGGATACAAAATAGCTGTATACCCCAAAAGAGAGTGCAAGTTCCCTCATTACATTTGGTTTGTAGCATTTAGCATGGATAGGAACTTTAGGTCTTAGAGCTGATACATACCTTCCTGTTCTGCCTGTCATTGTGTCAATTACAATGTGTTTAATTGGTAATTGAGTTGTGGCATATACAAGTGACCTTGCAAGCACCTCGGCTGTTGGCCATGTAACGCTGCCTACTTTAAGATCAGTGCAGGGAGCCATATGCTGCTCTATCTCCATCGCAATGGTTTTCATAGTTCTTACAGACTCAACCGGGTATTTACCGTTTGCTGTTTCGCCGCTAAGCATTATTGCGTCTGTACTTTGAAATATTGCACTGGCTATGTCGTTTACCTCTGCCCTTGTTGGTCTTGGGTTGTCAATCATAGTATGGAGAAGCTGGGTTGCAATAATTACAGGTTTGTGCCTGGAGTGGCATTTGCAAATAATCTCTCTCTGTATAACAGGTATTTTTTCTGCCTCAATTTCAACACCAAGATCTCCTCTGGCAACCATTACTCCGTAACAATTATCAATAATTTCATCAATATTATCTACCCCCTCTTTATTTTCAATTTTGGCTATAACCTTAAGGTGCCCTTTGTGTTTTTTAATTATTCCGTTTATCTCATCCAGATCTGATTTGGATCTTACAAATGAGTGAGCTACAAAGTCCAGGTCATTTTCAACAGCCCATACAATAAAATCATGATCCTTTTGAGTAATTGAGGCTAATTTGGTTGAAACATTAGGTACATTAATACTTTTCTTCCCTTTGATTGTACCATCATTATCAACCACACATTTTAACTTGCCGTTCTTCTTCTCCTCTACAACAAGCTTAATCTCACCATCATCTATAAGAACACTTGCTCCAACAGGTATATCCTTGACAAAGCCGGAGTAATTTGTGTACAACAGGTAGTTACCTGATATTCCGTTAATGTCGTCCGCGAAATAGACAATATCACCCTTTTTTACCTTGAATCCTTCAGGGGGATTCATTTCAGTGAGTCTGATTTCAGGACCCTTTGTGTCAATTAAAATAGCTATTTTATCTGATACCTTTCTGGTGTTGTTAACAATCTCTAATGATGATTGCAAAGTAGTGTGGGCAGAGTTTATTCTTACCACATTCATCCCCTCTTTGTACAGAGATTCAATAAACTCAGGGCTGCAGTTTCTGTCTGAGATAGTACAAACAATCTTTGTTTTCTTTTGAATCATATTTCTCCTAAATTTGTTGCAAAAGTAATCCATTTTATTTGAAAAGCGAAAGAGATAGCGGTTTACTAAGGGAGTTCATCTCATATTTAAGGCTTGAGAGATCAATGTCTAAAAATACTATTATATCATACTCCTCTGATCTTGAAAATTTTTTCACCTTCTGTTTAAATAAAAATTTTAATTTACTGAATAATGAGGGTGATACAGAGTTATTAATAGCATCTTATCTTGAATCAAGAGTGGCGGATGGTATATCAAAAAGATCTCAGGCAAGAGTAATCAGCTCTTTACGCGCCTTTTTTAAATTTCTTGAGATGGAGGGCAAAACAGAGAGCAATCCTACAGAGCGGATTGATTCACCAAAAATTGGAAGACATATACCTGTTGTTTTGTCTGTAAATGAGATTGAAAGAATTATCTCATCAGTAGACCTTTCTGCTCCTGAGGGACATAGAAACAGAGCAATAATAGAGGTTTTATACTCATGTGGCTTACGGGTAAGTGAACTGGTTTCGTTAAAAATTTCTGACCTTTTTCTGGAGGAGTCATTTTTAAGAGTAACAGGAAAAGGGGATAAACAGAGATTGATTCCAATAGGGGATCCCGCTTCCGATGCACTTAATCTCTATTTTTCTGTCAGGAGGCTCGGCAAAATATCTAAAGGGAGTGAGGATGTTGTTTTTCTTAACAGAAGAGGTGGAAAACTTTCAAGAGAGATGATATTTATTATGCTTAGAAAGCAGGCTGAAGCCGCTGGAATTGAGAAAGAGATTTCTCCCCACACTTTCAGACACTCCTTTGCCTCTCATCTTGTTGAAAATGGCGCTGATCTCAGGATTGTACAGCAGATGCTGGGGCACTCCAGTATTCTAACTACTGAGATATATACACACATAAATAGCGAGAGGTGGAGAGAGGGAATTTTAAAAGCACACCCCAGAAGATAGAGGAATTTCATATATTTGCCTATCAAAATATTTTTTAATGCGTATACTGACAATTTTTATTGCCATTTTCATGTCACTCTCTTCCGGGAGTATATTTTCAAAAGACACAACATCCCAAAGGAATATTGATTCTCTTATAATAACCACCTCCAGAGTTTTGTTAAAACGGACACTCGTTCCAAACTCTGTTAATATTGTAAATAAATCAAAACTGGAGGCTTCTGCTAACTCAGCACTACTCCCCTCACTTGGAAGAGAGGTTCCGGGTCTGTTTGTTACTCAAAAAGGTGTTACAGGTTTTGGAGTATCTGAAGGCTCTGCCGGTGTTGTTAATATCAGAGGAATTGGGCAGGGAAACAAAGTTCTTCTGATGATGGACGGACAACCTCAGTTTGCGGGGATTTTTGGTCACGCTCTGCCTGATGTATATGTTGCCTCTGATGCAGAGAGAGTAGAGGTAGTAAGAGGGCCAGGCTCTTTGATTTATGGATCAAACGCAGCAGCTGGCGTAATTAATGTAATTACTCACAGACAGATGGAGGAGGGAGTCTCATTAAGAGGCCGGTTTATGTTTGGCTCTTACAATACTCAGAAGTATCTCCTTAACAGTGGTTTTTCAAAGGGCAAATTCTCAGGTTTTGTATCGTTAAATCATGATAGAACTGATGGTCACAGGGAGAATTCTGATTTTAGAATAACTAATGGATTTATTAAGACTGCTTATAATTTTAGCAAAACTTTTAAGTTACTGGCAGATTTCTCTGTTGCCAAAACAAATTCACAGAATCCGGGAAGAGCAGACAAACCAATTTATGATAATATAATAGATATTCTCAGAGGAAATGCCTCAATTTCCCTAGAGAACTCAAAAGGAGATTTTACCGGCGCTCTTAAGGGGTTTTATGGTTTTGGAGATCATTACATTAATGATGGATATTTTACCGGAGAGCAACCCAGGAGTATGATGTTTAAGTCTATTGATCATAATTACGGATTGATGCTCTATCAAAGCTATTCAGGATTAAAAGGCACAACCGTGACTGTTGGCCTGGATTACAAAAACTGGGGGGGAAGAGCCTCCAATGTCCCGATACCAACATCGTCTGCTATAGAGGTTGAGCTTGTAAACAAAAGTGTATCAGAATTTGCCGCATATATAGTTGCTCAGCAAGAGCTGTTTAGCATACTCTCAATTAATGCCGGAATAAGGTATGAGAATAATTCTGTATTTGGAGGTGAGTGGGTTCCTCAGGCGGGTGCTAATCTCAATATTTTTAAAGGCACCACTGTTAAGTATATTTTTTCTAAAGGGTTCAGAAGCCCTAATATAAGGGAGATGTATATGTTTCCTCCTCAAAATCCCAATCTGCTGCCGGAGAGATTTTTTAACAATGAAATATCTATACTTCAGAACTTTTGGGGTGGAAGATTGACTGCAGAGGCTGCTGTGTTTCTGATTACAGGAGAGAACTTGATACAGTTTGCAATTGTTGATGGAAAACCAAGAAATATTAATTCCGGGAGAGTAAACAACAGAGGTTTTGAATTAGAGTTAAGAGGCAGAGTAACTGAAAATTTTGAGATCTCCTCGAACTACTCCTTTTTAAGTATGAAGAATCCTGTTTTAGCTGCTCCGGAGAGGATGTTTAACGCGAATATTCATTATTCTCCCGGGAAGTTTAAACTCTCAGCAGGAATACAGAGTATCAAAAATCTCTATCTTTCAATTGCTCCTGTACTTGAGATGGAGAGCTATACTTTGTTAAATGCATCAGTCTCCTATAGTGATAAAATTAAAAGATTAGGCTACACACTGTTTATAAAAGGAGATAACCTTACAGGTGCAAAATATTCAATTAATCCGGGATTCCCTATGCCGGGAGCAATGGTGTTTGCAGGTGTGAACCTGGATATTTAGCGATTAAGATTTTGGGGCTATTCCCACTCAATTGTAGCTGGTGGCTTGGAAGAGATGTCGTAAACAACTCTGTTTACCCCTTTAACCTTATTTATTATATCATTAGAAACTTTTGCAAGAAACTCATAAGGAAGGTGTACCCAGTCTGCTGTCATTCCATCTGTTGATGTAACAGCCCTGAGGGCTATTGTATATTCGTAAGTCCTCTCATCTCCCATTACGCCTACACTCTTTACAGGAAGAAGAATTGCAGCTGCCTGCCAGACTTTATCATAAAGTTCGCTCTCTTTCAGTGAGTTTATGAAAATATAATCGGCCTCTTTAAGTATATTAAGCTTCTCTTCATTTATTTCTCCCAAAACTCTGATACCTAGACCAGGACCGGGGAATGGGTGTCTTGAAATAAGAGAGTGTGAAATTCCAAGTTCTCTTCCAACCCTTCTTACTTCGTCTTTGAACAGGGACTTGAGGGGCTCTACAACTTTCAATTTCATATAAGCAGGGAGACCGCCCACATTGTGGTGAGATTTGATTGTTGCTGAGGGGCCGTTTACTGATACCGATTCTATTACATCCGGATAAATTGTCCCCTGAGCGAGCCAGCTTACATTCTCTATTTTATGTGATTCTGTGTCAAATACATCAATAAATGTCTTACCTATTGCTTTTCTTTTCTTCTCTGGGTCAGAAACGCCTCTTAATGACTCCATAAATCTTTCACCAGCTCTGACTCCAATGACATTTAGTCCCATATGTTTATATGAATCAAGAACTGACTCAAATTCATCTTTTCTTAAAAGGCCGTTATCTACAAATATGCAATACAGATTTTTCCCGATTGCTCTGTTAAGAAGAACTGCTGCAACAGTAGAGTCTACACCTCCGGATAAGCCTAATATAACTCTGTCGTTTCCCAGTTGTGATTTAAGGCTGTTAACGGTTGTTTCGATAAATGATGCCGGAGTCCAGCTTCCGGTACATCCGCAAATATTCATTGCGAAATTTCTAAGTATATCTAGTCCGTTTGTTGTATGATAAACTTCCGGATGAAACTGAACTGCATATGTCTTCTCTCCCTCTATTCTGTATGCTGCTGTTGCAATATCCTCTGTTGTGGCTACAGGTATTGCCCCTTTTGGCAACCTGGTGATTGTGTCTCCGTGTGACATCCAGACTTGAGAGCCGGATTCAATTCCACTGAAAAGGGGGCAGGTGGGATCGTCAATGTTAAGGATTGCTCTGCCGTACTCTCTGGTTACAGATGCATTCACATCTCCTCCGTAATGTTTTGCCAGATATTGAGCACCATAGCATACTGCAAGGAGGGGCAGGGTTCCCTTAACCAAACTCAGGTCCACCCGGGGAGCCATCTCATCTCTTACCGAAAAAGGGCTTCCGGACAAAATAACACCTTTAACATCTGAATCCAGTTGAGGAATTTTGTTAAAAGGAAATATCTCACAATAAACATTTAGTTCTCTTAATCTTCTGCCTATCAGTTGTGTAAACTGTGAGCCGAAATCAACGATAATGATTTTTTCTGTCATGGGGAGGAGTTTTTCTTGAAATCGGGGGCAAAAATAATATTTTATATCTACTTTTGCGGCCACTATATGCAAAAAATACGAAACATAGCCATCATCGCACACGTCGATCATGGCAAAACCACATTGGTGGACAAGATGATACAGCAGGCAAAGATTTTCCGTGATTCGGAAAAAGTTGTCGACCTTATCATGGACAACAACGATCTTGAGAGAGAGCGAGGAATAACGATACTTGCAAAGAATGTATCAGTACCATACAAGGATTACAAAATTAATATTATTGACACTCCCGGACACGCCGATTTTGGAGGTGAGGTAGAGAGAGTTCTCAATATGGCAGATGGAGTTCTTTTACTGGTTGACGCCTTTGAAGGGACAATGCCTCAGACAAGATTTGTACTTCAGAAGGCTATCCAGATGGGCAAGAAGCCTGTTGTGGTAATTAATAAAGTTGATAAACCTAATTGCAGACCGGATGAGGTTAATGAGCAGGTTTTTGACCTTATGTTCAGCCTGGATGCTACAGAGGAGCAACTTGATTTTAAAACAATTTATGGTAGTGCAAAACAGGGGTGGATGTCCAGGGACTGGCGAAATCCAGCCCAGGATATTACTGCACTTCTGGATACTATTATAGACGAAATTCCCGAACCGGAAGAGCTTGAGGGAACTCCTCAAATGCTTATATCTTCACTTGAATACTCTCCCTATGTTGGCAGAATAGCTATCGGCAGACTTCACAGAGGTATTCTAAAGGCTGGAATGAATCTGACTCTTTGTAAAAGAGACGGAGTAGGGATGGATAAGGTTAGAATAAAAGAGCTGATGGTCTTTTCAGGGCTTGAAAAAGCTAAGGTAGACTTTGTTAAAAGTGGTGATTTGTGCGCTGTGGTTGGAATTGAAGGATTTGAAATAGGTGACACTCTTGCAGATGCTGAGAAACCTGAGGCACTTCCTCCTATTGCAATTGATGAGCCAACAATGAGTATGCTCTTTACAATAAATGATTCCCCATTTTTTGGGAAAGAGGGTAAACTTGTTACATCAAGACACCTAAAAGAGAGGCTTGAAAAGGAGCTGGAGAAAAATCTTGCTTTAAGAGTTAAAGATGGACAGACTGCTGATTCATTTATTGTTTACGGCAGAGGTGTTCTTCACCTTTCAGTTCTTATTGAGACAATGAGACGAGAAGGTTTTGAGGTTCAGGTTGGCCAGCCAAAGGTTCTGGATAAAACAATTAACGGACTCAGATGTGAACCTGTGGAGCATCTTACTATTGATCTTCCTGAAGATATGGTGGGCAGGGCAATAGAGATGGTTACAAGGAGAAAGGGTTCACTGCTTCACATGGAGCACAGGGGAGAGAGGGTTCATCTGGATTTTGATATTCCATCCAGAGGTTTGATAGGGTTGAGGAGCAATCTTATGACTGCTACTCAGGGAGAGGCTGTTGTTTCACACAGGTTTAAGGCTTACGAACCATTTAAGGGAGAAATTGAGAAGAGAACGAATGGTTCTCTTATAGCAATTGAGACGGGTACTGCAATTGCATACTCGATGGATAAACTCCAGGATAGAGGTAAGTTTTTTATTCATCCGGGAGATGAGATATATGCAGGCCAGGTTATTGGAGAGAATTCCCGCGGAGACGATATGGGGGTAAACCTCTGTAAAACTAAAAAGCTTACAAACGTTAGAGCTTCAGGAACAGATGACAAGGCAGTTTTAACACCACCAATCATATTTTCACTTGAAGAGGCGCTGGAATATATTCAGGAGGACGAACTGGTTGAATTAACACCAAAATCTATCAGACTTAGAAAGATATATCTTGATGAGAATGAGAGAAAGAGGAGAAAGAATCAACAATAGGTTTGAATTTTGAAAAATTAGATTAACTTTGCAGGCTCATTTTGGACATGAGTAAAGCAGTTCATAACGATTTTTTGATACCTATAAAGGGACTTTCAACCGGGAAACACAATTATAATTTCACGCTTGATACTCCGTTTTTTAGTCAATTTGACAACTCTCTGGTATCAGAGGCTCTTTTAACTGCAGAAATTGTGCTTGACAAACAACCTTTGTGGATAGGGATTTCGGGGAGAATAAAAGGAGATGTTTTAACTGAGTGCGACAGATGTCTTGATGAGCTTAGAGTCCCTTTAGATGCTGAAGTGAAGCTGATAGTTAAGTTTTCGCGTACAGAGGGAGAAGAGGATAGTGATGAGGTGATGATTCTGGAACCTGGCGAAGCAGAGCTTGATCTGGAACAGTTATTTTACGATTATGTTTGTTTGAGTCTCCCTTTACAGAGAGTTCACCCTGAGGGTAAGTGTAATGGAGATATGGAGAGAAAACTAAAGGCTCTTTCAGGCAGTAATAAAGTAAAAGAGGCTGATGATTATTCACCTTTTGGTAAACTTAAAGATTTGTTGAATTAAATAGATAAAAGATAGAAAAATGGCACATCCAAAACACAGAATTTCCAAGACACGCAGAGACAAGCGCAGAACTCACTATAAAGCTGAGGTGCCTACGCTGGGAACTTGTTCAAACTGTGGCTCCGCAGTACTTTATCACAGAGTATGCCCAGAGTGTGGCTTCTACAGAGGTCGTCTTGTAATGGAAAAATCAAACGCGTAACTACCAGGTAGTTCAAAGTTGCAGTGTAATTTTGTTAAGCGCGGTCGGTCTTTTGGCACAAATTATGTGCAGATTCACCAGACCACTTATTAATTTACACTACAAACCTAAACCTGAAATTTATGAGTACCAAAAGAGCAATCATAACCGGAATTGAGGCTTTTCTGCCTGAATATATTCTTACAAATGATGAACTTTCCACAATGGTTGATACAACCGATGAGTGGATAATGACTCGGATTGGAGTAAAGGAGAGGAGAATACTCAAGGAGGATGGACTCGGTACTTCATATATGGGTGCTGAAGCTGTCAGAAAACTACTTGAAACAACAGGTACAAATCCGGATGATATTGATATGGTGCTTTGTGCAACCGTATCCCCTGATATGTTATTCCCTGCAACGGCTAATATCATTTCTGACAAAGTTGGTATTACAAATGCGTGGGGTTATGATATAAATGCAGGTTGTTCAGGTTTCCTCTTCTCATTTGCAACAGCGGCTGCCTTTGTTCAATCCGGACAAGCTAAAAAAATGATTTTGGTTACCGGTGAAAGGATGTCGGCAATGACCGATTATACAGACAGAACTACTTGCCCTCTGTTTGGAGATGCTGCAGTTGCAATGCTTATAGAGCCATCTGAGGATGATAGTGTAGGTCTGTACGATCAGATTTTGCGTGTAGATGGAATCGGAAGACATTATCTCTACCAAAAGGCTGGAGGTTCTGCTTTTCCTCCTTCTCCGGAGACTCTTAAAAACAGAGAGCATTATATTCATCAGGATGGACAGACCGTCTTTAAGTATGCTGTAAGCAGAATGGCAGATGTCTCAGTTGAGATAATGGAGAAGCACTCTTTAAAAGCTGAAGATATTGCATACCTGATTCCTCACCAGGCTAACCTGAGAATAATTGAGGCTACAGGAAAAAGAATGGGGCTAACACCTGAGAAGATTTTGATTAATATTGAAAAATACGGAAATACTGCCGGAACTTCAATCCCGTTAGTCTTATGGGAGTCCAGTAAACTCTTTAAAAAGGGAGACATATTGGTATTTTCAGCCTTTGGAGCGGGATTTACCTGGGGCTCAATGCTCTATAAATGGGCTTATTAATAGTAAAATTGCCGGCCCTATAGTTCAAGGGATAGAACGGAAGTTTCCTAAACTTCAGATTCGCGTTCGAGTCGCGGTGGGGCTACCAAGGAGTGAAGATTTATCACTCCTTTTTTTCTGTTTCTAAATTAGTAAAAGGTGATACTTTCTTTTAAATAATGTATATTTGAATTATAATTCAAACTTTCCAACTATGAAAAAATTTCTAATTGCTTTAAGTTTACTGCTTTTTGCAGGTTCCGCACCGGTGAAAGCTCAGGAGAATAAAATCACCTATAAATTCGGGGGCTTTATCGAGTTTAAAAGCTATTTTGATGATTACAGATCGAGGGTCTCCAGGTATGATCATATATATTTCTATCCACTTGCTCCAAAACTTAATACAAGCGGTACAGATATGAACAGCACAGGCTCTCTCAATTTTTCTGTTGCTACTTCCCGCCTTACTTTCACTGTGTCGGGAATGCGTCTTCTTAATGCAAACATAACATCATATATTGAAGCTGATTTCACGGGGTCTGCAGAGAACTATATAGGAATGCTCAATCTCAGACACGCATATATAAATATGGAGTGGGAGAAGAGTTCTCTTCTCTTTGGTCAGACAGATCACCTTAATAGCGTTAAAGAGGTTGTCGGGCAGACAGTCGGCTTTGGAGCAGGTTACCCCTTTAATCCTCTTAACAGAAATATGCAAATTAGATTTACCCATAAACTTGCTAAAGGTGTTGATCTGATACTTGCAGCCCATATGTTTAGCGGCCATAACTCATTAGGCCCTGCAAAAGCTCAGGCTCAGGCAGGACTCCCGAATCTGCAGGCACAACTTAAATTTGGTAATCCCGATAAGATATTCGGTGGGGTTACATTTGGGTATAAATTATTAAAACCGAGAGTCTCTGATAATTCAAACTTCTATAAAGAGACTATCGGCTCTTATGATATAAATGCCTTTTTCCGGGCAAATATCGCAAAAGGTTACACTCTCCGTTTGTGGGGTATTTATGGTGAAAACCTGTCTCATTTAGGAATGATTGGTGGATATGGTAAATATGTTGATTATCTCTCAAGTTCAACATCTCCAATAGGTGATTATCCTTACGCAAATATTAAGGCATACTCTACATGGATAGATTTCGAGACACCATCTTTTAATAATTTCAAATTTGGAGTTTTTGCTGGTTATCAGAAAAATCTTGGTACAAGCAAGAGTATGGATATGACATTTGTTGGTGGTGACTATGCCTTTGGTTTTTATAAAGATCCTAAGCTCAACTGGTTTTCCAGAATTTCTCCACGGGTGACATATAGTCTCACAAAGAAGCTTATCTTTGGTCTTGAATACTCTCTTTCTCATGCCAGATGGGCAAAGAGTGTAGATATGTACTTTAAACCTGTTGAGCAGTTTGATGTTAATCATAACAACAGGATAGAGTTCATGGCAAAATACCTGTTTTAGTAAACAAGAATGGAGTTAGGCAGGAGAGACTTGCTTTGGAATTACGGCGCCAGTTTTATGAGGGTGGCTTCTGCCCTCATAATTCTGCCGCTTATTTTAAAGATGCTCTCCACTGAAGATTACGGTTTGTGGAGTATAATGCTCAGTATAAAGGCAATAACTGAGCTTTTAGATTTTGGCTTTTCACCAACATTTTCAAGGGCTGTTACTTATGTTTACAGTGGGGCAAAGAGTCTTAAGGCAGTTGGTTTTGATCCGGTTGTTGAAGGAGGAGAGGTTAATTACTCACTCCTTGGTGGTTTAATAAAGGCAGTAAAGAGGTTCTACGGTGGCGTTGCAATAATACTGCTTCTCTTTCTAGGGAGTGCAGGTATCCTCTATTTGGAACATCTCCTTTCCGGATACGGAGGCGATTTAATGATGGCAAGGATCTCATGGTATGCATACGGGGCACTCTTGTGCTATCAGTTTTATACATACTATTACGACTCTATGCTGGTTGGCAGGGGAATGATCAGAAGAGCCAGGCAAATTGTTGTTTTATCCCAGACATTACATATTGTCGTTGCATCAATTATGCTAAGTTTGGGTTATGGAATTATATCAATGGTTGCAGGCCAGGTTGTATCTGTTTTAGTAAACAGAATATTAGCATATAAAGCATTTTATGATAACCAGACATTGTCTGATTTGCGATCGGCTTCACCTTATGATTGGAGGGTTACCCTAAGAAACTTGTGGAGTACTGCTTATAAATCCGGTCTTACTGGGCTCAGCTGGATTATTTCAAACAGAATGCTTGCTGCATTTGCCGGTTTGTATATTCCTCTCTCTGTTATTGGAGACTATGGTCTAAGCAAACAGGTAGCAGAGATTACCTATACTCTCAGTGTTGTATGGTTTGTTACTTTTTACCCCAAAATTACTCAGCATAAAATTTCAAATAACAAACAGCAGTTAAGACGGATGTATTTTAAAGCTCTTTTTATTGCCTCTGCTGTTTTTATAGTTTGTCTCTCAGGAGTTCTTCTCCTTGGAGATTTTCTGCTGAACTTTATTGGTAGTCAGACTCATTTTATTTCATTATGGCTTCTTATTTTATTGATGTTTTCTGCACTATTTGACGGATTTACCTATATATCAACTTCACTTCTGCTGGCAGGGAATGAAGTCCCTCACTATAAGGCACAACTGTTAACAGCAATTTTTACGGTTATCTTATTGTTTCTGTTTTTACACTTTACGGATCTTGGAATAATCGCAATTGTACTGGTTCCATTTGGCTCCAATCTTTTGTACAATCACTGGAAATGGGCATCTGTTGTAATTACTTCTTTTAAAAAAGAGACCGATTAATACAAGATTAACCGGTCCTCTCATTCATTTCATTATTCAGCCAGAGTTCTGCCGGCGTCAAATCCCGAGAGAAAAGCCTCCCAGTTGAAAAGTACAAACAGAACAATAATTGCTGCAAGAGCAATAGCTACCCATAGTAATACCATTTTTTTGCTGGTTCTCATAATTTTTGAATTTGTTAATCCATGTCAAAATTAACTCTCATATTACCATTTGGGTAAATTGGTTAACTTTGAAGTGACGATTTTTCCAAAAACGGAGAATATATATTCAATTCTGGAATTACTATGAACAAACCTAAATATATTGGTGTCTTTGGACGACGAAATTCTGGCAAAAGTTCAATTATTAATAAATTGTCAGGAGAGGAGGTGGCAATCGTATCTGACACTCCCGGAACAACTACAGATCCTGTTAAAAAGAGGATGGAAATTTTTGGGCTGGGGCCTACCGTATTGGTTGATACAGCCGGAATTGATGATGAGGGGGTATTAGGTGTAAAGAGGGTGGAGAAATCCAGGCAGATTATTAAACAAATTGATTTAGCTCTTCTTATATATTCAAATAATCAGTTTGAAAAATTTGAAAAGGAGCTGGCCTATAGTTTTATTAACGCCGGAATACCCTTTATTATTATTCATAACCAGTCAGATATTGTCCCTATGGAGAGTGATATTGCTCTTGAGCTTACAACAAAGTTCAAATGTGATATCATAGAGTTCTCTTGTGCTGTTCTGGATGATAAGGAACAAAAAGAAATGGTTGAAAACCTAATCTCTTTATTGGTCAAAAATTTGTCAGACAGTGCTTTAGTTAAAAGAGGAATGTTTGATTGTTTAGTTAATCCGGGGGATAATATATTATTGGTAACTCCTATTGATAGTGAGGCTCCCGAGGGAAGACTCATACTTCCACAGGTAAATGCATTGAGAGAGATACTTGATTTGGGAGGGGTGGCAACTGTTCTTCAACCAGAACAACTTCAGAGTTTTTTTAGTTCTAATAAAACAAATGTTAAACTTGTCGTTACAGACAGCCAGGCATTTAAGAGGGTAAATGAGGTTGTGCCACCTCATATTCCACTGACCGGCTTTAGCATTCTGTTGGCTTACAGTAAATCTGATTTTAAAAAATATCTTGAGGGGACACCTGTTATAGACAAGCTACAAAGTGGAGAAAGAGTCTTAATTCTGGAATCTTGTTCTCACCATAGTTCCTGTGATGATATTGGAAGAGTAAAAATTCCCTCTTTACTGAAAATGAGGAGCGGCGCATCTATAGAATTTGATGTAGTAGCCGGGCTTGATCAGATAGTAAAACCGGTAACGGATTATGCGCTTGTTATTCAGTGTGGGGGATGTATGGTTACTCAGAGACAGTTAAGGGCCAGACTTAAGGATGCAATTGATGCCGGTATCCCTGTTACAAACTACGGGATGGCTCTTGCTTGGTGTATGGGTATTTATGAGAGGGCTATAGAGCCGTTGATGACAATTATTAAAAGAGATCAACAATGAAATTAAGGGGAATTTCCACCAAAGAGGAGATTATAGAGATATTAAACCAAAGGGAGCCTGATCTAATTAACCAGATAACACAAGAGGCTTATAAGGTTAAAGTTGAAAATATCGGGAGTAAGGTTTTTCTGAGAGGGCTAATTGAATTGTCAAATATTTGTGTAAAAAATTGTCTCTATTGCGGAATTCGCAAAGATAATCATCATGTTCACAGATATGAGCTTACTGAAAACCAGGTGCTGGATGGAGCTGAATTTGCAATGAAAGCCGGTTACGGCTCATTAGTTCTTCAAGCCGGGGAGAGAACATCTCCTGAGTACACAAGGTTTGTAACAAAGCTTCTGAAAAGGATAAGAGAGATTTCTGCCGGCAAACTTGGTATTACACTTTCACTTGGGGAGCAGAGTATTGATACCTACAAAGAGTGGTTTGATGCGGGAGCTCACAGATATTTGCTCCGGATTGAGACATCAGATCCGGTTCTCTATTCAAAAATCCACCCAAACAACAGTACACACTCTTGGGAGAGAAGGGTCCGTGCAATTAAGGATCTTATTAAGGTGGGCTATCAGACAGGAACAGGGGTGATGATTGGCTTGCCTTACCAGACTATAGACAATCTTGCAGACGATCTTCTGTTTATAAAAGATATGGGTGTTCATATGGTTGGAATGGGACCCTATCTCAAACATTCAGAGACCCCATTAGGGCAGTTGGGTGTGAATTCTACTGATCTGGATATGACTTTGAAAATGGTATCGGTTCTAAGATTGCTAATGCCAAAAATTAATATTGCTGCAACTACTGCAATGCAGGTTATTGATCCTTACGGAAGGGAGAGGGCGGTATTGGCCGGTGCCAATATTATAATGCCAAATATGACAATAACTGAGGTTCGTGAAGATTACCAAATTTATGAAAATAAACCAGGCATAAAAGATGATGCAGATATCTCAAAGAGTAAACTTGAGGAGAATCTGTCAAAAATGGGTATCGAAATTGGATGGAATGAATGGGGAGATTCAAAAGCGTTCAAGAGCTGATTTAAAATCTATTTTCGTAAGCTTTTCTTAGAATTATATCAATGTTTCGCCTTATGGAAACGGCAGTAATAGTGGCGCCGGAGTAACTGTCGGGAGATGCCTTAGCATTCATGGCATCCTTAATGGTCTTACCCTCCCATGAGGCAAAAAAATTATTTTGTTTGAGCATCTCAACATAGGATTGAGTCTCATAATGTGATAAAAGTGTAACCCGTTTGATTGTTTTCTCCTTATCCAGTATTATCAATACAGGAGTTGCTGCGTGGTAACCTTTTATCCCTTCTGAGTATGGCTTACTGGAAATACAATAGCCAAGAGTTTGTTTTTGGTTATCGACTATTTTATGCCAAACATCGTTCATTTGAGCCAGCTCATGTGCTTGAGGAAATATTTTTTTAACCTCCTGGAATCCTGAAATCTCTTTTAATACAGGAATTTCATTCCCGTTTCCTTTGTGCTGAGAAAAGATAGGATTAATAGATTGAGCTAAAATAAAGAGATAAAGCAGAGCGATTTGTTTCATTTTATTATTCATTTCGTGTAGTTTTGACTAAAAGAGCCGGCAAAGGTTTACTCGGCCGGCTCAATTATTCAATAAAGAGTTCTTTTATTTGTACTCTTTGATAGCCGCCTGTGCAGCTGCCAGTCTTGCTATTGGAACCCTGAAAGGTGAACAGGATACATAGTTCATGCCAATCTTATGGCAGAACTCTACAGATTCCGGATCTCCACCATGCTCTCCGCAAATACCTATCTTGAGTTTAGGATTGGTATTCCTGCCTCCCTTGATACCCAAATCCACCAACTTACCTACAGATGATTGATCAAGAGTCTGGAATGGATCTGCAGTAAGCACTTTCTGAGACAGGTAACCTCCCATAAATGATCCAATGTCATCTCTTGAGAAGCCAAATGTCATCTGAGTAAGGTCATTTGTACCAAATGAGAAGAACTGAGCAGTTTTTGCCATTTCGTCAGCTAGAAGAGCCGCTCTTGGAATCTCAATCATAGTACCATAGAGGTAAGAGATTTTAACTCCAAACTGTTTCTCAACTTCAGCGTGAACTTTGTCACATATAACTTTCTGATGATCAAGTTCGTTAACTGTAACAGTAACAGGAACCATAATTTCCGGCTGAGGATTGAATCCCTCCTGCATAAGTTCAGCAGTTGCTTCAAAAATTGCTCTGAACTGGATTTCAGAAATTTCAGGATAGGTAATTCCAAGGCGAACTCCTCTGTGACCCATCATTGGGTTAACTTCGTGAAGTGCCTCACCTCTTTTCTTAATCTCCTCAACAGTTATTCCAAGCTCTTTTGCTAGTTCTGCCTGCTTTTCACCTGCCTGAGGCACAAACTCATGAAGTGGCGGATCCAGTAACCTGAAGGTAACAGGTTTTCCGTCCATAACTTTCATTGTCCCTTTTACAGCTGCCTTAACATAAGGCTCAAGCTCTGCAAGAGCAGATTTGCGCTCATTGATGTTGTTAGCTAGGATCATCTTGCGTAATTTTGAAAGAGGAGCTTCTGAATTTAAACCGTAGAACATATGTTCAATACGGAACAGACCAATTCCCTCTGCACCAAAATTGATTGCATTCTGTGCATCCTCCGGAGTATCTGCGTTGGTTCTTACACCAAGAACTCTGTATTTGTCTACAATATTCATGTATTCAACAAAACGAGGATTCTCGGTTGCAGACATTGTCTCAATCTTCTGATCATAAACAAATCCTTTTGATCCGTTAAGACTGAATACATCTCCCTCTTTATATGATTTACCGGCAATTGTAAGAGTCTTCTTGTGAAGGTCAATGTGAAGCTGATCGCAACCAACTATACAGCATTTACCCCATCCGCGTGCAACCAGTGCAGCGTGTGAAGTCATACCTCCGCGGGCTGTGAGCAGACCATCGGCAGCTCTCATTCCCTCAACATCTTCAGGATTAGTCTCCTCGCGAACAAGTATTACATTTTTACCTGCAGCAGCCCATTCAACAGCATCTTCAGCTGTAAATACAATCTGACCTACTGATCCGCCGGGACCTGCAGGAAGACCTCTGGCAATGACTGTTGCTCTTTTTTCTGAAGCAGGGTCAAGTATCGGGTGAAGAAGTTCGTCTAGCTGAGCAGGTGCAACTCTCATTACAGCTGTCTTCTCGTCAATGAGTCCCTCGTGAAGCATGTCCATTGCCATATTAAGGGCAGCCAGGCCTGTTCTTTTACCTACACGGCACTGGAGCATCCATAGTTTACCGTCCTGTATGGTAAACTCTATATCCTGCATGTCACGGAAGTGTTTCTGAAGGCTGAGTTGTATTGTATCGAGCTCTTTGTATACAACAGGCATTCCTGTCTCCAGAGACTGAAGGTGCTTGTTCTGATCGTTCTTTGTTGATTCGTTTAGTGGGTTTGGTGTGCGGATACCTGCAACCACATCTTCTCCTTGTGCATTAACAAGCCACTCTCCGTAGAATTTATTTTCACCGGTAGCAGGGTTTCTTGAGAAAGCAACACCTGTTGCAGAGTTATCACCCATATTTCCGAATACCATTGCCTGTACGTTAACGGCTGTTCCCCACTCATCAGGAATATTTTCAATTCTTCTGTATGAGATGGCTCTCTTTCCGTTCCATGATTTGAAAACTGCACCAACACCACCCCAAAGTTGCTCGTAAGCATTGTCAGGGAATGGCTTTCCAAGAACCTCAACTACTCGGCCTTTAAAAGCATCACATAGCTGAACAAGATCCTCTTCTGTCAGGTCGGTATCGCTCTTGTAGCCCTTCTTTGCCTTCACATCGTGAAGCATTCTGTCAAGCTGAACGCGAATTCCTTTTCCCTCTTCAGGCTCCAGACCCTCTGCCTTCTCCATTACCACATCTGAATACATCATTATGAGGCGACGGTAAGCATCATACACAAATCTTGGGTTTCCTGTTTTTTTGATAAGACCAGGGATAGTTTCTGAGCAGAGACCAATATTAAGAACAGTCTCCATCATCCCGGGCATTGAGCTTCTTGCACCGGAACGGCAAGAGATAAGCAGCGGATTCTCTTTGTCGCCGAATTTCATCTCCATCACGGCCTCTGTTTTTGCAAGGGCCTCATCTACCTCTTTTTTAAGTTCGGCAGGGAATTGCATGTTGTTCTTGTAAAACTCAACACAAGTCTCTGTTGTAATTGTGAAACCTGCAGGAACCGGAATACCCAGCTTGCACATTTCAGCAAGGTTTGCTCCCTTGCCACCAAGCAGATTCTTCATTGAGCCGTCTCCTTCAGCATCCTTGCCTCCGAAGAAATAAACTCTTTTTAAATCAGACATATTTATAATTATTTGGGTTATTTTTCATTGGGGGTGCAAATATAACAAAAATTCCTTACAATAGTTTGCCCGCAAGCTCTGATAGCTCGCTTCTCTCTCCTTTAGTGAGGTTTATGTGGCAGAAGAGCTCCTGACCATACATTTTTTCACTTAGGTGAGTGAGACCATTTGAGTGAATATCAAGATATGGTGAATCTATCTGGTGTATATCTCCGGTAAATACAAGTTTGGATCCCTCACCGGCTCTTGTTATAATTGTTTTTATCTCGTGAGGTGTAAGGTTCTGTGCCTCGTCAACAATAAAAAATACATTTGAAAGGCTACGACCTCTTATATATGCCAGAGGAGATATCAGAAGCTTCTCTGTTCTTAACATCTCTTCAATTCTTATAACCTCTTTGCTTGTGTCTCTGAATGAGTTTTTGATAACACTAAGGTTATCAAAGAGTGGCAGCATATAGGGTCCCAGTTTCTCTTTTATATCTCCCGGTAAAAACCCCATGTCCTGATTTTGTAAAGGGATTACGGGCCTTGATAAAAGTATCTGGTCATATCCCTGCTCCTGCTCAATTGCTGCAGCAAGTGCAAGAAGGGTCTTCCCTGTACCTGCCATACCAGTCAGAGAGACTAGTTTTATATCAGGATTTAAGAGAGCTTCCAGTGCAAATGCTTGTTCGTCATTTCTTGGTTCAATTCCGTATGATTTGACTTTTTTGACTCCAATAAGAGAATCGGACTCATAAGAGTATCTTGCAAGAACAGGGTGAGAACCCTCCTCTCTCTCAATTTTGAAAAGCTGATTTGGAACCACCTTTTTGATTTTGAAATCTTTCAGAGGTGCTCCTCCTCCGTAAAAAAGTTTATCAACGGCTGTCTGTGGTATATCTTTCAGTGTTATTACCTCTTTATGAATACTGGCAACCTGCTCTTCAGTTACTTTATCTGTCAGGTAATCCTCAGCCATTATCCTGAGAGCTTTAGCCTTCATTCTGAGATTAATATCTTTTGTAACAAGGATAACACTCCTCTCAGGATAGCTCTCTTTAAGCCATTGTGTTGTTGCAATTATTCTGTGATCAGGTGTATCATCAAAAAAAGATTCGGCCATCTGTTCGCTAAAGGGGTGTCCAAGCTCAATTTTGATTAACCCTTTACCTTTTCCAATTCTCACTCCTTTGTCAAATAACTGGTTGTCAGTTATTTTGTCCATCTCTCTTACAAATTCTCTGGCATTGTAATTGATTGTATCATTACCCTTTTTGAATTTGTCAAGCTCTTCAATTACAGTAATGGGAATTACAATGTCGTTTTCCTGAAAATTGTGAATGGATTTGAAGTCGTGCAAAATCACATTTGTATCAAGCACAAAAATTTTAGGCTCTTTAATCTTTTTCATTTCAAACTATTTTTTATTCTCAATCCACTTTCTTGCATTGATAAACATTTCAAACCAAGGGGTTACCTCCTCCATCGATTTAGATGACGGGTAGTGTGCCCAATTATGAGGATGAATACAGCGTTCCGGATGAGGCATCATTGCAAGATGTCTTCCATCAGGGCTGCACACACCTGCAATTCCGTCAGGAGAACCATTAGGATTAGCAGGATAATCTGAATAGTTATATTTTATTGCAGTGACAAATTTATCCTTGCCTGCCGGAAAGGAAAATTTTCCTTCACCATGAGCAACCCAAATGCCAAGGGAGCATTTTTCAAGTGTTTTAAGCATTACTGAAGGCGACTCCTCAACAGTGACTCCTACAAAAGCACTCTCGTATTTGTGGCTGTCATTGTGAAGCATCTTTGGCGATTTCTCTTTGTCATCAGGAGTGATAAGACCAAGCTCTGCCATTAGCTGACACCCATTACATACACCGAGGCTCAATGTATCCTCCCTTTTGTAGAAGCTGTCTAAAGCCTGTTTTGCTTTTTGATTGTACAGGAATGCTCCGGCCCACCCCTTTGCTGAGCCAAGGGTGTCTGCATTAGAGAATCCGCCAACAAACACAACCATATTCACCTCTGAAAGATTCTCTCTTCCCGTGATAAGGTCAGTCATGTGGACATCCTTTACTTTGAATCCGGCTTTATAAAGCGCCCACGCCATCTCTCTGTCTCCATTAGATCCTTTTTCTCTTATGATTGCAGCTGTTGGGGCTCCTTTCGCTGGATTTTCCGATATATTGTATTGTAGTGTTTTACCGGTAAAATCTTCAGGAAATTTATAAATAAGAGGCTGAGTTCCGTAGTTCTCAAATCTTTTCAGAGCCAGTCTCTCTCCGCTCTGCCTGATATCGTGCAGATATGATGTTTTCATCCACAAGGAGCGCATATGCTCTATGTCAAAAACCTCTTTTTGTTTGAAAATAGTGACTCTTCCCTCTCTCTCATCAATCCGGCTTCCAATATTATATATCACAACTCCATTATTATCAGAAATCTCTTCGATGCTTTCTAAATCTGAGTTAAGAACCTGAATGATTACACCGGGCATTTCAGAGAATAGGACTTTAACCGGATCTTTCTCTTCAAGAGCATTAAGATTCACTTCAAACCCACCATCTGTACTGGCAAAAGAGATCTCAAGAAGAGCTGTAACCAAACCACCTGAAGATATATCGTGTCCTGCCAGAACTACTCCTTTAGATATAAATTGCTGTAATGTCTCAAAACATTTTGCAAAGTACTCTGAGTCAATAATGTCAGGAGTGTTGTTTCCCAGTTGACCTGTAACCTGAGCAAATGCAGATCCTCCCAGTTCAAAGGATTTTTCGCTGAGCTGATTGAATGGTATGTAAACTATTGCAGTACCGGCCTCTTTAGCTAAAACCGGTTTTACTGTTACTCTTATATCTTTTGACTCTGCAACTGCAGATATTATTACTGTGCCCGGAGATATCACTCTCTCTCCGTCAGGGTATTTCTGAGTCATTGATAGAGAGTCCTTTCCTGTTGGGATATTTATCCCGAGTTCTGTTGCAAAATCACTTGCAGCCTTAACCGCTTTATAGAGCCTTGCATCTTCACCGGGGTTCCTGCAGGGCCACATCCAGTTGGCCGATAGTGAAACCCCTTTTAGCCCCATCTCAAGAGGGGTCCATACTATATTTGTCAATGCCTCGGCAATTGCAAGCCTGCTTCCTGCTGCTGCATTAATTATAGCAGGTGCAGGAGCATGTCCTATAGATGTGGCTATTCCCCTGTAGTCTTTATAGCCTATTGCTGTGACCCCCAGATTGTTCAATGGCAGCTGTATCTCACCTGCTGTCTGCTGAAGTGCAATAAGTCCGCTAACAGATCTGTCAACTTTATTGGTAAGCCAGTCTTTTGAAGCCACGGACTCAAGTTGCATAACCTGCTCAGTATAATATTGAATTTCTTCCGGATCATACTCAAGAGGATCAAATCTCTCCTTTAGATCAATATCCTCCATAACTGTTTTGGGAGTTGATCCCAGCAGATCTTTTACCTCCAGATCGAGTGGCTTCTCACCAGTTTCAGAGTTTACAAATGTAAAATTATTATTGCCTGTTGCCTCACCCACAACATACATAGGGGCCCTCTCTCTATCAGCTGCCCTTTTTGCTGTCTCAATGTCCTTCTCTTTCATTATCATTCCCATCCGCTCCTGAGATTCGTTGCCGATTATCTCTTTTGCGGAGAGGGTAGGGTCGCCTACAGGAAGTTTATTTATGTATATATCTCCGCCGGTCTCCTCAACCAGCTCAGAGAGTGAATTTAAATGTCCTCCGGCTCCGTGGTCGTGTACAGAAACAATAGGATTGTTATCACTCTCTGCAAGAGCCCGGATAGCATTATATACTCTTTTCTGCATCTCCGGATTTGAACGCTGAACAGCGTTTAATTCAATAGCATTTTCAAATTCACCGGTGGCAACAGATGATACAGCACCGCCACCCATTCCAATTCTGTAGTTGTCACCACCCATAACAACAACTTTATCTCCCTTTTCAGGAGAGTATTTTAAGGCCGACCCCTTTTTTGCGTATCCAATACCGCCTGCAAGCATAATAACCTTGTCATAGCCGTAGTTTTTCCACCCCTCAGTATGCTCAAAAGTGAGCAGACTTCCGCAGATAAGCGCCTGTCCGAATTTATTGCCAAAATCACTTGCACCGTTAGATGCTTTTGTCAGAATCTCCTGAGGTGTCTGGTAAAGCCACTCTCTTTCCGGTGTTATCTCCCAGTCTCTCCCCTCAGTCTCAAGTCTTGGATAGGATGTCATATATACTGCAGTTCCGGCAACCGGAAATGATCCTCTTCCGCCTGCCATTCTATCCCTTATCTCCCCTCCGGATCCTGTTGCTGCTCCGTTAAAAGGCTCTACTGTTGTAGGGAAGTTATGAGTCTCGGCCTTAAGAGATATAACGGTATCCTCCTCTTTGGTTATGAAGAGATCCGGTTTGTCCGGAGAGGCAGGATGGAACATATGAACTCTCGGCCCCTCAAGAAATGCACAATTATCTTTATAAGCTGATACAATCCTGTTTGGATTCTCTTTTGATGTTCTTTTAATAAGCTGGAACAGGGATGACTCCATTTCAACCCCGTTAATTATAAACCTTCCGTTAAAAATCTTATGTCTGCAGTGCTCTGAATTAACCTGGGAAAACCCAAAAATTTCACTGTCAGTAAGTTTTCTGCCAATTCTCTCGGATAGTTTCTCCAGATACTCAATCTCTTCACTATTGAGTGCAAGGCCCTCTTTATCATTGTATTCAGAAATATTATCCACAGAGATTATCGCTTCAGGTTTGTGTTCAATTGTAAATATCTCCTGGCTGATTCCGTGATAAACTCTCTGAAGCATTTTGTCATAGACAATTTCATCCTCTGAATTGAACGGGAAGAACTCCTCCATTCTTGAGATTCCCGATATATTCATATTTTGGGTGATCTCAACAGCAGTTGTGCTCCAGGGTGTGATCATCTCCCTTCTGGGTCCGGCAAAGAGACCCTCAATGCTCTCTGTTAAAATTTGTTCGGCCTCTCCAAAGAGCCATTTTAAAGCCTCTAGCTCATTAGTGGTTAGTTCTTTGCCGGTTGAAACTGCAATAACTGTTTTCTGATTGGTTCTGAAGAATAGAATCATTTGATTTATAGATGATATGAATTGAGGCCATAAAATTACTGCTTTTTAACCAATGTGTAACAAAATATGACCATTTTTGTACTAATTAAATACCCAATGGATATGTTTGATATTGATATTTACAACAAAGAGATAGAGTGGATTTTTAATAAATTCCCATCCTATCAGAGGGTTGGAAACAGAGCCTATAAACCGGGATTGGAGACTATGAGTGAATTTGACTCCAATCTAGGGCATCCTCATAAAAAATATATGATTGTCCATATTGCAGGGACAAACGGAAAGGGTTCTGTTTCACATATGATTGCATCTGTTTTCGCAACAGTGGGTCTAAAAACGGGTCTCTATACATCTCCCCACCTGCTGGATTTCAGGGAGAGAATTAAGATAAACGGAGAGATGATTTCTAAAGAGGCAGTTCTGGAGTTCCTTTCAAAATGGAAACCATTTATGGAGGCGAGGAGTCCCTCGTTTTTTGAGATCACTACTGCCATGGCATTTGACTTTTTTGCCCGGGAAGGAGTTGATATTGCTGTTATTGAGACCGGGCTGGGAGGTAGGCTTGATTCAACTAATATTGTCTCTCCTGAGTTAAGTATTATTACAAACATTGCACTTGACCATTGCGAATACCTTGGTTATACTTTACCCGAGATTGCCGCTGAAAAGGGAGGAATAGTTAAAGCCGGTGTCCCGTTTGTAGTTGGTGAAGTGTTGAATAATACCAGACCTGTTTTTGATAAAATATCGGTTGATAAGGGCTCTCCTCTGTTCTATGCACAAGAGTCAAGATTCAAAGGGGTGATGCCCGGTGAATACGAAATTGATCTTAAGGGAGACTATCAGATACATAATATCAGAACAGTACTAACCGCTCTGAATGTTTTGGGCCATAACACAAGGTTCACAGCAAAGTGCGGAGTGGGCTGGAGTGATAAAAATATAAAGGAGGGTATTAAGTGTGCAGCCGGAAATACCGGTCTCAGAGGAAGGTGGGAGAGACTCTCAGATAGCCCTGAGATTATTTGTGACACAGGTCATAATGCTAATGGTCTCCGTATTGTTTTTTCTCAGCTAAGGAAGCAAAAATTTAAAAGGCTTTTTATTTTACTGGGTTTTGTTGCAGAGAAGGAGTTGGAGAAGATCTTGGGTTTTATGCCTCTTCACGCATATTATTTGTACTCCAAAGCAAATACAGAGAGGGCACTTGATCCCAATACCCTTATGACAAAGTGCAAATCTCTTGGTTTCCGGGGAGAAGTTCATAATTCGGTTGAGTCCTCACTGATGAAATTTAAATCTCTTCACAGGGAGGGAGACCTGCTCTTTATTGGAGGCTCTACCTTCATTGTAGCTGATGCAATAAATTTTTTAGAAAATAATTCTGATTTTTTTGCAAAATAAAAAAATGGGTATATCTTTGCACTCCCAAACGAAAAGAATGGGGCTTCAAAAGGGAGCATAGCTCAGTTGGTTTAGAGCATCTGCCTTACAAGCAGAGGGTCGGGGGTTCGACTCCCTCTGCTCCCACAGAAAGAAGAAAAAGAGGTTGATCAATTTGGTCAACCTCTTTGTCTTTTTGAAACACAATTATCACACAATCTAATTAAGTATATTCCAGCTAAACCAGACGGCCTCTGAATTGTTATAGTTAATAAAAATTAAAATTTAACTATATGTCTATACTTAATGAATCATATACTCTCAATAACGGAATCAAAATTCCTAAAATAGGATTTGGAACATGGCAGATTCCTCAGGATGTTGCAGAGAGAGCTGTTGCCGATGCCTTATCTGCCGGTTACAGACATATTGATACTGCACTAGCATACAACAACGAAGCGGGTGTTGGCAATGCTATCAGAGAATCTGCTCTTGACAGGGGGGATATATTTGTAACATCCAAACTTCCGGCTGAGATTAAGGGATATGATAATGCTCTCTTTTCATTTGACAAGACTATGAAAAATCTGGGTCTGGAGACTCTTGACCTCTATCTGATTCACGCACCATGGCCATGGAGTGAAATGGGAAAGGATTATACAAAGGAGAATATTGAGTCATGGAGAGCGTTTGTGAGAATTTACAAGGAGGGAAGAGTAAGGGCAATTGGTGTTTCAAATTTCTCAGTAAAAGATATTAAAGCAATTGAGGAGAGTTCTGATATCTCCCCAATGGCAAATCAGATTGCATTTTATGCCGGAAGGACACAGGATGAGATCGTAGATTATTGTAACGAGAAGAATATTCTTGTGGAGGCCTACTCTCCTTTAGCTACAGGAAGAGCATTAAAAGATCCTCTGTTAAATCAAATTGCAGCTTCATACGGAGTATCAGTCGCTCAGTTGCTTATAAGATTTACACTTCAGAGGGGAACACTTCCTCTTCCTAAAACTGTAACAAGAGAGAGAATTATTGAGAACTCCAAAGTAGACCATTTTGAGATTTCACATTTAGATATGGAGAGATTAGGGGCTATAAAAAGCGAATACAAATAACCCTTTTGCCGGGATACTAATTTACTTTTTTGCAAAACCCTTTCGCTCCATCTTACCCCAGGAGCGTACTCCTGTCATGTAATGATAGTTTCCTTTAAGTGAAAACCAGACATTCATGGGGTGATTGAAAAAGGGTTCAATAAGAGAGATTGCAATTAGTTTTATTAAGTCAGAGTTTTTGTTGTATTTAGGGTAGGAGAACTCCTCAAATACAACGGCCCAGACAGAAATAAGTATTGAAAAAAGATAGGTAAAACCAAAAAGAATAAGAAAAACGGATAAATTAAGCTGGCCTATCGCAATTTGAACAATCATATAGATTATACCTGCAGCTTCAACTATTGGCGTAAGCCACTCAAAAATAATCCAGTATGGTAATCCTAACATTCCAAGGTTACCATATTTATAGTTAAAAATGAGTTTTCTGTGTTTTTTTAGTGTCTCTATAGTCCCTCTGGTCCATCTGTTTCTTTGCCTTGAGAGTATCTTTACCGGCTCAGGAACCTCTGTCCAGCAGAGAGGATCAGGAATATATACAACTCTTGCTCTCTCTTTCTGCTCAAACATATACCTTCTCATTCTAATTACCAGCTCCATATCTTCTCCAACTGTTCCGTGGTCATAACCCCCTGCCTTTAAGACTATCTCTCTGTCAAAAAGGCCAAAAGCGCCTGAAATCAGCATCAATCCATTTATTCTGCTCCACGCCAGCCGTCCCATCAAAAAGGCCCTGCTGTACTCAAGAACCTGAACTCTTGCTATCAAATTTTCAGGCAGGTTTACCTCAACAATTTTCCCATCTTTCACCTTGCAGGAGTTTGCAACCCTTATAACTCCACCAACTGCTATAACCCTCTCTTTGTAATCCTCCATAAATGGTTTAACCATTTTGAGGATTGAGTCCTCTTCAAGGATACAATCAACATCTATACAGGCTATAAGATGCTTTGAACTTATGTTTATTCCTGCGTTAAGTGAATCGGCCTTGCCCCCATTCTCCTTATCTACTACGGTTAGTTTAGAAAAGGCTTTATTTGTTGATTTATAGACTCCTCTGACAGGTTTTGTTTTAATATTATAGACAACATGAAAATCTACTTTAACAAGGCTGTAATGGGCAATTACCTTCTCCATAGTGTTATCTTTACTGCCGTCGTTGATTATTATTACTTCAAAATCTCCGTAATGGAGCGATAGCAGAGAGCGGATATTCTCTATAATAGTATTGCCTTCATTGTATGAGGGTGCTAAAATCGATACAGAGGGAGATATTGGAGAAGAGATAATTTTTGAGTAATCTGCAAAGCTGTTTTTTCTTTTGTATTTAATCAGTTCAAAACCTGACATCACTGACAAAATGGTGTAGGATGAAAAAATGGCCATAACATAAATGAAGACACCATTTACAAAAAAGTCGTTAATTATGTTGATGATCTCCATGTTATATTCTGGTGTCTTTTGCGTGTGAGATAATTGAAAGTAATTCAGGATCTGCAGAGAGGGCTATCTGATCTAATGCCTCCTCTCCTGTATCTCCTTGCTTAATTATTGCCTTGGCGATTAATATCCTCAGGATAGAATCCTCCTCATAGAGCAGCTGAGACTCATAGAAATGCAGAGACGACGAATCGGAGATTGAGATCATTGCTTTAATAATCTCTCTTTTTATCTCATTACTCTCTTCTTCATAAATTGCAGTAAGCTTTTGAAGTGCCTCAGGTAGTGCCAGCATCTTTAAAGCTTTTACTGCCTCTTTTTTAATACCGGAGTCATTAGATTTCAAACAAAAGATAATTTTATCAAGACTCTCATATTGTTTGAACAATCCGCACATTCTTACTGAGAATTTTATCACATTTGGATTGCTATGCTCAATCCAGTTACCAAACTGAGGGATGACCCTGGTAGCTTTAAATACATCAATCGCATTAACTTGCCACCAATCAGATAATGTAACATTTGGCAAATCAAGAAAAATTTCAGGATTTCCCGGGTGTAAGTAGATCCAGGCGATTTGTGAGTGTGAAATAAGATATTTGTTTTTTGAACGCAGATGTTTTTTAATAATCTCTTCCCCATCCTCAATTTTCATTTGAAGAATTTCAGAAAACCCTTTAACCTTTATATCCCATCTTAAGGATTTTGCTTTTTTAATTGAGTATTTTTCAAGGCCTGCCATTTTAAATAGTACCTCCAGCCTTAATGCGCTGTCTCCGGATAACCCGGAGTGAAGAAGCAGTAACTCTTTAGTGAAAAAGTCCCGTTTTACTCTGCTTCTCAGATGTTTTGACATAATAACCGGGATTGATTCCCCAATATAAAGATTATATGCCCATTCAGTTATGAAATCGACACAGTATTCACTGAACAGATTCTCTTTTCTGATTTTTACTATTTTGGAGAGACGGTTAATTGTAACAACTAACGCAAGGAATATGGAACTGAATATAAATAGTATGCTAAGTAATATAACGCTCCTCACCAGTAATGGAGAGGTTTTGACATAGTCAACCAATTCTGCAGGGATAAATTCCGGCATCATAGTATAAATGTGAGACCAGCAATTAGTGTGAATCTGTTTTTTGCAATATTATTCTGAAACTCTTCTCTTGCATAGCCTGCACCCAAATTAAAAATGTACCAGTTTGCAAATTTTTGTTGATAATCTAATTGTAATCTGTTTGATTTAAGATATTGTAAATCAGGGTTATATGCATATTGCTGAAGGTCGGGTGAGAAGCCGGTACCTAAGTTAAGAGATATGAATGAGTCAGGATCAGAGAGATATCTTCTTGTCGTTAATGTGGCAGATGTGGACCAGTTATTGTCAGAGTAAGAGAAGTATGGTCTTACTGAAAACCACCAGTTACCAGAATACTTTCCTATGGTACCTGTTAATATAATAACCTCACCCTCTTTAAATGAGAGAAGACTCTCCTTTACGAAACTCATATATCTTATTCCGGCTGATGCTTCAAATCCTGCAGGGAGTTTTATATATGGTTCAACAGCTGCTCTCAGAAACGGGAAGTTTATGCTGTTTGAAAGACCGGCATTGAGATAAAGATAGATTCTCTTGCTTAAAATTGGATATGCATCTGCTTCAAACTGATGTCCGCTTTTTTGATATCTGTTAGCGTAATTGTACCTTAATGAGAGAGAGCCAGATTTTTTAAATTTTTTTGTGTAGGTGAAGGACCCAAATAGCCAGGGGTCGTTTCCCTCAATAAAATCACTCCAGAACTGAAGATGAATTCTGTTTGATTTTTGACTCCTCTTTAATTCTAAATCAGCACGAATCTCTTTACTCTTGAAAACCTCTTTATCAGGGAAGTGTTTCTGTGCAATTTTTGCGTATTCAATGGATGATTTATATCTGCCTGCAGCAAATTCATTGTCTGTGGCTGCTTCAAGGGCATCATAGCTGTATGGGTGCTTTTCCAATATCTCTGATATGATAGTTGCCGCAGAATCGTATTGTGCATTCCATGAGTATATTCTGGCAAGCAGAGTAGCTGCATCTGTATTTAAACTGTCTAATGAGAGAATCTCTTTGCAATTTTTGGCCGCAAGTGTGTAGTTGTTCTCTGCGGCAAGCTCTCTGCTTTTTTCAAAAAGATACAGAATTCTTGACTCTTTATCGGCATTGTATTCTTGAGCCTTTAACTCAGAAAAGAGGAATAATGTTAATATAAAGAAAGATATTTGCCAGCTTAAAGACCTCATGATTAGTGTTTTATCTTTTAATTAAAAGTCTCTTTACTCTTATTGATAATTCATTTGGGCTGAATGGTTTTGAAATATAATCATCTGCACCTAACTGAAAGGCTTCAATAATTGTCTCCTCATTCCCTATTCTGCTTAACACAATTATTGGTGTGCTAAGTTTTAGGTCATTTCTTACTTTGTTTACCAATTCCAGACCACTGCAGAAAGGCATCAGCAGATCTGTCATGATAAGGTCATATTCGTTTGCCGATACCTTTTCAGAAGCCTGATTCCCGTCTGTGGCAACATCTATTGAGTAGCCATCGTTTTTTAATCTGTGTTCGATTGCTTTGGAAATAATTATATCGTCCTCGCAAACAAGAATCCTCATAAGCTATAGTTTTTTTAAATCTGTAATGCCCTGGTTGATCATCTCCTCTGCCTCCACAACCATCTCAGTTTCGATAATACCATTTGCTGCACTTTTTTCAATTTTTTCAACCACAGGAACTGCGTAGTTTAATCCAACAACAAATAGATCTGACATTATTTTATGAGCTGCAAACCTAAGTGCTGGTGCGTCATTAGCTTTTGCACTATCTGTGATTGATTTTAACATTGATGGGGCATTATCAATAAAAAGATTGACAATCTCCATAAAAAACTCATGATTTCCGTCTGACATCTCTTTTAAAAGAGACATATCAGGTTGAGGGTAAATTTTGTTTTCTGACTGGGACATAATATTATGTTTTAATCGTATAAATTTAAGAAATCTCTTTTAATATCCAAGGTGTTCACCCTGTGCAATTCTCTTAAAATGGAAAAGATGCAAGTCCAGTGAATAGTCCCAGTGAACCCAGGTGTGGTTACCGGGACTTAAGAGAAGAATGTTCTTTATGTCTAAAGAATCACATTTGTCAGTAAAGTCGCGGGAACTTTTTGCCAGAGCGTCACTTTTACCGCAACTTATCAAGATTATCCTCTCCTTTAGTAAGTTATTTTTCTCAGACTGTTCTTTAAAACCATTAAGTCTGTTAAGAGCTGACTGCTTTGAATAGTTGTCGTTTTCCACAGAGTATGGCCCAAGTACTTTGGGAATGTCACTTGTTTTTAATCTGGTATCCTCAAGATTCAATACTCCGGACATACTTCCGGCAGCCCTGAATTTAGAAATATCATCCAGGAAAACATTTACAGCCCCGTGTCCACCCATACTTAACCCGGATATAAATGTCTTTTCAGGATCAAGGGAATAATCTTTCATTATCAAAGGATAAAGCTCTTCGTGAAAAAATGTTCTCCATTGCATTCCTCCGGAGACAGTGCTATTGACATACCAGCTGTTATAGAAACCATCAGGAGTAATAATTATAAATCCATATTTATCACTCATTTTTTGAAGGTCTGCTTTGTCATTCCAGTTGCGCCAGTTGCCACTCCATCCGTGAAGAAGGAAGAGCGCCGGTGTGTTCTCTCCTTTATACCCTGCAGGAGTGTGAACAAGAATAGTATCATTGCAACCAAGGTGTTTAGATTTAATTATAATCTCTCTTTTTGAAGCATGTATCTGTGTGCAAAATCCCACTAACAGGAGAGTAATCAGAAGTTTTAGACCTTTCATTTTTTTACATTAATAATTATTATCCAAAATTAGCCTAAATTTGTACTAGTCACACATTTTTTTATTTATTCGCTATCAAATGATTTTTTCAGAGTGGTATAAAAAATATTACAGTATACTCTTCTTTGCTCTTGCTGCATTTACCGGCATGCTGATGCTCCCGGCAGAGGGGAAATTTAAATATGAATATCAGAAGGGCAGACCCTGGCTCTATGAAACTCTGATAGCCCCTGTTGATTTTCCCATATTAAAGAGCGAGCAGGAGTTAAGGGCCGAGAGAAGTATGGCTGCCTCCAAAAGTCCTGCATGTTATAATGTAGAACAGGAGGCCATGATTAGCACTAGAGAGGAGCTCCTCACTTTTTTTTCAAGCCTTTCTTCAGATTCTCTGATTTTACTTGATAGCAGAGTAGCATATCTTTACGACAAGGGGATAACTGAAAGAATGGATGGGGGAAATCCTCTTTCAAGAGTGCTTATCTCAGATAATAATTTTACCCTGAAAGAGAGACCTGCGGCAGAGATTTTCTCTATTGAATCAGCGATAGCTTTTATTAACGAATTTGCCACACTCTCCAGAGATAAGTTAACCAAACTGGAGTCCCTGATTAAGCCTAATCTGATATATGACAAAGAGGCTACCGAGTTGGCAAGAAGAGAGGCTGTTCAAAAGATATCTCCAACAAAAGGAGTCCTTTATGCAGGCCAGGTAATAGTAGCCCAGGGGGAGACAATTACAGCTGAGATAGAACAACTTCTTGATTCATATAAAGCGGAATATGAAATTAGTATGGGCTTTTCAGGAAGCTTACTTGTGTTGAAATCCGGACAACTTCTTATCTGTTTAGCGCTGTTCTTGTTACTATATATTACTTTATACTTTACAAAAAGAGAGATTTTAAAAGAGAAGAGAAAACTTCTGTTTGTACTAATGTTGGTGCTTTTCTCAATTCTCGTTACAGTTGTTGTAAGAGGGATAAGCCCCTCATATCTCTTTATCATTCCTTTTTCTGTTTTTGCTCTTTATCTCTGCTCATTTTTCAATACAAAGATGGTATTGCCGGTATATATTGTAATAATACTTCCGGTTGTGACAATTGCACAGAATGGAGCCGAAATATTTATGCTTAACCTCTTTGCCGGCAGTATTACTATACTTGCATATACATACTGGGATAAAGGGTGGATGCAGTTTGCTGTTGCATTTGCAGTTTTTATGACACTTTCCTTGTCATATATAGCATTCAGAATGGTAGAAGATGGAACTCTGGTGGAGATCAGCTGGAATACAACGGCTTATTTTGCCTGGAATGCAATCCTTATTGTTGCAGCTTATCCCTTAATCTATCTCTTTGAAAAACTATATGGCCTGGTATCAAACCAGCGACTTAAAGATTTGGCGGATACTGACAGTAAATTACTAAGGGAGATGTCTGATAAAGCTCCGGGCTCTTTTCAGCACATTCTCCAAGTCGCAAGTCTTGCAGAGAGTGGCGTATCTGCCATAGGAGGCTACTCTCTTCTTGCAAGGGTAGGTGCTCTTTATCATGACATCGGGAAAATTGAAAACCCTATGCTCTTTATTGAAAACCAACCTACTGGAGCTAAAAATATTCACGAAGAGCTTGAACCGGCAGAAAGTGCCAGACTTATTATTAAACATGTTCAGGATGGTCTTGATATCGCAAAAAGGGAGAGATTACCACAAATTATAAAAGATTTTATTCTCTCTCATCACGGAAAATCAAAGACACTATATTTTTATAAAAAGCATATTAATTCAGGCGGAGACCCCTCTGATGCCCATCTCTTCACTTATGAAGGGATTATGCCCAAATACAAAGAGCAGGTAGTAGTAATGATGGCAGATGCAGTTGAAGCTGCATCAAGATCGCTGCGGGATTACAGTGAAGAGTCAATCTCAGGGCTTGTTGAGAGGGTGGTGGAGGAGAGAATTTCAGATGGTCAGCTTCTGGAAGCAGAGATCTCTCTTAAAGAGATAAAGATGGTAAAGGATGTCTTTAAGCAGAGACTTTCAGGAATGTATCACAGCAGAATGGTCAAGCCTTTATAAGACCTGACCATTCATTTTTTGTGGAGATGGGCGGACTCGAACCGCCGTCCAAACAAACCATCCAAAAGCTTTCTACACGCTTATCCTCTCTTTAATTGTGGGTAATGAGCTGCCGGGAGGCAGGCTACTCAAAACTTATCCTCTGTTTCTTAAGACGCCTTAGAGGAGTAAACGCCGGCATCCTGTTTGTTTGATACCCCATATACAGAACATAACAGGAATAAAGTTCTGCGGGATACTCGTCACGGCCGGACCTAGCCGGCGGCGATAAAGCGATTAAGCATGGCTTAATTACGCAGCGAGTGCATAGTTGTTGTTGCCAGTTAAGGCTTGAGTTCCGGGATTTACGAGCCGGCTTCACGACGCTCGACGTGCTTACAATCCGATTGAGTATGCTGTCAAAACCAAAACATCCCCAATTAATAAGTTCGCAAACTTACATATAATTAATCTAATTCAAAAATGGAGCCAAAAATCTCCATACTCCTTCAAAAAAAGAGATCAGACCAATTACAATAATGATAATGCCTGAGATCCGGTTTATCATCAGAAGCTGACGAAGTCTGAATTTCTTTCTGAATATGTTAATACCTGTACTTAGTGCATACCACCAGGTTGCTGCCCCTACAAATACACCGCCAAGAGCGGCAGTAATCATCCTGTTAGCAGCCTGGGAGTCAACATCCAAACCAACAAAGGCAAACATTCCCAGAATCAGGAAAATAGCTCCGGGGTTGGTAATTGTCATTAATATAGCAGAGAAGAGATCTTCCATATGTCTGTTGTTACCCTGGGCTTTCTGTCTGATCTGTTTTACAGGGTTTGTCAGGTAAATCTTAAGGCCAATCAGTCCAACCACTACGCCACCAAAGAGAAGTACACCTCTTTCGTAATCTTCAATGAAACTTTGGATATAGGCCAGCCCCAATATGGCAAGAGCAGCGAATATTGTATCAGTAATTGCTGCTCCTAAACCGGTAATGAATCCTGAATTTCTTCCTTTGCTAAGTGTTTTTTGCACACACATAACCCCCATTGGTCCAAGAGGTATGGAAGCACCCAATCCAACGAGAAAACCCTTAACAAAGTCAATAAGCATCTATTCTAAAATTTAATTTTTAATCCAGCTCCTACATTAAAGGGAACACCAGCCTGGGCAAAACCTTTTCCTGTTGTCTCAAAGTAGAATGTGTTATACTCACTGTCTGTGAAATTTCTCATCCAGACAGATATTTCAAAAATAGATATTTTTACTGAACTCTCAATATCAACTGTAGAGTAAAATTTCTGTGCAACATCATTCTGTTCAGTCCAGTATATCTTTCCGGCTCCATTATATCTGATAGCTGCATTAAATTGCCTGAAGTTGCCTCTGTTTATTTTTACAGAGTATAATATGCCGGCATTCAGTGTGTTACGCGGAACAAAAGGAACAAATTTTCCTGAATAGTCATTCTGATTGTCTGTATATTGAGTAAATTTTGAGTAGGTGTAACCCCAGTTTAAGAAGGCTTCCAGCTCTTTGGAAATTTTGTAACTGGATGATATTTCTCCCCCTGTACTATATGATTTACCAGCATTTTGTGCGACTCTTCCAAATCCTGTTGCTCCTGCAAACTGAACCACCTGTTGGTCTCTGCTGTCAATATAAAAGAGAGAGGCATTAAAGTTGAATTTTTCCGGAATTATCCATCCACTAAAGCCAATCTCATGATTCCAGTTATATTCAGGTTTATATGAAATTTTATCAGATATATCTCCTTCGGTCTGAGCACCACCCGGCATTCCTCCCATAATTTTTGACTGTACTATGTCAGAAAACATTTGAATATTGTATCCTCCTGCTTTGTAGCCCCTTGCAGAGGTGTAAAAGAGTTTCAGATTATTGTTTTTGCTGTATTGAACAGAAAATTTTGGCAAAAACTGACCGAATGACTGATTTTCGTTTCCGGTTACTTCAGCCGGTATTTCCATAGAAATTGGTCTGGGTACCCCGGGCCTTACAAAAGACAAAGAGAGATTCATTGCACTGTTGTAATCCAGTCTCTGTTTCTCATATTCGTATCTTAAACCAAGGGTTAGAGAGAGCCCTTCAGTAAATACTTTCCTCAATGTTACCTGATGAAATGCTGCAGCTCCCCATGATCTCTGATCATATTCACCACTTACAGGAATTGTGTTGTTTCCAACCTTCATATGAAATGGCATTACTCCGGTTGTGTAGAGCCTGTCAAAATTATCCTGGAAGAATCTCTTGACACCATCTTCTCCAAATAGCACAGGTGCATTTGTATAGTTATTCTGAATGAATGCAGATATTCCGGAAACAAACTGATAATTTTTATCATTTTCTGATTTGAAGACCACCTCCTGAGTAAAGTTGCCAAACTTCTGAGATTGACTCATAGTATAAACAGATTGTGGTGTGAAATCCTGATCAAGTCTCATTGTATCTTTCAGATACTGGTATGCCGATATTAGATTCATCCTCCATCCGGGTGCGTTATGAGTAACAACAAGACTAGTTGTGTTCAGAACACGCTTGTATGAAGAGGTGTCGTTGAATGACGGTGCAGCACTCTTTCCGGTCCCTTTATTGTACAAACCATATGGGTAAGCGCTGTGGTCGCTGAATTCAAATTGATTTGCAGCCTCTATCTTCCATCTTCTTGCAATATTATAAGCAACTCTTAACCTGCCTCCGGCTGAGTATCCATTGCCAATTCTCTTTCCGGTAGATTCGTTTTTAAAGAATCCTCCGTCACTGTTTAGAAATCCGCCAAGTGAAAATGCCAGTCTGTCATTTATCCTGTTTCTGGTAGTAAAACTTCCCCTGTACTGGCTAAATGTTCCTGCTTTTAGAGAAATTTCTGTGCCGGGATCAGAAAATGGTGATTTTGTTCTGATATGTACAATTCCTCCAAGAGCGTTTCTTCCATAAAGAGTACCCTGTGGTCCTCTTAAAATCTCTACTCTTTCAACATCAAGGAATTCAAAATCGAATGCACTTTTATCAATAAATGGAACATTATCTTCATATAGTCCGATAGATGGCGATGGAGAGAATCTGGATCCAATTCCCCTTATATATATTGCAGATGTTATTTTAGACCCGTAATCAGGAATAAAAAGATTTGGAACAGATGAGGAGAGTCCTTTTATTGAGTTTTTCCCTCCCGATTCCACCTCTGCACCACCAATAATACTTGTTGATGCCGGAAGCTGGTTGAGAAAATAAGTCTCCTTGGGAGTTGTGATTATTGTCACACCTTCAAGCTGAAAATTTTTAATTGTAGTATCTTTGTCAGATACTTGACCATAAAGGTTCAAAGCAGAGAGGAGCGAAATAATAAGAGTTGCTCTTTTTGAAATGGTACTCATGTGTAATAATTGTTACAAAATTGATCGGCGAAATTATGCATTTTAGTGTAAATAAAAAAACAAAAAGTGTTGTCAGACTTATTTTAGCATCGGTTTTACTGCTTTCGCTGCCATTTCTTGTAAAGGGAGCTGGGATTTTGATACTATTTGCCCTTACTCCTCTGCTAATGCTCGAAAATTATATTGAGAACAATAAAATTCCCTTCAGCTGGCTGATTATTTTTGTGGTGTTTTTTATCTGGACAGCAGCTACAACATACTGGGTTGCTTATGCAAATTTTAAAGGTGCAATAGCTTCTATGTTGATGTACTCTTTTGCCTTAACAGTGATTACAAAATTATACGGGTGGTTTAAAAGTAGACAGGGAAGGGTAGTAGGGTATGCCTTTTTCATAACTGCCTGGCTATCCTGGGAGCATATAATGGCAGACGGGGAGATTAACTTACTCTGGCTTGCACTGGGTAATGGATTTGCTTCTCTGCACAGAGTTGTTCAGTGGTACGAATTTACCGGTGTAGCAGGAGGCTCTCTGTGGGCGTTGCTCTTCTCTGTTTTAGCCTATGATACAATTATTTCCAGAGGTAACTGTGCAGCACCTCAAATGAGAGCCAGAAACATAACACTTGTACTCTTGCTGATTGTCCCGGTATATATATCACATGCTTTGTATATTACATATGAAGAGAGTAGTGAGAATGCATCTTTTCTGATTATCCAGCCAAATATTGATCCATACAACGATAAATTTGGGGGTATGACACAGAGAGAACAGGATGAAATTCTTATTAACCTGCTTAATGAGGGCTATGACAAATCGTTAGACTTTATTATTGGTCCAGAGACATTTACTGCAGGCATAATTGAAAACAATCCTTACGAAAGTGACTCCTTCACCAGATTTGCAAATGCAGCAAAAGGGCTGGGAGAGGCAAAAATTATAATAGGTGCCTCTACTCACTATCTCTACCCAAAAGAGGGTTACTCCCCTGATATTAAACCATTATCCTCTTCGCGAAAAATTGGTACAGGCTGGTACGACTCCCATAACTCTGCAATTTTACTTGATAGTTCAGGTCGTTACCAGTTTTATTACAAATCAAAATTAGTACCACTTGTTGAGTATATGCCTTTTCAGAAATATATGGATGGCTTAAGAATGTTTGTGATTGAGCTTGGTGGGTACTTTGGCAGTTATGGTGTACAGAAGGAGAGGAGTGTTTTTCATTCTTCTGACAGCGGGATAAGAATAGGAACAGCAATCTGTTACGAATCTGTATATGGTAACTTTTACAGAGAGTTTATACTTAAAGGAGCCAATGTTATGTCTATTATTACAAATGACGGCTGGTGGCTTAACTCTCCCGGATATAAGCAGCATTTATGGTTTGATAAACTAAGGGCAATAGAGACAAGACGGTCAATTGCAAGGTGTGGTAACACCGGTGTAAGTGCATTAATTAATCAGAAAGGAGATATTGTCTCACAGACAAAATGGTGGAGCAGGGGGTGGCTTAAGGGAACTCTCTCTCTAAATGAAAAAATCACCATATTCGTTAAATATGGTGATTATATTGGAAGGGCTGCATACTACTCTATGCTGATTTTTGTTGCTCTTGCAATTTTTGTCCTGACAAATATTTCAGCGAGGGTGAGGCGATAAAGGGGCCTATACCCAGTTTCTCCCATTTTTTGTCAACAATCTCAATTGTCTCAGGAGAGGAGAGGGCTTTCTCAGGCCACTCTCTTTTGAACCCATTTTTCCCTTTATATTTTCGTCTGCTATCTGCAACAAGACGCCCGTCTGAAAAATCAGTGTCTCTTACCGGATCCCAGTTGCTTCCCCATAACCATAAACCGGAGTAAGAGTCATCTGTATCTTCCCATCTATCAAGTATAATATTGATGATTCCCTTTAAATCTTTTCCTGAGTGTGTAAAATGGATTGCTTTGTTAGACAGTGGAGTGTGAGCGCCTCCCTCCTCAGGTAGTTTTTTTGTAGCATCAATAAGAATTTTTCCGCCATATCCGCAAACCGGTGATGTGTGGTCAAGAACATCCATAGGTCCCCGGCTAAAATGAGTATCTCTTTCCGGATGATAGTTTCTGATTATTACCTCTTCTACTTGATGAATGTCTCTGATGTCAATATCTTCGTCAGTGATTATGATCGTTTTGCAAAACATCATCTGACCGGCACCCCATAGTGCGTGTCCAACTTTAATCCCCTGTCCCGGGTAACTCTTTTCAATTTTTACTATTGTCAGATTATGACCAATTCCCTCTTCCGGAAGGTAAAGATCCTTTAATTCAGGTACCATAGTAAACTGTATAGGTGTCAGGAATATACTCTCTGTTGCCATTGCAATATATTTGTCCTCCTGAGGTGGAATTCCAACTATTGTTGCCGGATATATTGCATCTTTTTTATGCGAGATGCAGGTAATATGCATTTTTGGATAAAGATCTTCAAGAGAGTAAAATCCGGTGTGATCTCCAAATGGTCCCTCGACTACCGGTGCCTCTTTTGTATCTATGTATCCCTCTATAACAAAATCACAATCGGCAGGAACCTGCAGAGGCTGTGTCAGACAATCTGTCAATGAGACCGGTTTGTTACGGAGAAATCCTGCAAGCATATATTCGTCAATACCCTCAGGCAGAGGAGCAGTAGCAGCGTATGTGTAGACAGGATCTCCTCCCAGTGCAACAGCAACCGGAAACTTTCCCTCTTTGCATCTTGAAAATTGTCTGGCCCCTGTTTTATGTCTGTGCCAGTGCATGCCGGTAGTATTCTCACTGAATACCTGCATCCTGTACATCCCGACATTTCTGGCTCCGGTTACAGGGTCTTTTGTGTGTACAAGCGGAAGGGTAATAAAAGCACCTCCATCCTGAGGCCAGCACTTCAGTACAGGCAGTCTGCCAATATCGGGCTGATGTAATATTACCTCCTGACAGGGGGCAACACCTTTATGAGCCTTTGGCATCCAGGAGGCAGCCCGGCCTAAAAGAGGGATTGCTTTAAGCTTCTCCTGAATAGTCCCTCTCTGCCTGGTGACCTCTTTTATCAAATCCCTCATAGATTCCGATATCTCATCAAACGAGGTTGCTCCCAATGCATAGAGAATTCTGTTTTTTGAGCCCAGCATATTGGTCAGAACAGGATATGCTGTTCCTGTATTTTCAAAAAGGAGTGCTTTGCCTCCTCCGGGCTGTTTACTTACTCTGTCTGTTATTTCGGTGATCTCTAATAAAGGGTCTGTAAACTCTTTAATACGAATGAGCTCTCCCTTTGATTCCAGAAATTCAATAAAATCTTTTAAACTTTTGTACATCTTATTCTCTGGTTGCCTCCTCAAGAAGGTAAAAAATTGATTTGTATGATATACCGCTATGTTTTGAGAGTCCTATTTCGCAGGTTCTTGATGTAGCGTATCCTTCTGAGCAACCTGCGCTCTGCTCCTTTAAATTCCTCAATCCGTGCTTGTTAAGTTCAGGAAGCAAAAAACCTCTGTCCCCTGCAAATCCACAACAATTGCTGTCTATAACAACAACCTCCTCTGCACAAAGTTCTGCCAGCTTCTTCAGATGTTCTTCAACCTCCATCTTCTTTGCACTGCAGACAGCAAAAAGAGAGATCTTCCGGTTGAGTTTACGGATTTTCAATTTATCCACGAGGAATTGAGTTGCGAATTCAGCTGGTTCATATAGCTTAATTCTCTCTCCAAAGTTACTCTTCATTGTGTAAAGACAAGGGCTCATGTCGCACAGAACAGGGTGTTTACCATTTTCAGAGGCTATTCTAAGTGCCTCTTCAAGTTTGTCAGAGGCTAGTTTACCTGCTTCAACAAAGCCTTTGGAAGAGAAGGCCATACCGCAGCATAAAGAATCAAGATCATTTGGATAAATCACCTCCATGCCTGCTCTTTTTATCAGCATATCAGTTACTTTAGTAACTTCCATTGCATCTGCATACTCCTTTGATACCCCCATACTTCTTGTTATACAAGATGGAAAATAGACAACTTTCTGAATATCTGAAGATACATTAGGATGAGTCGGTTTGATTTTTGTTGCACCCTTTGGAAAGTATTCATTCCAGAGCGGGACTAAACCGCCGGTGGCTTTGTGCATACCGGTTGCTACGGCTCCAAAGAGTTTTTTTCCGGTAATAAGCCTCAGATAGTAAAGAGAGCTAAGCCCTATTCTCATTCCAGAAGTGACTCCACCCATACTTGCAGCAATTGATTTTGCAATCTTTTCTGCCCTCTGAGAGTGCCCTTCGTGTCTTAGTTCTTTGACAAGTTTTCCTGTGTCAATTTTTACAGGGCATTTCAGAGCACACAGCCCATCTGTTGCACAGGTGTCCAGCCCGGCATAGCTGTACAGTTTAGAGAGTTCTGCGGCAATATGTGGCTGTTCTCCACTCTTCTCAAGTCTGGATATCTCTCTGTATACTGTGATTCTCTGTCTCGGTGATAGGGTAAATCCTTCAGATACACAGCCACCTTCACAAAATCCGCACTCCATACATTTGTCAACAATCTCTTTTGATTCCGGAAGAGGCTTGAAATTTTTAAGGTGAATCTCAGAATCATCATTAAGTATAACACCGGGGTTGAGAATCCCTTTAGGGTCAAAAATTTGTTTTATCTCCTTCATAATGGAGTAAGCCGTTGATCCCCACTCCATCTCAACATACGGTGCCATATTTCTGCCTGTTCCGTGCTCTGCTTTGAGAGAGCCGTCATAGTCGTTAACAACCATCTTTGCTATATCGTCCATAAAGGCTCCATATTTGTCTATATCCTCTTGTTTTGAAAAATCAGGATTAAACATAAAATGAAGATTTCCCTCCAGAGAGTGGCCAAAAATTACAGCTTCAGGATAATTATATTTTTCAAAGAGAGATTGAAGCTGAAGTGTACCTTCGGCAAGTCTTTCAATTGGAAAACAAATATCTTCAATAATTGGGGTTGTGCCACTCTCTCTCATAGCGGCTACTGTAGGAAGTGTCTCTTTTCTTATTTTCCAGAGAGAAGCCTGAAGCTTTGGATCTGTTGTAAAAGTAAGGGGAAGCTCTGTGATTATTGAGGAGATGCTATCGGTGATTATTGATACATTCTGTTTAAGAAGCTCTTCATTTTCTGCTCTGGTCTCAACAAGGAGGGCAGCAGCCTTTTCTGAAATAGTCTTAATATAATCAGGTACCCCTTTAGTTGACTGAACAGACCTTACTGCAGCTCTGTCCATTATCTCTGCTGCATTAACCGGTTGTTTTTTAAGAATCTGTACTGCTTTACAAGCACTCTCAATATCCGGATAAATAATTAAAGCAAGAGCTTTGTATTTATGGTCAACAACAGTGTTATATGTGATATCTGAGATAAATCCAAGTGTCCCCTCAGATCCTATCATGAGGTGCTTAATAATATCAATGCCATCAGAATAGTCTGTAAGTGCATTAAGACTATATCCTGTTGTGTTTTTTATTTTGAATTTCTTTATAATCCGGTCGCTTAGCTCTTTATCTGCTTTTACTCTGGCCGATAGCTTCTCAATTCCACCGAGAAGCTCTTTGTGTGTTTTTCTGAAGCTGTCACAACTTGATTTATCAGAGGTATCGAGTATTGTTCCATCGTGAAGAACTATTCTAATGTCTGCAATAGTTTTATATGAGTTTTCTGCTGTTCCGCAGCACATTCCAGATGCATTGTTTGCAGCTATTCCTCCTATCATAGCAGCATCTATTGAAGCTGGATCGGGACCAATTTTTCTTCCGTATTTTACAAGTCTGTTATTAGCCTGTTGACCGCGAATACCACTCTGAAGCCTGATTTTGGTACCAGAATCAAGTACTGACCAATCTCTCCATCCGTGGGTGGCAACAACCAGCACAGAGTCAGTTATAGCCTGTCCGGACAAAGAGGTTCCCGCAGCCCGGAATGTTAACGGGATATTCATTTCTGAGGCAATTTTTATTGTGGCTGTTACCTCTTCTTCATTATATACTTTAACTATCAGCTTTGGAATAAGTCTGTAGAATGAGGCATCTGTTCCAAAGGCAAGGGTGCTCAGCGAGTCGTGGAGTAGCCTCTCTGCGGGTATCGCTTTAGAAAGGAGATTATAAAACTCCTGATATTTACCGGTAATCATTTGATTATATTTTTTAGGGTTGCAAAATCAAAATTCTTTGCCACTATCCGTCCTTTTCTGTCCAGAAGAAGAGTGTAGGGGACACTCTCTGTTTCATACAGCTGAAAGATTGAGCCGTTGTCGTTTTCTAAAGGAGAGAGTACATGCCATTTTATGTTTTCCAAAATTTTGTATTGGTTGGAGGAGGCAGGTGTCCCCATTGTATTAACTGCAATAATTTTTACCCCTTTTTTTCTGAGGTTTTTATACTCTCGCTTTAATATTTCTGTATATGTTTTACATGTGGCGCAGTGTTGGTCTGTGAAATAAATGAGTGTAAATTTTGAGCATTTTTTGCCAAGTGTTATTCTCTTTCCTGATGTATTTAACATTGTATGTTCAGGAAAGAGGGAGCCAACCTGGTTCATTTTAGTCCGTTTTACCATTGATGGTACCCATATTGCCGGATACTCTTTATTAATCCAGAAATCAGGATAGGGAATTATGAAATCCTCAGCAACAATAACAGAGGCCTCTCTCCGTTTCTCATTCTGAGAGTAGAGGAGCTCCTCATAAATATATGAAAATACACTACGGTAAAGCTCTTTGTCACTCGCTGAAGATAAATTTGAAAATAGTGATGAGATTGAAGTTTTCACAGATACTGAATCTTCAAAGTCTATTGCTTCAATATATGCAGCGGCAAATCTGGATGCCTGTTCACTGAATTCCTTATCATTTTCATACAGCTTAGAAAGAAGCTCATCTAATGAAGATGAACTGAGATTTCTGCCTCTTATTTTCCCGGAGTTGTCTATAAGAAAAATCTGAGGTGTTTTAACAACATTATAAAGCCTGGGAAAATCTGTAGAGTAAGCCGGATCTGATACAAATGTCCAGTTTATTATGTCATTAACAGGCAATCCTGCTATAAAATTTCTAAGTCTGGATGTATCGGGATGTGTAAAAACTGCAAAAACAGATAAACCCTCATAATCTGTGAATTTTGAAATCTTTAGCAGCTCCGGAAGCTCTGTTTTGCAAATTGTGCACTGATCATCAAAAAACAGCAATACTGTATATTTGGAACCGAGACTCTCTTTTAAGGATTTGTGAATACCTGAGGGGGTTGTCATAACAAGATCAGGGGCATCCATCCCTATCAGTGAATGCTTGTTGAATTCAACGAATAGTAAAATCTCGGATTTATTTAAACCATCAGGAGGGGTAAGAGTGTCGCTAAGAAAATATTTCTGTGCTATATATACCGATACACTCTCAAGACCCATTATCCCGGAATCTTTGAAAATCATAAATAGTCTTCCGGCTATATATGAGGAAAGATTATTGCTTTCGCCAGCAGCTATCAGCCTGTCTGATGCGGCACTGAGAGAATCGGGATGAATCGGAATAGTGGACAGAAAGCTTGATATATGGCTGTCAACCTTTTGTCTTAAGGAATCGGCACCACTAATCTGCCTGGTTTGTGAAAAAAGACCAAGTGATATTGTAAGAAGTAAAAATAAGAGGGTTGCTTTAATGTTCATTCTTCTCTTCTCTCCTTAATCTGCCGGTTAGATCCACTCCGGGAGCCAGGAATATCCGGGCATCTCCGCCATTTAAGAGAAGGTCTCTTACAACAGTAGAGGTAATAAATGAGCACTCGGCAGAGGATGGGATAAAAACGGTCTGAATATTTGGAGATAATTTGTAGTTAGCTTGTGCAATAACCTGTTCAAAATCAAAGTCAGTAGTTGATCTGATTCCCCTTACAATAAAATCTGCTCCACAGGAGTTGCAAAAGTTTATAGTTAGTCCTGTGTAAGATTCTACCTCAACATTATTAAGATTTTTAACCGACTCTTTTATTATTTCTATTCTCTCTTCAATTGTAAAGAGTCCGCTTTTATTAATGTTGTATCCAACAGCAACAACAACTTTGTCAAATACTCTGAGAGATGACTGAAGGACATCAAGATGTCCTTTTGTGAAGGGGTCAAAAGATCCCGGAAAAACAGCTTTTCTCATCATATTCAGCACTCAATTACGCAACTGAAAACATAAGTTGCAGGGCCGGTTAGTTTAATGTCTGTATAGTTATCCTCTCCAGTATATGTGAATTCTACAGTTAGCTCTCCTCCTTTGGTCTCAATAATATTCTTTACAGTTTGAGGGATCTTAATATCTACTTTACTGTATGAAAACTTATTTCTGGTAAGCAGTTTATGATGAGCAATAGCCGATGCCGTTACTCCGGTTCCGCAGGAGAGGGTCTCGTCCTCAACACCTCTTTCGTATGTTCTTACTGATATTCTCTGCTCCTGCTCCTCATCAAATTTTGGTATATTGAATCTGCCCCAGCTTCCCTGAACAAAGTTAACATTAGTGCCTCCCGGAAAATGGGGGTGGTGTCTCCAAAGTTTCCCCTGCTCTCTTACATCATAATCACTTACATTCTCAACAAAAATCACCAAATGTGGTGATCCTGTATTTAACATATAGCTTTTTGGGGAGTAGTCCTTAACACTTGTTACATCAGATATGCCAAGTTTAACTATGCAGGTTGAAGGTGAGTATTTAATAATTTCTGCCTCGTGAATACCATCAACAGCCTCAAAAGTAAAATCTTTAATTCCCTTATGTGCTGCAAAAGCCACTAATGAGCGTCCTCCGTTTCCGCACATAGTCCCCTCTCTTCCGTCTGCGTTGTAATAGACCATTGAAAATGAGTATTTTTTACTTCTATTGAGCAACATCAATCCATCTGCTCCAACTCCAAATCTGCGGTCACAAAGATGTTTAATCTGACTTTCGGTCAGTTCTAGCTGGCCCTCTCTGTTATCCAGGATAACAAAATCATTACCTGTTGCCTGGTATTTATATGCTGTTATTCTCATCATTTTTTCTCCTCTTCTTGAAAGAGGTTATTATCTGTTGTTAAATATGCTTTTTCTAATTCCAGTAAATAGCTCTTTTTATCTATTCCAATTGCAAAACCAGTAAGTTTATTATTTGCACCAACAACCCTGTGACAAGGGATTACAATTAAAAGGGGATTCATTTTACATGCTAATCCTACAGCTCTGCTGGCATCTCTGGATTCAACTATAGAGGCGATCTCTCCATATGTTTTTACCTCTCCGTATGGTATATTACTTAGCTCATGCCATACCCTTTTTTGGAATTCTGTCCCGTTTAATTTTACAGGGAGTTCAAAATTCTCTCTTTTCTCCTGAAAGTATTCGTCAAGTTGTCTTGCTGTCTCAGACAATATGGGGTGAGAGCGATTTGTCTCCTCAGAGAGGTTTTGTTCATCTTCACCAACATATTCTACTCCGATTAGATTTGAATCGTCACAGATTAGCTTTAGCCTTCCCATAGGGGTTTCGTGAATAGCCGAGAAAAGATTGTCCTCTTTATGAGATTTAATCTCTTTTAGCATAGATTTAGCCACTTTTTCAGAGGCTCCCTCACCCCCAAGTAATTTTCTTACCCTTTTATAGCCCGATAGAATCCTCTTTCTATCTCTCCCAATAAGGATTTTTCCAATTTCTGCCGATATGTTTTCTGGAGTGCAATCCCATTGAAGGAGCTCCTTTACAAGCTCTTTGTCAAGAATTAAATTGACCAGGCTTGCGTATTTTACTTTGATAATTAATTTACCAAGCCATGCCGTTACAGGATTCATTCCGTAACAAACAACCTGAGGAGTGTCAATGATTGCGCACTCAAGGCTGGCAGTACCTGAAGATACTGCTGCTGCATCAGAGTGTTTGAGAATAGAGTATGTCTCTCCAAAAAAGAGTTTGATTCTGCTGCCACTTAGATATTGCTGGTAGTATGATGGCTCTATCGAGGGGGCTCCGGCAAGTAAAAACTGATAATCGGGGTAATCATCCTCCAGCCTTCTTAACTTGGGGAGAAGGTATGAAATTTCGTGTTTCCTGCTCCCGGCCAGCAAAGCAATAGTGGGTTTGTTATCAATATGTAGACGAGAGGTAAACTCTTCTCTGGTTTCTGAGAGCGCTTTCTCTGATATTATGCTGTCATACAATGGATTCCCAAAATATTTAACATCCATATTATGGCCTTTAAAGAACTCTTGTTCAAAGGGAAATATTATATATGTTTTATCAGTGTACCTTTTTAGTTTTTCAATTCTCGACTCCCCTCTGGCCCAGACTTTGGGCGGGATATAGTAAAATACTCTAAAACCTCTCTCTTTTCCAAATTTTGCAATACGCAGGTTAAAACCGGGATAGTCAATTAAGATAATAACATCAGGCTTCCAGTCCAGAATATCTTTTTTACAATGTGAAAGATTTTCTCTTATTTTTCCAAGTTTTGAAAGAACTTCAACTATACCCATTACGGCAGTATCGCTATAGTGTTTAACAAGACCATCATAAACAGATCTCATCAAATCACCGCCCCAGAATCTGAATTCAGCAGAAGGGTCTTCTTTAAGAAGACTTTTCATCAGATTGGAGCCGTGCAGGTCCCCGGACGCCTCCCCCGCAATGAGGTAATAACGCATATTGGTTTATTTAGAAGTTCATTACAATTCCCAGAGCCCGGATAATCTCTCCACCTCTGAGTAATCTGTTGTGTCAATTTTGTGAGGAACAATGCTAATGTATCCATCCTCAACCAAATTATGATCAGATTCCCTGTTATCAGGCTCCAGATTAAAAAACTCTCCAGTCATCCAGTAATAGTGGAACCCATAGGGATCTGTTCTCTCTTCAAACTCTTTTATCCACTGACCCTTTCCCTGATGACAGAATTTAATCCCCTTTATGGAATTCAATGGTTTGTCCGGGAAATTTACATTTAAGAAAATCTCAGGTTTTGGAGGATTTTTCAAATATTGGTCAATTATAATTTTCCCGTAATGAATTGAAGCGGAGAAATCTGCATCTCTGTGATGAGATGAGAGAGAAAAGCCGACAGAGGGAATTCCGTAGACTGTCCCTTCAGCAGCGGCACCAAGTGTCCCTGAATAGAGAGAGGCAACTGAAGCATTTGATCCATGGTTAATTCCTGAAACAAGAAGATGTGGAGGATTTGATGAGAACAACTGATTCATAGCCATTTTTACACAATCTGCAGGAGTTCCGCTGCATGCAAAAATCTTCAACCCCTCTTCTGACTTCAGCTCTGTAAGCCTTAAAGGTTTGCCTATCGTAAGTGCTGCTGACATACCTGACATTGCCTCAAATGGCGCTACGACTGTAATATCACCATATGGTCTCATCATATCAATAAGAGCAGAAATCCCTTTTGATTTCACTCCATCATCATTAGTTATCAGTATATTAAGCTTTTCTTCTGTGATTTCCATAAAAAGATGAGTGTATATTTGTCCTTACAATCTACAAAGTTAATAAATTTGGCACGATTTTGCATAAGTTCTATTTTTTGTAACTTTGTGTCGAAATTCTTTTGAAGTTTTATCAAACCAAAAATATTTTAAACAAAATGAGTAAAATTAAAGTAGGGATCAACGGTTTTGGCCGTATCGGAAGACTTGTCTTTCGTGCTGCCCAGGAGAGGAATGATATCCAGGTTGTTGCTATCAACGACCTTATAGATGTTGACTACATGGCATACATGCTTAAATATGACTCAGTACATGGTCGTTTTAAGGGTGATGTTGAAGTAAAAGAGGGGAAACTAATTGTAAACGGATTCCCAATAAGGGTAACTGCTGAAAAGAATCCGGCAGACCTTAAATGGGGTGAAGTTGGTGCAGAATATGTTGTTGAGTCAACTGGACTTTTTTTAACAAAAGAGAAATGTGAAGCTCATATTCAGGCAGGAGCAAAGAGAGTAATTATGTCAGCTCCGTCAAAGGATGATACTCCAATGTTTGTTTATGGTGTAAACCATAAGAAGTACGCAGGAGAGCAATTTGTATCAAACGCATCTTGTACTACAAACTGTCTTGCACCTATCGTAAAAGTTCTTAACGAGAATTTTGGTATCATTGAGGGTCTAATGACAACAGTTCATGCTACTACAAACACTCAGAAAACAGTAGATGCACCATCAGCTAAAGACTGGAGAGGTGGGCGCGCTGCAGCTGCCAACATTATCCCTTCATCAACCGGTGCAGCAAAAGCTGTTGGCAAGGTACTTCCTGAATTGAACGGAAAACTTACCGGGATGTCATTCAGAGTTCCAACTGTTGATGTTTCTGTAGTAGACCTTACCTGCCGTCTTGAAAAACCTGCAAGTTATGATGAGATAAAGGCAGCCATGAAGAAGGCTTCAGAGGGTGAACTTAAAGGTATCCTCGGTTACACTGAAGATGCTGTTGTTTCAACTGATTTTATAACAGACCCTCGCACATCAATTTTTGATGCCGAGGCTGGTATTTCCTTAAACCCTCATTTTGTGAAGGTGGTTTCATGGTATGATAACGAGTGGGGTTATTCAAACAAGGTACTGGATATGCTGGCACATATGGCCACTGTCAAGTAGTTTTTAGATTTCAAAATTTAATGAGGGTGGCTTTCGTATAGCCGCCCTTGTTTTTTTCATATATTTGTTTTCAAAACTTAAACTATGGGAATAAGAAAGAAAATCTCTCTTGGTTTCGTTGTCATTGGAGCCATTCTATTTCTTTCAAGCTTGATTGCCATCTTTGAATTTAACAGAATGCGACATTCAGTTGCCGCACTTATGACAGACAACATAAACAGTATCAACACATCAAGGCTTCTTCTTGAGCTGACAGATGAGTATAACTTTATGTTACTAAGCAGTGTGATTCTGGATTCTACAATGAATTCTGAAAATATTCTGTACGATAACAGATTTGAGGATTATATATCTAACATAAAGAAGAAATTTGTCTCTCCAGCTGAAGTCTCTGTTGCCGATTCTCTCTCTTCTGCTTACTCTGCCTATCTGGAGGTTATTGGAAGAGCCTCTGATATTATGACTCTTAATAAAGCCGGTAGAGAAAAGTGGTACTCAAGTGAACTTGTCCCTGCGTATTCAAATTTAAGAAAGTACAAAGGTGAACTTGGTCTCTTAACACAGGGGGCGCTTGCTGAAAATACAGATCAACTTCAGGAGGGATTCTACAGGAGTATTATGCCGGGTGTGATTGCTGTTGCAGCGGGAATACTACTTGTTCTTCTTTTTAATTATTTTATCAATTTGTATTTTATTTCGCCACTACTATTAATCTCAAGAGGATTAAAAAGTTACAAAGAGTTTAATAAAAGTTACAATGTTAACTTTGATAACGACGATGAACTTCAGGATTTAAATGGTGAAATAAAAACATTGATTGACGAACATAAAAACATGAAAAAGTCCAGAGAATGAATCTCAAATTAGTCAGTAGAAATATAGGCCTGGCTCTTTTGCTGAATGCAATATTTATGTTTATTTCAGCCGCTGTTTCCATTCTCTATGGAGTTGATGATTCATTCTCCCCTCTGATTTTAAGTGGAATTGTTACCTCTGTGGTAGCATCATTTCCACTTATCTTTGTCCATAAATCAGGCGAAATCAATGCTAAGGAGGGACTTGTAATAGTAGTCTTCTCATGGATCCTCTCCTGTCTTTTTGGTATGCTGCCTTATATATTATACGGTGGAGAATTTTCAATTATTAACTCCTGGTATGAGAGTGTATCGGGATACACTACCACAGGTGCAACAATTCTGGTTAATGTAGAGGCACTTCCTAAAGGGCTCTTATTCTGGAGAGCCTCCACACACTGGCTTGGAGGTATGGGCGTAGTTCTCTTTATGTTATTGATTCTTCCATCAATTTCTTCTTCAAGAATGTTGAGCAAATTTGAAATTTCATCTTTATCAAAGGATAATTTCAGGTTTAGGGCACAGCAGACAGTAAGGGTCATTTCTACAGTATATTTGGGATTGACAGTGGTTGAAACTATCCTTCTTAACCTTGCCGGAATGTCTCTTTTTGATGCTGTATGTCATTCATTTTCAACTATTGCGACAGGAGGCTTCAGTACTAAAAATTTATCTCTTGCTTATTATGATTCAGTTACTATTGATATTATAGTGATGGTTTTTATGCTATTTGCAGGGATGCATTTTGGACTTCTTTATACTGCCTTTACAGGAAAAGTGCAATCATTATGGAGGTCACCTGTTGTCAGGTTTTATCTCTCTTCTATCATAATTGTATCATTAGTAGTATCTTTAAATATTAAATTTGCCGGTATTGAAACCGACTGGATTCATGCGTTAAGACACGCATTCTTTCAGGTTATCTCTGTGGGTACAACGACAGGATTTGCAAGTGCAGACTCCAGTATCTGGCCCTCCTTTTCAATTCTTCTACTAATATATTTTACTTTACAATGTGCCTGCTCCGGATCCACATCGGGTGGTATAAAAGTTGACAGAGTATTGATTTTCTACAAGGCTTTCAAAGCTCAAATTAAAAAACAGATTCACCCGAATGCAATTGTCTCTGTTAAATTGGGAGGGCATACTCTTGATAAAGAGATGGTAACCTCTACAGCACTTTTTATTGTTCTCTATCTATTTATTGTCTTTATTGTAACTGTAATTCTAACATTCCTAGGAGTAGAACTCTTTGATGCTTTTACCGCATCTGCGGCTAATATGGGAAATGTTGGCCCGGGGTTTGGGAGTGTTGGGTCTCTTGGTAATTATTCACAAATACCTGCACTGGGGAAGTTTGTCCTTTCTGTCCAGATGCTTTTGGGTCGTGTTGAAATTTATTCAATGTTATTAATTGTTCTTGTCTTCAGAAAAAGATAAACATATGTCACTTGCTGATTTTCTGGAGAACAAAATGATTGAAGGGCTCGGCTTTGAACCCACATCTTGCCAGTCTGATCTTATAAAAACTCTCTCAGATTTCATTCTCTCTCCCGGTGCTGTCTCTCTGCCTTCCTCAAGAGAGATTATGGTTGTTAATGGTTATGCCGGCACGGGTAAAACATCGGTTTTGTCATCCCTTGTTAAGGTATTAGAGTCATTTGAAAGAAAGTATGTACTTCTGGCACCAACAGGAAGGGCCGCAAAAGTATTATCCGGATACACATCCAGAATAGCATATACCATCCATAAACACATTTACAGACAAAAGTCAATGAGTGACGGGATAGGCCTCTTTACACTCAATGTAAATCTTAGCAGTGAAACTGTTTATATTGTAGATGAGGCCTCTTTGATCTCAAATTATAGTGATACATCTTCATTTGGATCAGGTCATCTTTTAGACGACCTGATTCAGTTTGTGTACAGCGGTGAGGGAAATAAGCTTATTCTTGCAGGTGACTCTGCTCAGTTACCGCCTGTTGGACTCAACCATTCTGAGGCACTCGATGTTGATTCAATGAAAAGATACGGTCATATAATATTTTCCCGGTTAAGGAGTGTTGTGAGGCAGGCTGAGAGTTCCGGAATTTTATATAATGCAACCTTAATAAGGGAGTTGATTGAAAAAGAGGACTCCTCAATTCCACAATTTGAACTGAATGGGTTTAATGATATAGTCAGAATCTCTGGGGGTGATCTTCTGGAGGAGCTGGAAAGCTCTTTTAGTAAATGGGGAGCAGACGAAACACTTGTTTTATGCAGATCAAATAAAAGGGCAAACAGGTATAATAAAGGGATAAGATCCACTGTGCTCTTCAGAGAGGAACGCTTAAGCAGGGGGGATAAACTCATGATTGTTAAAAACTGCTATCAGTTTTTAGAGGATGCTCAGGGCATTGGCTTTATAGCTAACGGAGATGTGGCTGAATTGGTGAAGATTTCTAATTATGAAGAGAGGTACGGATTAACTTTTGCTGATGCTGTTCTTTCATTTCCGGATTATAATAATTTGGAGATAAAGGCAAAGGTGATTCTTAATACTCTGGAAAGTGAGACTGCCTCTCTGGGATCAGATCAGCAGAGGGAGCTCTTCACACAGATTATGGAGGACTACAATCATATTAAAACTAAAAGAAAAAGAGTTGCGGCTGTAAGAGAGGATAAATATTTTAATGCATTGCAGATTAAATTTGCTTCGGCAATTACTTGTCATAAATCTCAGGGTGGACAATGGTCTTCCGTATTTGTGGATAATCCGTTCTGGAGTGATGAACTAACCATAGATGATTTAAAATGGCTATATACTGCTATGACCAGAGCTACAGAGAAAATCTATTTTGTTAACTTTAAAGACTCATTTTTTAGAAAAACTTAACATTCAATTATGAAGAATTTTATCAGAAAGAGTATCGTAACATTGTTGGCAATTATCTTTATTGTGCATGTTAATGCGCAGGATATTAAGCAACTATCTATGGTTTTGTCGTGGAAAGATAATTCCACTCTTTTAATGGCAGGCTTTGATAAAGATAAGCGTATTTACAAAGAGTATAATATTATTACAGGAGTTTCTGCTGAAGTGGAGAAACCATCAGAGGTAAAGAGGGCTACAGTTTTTATTAAAGATGGTGATATAGTATATTCAGATGAAAACGGAGCTGAAAGCATAATTACAAAAACATCTTGTGAAGAGAGGAATCCGGAACTTTCACCAGATGGAAAAAGGATTGCTTTTACCAGAGAGAATGATCTTTATTCTATTGCTATTGATGGAGCAGGGGAGATGCGTTACACTTTTGATGGCACTGAACTTATAATGAATGGCTGGGCCTCTTGGGTCTATTACGAAGAGATTCTTGGCAGACCATCCCGATATAAAGCTTTTTGGTGGTCTCCGGATAGTAAGTCAATTGCATTTATGAGATTCGATGATACCAAAGTTCCGATGTTCCCAATTTACGAGGCATCAGGCAAACATGGAAAAATAGTTCAAACAAGATACCCTAAAGCAGGTGATGAAAATCCTCGTGTGAAGATCGGTTTTGCAGATGTTGATGCAGGAGGTGTAATATGGGGAGATTTTAATGAAAATGAGGATCAATATTTTGGGACTCCATACTGGAATAGTAATTCCAACGAACTTCTGGTTCAGTGGATGGACAGAGATCAGAGTAATTTTGTCCTTTACTCTGTGAAAAAGGTTAGTGGAGAAAAGAGAGTAGTTTATAAAGAGCACCAGAATAGCTGGATTGACTGGCTTGAGGAGGTTAGATTTGGGAATGAGGGTTTCTATTTTGTAAGAGACTTTGAACTTTGGGAGCAAATATACTTCCAAAGTTATGACGGAAAAAAACTTATAAAACTCACAGATGGGAAAAACTGGGGTATTAGGTTTACAGATTTTAATGAACAAGAGAGAGTTTTATACTTTACTTCAAGAAGAGAGACATCAGAGAGAGGTGACTTTTATCAACTAAACTGGAATAAGGGTATGAATAAAAGAGAGATTAAAAGACTATCTAAAGGGAGCTGGAATTTTACATCTGTAATTCTATCTCCAGATAAAAAGCATTATGTTGCCAATGTGTCATCAGTTTCTGATCCAACATCAACTATAGTTGTATCTCTTTCAAAAAAAGGAGTTGTAAAGGAGGGAGAGCACATTGTAATTCAGGATGCTGCTGAAGGGGCAGATTTGTCAAAAATTCCAATAGCTGAAATGCTATTTATAACAACTGAAGATGGTTACAGATTACCGGCTTCCGTTATTTGGCCGGAGGATATGGATAAAAACAAGAGATATCCGGTTATTGTCAATATGTATGGCGGGCCAAATTCCGGAACAGTTATGGATACATGGAGGAACCCGTCAGATGAGACAAAATTCTGGTATAAAAAGGGTGTGATTCAAATTAGTATTGATCACAGAGCTTCCGGTCATTGTGGAAAAGAGGGTCTAAATTTCATCCACAGAAACCTGGGTAAGCAGGAGATTGAAGATTATATACTATGGGCGAAGTATTTGCACTCGCTTCCATTTGTTAATAAGGAAAAAATCGGCATAACCGGCTTCTCTTACGGAGGAACAATGACTCTTCTTGCATTAACAGAAGGAGCTGAATATTTTAGATTTGGAGTTGCAGGAGGAGGTGTTTATGACTGGCATCTTTACGATTCTCATTATACAGAAAGATATATGGATACTCCTCAAGCCAATCCGGAGGGTTATAAAAACACATCTGTACTGGGAAAGGTTTCCAAGTACAGAAGTGAGTCTGGTTCAAGGTTGTATATTACTCACGGAACTTCAGATGATAATGTTCATTTTCAGAATACTCTCCAGTTAATTGATGCACTTCAGAGAGCCGGCAAACAATTTGAACTTATGATTTATCCTGGAGGAATGCATGGTTACAGAGGGGCTCAGTCAATTCACGACAGAGAGGCTACAAGATCATTTTGGTTAAAGAATCTTTTTGATTAAAGCATTGCAAGAAGCATCATTTCGTCATATAGCTCCCATATCAGAGACTCTTCTCCGTTGATTTTTTTATCTGCGAGTATCTCAGATGCTTTCATTAGTTCTCCATGAGGGGTGGTTGTTAAAGGGTTATAACTTGTAACAACCAGCCCTGATGTGATACAAAAGTTATTGTTTGTACCTGTCTTCTTATTTCTTACTTGCATGGATACATCTGATCTTGAAAAGTCATAGTACCATTTACCGTTATACTCTTTGTATCCAACTACATATTTGGCATTGGTAATTTTTACCTTAATATGAGATGGTTTGTTTTTAATAAATGAGAGGTATCCATCTCCTCTATCTTCAATATTCATATTGAACTCTACTTTTGAGATAGCGCGGGATTCAGATTCAATGTAAATTTTCCCTCTGTAAAGTATTTCATCACAAGCTACTTTCTGATCAAACTTTACAACATACATTATCTTTCCATCCTGTTCAACTGGAGTGTCGTATTCAAATGTATATAGATCTTCAATTTTCTTATTATCGCATCCCGGGAGTGAGTGTTTTACAACATCAAGTTTTGCTATATGGACAGGGCCCCCCTGAAGTTTAAATTTCAAAGGCTCCGGCATATTTGTTTCATTCTTTCTTATTTTCTTTACAAGAATCTTGTCATTTTTACCATTGAGGTATGAAGCCTTTTCGATATCAAGTAAAGCTTCGTTTAAAGAGATTGTTTGATTGTTCTTTGAAACATTCTCTTTGTAATAGGCTGAGACAAGTGATTCGTCATTAGAATAGTTCCTGGATATTTTGCTAAAGGCTTCTTTAACAAGTATATCAGCACTATATTTAGGGTTTTGAACATAAGGTGCATCAGTTGCTGCATATGCAGTCAGAGATGCTGAGGCCATCAAAATGGCTAGTGAAAAATTTGAAATTGTTGTTTTCATTGTAATGGGTTATTAATTGCATTTTTTTTTCTGCAATATAGACGACCCCTTACTTGAAAAAGTTGCAAAAAACTTTATGTTATTTTATAATATATTAAGAGTCTGCTCTTTAATCTTTTCAAGTTCCTCTTTCATCTCAACAACCAGCCTTTGAATTTCTGCATGATTTGCTTTAGACCCAAGAGTGTTAATCTCCCGGCCAATTTCCTGAGCTATAAAACCAAGTTTTTTTCCTGGCATTGATTCAGTCTTAATTGTATGAATAAAGTACTCGCAGTGTTGTTTAAGTCTTACCTTTTCCTCAGTTATATCAAGTTTCTCAAGGTAGTAAATAATCTCTTGCTCAAATCTGTTCTGGTCTGCCGTGAGTCCGGACTCTTCAAATCTGCTTAATAATTTGTTTCTGACAGATTCATTTCTTGAAGAATCCAGCTTCTCAGTCAATGACAGTGATGACAGAATATTATTTATTCTCTCTCTTATCTCTATCTCCAGTTTAGCCCCCTCAGAAGATCTGAATTCATCCATTGCAAGTGCTGCTCTTTTGATACAATCCGATAAATCTGACCAGAAAGATTCTGTTTCAAGAGGTTTTCTTGGTTCAGTTACATCCGGCATCTTCAGTACAATAGGAAGAAGATCTTCTTCGCTGACAGGGATATTCATATCAGATGCCAGTTGTTCTATTTGAGACCAGTAAGTTTTGAAAATCTCTCTATTTAGATGCTTTCCGGTATTTTCAACAGAACTTTCCAGAGATATGTATAAATCTATGCTACCTCTGCTTAGCATTGCTGAAAGTAGTTGCTTTGTTTCAATCTCCTTCTCTCTTGGAATAAATTGAGTCTTGAGATTAATGTCTGCGTTTTTTCCATTGACTGAACGAATCTCAACTGTGAACTTTCCCACTGAAGTAATTGTATCAGCTTTACCGAAACCTGTCATTGATTTAAGCATTGTATCTACTTTTAAGTTGAATTAACCTTTCGCAAAGTTACGCAAGAAATCTTATATTTGCGGTTCAAAATCTAAATAGTATGGAAGAGACAAAGGCAGCTGCGGCAGAGGAGAGACAACTTAATTTTATTGAGGAGATTGTTGAGAGGGATCTGCAAGAGGGAAAACATAAATCAATATTAACCCGCTTCCCTCCTGAACCCAATGGATATCTGCATATTGGACATGCAAAAAGTATTTGTCTCAATTTTGGACTTGCAAAAAAATATGGCGGAAAGACAAATCTTAGATTCGATGATACTAATCCCACAAAGGAGGATGTAGAGTATGTTGATTCAATAAAAGAGGATGTTAAATGGCTCGGCTTTGATTGGGCAGGTGAGTTCTATGCTTCCGATTATTTTGAGCAGCTTTATGAATGGGCTGTTCTTATGATTAAGAAGGGTCTTGCATATGTAGATGATCAGACTCAGGAGCAGATAAGAATTAACAGGGGTACCGTAACTCGTCCCGGAATACCCAGTCCGTGGAGAGATAGGGCTGTAGAAGAGAACCTTGATCTTTTCCGCAGAATGAGAGAGGGAGAGTTTGGTGATGGAGAGAGGGTTCTCAGAGCAAAAATTGATATGTCTCACAGCAATATGCTAATGAGGGATCCAATATTATACAGAATTATCCACACTCATCACCACAGAACAGGTGACTCCTGGTGCATATATCCGATGTATGACTACGCACATGGACAGAGTGACTCAATAGAGAAGATTACACACTCAATATGCACACTAGAATTTGATGTTCATCGCCCGCTTTATGACTGGTTTATTGAAAAACTGGAGATTTTTCCGTCAAGACAGTATGAGTTTGCCAGGCTCAACCTTACATATACAGTTATGTCTAAAAGGAAGCTGCTTGAATTGGTGAAAAATGGTTATGTAACAAGCTGGGACGATCCAAGAATGCCTACTATATGTGGTTTGAGAAGAAGGGGGTATACTCCTGAAAGTATTAGGCTCTTTGCCGATAAGGTTGGCGTAGCCAAAAGGGACAATATTATTGACCTTTCACTGCTTGAGTGGTGTGTCAGAGAGGATCTTAACAAACGAGCCAACAGATATATGGCTGTAATCGATCCTGTTAAGCTAACCATTTCAAATTATCCTGAGGGAGAGACTGAGATTTTTAAAGCTCCGGTAAATCAGGAAAATAGCGAAGCAGGTTTTAGGGATGTCCCTTTCTCTAGGGAGCTGTTTATTGAAAGAGAGGATTTTATGGAGATCCCTTCAAAAAAATATTTTAGACTAAAGCCGGGAGGAGAGGTGAGACTTAAGTACTCTTATATAATTAAATGCGAAGAGATTGTTAAAGACTCAGAGGGCAATATTGTTGAAATTATTTGTACTTACGATCCTCAAAGCAGACCCGGAACCGGAGAGTGGAGATCTGTTAAAGGTACAATTCATTGGCTATCCGCTTCTCACGCAATTGAGGCTGAGGTGAGACTTTTTGACAGATTGTTCACTGAAGCTGAGATGGATTCAATTCCTGAAGATAAGAGCTACATAGATTTTTTGAATCCTGAATCCCTTGTGGTAAAGAGAGGATATGCCGAGCCTTCGCTTAAGGAGGATATCTCTGAAATTGCCGTCCAGTTTGAAAGAAATGGCTATTTTGTTAAAGATTCAGATTCAACACCTGATAAGCTGGTTTATAATAAAACTGTGGGTCTTAAATCAACCTGGGCTCAATAACAATTTCTAACTCATTGCTGTCTTTACCCTGTGCTTTTTCCAAAGGCCTGAATTATAGTAAAGTATTGCTCCAATACATCCGATTGTCCAACCGGCCGGGATTGACCACCAAATCCCTTTTGCCCCAAAATAGTCTGACAGAATGTAGGCAAGAGGGATTCTTATAATCCATAATGATAATGTTGTTATAAGCATAGGAACAAATGTGGCGCCTGCTCCTCTGGTTACTCCATTTACCACAAACATTGTTGTAAAGAGGATGTAGAATGATGTTACTATTATCAAATACTCTTTACCGGTCTTTATTATCTCCTCGTAGTAGGGTGATCCTGAATCAACGAAGAGATGCATTATGTTTTCTCCAAAGAAGACAACAATAAGAGTAAGAAAAATACATATTACTGTCGAATATTTAAGGGTTGCCCATAATCCGTTTCTTATCCTGTCAAATCTTTCTGCACCAAGATTTTGACCAACGAATGATGAGAGAGCAGCTGCCAGATTCATTGCAGGCATTGATACGAACATATCTACCCTTCCCGCCGCTGTATAGGCCGCCAGAGTAGCTACTCCAAAGGGAGATACTATGCCGAGAAGTGCCATATTTCCCAGCCCGACTAAGGTTTGCTGAACTCCGGACGGAAGACCGATTTTTAAAGAGAGCCTGAAGTTATCCCAGTCAAATTCCCATTTTTTCCAGTTAAGATTAAATTTTATTATGTTTTCCTCTCTTTTATTCAGGTGATACCATAGAGCCAGCCAAGCCAAAACAGATGATATTCCCGTTGCCCAAGCTACTCCCTCAATTCCCCAATTGAACACAAGCACAAAGAGAAGGTCAAGTATCATATTGAGTATAATTGAACCAATGGTAAAATATATTGGGGTAAGAGAGTTTCCAACACCTCTTAGTATGGCTGAAATCCCAAAAAGCATAAAGGAGGGGAGCGTGGTTGTTACTATTACAATATCAAAATATCTTACTGCGTCAGGTAATACCTCATCAGGAATTGATAAAAATTGAAAAATGGGCTTACTGAATATGAAAAAAATAATTGTAAGTATAATAGAGCTTATAAGCAGAAATATCTGCAGAGTATCTGAAGTTATTTTAACTTTTTTTAAATTTTTTGCCCCAAAATATTGTGAAACAAGTACAGATCCTCCAATTGTAATTCCTGCTACAAGTGCAGAAAGTGTGAACAGGATGGGGAAACTGGCACCAACCGCAGCAAGAGCAACTGACCCCACAAATTTCCCAACGACAATACTATCTACAATATTGTATAGTTGCTGAAAAATATTACCAATAAACATGGGGATGGCAAAGAGTAAAATTTGTTTTCCCTCTTTCCCCTGTGTAAGATCCTTCATTTGCGAAAATTTGTGCGCAAATATAAGAATTTATAACGAACAGGCTAGAACCTTTTTGTATAGGTATGACAGTATGGCTGTGTCCCCTTTCTCAAATAGTAGTCCTGATGATACTTTTCTGCAGGATAGAATTTTTCTGCTTTAGTAATCTTTGTTGCAACTCTGTACCCTTTTGTCTTAAGCTTTTCAACTAGAGATTTTGCAACCTCTTTCTGTTGTTCGGAAGTGTAAAAAATTTCCGATCTGTATTGTGTCCCTATATCCGGTCCCTGACGGTTTACCTGGGTAGGGTCGTGAATTTCGAAGAATTGCATAGTAAGTTTTTCATAACTTATCAGAGAGGCATCATAAATAACCTCAACAGCCTCTGCATGACCACTTGTGCCACTGCTAACCTCTTCATATGTTGGATTTGAGAGACTCCCTCCTGTATATCCGCTCTCTACTGAGATTACTCCCGGAAGGCTCCTCAGAAGATGCTCTACACCCCAGAAACATCCTCCTGCAAAAATTGCTCTCTCTCTCTTCATTGGAAGAAACTCCATTGATATAGAGTTTACACAGTGGCGTATGTTTTTAGAAGTGAATCTTTCACCCAAAAAAACATGACCAAGATGCCCTCCACAATTTGAACATACAATTTCTGTCCGTATTCCGTCTGCATCTCGTTTTCTGGTTACTGCACCCGGGATCTCTTCATCAAAGCTTGGCCAGCCGCATCCAGCATCAAATTTTGATGTTGAATTGTAAAGTGGATTTCCACATTGCCTGCAGATATAGGTTCCCTTCTCCTCATGTTTGTAAAATTTCCCCGTAAAGGGAGCTTCAGTCCCTTTATGGATAATAATTTTTTTCTCCTGTTCTGTAAGCGGTTTCATATTCTGTGAGTCCATAGTGCTTGAGAAAATTATAAAAATCAATAATAGAGATAATATTTTCATGGCTTTAGTATTTTATATAATGCTCCAGCTTTTGAGCTGAGCAATCTCTTCTGGCCACATCTCCTCGTCTGGGGTTTCAAGTATCAGCGGGATATTGTCAAATCTTGGATCTTTCATTAATAGTTTGAATGTCTCTTCGCCCAGCTGGCCTTTACCAAGTGAGTCATGTCTGTCAACCCTGGAGTTGAGCCCTTTTTTTGCATCGTTTAGATGCATCCCCCTGAGATATTTAAATCCAACAATTTTATCAAAATGTTCAAAGGCCTCTTGAAATCCTCTTTCGTTTGAGAGGTCATATCCTGCAGCAAATGAGTGACATGTGTCAATACATACACCTACTCTTGATTTATCTTCAACCTGATCAATTATCTCGGCAATCTGTTCAAAAGTATGACCAAGATTACTCCCCTGACCGGCTGTATTCTCAATCACAGCTGTAACTCCTCTGGTCTTGTCAAGTGTAATGTTAATAGATTCAGCAATTCTGGAGAGACATTCACTAATTGATATTTTCCCAAGGTGGCTGCCAGGGTGAAAATTTAGTCTGTCAAGACCAAGTTGTTCACATCTCTGCATCTCATCCAGAAAAGCAGCTCTTGATTTATCAAGCCCCTCCTGTTCAGGATGTCCCAGATTAATTAGATAACTGTCATGAGGAAGAATCTGGAATGGTTTATATCCTAATTCAAGACATTTACTCTTAAAATTTTCAATGCTTTTTTGTGACAGAGGTGCCGAAACCCACTGCCTCTGATTTTTTGTAAATAGTGCAAAAGCAGTTGCTCCAATTTTATTTGCATTTACCGGAGAGTTTTCCACTCCCCCTGATGAGCTTACATGTGCGCCAATGTATTTCATTTTTTGTATGTTGTCAAAATTTTTAACTAATTCTGGAGAAATCCTCCTGTGCACCTCTGAGTTTAGATAACTTATCGCGAAGCATCTGATTTGCCGGTCTCTCAATAAAAGGATCAGAGTCCAGGAGAGAGAGAGCAGTTCTTCTTGCCTCCTCCAGTATCTGTGAATCTTTTGCAAGATCTGCCAGCTTAAGATCTATAGGAAGTCCACTCTGCTGAGTCCCTTCTATATCTCCCGGACCGCGCATTCTCATATCGGCCTCCGCCAGCTCAAATCCATCCTGAGTGGAGCACATAAGGTCAATCCTTTGTTTTGACTCCTTTGTTAGTTTATGTCCTGTCATCAGGATACAATATGAGCTTTCTGCTCCTCTTCCCACTCTTCCCCTAAGCTGATGAAGCTGAGAGAGACCAAACCTCTCGGCACTCTCTATCATCATAACTGAGGCGTTAGGCACATCAACTCCAACCTCTATAACAGATGTTGATACCAGAATGTTTGCTTTACCTGAAGCAAAAAGTTCCATATCGTATGCTTTGTCTTCATTTTTTTGCTTGCCGTGAACAACAGCTGTTACATATTCAGGTGCAGGAAACTCGCGTATAATGTTTTCGTATCCCTCTTGAAGGTTTTTATAATCAAGCGTCTCGCTCTCATTGATAAGAGGATATACAATAAAGATTTGCCTCCCTTTTGAAATCTCCTCTTTCATGAATTCGTAAATCTTTTTCCTGTATGACTCGGTTGAGTGTATTGTCCTTATACTTTTTCTTCCCGGAGGTAGTTCATCAATTATTGAAACATCAAGGTCTCCGTAAAGAGTCATTGCAAGTGTGCGCGGTATAGGGGTGGCTGTCATCACAAGTACATGGGGAAGAGTGTCGCTGTTTTTACTCCATAGCTTTGCTCTTTGTTCAACACCAAATCTGTGCTGTTCATCAATTACGGCAAAGCCTAAATTTCTGAACTGGACACTCTCTTCAATCAGTGCATGAGTGCCAAAGAGTAAATGTATTGTGCCATTGGATAGCCCTTCAGCTATCTCTCGTCTCTCTTTTGCTTTAGTGCTTCCAGTCAGGAGTGCTGTCTTTATTCCGGTATTTTCCAAAAGTTTAAGAGAGCTATTATAGTGCTGATTAGCAAGGACTTCAGTTGGTGCCATTATGCAGGACTGATATCCGCTGTCAGCAGAGAGAAGTGAACACAGTAATGCAACCATTGTTTTTCCGCTACCAACATCTCCCTGTAGCAATCTATTCATTTGCCTTCCTGACTTGAAATCTTCACGAACTTCACGAATAACTCTTTTTTGTGCATTAGTGAGTTCAAAGGGGATATTGTTATAGCATTTATTAAAGAAGTCTCCAACTTTGTGCATGATTATACCCCTTGCATTTCGCTCTCTTATACTTTTTTGCCTTAGTAATGAGAGTTGGAGATAGAACAACTCTTCAAACTTGAATCTGAATTGAGCAGATGCAAGTTTTTTCATGTCAGAAGGAAAATGAATCATCTGAAGAGCCTCTTTTACCGGCATTAATTTTTTTTCGGCTGAAATATTCTCTGGAAGAGTCTCCTGTATTCCCTCAATACATTGCTTGAGAAGAGTGGCTTGCATTCTTGCAATAACCTTGTTCCCCAGTCCGCTGCTTCTGAGTCTCTCTGTCGAGGAGTAGACTCCTATCATATTCCCTATATAAAACGGGTTCTCTTCGTTAACGGAGTCAATCTCTGGATGGACAATGTTAAGACTTTGATTAAAAATTGTAGGTTTCCCAAATATTATATATTCATTATTTGTTTTAAGCCTCTCTTTTGTCCATTTAATTCCTTGAAAGAAGACAAGATCTATGGCACCAGTAGGGTCTGTCAGTGTTGCAACTAGTCTTTTTGCAGGCCCTTTTTCACCAAGCAGAGTAATTCTGGAAATTTTCCCCCTCAGTTGAATATAGCTCATAGAGGGTTCAATTTCGCTGATTGTATAGATTCTGCTGCGATCAATATATCTGAAAGGGAAAAAATAGAGCATGTCACCAAATGTTTTGATATTTAGCTCCTTCTCCAAAAGGGTGGCTCTTCTTGGACCAACACCACTGAGGAATTTTATGTCACTTTCAAGAATACCAGGCATATCACAAAGTTAATAATCTTGACAGATTTTTGTATCTTGCGTCAAATTTGTTGAGATACATATTATGAGCAATAAAATCGTAGTTGGAATAACCCAGGGAGACAGTAACAGTATATCATACGAGGTAATTATCAAAGCACTTACAGATGCCAGAATACTGGAACTTTGCACTCCTGTAATTTACGGTTCCTCTAAACTATTTGGTTATTATAAAAAACAGATAAATGATGCAGATGGTATTGTCCCAAATGTTATCTCAGCCCCATCTGAAATTCATCATAAAAGGGTAAACATAATCAATTGTGTTCCTGAAAGTGTTACCGCAGAGCCAGGAAGATCAACCACAGAGAGTTCAAGAGGCGCTTTTCTATCTCTTGAGAAAGCGATTAACCATATAAAAAACGGAGAGATTGATGTTCTGGTTACAGGACCATTTAATAAAGCATCTATGAAAAGTGATGGCTTTATTTTTCCGGGACATACTGAGTATCTTACTAAAGAGTTCCAAAAAGAGGACTCTTTGATGTTTATGATATCTTCATCACTAAAAGTGGGCGTTGTTACAAATCATATACCTGTAAGCGAGGTTCCTCAAAATATTACAAAGGAGAAGATTGCAAAAAAGGCCAGACTGATGATAGATTCTCTAAAACGGGACTTTGGTATTGAGTATCCAAAGATTGCGGTTTTATCTCTCAATCCTCATGCAGGGGAGGAGGGTATGCTTGGCAGTGAGGAGATTGAAATAATCAGGCCATCAATAGCAGAGTTAAAAGAGGAGGGGCATCTTGTATTTGGTCCATTTGCTCCGGATGGTTTTTTTGCATCCCCTTCAATAAATAAATTTGATGCTGTGCTTGCAATGTATCACGATCAGGGTTTAATCCCTTTTAAGGCTCTCTCTCCTGATGATGGTATAAACTATACAGCGGGATTACCAATTGTCAGAACCTCTCCTGATCATGGAACGGCTTACGATATTGCCGGAAAAAACATTGCAAATCATACCTCTATGTTAAACGCAATATATAGTGCAGTTGACATTTTCAGAAAGAGAATTGAGTATGAGGAGTTAAGAAAGAATCCGCTTAAAGTAGAAATACCTGCTTCAAGAGGCAATGATTGAGCTTTACACAGATGGTGCATCCAGGGGTAATCCCGGTCCGGGAGGATATGGAGTAGTCCTTAAGAGTGGACATCACAGAAAAGAGCTCTCCGGAGGTTTTGAATTGACTACCAATAACAGAATGGAGCTTCTTGCTGTAATTACAGGCCTTGAGACTCTTCGCAAAGCTGGTTCTGAGGTGACTGTTTATTCAGATTCATCATATGTTTGTGATGCTGTTAATAAAGGTTGGCTTTTTGGTTGGGAGGCAAAAAATTTTTCAGGGAAAAAAAACAGCGATTTGTGGCTAAGATTCTTGAAAATTTACAGAAAACACAAAGTGAAGTTCGTTTGGATTAAAGGTCATGCAGGGCATCCGGAAAATGAAAGATGCGATACTCTGGCTGTAGAGGCCTCCAAGGAGCCCTTACTCAAAAAAGATGAAGGTTATATTGTTGAAGTTGTTAATACCCTGGGGTTATAATCCTGATCTCGCAGCCAAGGCTCAAAGCCAGCTTCTTTTATTGTATTAACCATTTCAGCCGAATCCAGTTTATGCTCGGCTCCTGCAGAAGAGACTACATTTTCTTCAATCATGATTGATCCCATATCATCTGCTCCCGAATGAAGCGCAAGCATTCCCGTCTCTCTTCCTGTTGTCAGCCAGGATGCCTGGATATGAGCAATATTATTAAGCACTATCCTGCTTATGGCTACCATCTTAAGATGTTCTACAATTGAAATCTCGCGGGTTTCATATCTTTCGACAAGCTTTGTGCCTTCTGTCTGCATTGGCCAGCATATAAATGCTCTGAAGCCGGGTGATTCTTTTGGACGCTTTGACTGGAGATCTCTGATTTTAATTAAGTGGTCAACTCTCTCTTCAATAGTCTCAATATGTCCGTATACCATTGTAGCAGTTGTTCCAAGTCCCATTTTATGAGCAATCTCCATAACTTCTAACCATTGTGAAGTGGTTGGTTTTCCAGGAGATAGCTGTTTTCTTACCCGATCTGTCAGGATTTCGGCGCCGGCACCCGGAAGAGTGTTTAAACCAGCATCTATAAGTCTTGTGAGGGTCTCTTCTATTGTAAGAGAACTTAATCTGGCAATATGCGAAATTTCAGGAGGGCCAAAGGCATTAAGTTTAATCGAAGGGTCAATGGATTTTATTGTTTTTAAAAGTTTTTCGTAATATGATATGTCATAGTGCGGATGAAGCCCTCCCTGAAGAAGTATCTGGTCGCCTCCCAGTTGCCGGAGATGTTTTATCTTCTCTTCTAACTCTTGAGAATTAATTGTGTATGACCTCTCTTTATCTGAAAGTTTACAGTGAAAATTGCAAAAGAGGCACCCGGATATACAGACATTTGTGTAGTTTATATTACGGTCAATTTGCCAGCTTACTCTCTTTTCCGGTATTTTTGCAAATCTGATTTTCTGAGCCAGTGAAAAAAGTTGAGAAGGGGGAGCTTCGTTAAAAAGCCTTACACCTTCATCTATTGTGAGATTAGTGAGAGAGAGGGCTTTTGTATATAATGTATTTAAAGTCATATTGTTAATTCTCTTATTGAATATTGCAAAAGTAAAAGAATTATTTAAGAAGTGTCGCAAAATAGGTATATTTGTATAATGATTTGTTGCAAATTAATTCACATTCAATAATAAATGGAAAATATTTTGGAGAGAGAGGGGCTGCGCTTTGCTCTTATAGGAGGTGGAAGCTGGGCCACGGCGCTTGCAAAGCTGCTGCTCAATCATCAGGAGAAGATTTCATGGTATATCAGAGACGAGGAGTCAATTGATATTCTAAAGAGTACAGGTCACAATCCGTTTTACTTGCAGGCGGTGCAATTTGATCCTAAAAGACTTGAACTCTCAACAGATATAAACGAGGTTATCTGTAATGCTGATGTACTGTTATTCGCAATTCCTTCTGCCTATTTTATGGATATGGCTGTCAATATCAAATGTAGTCTTGATAATAAATTCATTATTACAGCCATTAAGGGTATGGTTCCGGTTGATAATATTTCTATTGCGGAGTATTTTCATATAAATCACAAAATTCCTTTCAGCAGAATTGGGGTTGTAAGTGGTCCTTGCCATGCAGAGGAGGTTGCTATGGAGAGACTCTCATATTTAACTCTTTCAAGCAAGCATATTGAGGTTGCTCGTAATCTGTGTGATATTTTTGCCTGTAGTTATATAAAAACTATACCGGGAACAGATATTTACGGAGTAGAGTACGCTGCAGTACTTAAAAATATCTATGCTGTAGCTGCAGGTGTATGTCACGCACTTGGTTATGGTGATAATTTTATGGCTGTATTAATCACTAACTCTTTTCATGAGATGAGAGATTTTCTGCATGCCAGTCATCCTGATAAAAACAGGCATACATCTACATCGGCATATCTTGGCGACCTCCTTGTAACATGCTATTCACAATTCAGCAGAAACAGAACTTTTGGTTCTATGATTGGTAAGGGATACTCAGTTCAATCTGCACAGCACGAAATGAATATGGTTGCAGAGGGTTATTATGGTACTAAATGTATTTATGAAATAAACCAGAAATATAAAATACATATGCCCATTGCAGAGGCTATGTACAAGATTTTGTATGAACATAAATATTCGGCATATATAATTAAGCAATTAACAGAACAACTGCAGTAAATATGAATAATATAATTAATATTGAATATCCCTCAGTTACTACTTTTCTTGGTGAGAAAAGTTTGTCAGACTCTTTGGACAGAGCTTTATCGGCTTTGAAAAAGCTGAATGGCAGGATGGGAGAGGGGAGTGAATTTCTTGGATGGATGGATCTGCCATCTTCTCTTGAAGAAGATGTAATTATTAATATTGAAAATATTGCAAAAGAGTGGAGAGAGAAGTGTGAAGTGGTAGTCGTAATAGGAATAGGAGGATCCTACCTTGGTGCAAAATCTGCATTGGAGGCGCTTTCTAATCCATTCAGGAACTTCATGGATAGGGGTTTGTCTCCTCAAATTCTTTTTGCCGGTCAGAATATGTCTGAAGATTATTTGTCTGAACTCCTGGAGCTATTGGATAATAAAAACTATGGAATAGTGGTTATATCAAAATCGGGAACCACTACAGAGCCGGCTGTTGCATTCAGGATTTTAAAAACCCATATTGAGAAAAAGTACGGCAAATCAGAAAGCTCTTCCAGGATCATTGCAATTACAGATAAGTCTAAAGGAGCTTTAAGAAGGCTTTCAGAGATTGAGGGGTACAGATCATTTGTTATTCCGGATGATGTGGGAGGCAGATTTTCTGTCCTCACTCCTGTGGGATTATTACCTATTGCTATTGCCGGTTTTAATATAAGAGAGTTGCTAAACGGAGCAAATAACGCTAATAGCTACACATCTTCAAGTGATAGAAATAATCCAGCCTTACAATATGCAGCAGTTAGAAATGCGTTATACCAAAAGGGGAAAAAAATTGAGATAGTTGTTAACTATAATCCAAAATTACAATATTTTGCTGAGTGGTGGAAACAACTGTACGGCGAGAGTGAAGGAAAAGACGGAAAGGGTATATTTCCGGCCTCTGTTAATTTTACAACTGATTTACACTCTATGGGTCAATATATTCAAGATGGTGAAAGGACACTTTTTGAAACAGTTATAAGTGTGGATAATTCAGATAGATTACTCACCATTGATAATGATCCCCAAAATTTGGACGGGCTCAATTTCCTTTCCGGGAAAAGGGTAGAAGAGTGTAATAAAATGGCTGAATTGGGGACGAGAATTGCCCATGTTGACGGGGGAGTCCCAAATATCAGAATATCAATAGAGAAAATTGATGAATACAATCTGGGATCGCTATATATGTTTTTTGAAAAAGCTTGTGGTATAAGTGCTTATATGCTGGGTGTAAATCCTTTTGATCAACCTGGAGTAGAGGATTATAAGGTCAATATGTTTGCACTCCTTGGTAAACCTGGTTTTGAAGAGAAGGCAAATGAGTTAAGATCAAGGAATATCTGATGAAATTTCTTGGAAACATAGCTAAAGCTTTCTACGAGAGAGATAGAGAAGAGATTTCAAAAATCTGTTTTGTATTTCCGGGCAGGAGGGCTTCACTGTTTTTCCAAAGAGAGTTAAGTGCTTTAATTGATAAACCCCTTTTTTCTCCATCACTAATTACAATCAGTGATCTTTTTTCTGAACTGTCAGGGCTTAGAAATGCAGATAAACTTGATTGTGTATACAGATTGTATAGGTTATATTGTGATATCAATGAGAACCCTGAACCCTTTGATGATTTTGTTTACTGGGGAGAGACTCTTTTATCCGATTTTGACGACACAGATAAATTTCTGGCAGATCCTTGCAGGCTTTTTGCAAATATTAAGGAGTTAAAAGAGCTTGATACAGACTACTCCTTTTTGTCTGAAAGGCAACTTAATTCAATTAAGAGCTTTTGGGCAAGTTTTCACAACGGAGAAGAGAGTGACAAGAAGTCAAAATTTAAGTCTCTTTGGTCATTGATGCTTCCGTTATACACAAACCTAAGGGTGAGTCTTGAGTCAGATGGGGCCGGTTATGAGGGGATGATATACAGGAAAATCGCAGAACAAATCAGTAACGGGGATACAGTAAATGTTGATTCACTTCTATCTAAATACAGTTATGTTGTATTTATTGGTTTTAATGCATTAAATAAGTGCGAGAAAACTTTACTCAACTACATCAAGCTGTCAGGGAAAGCTGATTTTTATTGGGATTATTGCGGAACTATGGTTAATGACCCAGATAATAAATCATCTTTTTTTATTAACGAAAACTTATCATCATATCCATCATCCATGGATATTGACTTCAATGAGGAGAGAATTGCTGAAATTGAGCTTATTGGCGTTCCCTCCGCTGTTGGTCAGGCTAAAATAGCAGGAGATATATTAAGTTCTTTGCCTACAGGCATAAATAGTGCTGTGATTCTGCCTGATGAATCACTTCTCACATCTGTAATAAGATCTTTAGATTATAATAAAGGAGAGATTAACATTACAATGGGCTATCCTTTAAGAGAGGCTTCGGTTGTCTCTTTTGCAGAGAGTTTGGTTGAGCTGCAGGGAGGCCCCTTCTATTTCAGACGAGTTCTTCCGGTTTTAAGACATAATTATGTAAAAGGTATTACAGGTGAACTCTCTGTTAGTCTTGAGAATAAGATAGTAACAGCAAACATGTTGTATGTAAGTCAGGATCTTTTTACGGGTAATCATTTGTTAGAAATGATTTTTAGGAGAGTTATCAAAGATGATGATTCAAATGTTGATAAAATCTCCAAAATTTCAACATATATTCTTGATGTACTTGATTACATAGTTAAGAATAAACAGGTTAATAAGTTTGAAAAGGAGCTGATTTACTATTTCTATACTCTTGTTGTAAGGATTAAGGATTTACAGATTCCAATGTCCGTAAAGACATATTTAAGGTTGTTAAAACAACTTGTAAATTCAACTTCCGTCCCTTTTAAAGGAGAACCACTCGCGGGTCTTCAGGTTATGGGGGTTCTTGAGGCTAGATGCCTTGATTTTGATAATATTGTAATATGTTCAATGAATGAAGGTGTTTTTCCCTCACGAAATCTCACCACCTCATTTATCCCTTTAAATTTAAGGAAAGGCTTCTCTCTTCCTGAAAATGAGTATGCCGATGCAGTTTCAGCATATAGCTTCTATAGAACAATTTACAGGGCAAAGAGGGTCTGGATGCTTTATGATACCAGAAGCGAAGGCTTGTCTAGTGGAGAACAGAGCAGATTTATTTTACAGTTAAGATATCACTACAAGATTCCACTAAGAGATATGGTCTCATCCGGAGTTGTAACCAGAAACCAGAAATCTCCTATAATAATTGAGAAAAAAGGGGTGGTAGCTCAAGAACTGGAGAAGTTTAGAAGCGGTACGAAATTCTTTTCAGCATCTCTGTTATCAACCTATATCCTCTGTCCGTTGAAATTTTATTTTATGCATATTGAAGGTGTAAAGGATGAGGAGATAGTAAGCGAATCGGTGGAATCAAGAACTTTTGGTACCATATTGCATAACTCAATGGCAATTCTCTACAGGAGATTTGAGGGAAAAGATGTCTGTAAAAAAGATCTTTTGGCCATTCTGAATAATCAAAGTCTTATTGATGATATAATTTACAAAGAGTTCAAAAAGGAGAAGGGAGTTGAAGATGTTAAGGGGTATAATTATATAATATGCAATCTTATACAAAGATATATAATCAAAATTATCAAATATGATTTGGGCTTTAATTCATTTAGATATATCCAGTCAGAGAAGGATATAAGGAGCTCTTTAAAGCTTAGGGATGGTACGGAGGTTAAATTAAAAGCATATATTGACAGGATTGACAGAGTTAACGGTAAATTAAGGATTATTGATTATAAGACAGGTAGAAAACCTGATACAATGAAGAGTTTAAACCAACTATTTGAACAAAACTCTTCAAAGAATCTATCTGTGTTTTTTCAGCTATATCTATATGGTTTGATGCTCTCTCCTGAGGGGGAGTCGCTTCTCCTTCCGTATTTTCTCAGAGAGTTGGATCAAAAATATCAGATAAACTGTACCGTTGAGGATTTAAATTCCTTCAGAGAGCTTCTCTCTTCAAAAATATCAGAGATACTTAATATTGAGATGCCTTTTATACAGACTGCCAGTCAAAAGAGTTGCGAATACTGTATTTTTAAACAAATCTGCAGATAACTATGGGAGAGGTTAAGATATTCAGAGCCTCTGCCGGCTCAGGAAAAACTCACAGATTAACACTTGAGTATTTAAATCTTTTGTTCAGGGATGAAAGAGCATACAGGAGAATTCTCGCTGTGACTTTTACAAATAAGGCTACAGAGGAGATGAAGAGAAGAGTAATTGAGCATCTTTTTAAAAAGTCATCTCAAGGTGATGAGAGAGCTTCTAAATTATTAAAAAATATTCTTCACGATTACTCCTCTTTTAATATCAGTACTATTGACCGATTCTTTCAGCAAACACTTAGAGCATTTGCAAGGGAAATTGGCAAGAGTACCTCATATGGAGTTGAGTTAAACGAGGAGATGGTCAGGGCTCTGGCTATTGACAAAATCCTGTTTAACCTGGATACTTCAGATGATAATCGCCTCCTGGACTGGATAATGGAACTCTCTGTTCAGAGAATCGATTCCGGTAAAAGCTGGGATATCAGGTCTTCAATAAATAGTACCTCTTCTCAATTATTTAAAGAGGCATACAGGACAGCAATAATGGGAGAGGATTTAAACTTACTCAGCAAAGAGAGTATTGAAGAGTACTCTGGAATTATTGCAAACATTATCTCTGAATATGAGAAAAAGATGGTTGAGTTTGGAGAGAGAGGGGTTGAGATACTAGCTAAATCTGAATTGTCTCCATTTGATTTTTCTAATAAAAAGAGCTCTTTTGCTCAAAGATTCAGAAAACTTGTTGATGGAGATTTTTCGCTGTCAAATTTGACATTCATTGATGCCGGAAAGGGAACGGAGAGATGGTTTTCTAAAAGTGCGTTAAAGGAGTCTCCTGACTTATTAGTAAAAGGTGCTAAGGCCGATTCTCTCTCTTTACGCTCCCTAATAAAGGAAATTGTAGATTATGAAGAGTCTTGTTCAAGAGACTACATTACTGCTGTTACTATATCAAAAAACTTGTATGCTCTCGGATTAATGTCAGACATACAGAAAAGTATACAGGATGTTTGTGCAGAAAACGGAGTAGTGCTTCTTGCGGAGACTACAGAATTGCTAAACGGAATTATTGATGGAAGTGATACTCCTTTTATTTTTGAAAAAATTGGAGCCAGAACTGATCACTTTATGCTTGATGAGTTCCAGGACACATCTCTTTTGCAATGGGAAAATTTTCGCCCCCTGATAAAAAACAGCCTCGCCTCAGGTTGTTCAAATCTGATTGTAGGAGATGAAAAGCAAAGCATATACAGATGGAGAGGTTCAGACTGGATGTTGTTAAACAAGAGGGTTTTTAATGAATTTAATGAGGAGGAGATAAACTCATCGGCTTTACTGGAAAATTGGAGATCCGGAAAAGAGGTTGTTCAATTTATAAATGATTTCTTCCCAAGGGCAGCTGAAGCCTGTGATAATCTGTTAGAGAATAATGCAGTTTTTGAAACAAGCGTGGCTTCAATATATTCTTCAGTTATTCAGATAATTCCAAAGCTCAATGAGGGTAAAAGTGGCTATGTTGAATTAAAATTCGGCACTAAGTCAGAAGAAAATAGTGATGAGAGTGAAGATATTCAAGACAACGAATCCTGTGAAGAGTCGGTTTTAAATTTTGTCAGGGAGAAAATTGAATTACTTGTTACAAATGGTTCAAATTTATCAGATATTGCTGTTCTTGTGAGAAAAAACAAAGAGGGGGCAATAATTGCAAATCATCTAATTAAGTCAGGAATTAAGGTAATATCTGGAGATTCATTGTTTATTAAATCCTCCTCCTCTGTCTCTTCAATAATATCTCAACTCAGATATTTAAGTAACCCCCTGGATAGTGTTAATAATATACTAGCCCGGTTTTCCTGTATAGAGCATATTATTAATAATAAAATATCTGCACTTTCACTTTACGAGTTATGTGAATCTCTGATTGAGACTGTTCCGGAGGAGACAAAGAGAGCAGAATCTGCTTATATTCTTGCTTTCATGGATAATGTCAAAGAGTTTGTTAAGCAAAACAGATCAGATCTTTACGCCTTCTTAGAGTGGTGGGATGATTATTCAGAAAAATTAACTATCCCTGCTCCTGATGGAGAAGAGGCTGTAAGAGTAATGACTATTCATAAATCAAAAGGGCTTGGTTTTTCTTCAGTTATAATACCATTTTCTGATTTTGAATTTAAAGGTAAGCAGGATATTTTATGGTGTAAACCTGAAACAGCACCTTTTAACATTATGCCGGTTGTTCCGGTTAATTTATCAGAAAAATTGTCAAATACTCATTTTTCTCGTGATTATGAAAAAGAGCGTTTTCTGGCAGTGGTTGATAATTTGAATTTGGCTTATGTTGCTTTTACAAGGGCAAAAGATAATCTCTTTATTTATGTAACTGAGCCTTTAAAATCAAGCAAAAAGGCCAAGGGAGTAGGCGATATTCTCTCGTATGTTTACTCTGATAAAGCTATTGACAAAAGCCTCGTTTTTGGAGATTGTGTTGTTACCCCAAAACGAGATACTTCAATTTTATTAGAGAGAGAGATGCCTCTTATAAGGTCATACGATAATTCAGATAATCTAAGACTTACATTAAGATCTGAAGAGTTCTTCAATGAGAATGATAATTCCCGCACAAGAGGTGTGGTCATACACTCAATTATGTCAAAAATAATGAGACCTGATGATGTCTATGCCGCAGTCAATGATGCAGTAGCATCAGGAGAAATTGAACAGAGAGACAGGGAGAGCACAACGCAATTTATTCTCCGGTTAGTTAACGCTGTTGAAAAATATGGATGGTTTTCGAATAATGTCACAGTGATGAATGAGATAGGAATTATTCTGCCCGGGGGAGAAATTTACAGGCCTGACAGAATTGTAAAAGGAGAAGAGTACTCAGTTATTGATTTCAAGACTGGAAAACAGAGGAGCAGTTCCCACATTAAACAGATAGAGAGATATACATCATCAGTAAAGGAGATGGGGTTTGAAAATGTACACGGATACCTTTGGTACCTGGATGAAAATATTATAGAGAAAGTTAATTGATTTTTTCAATAATTTTCTCTGCGGTCGCTATATCTCCATCTTTAAGTAATACTCTTTTCTCTTTATCAAGCAGATAAACAGATGGAGATGCTCGTCTGTCGTAAAGTCTCTCTCTGGTAATCATGCTGTTGAGATCGCTCCCTACCCTCCATTTTTTACTAAAAAGAGACCCTCCTCTTTCTAAATAATATGAATCATAACCGGTATATATTGCCAGTGAAATATATCTCTCTTGAAATTTTTTAATAATTGAGGAGTTTTCTGCAAAGGATATGCTCTCTTTACATGCGTTGCAATCGGGCTCAAAAAAAAGTATCATTATAAAATCAGACTTAATATTATGTAGATTTGAAGAGGAACCATCTGAAAATAATATTGTGAAATCTTCTGAGATTTCTCCGATACGGTTTTTTAGAAGAATCTCTCTCTCTTCAATAAGTCTTTTTCTCTCTTCGCTATCTGCAGGAAAATATTGAATGTATGCATCGACAACATTAAGATAAAGAGCATCGTGTCTCATTGGAGAATTTGGATGGTTAAGGCTCTCTTCAAAAAGGATCAGAAAAGCGGATGAAATTGACGGTGTCGATTGTGAACTTTTTGATGCTAAATCATTTAGTAGTTTTCCAGCTTTTGAAACACCTAAGTCATTAATCAACTCCAAATATTCATAATAGAGTATCCGCAGATGCTTCTCTGTAATGTTCACCGTTGAGTCATCCCAGGGTAAATTATCCCAAAAATGAAGAGATAAATATTCTCTCTGCTCAGATTTTTCCTGAATAACTGATGGAATATGAGGATATTCAAATTTGTATTGCTTTACATTCTCTTTACAACCTGTTAAAAGGAGAAGCAACAATGGGATTGTAATTAAAACTTTTTTCATTGTTTTATGTCTATATTTATACAAAAGTAAAGAAATTAAAATGGAAAAATCTGATATAGGATTAATCGGTCTTGCCGTGATGGGAGAAAATCTTGTGCTTAACATGGAGAGTAAAGGATTTAAGGTTTCAGTATATAATCGAACTTTCGAAACAACAGATAAGTTTATTAAAGGAAGAGCATCCGGTAAAAAAATAGAGGGCTTTCAGTCAATGGAGAGTCTGGTATTATCACTTAAATTACCTCGCAAAATTATGCTTATGGTGAGAGCGGGCTCAGCTGTTGACTCTGTGATAGAGCAACTGATTCCTCTCTTATCTCCCGGAGACATATTAATTGACGGTGGAAACTCTAATTTTAAGGATAGTGAGAGGAGAGAGAGTTACCTGGCTCACAAAGGACTTCTCTTTGTTGGTTCAGGAGTATCAGGAGGAGAGGAGGGGGCATTAAAAGGTCCATCTGTTATGCCTGGAGGAGCTGAGGAGGCGTGGAGCCATATTAAGCCGATTTTTACATCTATAGCAGCTGTAGCAGAGGATGGAGAACCTTGTTGTGCCTGGACAGGTTCCGGAGGAGCGGGCCATTTTGTGAAGATGGTCCATAATGGGATTGAATATGGTGATATGCAGCTTATTTCAGAGGCTTATTCTGTTATGAAGAGTATGATGGGTATGTCTAACGAGGAGATTTCCAAAGTATTTGATGAATGGAACAGAGGAAAATTGCAGAGTTATCTTATAGAAATAACAGCTAATATTTTAAAACATAAAGATAGCGACGGGGGGTTTCTTTTGGATTACATTCTGGATGCTGCAGGGCAAAAAGGGACGGGAAAATGGAGTGTCGAGAGTGCTATGGATTATGGTGTCCCTCTTAATCTTATTGCAACCTCTGTTTTCGAAAGATCTCTATCGGCCTCAAAAGATTTAAGAATAGAGGCATCAAATCATTACTCAATTGACAAGATTTCAGATTCAAACCTTGTTCCCTCACTTGATGAAATAAGTGATGCGCTCTTTGCCTCTAAATTGGTTTCATACGCACAGGGTTTTGATTTGATGAAGAAAGTATCAGATGAGAAGAGCTGGAACCTGGACCTCTCTTCAATTGCAAAAATATGGAGAAATGGCTGTATCATCAGATCAACATTCCTAAATGATATAGCAAAATCATATTATGCCGGCCAAGAGCATAAATCTCTTCTTCTGTCGAATTTTTTCACAACAGAGTTAAAACTTGCTCTCAAAGGATGGAAATCACTGGTTTCAAAGGCATCTCTTTATGGAATTTCATTACCGGCTTTCAGCAGCGCACTAAACTATTTCTATTCATTTACTTCTGAAAATTTACCTGCAAATCTTATACAGGCTCAAAGAGATTATTTTGGAGCACACACTTTTGAAAGAAGAGATTCTCCAAGAGGGGTTTTCTTTCATGAAAACTGGACAGGTGAAGGAGGGGAGACAAAATCAGGAGTTTATAATGCTTAATCCTTCTTACTATGAAGAGTAATGTAATGGTGATTTTTGGAGGTTCAGGAGATTTGGCAAAAAGAAAGCTAATCCCGGCTCTGTATATGCTTCATAAACGCTCCCTCCTCGAGAATGATTTTAAGATTATCGCAACAGGAAGGAGTATATTGACATCTGACCAGTTTAGGGAGAGAGCAGAAGAGTCTCTGAGTAAATATATAAACAAAAGTGATTTTGAAAGTGGCTGGGTTGAATCATTTCTTCCAAGACTCTCATATTTTGTTTCAGACCCGGAAAATATTAATGATGTAATGTCTCTTGGAGAGAATATCAAGGGGCTGGCTGGTAATGATTATAGAGTGCTATTTTACCTTGCTACACCTCCATCATTGTACGAAATCATACCTGGTAATCTGAAAGATGCAGGCTTGGTATCATCATCAACACGAATTATTGTTGAGAAACCATTTGGATATGATCTGGCTTCGGCAAAGAGAATGAATGATATTCTCAGATCTGTCTTCACAGAGAAGCAAATTTTCAGAATAGACCATTTTCTTGGTAAAGAGACAGTCCAGAATATACTGGCTCTTCGTTTTGCTAACGGAATTTTTGAACCACTCTGGAACAGAAATTTTATAGAAAGAGTTGAAATTACAGCCGTCGAAAATATGGGCATTGAAACCCGTGGGGGATTCTATGACAATACCGGTGCTCTCAGAGATATGGTTCAAAATCATCTCATTCAGCTACTTGCACTTGTTGCTATGGAGCCACCCATTGCATTTAATGAAAAGGAGTTCAGGAATGAGGTTGTTAAAGTGTACAGATCCTTGAAGCCACTCTCTGAAGAAGAGATTGAAAGAGATGTAATCAGGGGACAATACATTGAATCACACTTAAAAGGAGGTAGGAGAGTTCTCCCTTACAGAGAGGAGAAAAATGTAAATTCTCAATCAATGACTGAGACTTTCCTCGCAATGAAGGTAAATATTTTAAACTGGAGATGGGAGGGTGTGCCATTTTACATAAGAACTGGTAAACAGATGCCAACAAAGGTGACTGAAATTGTAATTCATTTTAAGCCAACCCCGCACAGATTATTCAGTAGCAGAGATGAGTGTCCTGAACAAAATCAATTGATTATCAGATTACAACCCAACGAGGGTGCAGTTTTAAAATTTGATGTAAAACTTCCGGGATCTGGCTTTCAAGTAAAACAGGTACCAATGGAGTTTACTTATGATAAACTTGGAGGTGTCCAGTCAGGAGACGCATATTCGCGACTAATAGAGGATTGCCTTAACGGAGAGTCGGTTTTATTTACAAGAAGCGATGCTGTTGAAGCCAGCTGGAACTATTTTGATCCAATATTAAAGCATTGGAGGGAGAATCCAGTAACTCCATTATACGGGTATCCTGCCGGAACATGGGGACCTGATATAAGCGACAGAATTATTGACGTAGGAAAAAAATGGAGCAATCCTTGTAAAAATCTTACAGATACTGATAAGTATTGTGAATTATGAAAACTCCTTCAGAATTACTTAGTGACAGGATAGTATCCTTGCTTGCATTAGAAGAGTTTCTCAATAGAAACCTCAATATTGCAATATCCGGAGGAACTTCGCCGGATAGACTTTTTGCACTTTGGGCTGGTCCCTACACTAATACCATTGACTGGCGAAGAATCAATATTTTCTGGGTTGATGAAAGGTGTGTGCCGCCGGATCATCCTGACAGTAATTATGGCAGGGCATATCAAAAATTTCTAAAAGAGAGCCCCCTTAATGAAAATAACATATTCAGAATAAAAGGTGAGATCAATCCAACAGAAGCAGCCTCCTCTTATGAAAAGATTGTTAAATCAGTATTGGGAGAATCAGGAGGATTTGACCTGGTCATCCTCGGTATAGGTGATGATGGACATACATCCTCTGTTTTTCCTGGACAGAGTGATCTATATTTTGCTCAAGAGCTATACAAAAACTCCGTAAACCCATATACCGGTCAGAACAGAATAGCCCTAACTTTGCCGGGTATACTTAAATCAAGAGAGATTATTTTCTATCTCAATGGATCCTCTAAAAAGAGTGTTTTGGAAAAAATGGAGGATAATATATCAGATAACCTTCTTCCGGCTGAATTCATAATTAAAAATGCAATTAAGAGCTTTGTTTACTGGGACAATGCTCCCGGAATTGCTTTTGTCAAATTAAATTCTATATTTGTAAAATAGATAGTCCAGTTTGGTAACATCTAACATAAATCATTTGAAATGGATACCCATATGAGAATACTAGTTGCCGAGGATGAAGATACAAATTTCCTATACCTCTCCGCTCTTCTCAGGAGATTTCACCACGATGTCCTCAGAGCATCCAACGGACAGGAAGCCATTGATATTGTTAAGACTGACAGTACACTGGATTTAGTACTTATGGATATTAAAATGCCAATTTTAAATGGCTTTGACGCTCTTAAACAAATTAAAATCATTAAACCGGCACTACCTGTAGTTGCACAAACAGCCTACGCCCTTTCAGATGATGAGCAGAATATCAGAGCAGCCGGTTTTGACGGCTATATTGCAAAGCCGATAATGAAAAATCAACTACTTAATATTTTAGAAACTATAACGAAGCATCTATGAAACTTTCCAATCTTAAATGGTTAATATTGCCATTACTTATTCTGTTTTCATCACTAAGTGGAAATGCACAAGAAAACATCAAGTACCAGACACCTCCAACAGAGATAATGGAACTTGCCGATTATGAAAGAACTCCTTCTGTAATGCTTGATTCTCGTAACGAGTTTATGATTTTTACTTACAGAAGCACCTACAAAAGTCTGGATGAATTGAATCAGCCGGAGTTCAGACTTGCTGGTCTTAGAATTAATCCTGTTGTGAATATCTCATCTACAACCACATATGTAAATAATATTAAGATAAGAAAGGCCAGTGAAACTTCTGAGGTGCAGGTTACAGGTCTTCCTGATAATCCAAAAATTACAAGTCTCCAATTTTCACCAGATGAAAAAAACTTGATTTTTACCCATACTTCTGATAAGGGAGTTGAACTCTGGGTAGTAGATGTAGCAGGTAGATCAGCCAGAAAACTTTCAGACAGATATCTCAATGCTAATATGGGTAATCCGGTAACCTGGTCCAGAGATGGATTATATGTTCTGGTAAGACTTCTGCCTGAAGAGAGAAGAGCTCTTATTGACGAATCTAAGAGCCTGCCTGAAGGACCGATTGTTTCTGTTAGTGAGGGAAAGGTATCACAAAACAGGACATATCAGGATCTGCTTAAGAATAAAAATGACGAAGCAAATTTTGAAACTCTTGCCACTTCAGAATTATGGATAATTAATCTGGATGGGTCTAAAAGTAAGTTTCTTGATCATGCAATATTTGCAGGCGAGAGTTTTTCTCCTGATGGGGAGTATGTTATGGTTACAACAGTTGAGAAGCCTTTTTCATATATTGTCCAGCTGAACAGATTTCCACAGGTTACTAAAGTTTACACAAAACAGGGTGCATTGGTAAAAGAGGTAAATAATGTCCCTTTAATTGAAATTCAACCAAAAGGCTTTAGCTCTACAAGAGTTGGCAAAAGATCAATGGACTGGAGAGCAGATAAACCAGCTTCACTCTATTATGTTGAGGCACTTGATGGCGGAGATCAGTCTGTGAATGTTGAGTTCAGGGATATGCTATATACCTGGGATGCACCGTTTAACAACGAACCTAAACCACTAGTAAAGGTTCCTCAAAGATTTGCCGGTGTTACATGGGGTGATGAGAATACTGCTGTTCTGAGAGATATGTGGTATGACACAAGAATGACATCTGTTTATCTTTTTTCTCCTTCACAAATGTCATCAGAACCTAAACTGATAAATAAGAGAAACAGACAAGATATCTACTCGGACCCTGGCTCTTTTGAAACAAAAAAGAATGAGTTTGGCAGATATGTTCTAGCGATTGAGAATGGCAATCTGTTGCTAATAGGAGATGGATATTCAAAGGATGGACAGTTTCCTTTTATTGATGAATTTAATCTAAAAACCTTAAAGACAAAAAGACTCTATCAATCATCATATACTGATAAAAAAGAGGATCTGGTATCAATAGTAGATTTTAAGAAAGGAACAGTATTAGTTCGTATTCAGTCCAAAACAGAATATCCAAACTATTTTATTAGGAATTTTAGAAAAAAAGCAGACTTACAAGTTCTTACAGATTTCTCAAACCCTTTTAAAAAATTAGAAAAGGTCCATAAAGAGGTTATTAAATATCAGCGAGCAGATGGAGTTATGCTGTCAGGTACACTATATTTACCAGAAGGTTATGACAAGAGCAGCGGGAAAAAGCTACCTCTTCTTATCTGGGCATACCCGGAAGAGTTCAAAGATGCAGCCTCTGCAAGTCAAAGCACTCACAATCCAAACGAATTCACAGCTCCTTCATACGGCTCATTTGTATACTGGGTTGTAAGAGGATACGCAGTCCTTGATGACGCTTCGTTCCCTATCATTGGCGAAGGTGATGCAGAGCCTAACGATACTTTTATTGAACAATTGGTTGCAAATGCAAAGGCAGCAATAGATGCTGTTGATGCTCTCGGTTATATTGACAGAACAAAAGTGGGAGTTGGCGGGCACTCATATGGTGCATTTATGACAGCTAATCTTCTTACTCACTCAAATTTATTTGCAGTTGGAATTGCAAGAAGTGGTGCATACAACAGGACTCTGACACCATTTGGATTCCAGAACGAACAAAGAAATTACTGGGATGCACCAGCCGTTTACAATACAATGTCACCATTCATGAATGCATCCAGGATGAAAACACCTATGCTCCTTGTACATGGTGAGGCTGATAATAATCCCGGAACATTTACCCTCCAGACAGAGAGGTATTTTCAGGCTCTGAAAGGTTTGGGAGCTCCTGTAAGAATGGTTATTCTTCCAAAAGAGTCGCACGGCTATGCTTCAAAACAAAACATCCTTCATCTGCTATGGGAACAGGATCAGTTTTTTGAGAAGTACCTTAAGAGGTAAATTTCTTATAAAAAAATTTTTTAAGGGCAATACTTTTGGTATTGCCCTTTATTATTATTTTTGCAGGCCGATAAGAAGATGGAGAGAGTTAGAAAAGGGGTTTTTAAATATTTGGTGTTAATCTCATTCGTTGCATACTATAGTGGTGCAACAATGTTTTACCATACACACAAATCAGACGATTTTGTTATCGTTCACTCGCATTTCTATTTTGGAGGAGAAGCTGCAGCACCAAATCATTGTCACAGCTCCTCATCAATAGCTTTAATTTCCCTTATTTCTGCATCTCTGCACTTTCTGGCAACCAGTTTAATTCTATACGCATTTATTTCCAAGCTGCTCTCTGTTTTACAATATTTAAATGATTGCAGTTTCATTGATCATACAATATTAAAAAGCTCTTCCAGGGCTCCTCCCTCAATCAGTTTTTCTCTTTATTCCGCATATTAGAAATAAATTAAGACTAACTGATTATTATTAAATGAATAAAAAATATTGTTCTGCAATTTTTATATTGCTAATTCCTTCGTTACTGTTTTCACAAGCTACTTCTATTGGAGAATCAATTTCAACTATTAAGGGTCATATTCTTGAAAAAGAGACAGGGCTACATATTCCGTTTGCGACAATACATATTGAGGAGGCCAATATCTCTTTCCCGGCAGACGCAACAGGCCACTATCATAAAACAGGGATAAATTCGGGAAAATATAGAATTAAAGCATCCTCCCTTGGTTACATTTCAAAAGATACTCTGGTTGAATTAAAAAAGGGTGTGGGATATGTTATAAACTTTGAACTTGATGAGAGTTCTCTAAATATGAATGAAATTGTTGTAACAGCAACACGGAATGAATCTAAAAGAAGGGAGTCTCCGTCTGTTATCAATGTAATTGGAAAAAAATTATTTGAACAATCAGCATCAAATAATCTAAGTCAGGTATTGAATTTTCAGCCCGGTGTCAGGGTTGAAGTAAGTTGCCAGAATTGTGCAGTAACACAGGTTAGAATTAATGGTCTGGAGGGGCAATATTCTCAGATTCTTCTTGATAGCAGACCTATTTTCAGCTCGTTGGCAACAGTATATGGAGTAGAGCAATTGCCTTCAAGTATGATTGAAAGGGTAGAGGTTCTCAGAGGGGGCGGCTCTGCCGTTTTTGGATCAAACGCAATAGGGGGAGTAATTAATATTATTACTAAAGAACCTATCAGAAATATTGTATCTGTATCTAATCAGACAACCTCTCTTGGAAATGGATCAATGGATTACTCTACTTCTCTTAACAGCTCCTTTGTATCTAAAGACTTTAATACAGGAGTCTATTTATTCGGGATGATAAGAGACAGGGACGCATATGACAGAGATGGAGACGGATTCAGTGATATACCTGTCTTAGAGGCTGGTACATTAGGCTTCAGAGGATATCATAAGTTTAATCCTAACGCAAAACTAACTTTGGAGTATCACCACATGAATGAATTCAGAAGAGGGGGGGATTCATTGAACAGGCCTCCACACGAATCAAATGTAGCTGAGCAGGTGAAACATAAAATCAATGGCGGCAGTGTTAAATTGGATCTTAATTCCAGTGATTACAGACAAAGGTTATCAATATTCTCTTCAGCTCAGAAAATTGGACGAGACAGCTATTTTGGAACAGATATGGACCTGAATGCATATGGGAGAACTGATGATATTACTCTCTCTGCGGGAGCACAATATTCACTTAATATCAAAAAGTTCCTTCTGTTACCGGCTGAGTTTACTGCTGGTTTTGAGTATAATCTTAATCATCTTAATGATGTTATGCTAGGATACTCAAGAACAATTGACCAGAGAGCATTTACATATGGAGGATACCTTCAGAATGAGTGGAAAAATGAGAAAATCAGTATCTTACTTGGAGCAAGACTAGATAAAAATAATCATGTAAAGAATCCGATATTTTCTCCCAGATTAAATTTAAGATACTCACCTAAGGAAAATATTGCTTTCCGAGGGAGTTATTCAAGTGGTTACAGAGCCCCTCAGGCTTATAGTGAAGATTTACATGTTGAGGCTGTAGGAGGAAATGTAACTCTTATTGTTATAGATCCAGAGTTAAAGCCAGAATATTCCAATAGTCTCAGTGCCTCTGCAGATTATTATTTTTTTGCAGGAGCAGTGCAAATGAATACACTAGCAGAGATCTTTCATACAAATCTAAAGGATGTTTTTGCTCTTAAGCCTTTTGGGAAAGATGAGGCAGGCAATACTCTTCTGTTAAGAAAAAATGAGAGTGGAGCGATAATTTCCGGGGCCAATCTGGAAATAAAGGCAAATTATGGTAATTCACTATCTGCACAAGCAGGGCTTACTTTACAATCCAGCAAATACAAAGAAATCTATAAATGGTCAGACAATGATGGCGTTATTGCTGACAGGAGAATGCACAAGACACCAAATATTTATGGTTATATAACACTATCCTGGAATCCAGTTTCTGCGATCAATCTGTCGGCAACCGGTGTTTATACAGGAGCAATGCTAATGCCTCATTTTGAAGGTTATATTCCGGAGGACAAGCTTGAGACTACACCATCTTTCTGGGATTTGGGATTAAAAATTTCCTATGATATTAAAATTGGAGTGGAACATACAATTCAAATTAATGCAGGTGTTAAAAATCTTTTAGACTCATATCAGAGAGACTTGGATAAAGGATCTTTAAGAGATGCCGGCTATGTTTATGGTCCGGGTACACCCAGAGCCCTCTTTGCAGGGATTAAGATAGACCTTTAATTTAAATGTTAATCAGTGAGCAGCGGATTCTTCTCGAGTTCGCTGCTCATTGCTTCATATCCCATTTGGAAAATAATGTCAACCTTGTTTAAATCAAAGGTTTTAAATTGCATTACACTTTCCACTTCAACAAGTATATCGCACATTCTTTTATCCTCCATTGTGTTAGCTCTGAACATAAAATGATAGGTTCTCTCTGCAATACCAACTATATTTTTTGAGTATTTCTCTGTAACAAGCGGACTGGCATTAATCCCTATTACCTTTTTGCATTGGTCTCTTATTATTGATACAGGAAAGTTTTTAAATATTCCTCCATCAGCATAAAGATGACCATTAATCTCGATTGGATTAAAAATCACAGGGACACATGCAGAGGAGGTAACTTTCTTGATTAGATCTCCTTCAGAAAAAACTTCATATCTACCCTCGTCAAGATTTGTAGAGACAACTTTTATGGGTATTTTTAATTCTTCAAATGTCCTGGCTTTAATATTAGATTTTAGCAGTTGGATGAATCCGGTAGGTTTGAATAGTCCGTTTTTTGGAATATTAAGTTCAACAAAATTATTGAAGGCCTTATCATTGAAAAGATTAACTATTTTTTCTGGAGAATTCCCTCCGGCATACAGAGCCGCAACAACTGCTCCGGCACTGGTTCCGGCAATAATATCCGGAATTATTCCTCTCTCTTCTAGTGCTTTAAGTGCTCCTGCGTGTGCAAAGCCCTTTACACCACCTCCTGATAACGCTAATCCAATATTGTATTTCATTATACTTAACTTAAGGTAAAAAAGAATTTTGCACCCTCTCCCTTTTTAGATTCTGCCCAAATTGCTCCTCCATGTCTGTCGATTATCCTTTTAACAGTAGAGAGACCAACTCCAGTCCCTGAATATTCTTTACCGTGATAACGGACAAAAGGCTTAAATAAATCATCTGCTTTCTCAGAGTCAAATCCGGAGCCATTATCTTCAATGCAGTACACTCTACTTCCAAATGACTCTTCAGCATAGAACTTAATAGCGGGTGAAGGAGTATTTGCACAGTATTTAAAGGAGTTACCGAGCAAATTATCAAGTACAATTCTCATTAAACTTTGGTCTGCATTTGCAACTATCCCATTCTGAATCTCCAGCCTTGGATTAAAACCTGGATATCTTAACAGAAGATTTTCAGTTTCCTCTCTTGCAATTTGAGATAGGTCTGCACTCTCTTTTTGCAACACAACTATACCGGATTGAGAGAATGCAAGCAAGTCTTTAATGAGTTGTGACATCTCATTTGCAGATAGTCTTATATGTTCCAGATACTCTCTCTCCTCACCATTTATTGAACTATCAGGATTGTCAAGTATTGCAGCTGCAAATCCCATAATAACAGATAAGGGAGATTTCAGGTCATGTGAAACAGATCTTGAGAATGAATCAAGATCATTGTTAGCTTGTTTAAGCTCTTCGTTAGATTTTTCAAGTTGCGATTTAATCTCTGAAAGTTCTGCATTTCTATTGGTTGCAGTTTCATATACTGAAATCAGCAAATCGATTATTTGCCTTTTGGAAGAGGAGATAAGATATTCATTACCCCTGAATTTCAGTTTAATCTGAGACCTGTCTTCAGTTTCATTAGATATTAATCTATTTTCAAGTAAATGTTCTACCCTAAGAAGTATCTCCTCCTCTTCATATGGCTTTGTAATAAAATTATCTGCACCTGATTGAAGGCCTTTAATAATATCATCAGGATCCTGGAGTGCAGTAAGCAATATCACCGGTATATCTTTTAAATATTCATTAAGCTTAATTTTAGTGCAAAATTCAAATCCGCTTATACCTGGCATTATAACATCACTGATAATAAGTGCAGGCTTTGACTCCAGTATTGAGGAGTAGGCATCTGATGCATTATGATACATCTTGTATGCCATTCCATATTTCTTGAACAGATATTCCAGCCTTTTTGCTTGAACAATAGAATCTTCACAGGCAACTATATGTCTGTTATTAAGTAGCGTGGAAATCTTATTTTGGATCATTTCGTGTATATTAAATTTAATTTTTTTGCTATATCTACTGGCGAAAGTATCGCACAAGCTGCTCCCAATTTTTCTGCCTCGCCCGGCATCCCATATATAAGTGCACTAGTGCTATCTTGAATAAATGTAAAAGCTCCTGCGTTTTTCATTTTATTAAGCCCGTCCGCACCATCCTTTCCCATACCGGATAAAATTATTCCAATTGATTGTTCTTTGTAATATTTGGCAACACTATAAAACAGAACATCAACAGATGGTTTATGAAGGGTACTTATTTCGCTCTCTGTAATAATTGAAATCCTGCCATTTTTAATAATCATATGCCTATCAGGCGGAGGCATATATATATTACCTTTATATGGCTCCTCTCCCTCTTCTGAAATTACTGCTTTCAGACTTGAAAATGAGTTTAGCCAGGCAGTAAAACCGTGTGTAAAAGAGGAGTCTATATGTTGAACAAGGAGAATTGGCAGAGGGAAGCTTGGAGATAGTTCTGAAAGGAACAATTTTAATGCTTCAGGACCACCGGCTGATGAACCAATTGCAACAACCTTTGCATCTGTGCAAAATCTGCATACATCTTGTGTTATTGCAGTTTTAACAGGAGAGGGGTTATGATTGTACCCATTGTTCCTTCTTACTACCTTAACTTCTGCCATTAATTTTACTGCGTTGAGGTATTTATTGGCTGATGGCTCAAATGTTTCGTGACCGGGGCCATGAGGTTTTGGCAGCACCATAACAGCTCCTGCCTCCAACTCTTTTATAGCAGTCATAACATCGGCATCTCTGTAGATTGAACTTACTATAATAACGGGAACAGGATTGAAGCTCATTATTCTTTTTGTAGCCTCTATACCATCCATTACAGGCATATTGATGTCCATGCTCACAACATCCGGCTTGTGTTTTATAGTCATTTCAAAGGCCTCTTTGCCATCTGAAGCCATTGCTACAACCTCTATTGAAAGATCATCTGAAAGAATACTTGCCAAAAGTCTTCTTCCCACAGAGGAGTCATCCGCAATAAGCACTCTTATCTTTTTTCCCTCTCTCTTTTTCATAACAGTTTCAGATTAGTCGTCGGATTGTGTCGGTCAAGTTACTTTTCTCAAAACTTCCCTTTACAATATATGCATTAGCTCCTGCCTCCAACCCCTTCTGCATGTCCTTAGGAGACTCAAGAGTAGTAACAAGGATTACCGGCAGATCTGCCAGGTTTTCATCATCTCTGATTTTTCTGGTTAATTCAAAACCATTCATATTAGGCATTTCAATATCTGTAACAACAGCATCAAATGTATCTCTCTGAAGCTTTTCAAATGCGTCTGCTCCATCAATTGCTACATCAGTTTCGTATCCTGAATTTTCTACAATGCTTTTTAACATACTTCTTACAGTGATAGAGTCCTCAACAATAAGAATTTTTTGAATCTTATTAACTGGACCAACAACGGAAGAGGCTTCTCTGATCCGTCCGGATTCACCACCTAAGGTGCTTTCAATTAGTTCAGAAACATTGACTACTGGTATTAAAATACCATTGCCAACCATTGTTACACCGGTAATTTTATGAATGTTTTTCAATTGTTTGCCAAGAGGTTTAACAATCCCTTCAACCTCTTCAAGAATCTCGTCAACAACAAAGGCCATTTTCTTATTGTTTGAGTTTAGGATAAGAGATGGTTTCATTGATGACTCAACAATGCTCTCATTGTTCAACCCCAGAGATCTCCCCAAATCCATTAACCCAATATGCTCTCTGTTAATTATTATTGTTGACCTGCCTCCTGAAGTTATTACATCGGAGTCAAGTACCCCGATAACTTTATCAATAAAAATAGAAGGAATTAAAAACTTACCTGACCCGCAACGGATAAGTAAGCCTCTGAAGGTAGCAATGGTTTGAGGTATTTTAATATTAAAAGAGGTGCCAACTCTCTCTTGAGATGAAATGGTTACAGAACCGCCTAGATTACATATTTTTTCAGCAACAATTGCCATTCCTAAACCCCTTCCTGATATTTCTGTAATCATTTCACTTGATGAAACTCCTGACGCGAAAATAAGGTTCATCTTCTCTTCATCGCTCATTAGCTTAACCCTGTCAGAGTCAATTATGCCATTTTTTATTGCAGACTTAACAACTTTGTCAAGTTTTATCCCCCCTCCGTCATCAGAAATAACAATATTCAATTTAGCATCAGCTCCTTTACTTACAATAATTCTTATCTTACCTGATGAGCTCTTACCTGCGGAAATCCTCTCATTTGTGCTCTCAATTCCATGATCTGCACAGTTTCTTATAAGATGTACCAAAGGGTCTTTAAGCTCCTCAAGTATTCTTTTGTCAATTTCAAAGTGATCCCCGGATATTTCAACAGTGATCTCTTTGCCTTTTTCCCGGGAGAGGTCGCGTACAATTCTGGGAACAATATTAAGTATTGTAGAAAAAGGCATTAATAAAGTTGATCTGACATCAATAATCAGATCATCTATCATTCTGTTTGCAACCTTTATAAACCGGGTGAGATCCCCATAAAGAACCTCTAGTCTCTCATTGAAATGAACTGTTTTAGCCTCCTCCAACTCATTTTTATAAAAGGCCAGTGTTGTTTTTATTGCTATCAGATCCTCTGATTGAGATAATATTCGGTTAAGCTTATTTAAAGATACTCTGATTGTCTCAGTTTCATTTTCGGAAACTTTGACAATTTCACGATCAAGAGCAGGCTCAGGTATAACCGGATGTTTCTCTTCTTTTTTATTAAGAGAATCATTGGACTTTCTGGAAATTGAGTCTTTTTGAACAAATTCGAGATTCTTAATTATTTGGACTAGATTTGGCAACTTCCGTTCATTACCGGTAGATTTGAGGTTTGAAAGCATAAACCTTAAGGCGTCGACAGATTTATGCATAACATCAAATAATGAGTCGTAAAGCACCCCATCCCCATTTTTAATAATACTCATTACACCCTCCATGGCCATGCATACCTTTTCTGTTTCAGAAAGATTTACAGCTCTTGCTGCACCCTTAAGAGAGTGAGTGTCTCTGTATACTCGCTCAAGAACAGAATAATCTGGCGCATGAATACTCTTTTCGAGTTCAATCAAGCCCTCATCTATAGAAGAGATGTGCTCATCTGCCTCCTGTCTGAAATCCTCAAGTAGCTCTTTAAGAAGATCGTCCTGATTTATTGCCATTAAACTATAAATTATACTTTAAAATAATTGTCTTAAGATTTCTGCCAAGCAGGTGAATCTTTTGAGCAGTATCTTGTGTATGACTGATACCTGTTACATTTTGCTCACTTGCACGCTTAATATTTTCCATAGCAGGAACAATCTGATCCATACCAGCCATTTGCTGTCTTGTTGATGAAGAGATCTGTATTGCCGCCTCAACTGCATCTTCAACATTATCAGCCAGTATGTCAATAACCTCCCCGCTCTCTTTAACTCTTCTAATACCCTCTTCAACGCTTCTCGCACCCTGATCAGTTACACCAACGGTAGAATTTACAGATTTGTTTATTTCATTTAGTATCTCTTTAACTTGCTGAGTTGCTTTTTTTGACTGATCTGCTAGTGATCGTATCTCCTGCGCAACAATTGTAAAACCTCTTCCGTGTTCTCCTGCTTTGGCCGCTTCAATAGCAGCGTTTACAGCTAAAAGATTAGATTGATCTGCAATATCGGCAACAGTAGAAGTAATCTCAGCAATAGTTCTGTTTTGATCAGAGAGCTTTACAACAGTCTGAGAGATAAGATTCATTTGATTGTCAATATGCTGAATAGCTTCAGTAAGCTTCTTAACAGATCCTCTTCCCTTGTCGGCAGAATCGGATGCCTTTTGAGAACTTTCCATTAGAGACTGAGCTTTCTGATTTGAAACCATAGCAGTCTGTCTGACCTCCTCTATAGTTGTAGTTGTTTCTGTTACTGCAGTAGCTGTTTCAGCAGCTCCTGCCGAAATTTCTGTAACAGCACTTAAAATGTCAGATGATGCATTTCCGAGAATCTCAATCCCTGCTTTAATTTCGTATGATATTTTCCTTACAATTCTGAGAGTCCATATTGCCATGGCTATTACCAAAAGAACAAGAATAGATCCAAGCACCTGAAGTTGCCATACAACTATCCTCTCTGCTTTTTTTGTCAGAGTCTCAATCATAGCTTTCTTTTCCAGTAGATTGGTCTCAATTGCAATAGATTTACTCCTTATCATTTCATAAAGAACATTCTGCTCCTTATCTACCAGTTGTTTTGCTTCAAGATTTTTTCCGTTAGACAAAAGATCTACCATAATATTCCGGTTTGAGACATATTTATGTACATCTTCTGTAAGATCTTTCATCATCTCTTTCTCTGCAGTGTAAGGAGTTAAAAGACTATCAAGCCCTTTAGTCTTTTGAATAATATCAACCTGCTTTTGTTCAATTTGGTCAATTATATCAGTTGTTGAAATTTTTTCAGGGTTAAAAAGAGCATCCAGACTAAGTGCTCTGAGTCTGTTTTCATCAGCTCTCAGGCCGGTTAGTTCATATGCAATGGTATCAAGAAGAGAATTCTCAACTATTACATTGGTCATTCTTTTATGATTTGTGTATGAAATTACAGAAAATAGTACAGTAGATACAACTATAACTGTAAAGCCAATGATCATCTTGCCTCTTGTTTTTAATTTAAAAATGTTTTCCATAGTTATTCAATAATTATCAATTTACTTTCTGTTAATGCTACACCATTAAGAATCAAAGCCCCGTTTGGACATATACCTTCAACAAACTCTTTGTATAGTTCACTGTAGTTATCAGGTATCTGAGATTTTAGTGAGATTAAACTCTCAGTAAATCCCATAACTTCATCAGCAATTAAGGCATATTCTATATCTCCGTTAGAAATAAGAATTAGCTTGTTCAATTCAGATAAACCATAGTCCTTTTGTGCCAAAAAGCTACTAATGTTAACAGTAGAATATATGTTACCTCTTACATTTACTACCCCCTTGACAAAATGGGGTACTCCGGGTATATCAGTGAAAGATGATGCTTTAACAACCTCTTTAACCCATTTCTGTTCAATTGCATATAATTGCTTTACTACTCTGAATAACAAGTATTTAGTCTCGCGTTGAGCTGTTTGATCAGAATGTACTAGAGCATTCTTAACAGCTCTTTCTCTCAATATATTTCTTGACTCTTTCATAGGCTATTATCAATAAATTTACTTATAAACTCACGAAGTCTCTTAATATTCATTCCGTGGAATAATCTTTCAACCTCCTCCTCTTTGATTCTGCCTGTTATATCCATTGCGTTTCTGTAATGTATCATTGCTGCTTTTGTATTCCCCTCATCTTTCAGAATATTACCAAGCATAAAATGAGAGAGTAAATTATCAGGATTTATATAAAGACCTTTCTTAAACATTGTTTTCGCTTTGTTAATCTCATTGTTTTCTGCCAGAATTGTCCCATACAAATAGTATGTGTCATCAGATGCAGGATTTTGAGATATAATCTTGTCAAGCACATCTGTAGCCAATTTATATTGGCCAGAATTTGCATAGCTTTTTGCAAGAATATTTAGTATGGTGAGATCGTCATTACCCTTATCAATCTCAGTGAGAGCTATCTTTATACACTCAATATACTTGCTCTCATTAAACAAGAGTTCAAGTTCGTGAGAAACAGGTCTTGAGTAAGTTAACTCTTCTTTAACATCTCTTAATTGTCTCTTTTTATTTTTATCTAATGGGATTTTATTACTTACGCTCTCCTGGATTCTTTTACTAATTCTTTCATTCTGATTTTTCTTAATCAGCTCACCTTTTCGGTAAAATATTCCATCATCACTGTATACTTTTGAAAATTGAGCAAAAAGTTCATCATTTAACTCTACTTGACTTGAAATAAACCAACCATCATCTTTAAGAATTTTATGGAATCTCTTAGAAATATTTTTAATATGATTATGGTTTAAGTACATAAGTACATTTCTGCAAAATATTATGTCAAGATTCTGGTATCCATCTGATTCTCCGGGATACATGTCAGAAACTAGATTCAGAATATCAAATTTCACACACTCTTTTATCTTGTCGGAGATTCTGAAATTTTCACCCTCTTTTGTAAAATATTTTTTTGTATATAAGTTCGGGATCTCTCTAAAAGACCATGGAGTATATAGCCCGTTGCGAGCTTTGGTTATAACATTAGGGTTTATATCTGTTGCAATAATTTCAAAGTCATTTTTTCTTAGTTGAGGAAAGTGCTCATTAATAATAATAGCTATAGTGTATGGCTCTTCTCCCGAACTGCAACCAGCACTCCAAATCCTAATCTTATCTTCTCTTTTATTTTTTATTAATTGAGGAAGGATTGTGCTAATAAACATAGAGATGGCCGGTTTCTCCCTAAAGAAATATGTTTCGCTTACAGTCAGGTAAGCAGCCAATACCCTCTTCTCTTCTGAAGATAGTTTATTGCCAGATGCAGATACCTTTTCAGAAAAAGATTCAATATCTTCAAATCCAAGAGTAATAGCTGCTTCTCTCAGATTTTTAGAGTACTCTTCGAATTTTTTCTCTTTAAGAGAGAGTCCCAGAGTCTCCTCAATAATCCCGGTAATCCTGGTGATTTTATTATTTAACATCTTCTACAATCATCTTTCTAACCTCCTCTTCTTCAGCTTGAGAAAGAAGATTTTCTGTGTTGTAAATATAATAGATGCCCTCACTGTCAGAATAGAATTCAAGCTCACTCATCCCCGGCATAATCTCCTTATAAGTACGAATTGACCCCTTTTCAACGCTCTCTACACCAAAAATCATATCAGCAATTATCGCAATTTTAAGATGTTTAAAGGCCAGTATCGTAAAGAAATTCTCTGAAAGGATATCTCTGTCAGGTAGTGAGAATCGTCTCCTGAGAGAAATAACAGGAATAATTTCACCACGGAGATTTATAATGCCACAGATAAAGCTTTTAGTATTATCACCAGGGGTAACCTCTTGTGCCATAATTATACTATCTACCATCTTAACAGGAAAGGCAAATTTTAAATTATCAAGCCCGATAACAAGAACGGTAATATTCTCTTTGTTCATCATATTAATCAATTCAATTGTAAATATAGCTAAACATTTGTAAACTTTTCCTCCTGTCAGAGGTTGTTATTGTGTAAAATGATTTATGATGGCTATATTTTTTACTAAAGACCAAAAGTTGTCTTTTGCAATAGAGAAAAACTTCAAGATTGTAAGAATCCTTAAACAATTGGGAATTAGACCTGGTTTTGGTGAAAAAAGCATTAATGATGTTTGTCACTCAAATAATGTATCTCCTGATCTCTTCACAGCAATATTAAATATGACAACTTATACGGATTACGAAGTTGATTCGGAATCTCTATCTATTCTACCAACCACACAATTGTTAAACTATCTGAAATTGTCTCATAAAGAGTTTATCAATAAAGATTTACCTTATATTGAACACTCTTTAAAAGAGATGTTGTCATCGTCAGATTTCTCTTATTCACACTCTTCTGTTTTTATAGGTTTTTTTGATGAATATAAATCCGAATTGCTTTCACACTTTGATTACGAAGACTCTATAGTGTTTCCATATGTTAATGGTATTCTTGAGGGGGAAAAATTCCCTGGATACTCTATTGAAAAGTTTAAGGAAAACCACACAAACATTGAGTCAAAGCTAAGTGATCTTAAGAACATTCTTTTAAAGTACTTCCCATTTTCTAAACCATATCCAATTCTGTATGATATTGTAGAAAATCTTTATCAATTAGAGCAAGAGTTTGAAAATCATGCATATCTGGAAGAGAGGCTTCTGGTTCCTCATGTTGAATTTTTAGAGAGGCGCAATAATTAAGCATATGATGAAAAGAGTTCATAGTATTGCAATTATTGAATCGTCACAAATAATAAGAGAGGGGATATCAAAGTTAATTTTAGATTCAACCTCCAGTTTCTATCCGGTAAATAAGTATGAGAATATTGAGAATTTTATATCTGCTTCTCAAGTTGCAGATATTATAATCATCAATCCTAATCTATATGTCTCAAACAACCAATTATTTAAGGATGTTTTATCAATAGCGCCCGGTTCTAAGATCATATCGCTGATATCTTGTTGTTTACCAGATTCTCTTAATGATAAATGGGATGAGTCAATAAGTATATACTCGACACAAAAAGAGATAATAGAAAAATTGAGGGGATTGGTTGAAAAACCGGTTGGCACTTTAAAACAGGTTGAGATTGTATCTGATCAATATGATCTGTCTGAAAGAGAGCTGGAAGTTCTTATTTCTGTTGCAAAAGGGTTAACAAACAAGGAAATTGCCACAAATCACAATATCTCTGTTCATACTGTAATGTCACATAGAAAGAACATAATTAAAAAGACCGGAATAAAGAGTATTTCCGGCCTTACTGTTTATGCACTTATTAATGGATTTATTGATAAAT
>WARP01000271.1_pt1 | contig 117614 bp, 112 predicted proteins | sample 4769151 | NCBI WGS metagenome assembly WARP01 (sample SAMN08893023, study PRJNA449175) | gut metagenome | isolation source: rumen sample fed with dry roughage | host: cow | place: India: Nagpur | collected 2016
GTGACATAAGCCAGAGGTTCACCTGCTGCAATACGTGCCAAGCCATTACGATATGCCTGTTCTTGCTCTGCTGTTAATTCCAGAGTTTTTTTCAATGGCAAATCAAAAGCATCAATTTTGGTAATGTGCTCAAGTAACCACGCATTTTCCTGGCGTTCATAGCTTTCTGCATCACCACGTAAGGCCAAAGCCTGTGCAATATTCATTAGCCACCATTCTGCTGTGCAAGAAGTGCCAGCTGGTCTGCCTGATATTCGCGATGCAAACTGTCAAGCAATTCGGTCAAGTCACCTTCCATCACGGCATCCAGCTTATATAAAGTCAGGTTGATACGGTGATCAGTCATACGACCTTGCGGATAGTTATAAGTACGGATACGTTCCGAACGGTCCCCGGAACCCACCAGGTCACGGCGCATTTCCGAAGTTGCCGCATCTGCCGCCGCACGTTTGGCATTTTCCAGACGTGAAACCAGAAGTGCCATGGCTTTGGCTTTGTTCTTATGCTGTGAACGTTCATCCTGACATTCAACCACCGTACCGGTTGGAATGTGAGTAATACGGACTGCCGAATCGGTTTTGTTAATATGCTGACCACCTGCACCCGATGCACGATAAGTATCAATACGCAAATCTGCCGGGTTAATCTCTACCGAAGTATCGACATCCACTTCAGGCAAAATTGCTACTGTGCATGCTGAAGTATGCACACGACCTTGAGATTCAGTTGCAGGAACACGTTGTACGCGGTGTGCACCACTTTCAAATTTTAAGCGACCGTAAACACCTTCACCATTAATCAGGCAGATGACTTCTTTATAACCGCCGTGTTCACCTTCATTTTCAGACAGGATTTCCAGACGCCAGCCCTGAGTTTCAGCATATTTGCTATACATACGGAATAAATCGCCCGAGAAGATGGCAGCTTCATCACCACCGGTTCCGGCACGAATTTCCAGATAAGCCGAGTTGGCATCATTTGGATCTTTCGGAATCATCAGAATATTTAAGTCTGCTTCCAGTTGTTCCAGCAGCGCCTTATTGTCTTTTATTTCTTCCTGAGCCATTTCCTTAAAGTCAGGATCGCTCAACATGGCTTCAGCAGTTTGTATATCTTCTTCTGCCTGACGGAATTTAGTCCAGACTTCAGTAATTTCAGATAAATCACTATGCTCACGAGACAATTGGCGGAAGCGTTTGTTATCTGAAATCACTTCAACGTCGGCAAGTAATGCGTTTAATTCTTCATGACGGTCAGAAAGTTGATCTAATCGTAAACGTAACGATTCTTTCATTTTGCTCAATATCTCAATACAAAGGCTATCCCCATGCCTTATAGGACATAGATCAGCGCAAAAAAATTGTGCCTAGTGTAACGATTCTAAGGGTTAAATGACATAGATATTGTGGGGACAAAACCACATGTAGAAAGGGATTTTTTTAAGATAAGAACTGTATTGATACCAGTTTTATTCATATTTGCCTTATAAACGTGCATTTTATGAGCACTTTTAAATATTGTTAATATAACTTTACAAAGCAGACACTAAACGCCACAACTCTAGTTGAACCTCTCCACATTGTTGGAAAAAATTTTTGTTACATTTGCCGACATCGAAATAACTTACCTATAACGTTCATTTTGGACATGGAGTTAACTATGAAACTGAATGCATTATTACTCAGCGCAACAATGGCGGCTGCATCAATGTTTACTGTTACTGCTCATGCAGACAACTCTACTCGTATTGCGGCAACATCCGCATTAGGTAGCGTAGCAGGTACTGCAATTGGTAAACAGATGGGCGGCAATACCGGTGCAATGATTGGCTCTGCTATCGGGGGTGCGGGTGGTGCGGCAGTTTCTGCAGACCGACGTAATCGTACTGGTGCTGCTATCGGTGGTGGTCTAGGCGGTGTTGGTGGTTATGCCGTAGGTAAAAATGTCGGTGGTTCTACTGGTGGCTATATCGGCTCTGCACTAGGTGCTGCAGGTGGTTCGGTACTGGGTAAAAAAGTTTCAGAAGACCGTCGTGCGGATCAACGCAAATACAAGAAACATTCTAAAAGATATTATCGTAGCCATCGTTAATAGATGATGCTAAGACAGAACAAAAAAGTACCTGAAGGTGCTTTTTTGATTTTTTATCATAATGATCCGTTATTAATTATGGATAAATCTGAAAGATAAAAATACAAATGATAAACAACTCACCCATGATCATTTCTACATCTTTCATTACATTTAACTCAAGATATAACAAAAGCTTCCAAAAGGAGTTTGCCATGAAATTTAATTCCATCATTCTTGCTGCTGTAGTGACTTCATCTGCTTTAACCATGACTACAGCCAATGCAGGCAATACAACAAATACAGCCTTAACTTCTGCTCTGGGCGGTGTTGTAGGTGCCGCCGTGGGTAAACAGATGGGTGGTACCACAGGTGCAATGATTGGTTCAGCGATTGGTGCTGGAGCCGGTGCCGGTGTTGCTTCCAACAAACGTGACCGTACTGGTGCCGTGATCGGTAGTGCTCTGGGCGGTGCTGGTGGCTATACCGTAGGTAAAAATATGGGGGGTACTAGTGGCGGTTATATCGGTGCCGGATTAGGTGCTGCAGGTGGTTCGGTACTGGGTAAAAAAGTAAGCGAAGACCGTCGCTACGATGACCGTGATGAACGTCGCTATGATCGTGATGAGCGTCGTTATGATGACCGCTATGATCGCCGTTATAACAGTTATCGTTACAGTGACCGCCACGACAATGGTCGTCATTTAGGTTGGTACAAAAACGGTAAACGTTAATTCATCGCAATACAAATTGCCTTAAAGCACCTTCGGGTGCTTTTTTATGCTTGCTACAAGCCAAATCACAAGCATCGCCCATATATCGAAAAAAAACGATATACAAGTTCAAGTAGGCAGCGTATGCTTTTCTTAGCCCTGATATTAGAGAAAACCAATGCGTTCTTTAAAAGATACCCAATTTTCAATTCTGGACCTAGTTCCTGTTCGTGAAAATAAAAGCATTCTATCTTCATTACATCATGCACTTACTTTGGCTCAACATGCCGAAAAATTAGGTTATAAACGCTTATGGCTCGCTGAGCATCACAATATGTCCGGCATCGCCAGTTCAGCAACTGCTGTTCTCTTAAGTTATTTATTGGCAAATACTCGAACTTTAAAAGTCGGCTCAGGCGGCATCATGCTACCGAACCATGCCCCTTTAATAGTTGCAGAGCAATTTGGTACTTTGGCAACACTCTATCCAAACCGTATTGAACTTGGTCTTGGTCGTGCACCGGGTACGGATCAAAATACAATGCGTGCACTGCGTCGTGGCCGTCAGGAAACTGAAGATCAATTCCCACAAGATGTACTGGAAATTCTGCAATACTTTAAAGATCCACTACCACAGCAACGCATTGTGGCAACTCCAGGTCAAAGTACCCATGTTCCGGTCTGGTTACTCGGTTCAAGTTTGTTTAGCGCACAACTAGCCGCAAAGTTGGGTCTACCCTATTCATTTGCCTCCCATTTTGCACCGCGAATGCTCGATCAGGCGATCAAGCTATATAGAGAGAACTTTGAACCCTCGGAATACCTGGATCGGCCTTATGTTTCAATGGGTGTTCCAACGGTAATCGCTCAGACAGATGAAGAAGCGCAATATTTAGCAACATCACCATATCAGCGTATTATTTCAATGTTCCGCAACCAACGCGGCAAGTTGAAACCACCAATCGAAAATATTGATGAAATCTGGTCACCTGCAGAAAAAATGTCGGTTGACAGTTTCTATGCCATGGCACAAATTGGCTCACCTGAAACGGTTAAAGCTGGTTTAGAAAACCTGTTAGAAAACTATAATGTCGATGAATTTATCTTTACCTGTGATATCTATGACACAGATAAACGTCTTGAAAACTTTGAATTATTGATGAATATCAAAAACGCTTAATCCTTTTAAAATCGTAAATAGCATCTGCTTGAGGTGCTATTTTTTTATCACAACTGCCCCATTCAGTTCATCATCTGATCTATTTTTAGCAATAAGACTGGATAACATTTACGAACTTGTGTTCGAGGCATCTCTCTATAAAGAATAATCCATTTTAAGGATACAACCCGACCAGAAACCATATTAATTAAATTATAAATATCAAATATTTAAATAAATTATTTCAACAAATAAACACACTAGACAATTAACAAAAATGCTCATCTCACTTTAAGTACTTAAGCAAATTACATTGTCCGGCTTTTTCATACACTTGTCATTAAACCATGATTTTAGAGGTGTACATAATGGCTTCAACAGACCTAAAAAAATGGTTTCATATTCCTGCCGATGCAATGATGGCGATGACTGACAAGATTCCAGAAAAATCTTTACCCAAAGTTCCATCTTGGATATACCTAGGAAGTACAGAACAAACTGCAACAAAAGTAAAAATAAAAAAGGATATAAAAATGGTCAACAAGAAAAAGAATCCACTGGATGGATTCTTTCAAAATTCACCCGATTTTTTCCAGAAATTTCAGGGGAAAATCGTCGCTTCTGAAGACATTAACAACTTTGATTTCACTAATTTAAATGTGGCTATTGTTGGGGGCAACCAGATGACAGTTATGCATCTGGAACAGATATGCAATACCGCAAAATTTGTAAAAGTATTTCAAATTACACCACTTTTTATTTTACCTCAAACTGAAAAAGGCATTCACAAACTGCTTTCGCATCCTTTGATTATCAAGAATCGTCGTTTATTTAACACCCGCGTCAAATCATTACTGGCTATTCGCTATCTGGATTCCCAAGTTCAAGATACCTGGTTAAAACGCCAGCTAATGCCCAATTCGGCATCTGGGAATAAGGTTTTTCTCAAATCGGATCGTTATTACACTGCGCTGCAACAGGATAACTGCAAGCTGATTACCTGGCCTGTGGTAAAAATTACTGAAAATGCAGTACAAAGCATGGAAGGTGTTGAACATTTAGTAGATGTCATTATTACTACCTATTGATGTTTCAACATAAAAACAGACATATCAGCCGCTCTTATGCATTTTATTTTACTATGCCAATATATTGATAATAATGTTTAGCCTTTTGATAACGCAAATAATTAGAAGTTAATTCACCTGATGGCTTAATGACTAAAATATCGATGTTTTTAAGATTTTTGGAAACACGAATATAGTGCCGATTCATATCAAAAGGCTGGATATTTTCTGGATAATAATGACAATCATAACTGACATCAATATGGTTCCGTACTTTCGTTCCGATTTTAAATACCTCGACAGCTTGATATTTCGAATTTCTAATTTGCGCTGCCTGAATAGCATAGGTCCCTACACAACTGCTGCCAATATAGGTACTTGAAATAAAATAAGTGGGTGCTTTATTCAGCTCAGTTTGCTGAATGGATCGTATAAATCCTCCATCATTCACCGCCTGAGTAACAACTTTATTGCCCTGTTTAAATTGCACATAAGATTCGAATTCCCGCATCGTACCGCCAGCTGAAATATCAAATGTATAAAATTTCAGCTTTTGATCAGGGCTATAATGTATAGAAATCATGTTTTTGCTGGCTAGATTTTTAAAATTATAGTGGAAACTTTGTGGATGACTCTGAATAAAATCGACTACTTTTACAGCCACCTCCTGATTAACACCCTCACTCTCATAAATGTCTGCTAAACGCCTTTGATCATATTGTTTGATCATTTGGGTTTCAAAATCAGCCACAGATTGTGCAAAAACATGCGCATTTATCAGACTAAACCAAGCAAAAACAAGAGTTATTTTATTTATTTTTAATACTTTATTCATATAATTACGCTCTATATTTTCGATTATAGAAATGGAGTTAAATCTGAATTTAACTCCATTTTTAAATTAGCCAATACGACGTTTTAAACCTGTCATCTGTAAAACACGGGTTGAAATTTCCTCAATCGACATTTCAGAAACATTCAGATATTTAATGCCTTCTGAAATATAAATGCCTTCTACGGCACGCAGTTCCATTTGGCATTGATTAAAACTTGCATAACGGCTATTGGCTTTACGTTCGCTACGAATCGCTACAAGTCGTTCAGCATCAATCATTAAGCCAAATAGCTTATGCTTGTGTGCCTTTAACACCGCAGGTAAACGGTTGTCATCCAGGTCTTCTTCGGTCAGCGGATAGTTCGCCACACGAATTCCAAACTGTAATGAAAGATAAATTGAAGTCGGTGTTTTACCGGAACGGGAAACCCCAATCAGGATCAGATCGGCTTTGTCATAATGACGTGTGCGTGCGCCATCATCGTTATCTAGGGCAAAATGCACTGCATCAATACGTGCTTTATATGACTCAGAATCGGTTACAGCATGGGTTTGTCCGACTAAAGTTGTAGGCGCAGTACCTAAAACCTCAGACAATTTACCAATAAGACCTTCAAAAACATCAAGATTTACTGCGTTTGCAGTATTGATAATATCACGCACATACGGGTCTACCAAGGTATCAAACACCAAAGGTTGTTGCCCATCTTGATCGGCACGCTGGTTGATTTCAGCTACCACATTCATCGCAGCTTCTTCGGAACTGATATAAGGAATAATATGAATGTCAAAATCTACATGAGGAAACTGTGCTAACAGTGAGTGTCCAAGGGTTTCAGCAGTAATTGCAGTCCCATCGGAGATAAAAAACACACTGCGTTTAATCTGTTTACCTTCTGACATTAAAATTCTCCTTAAATATTTGTCTAAGTGCTGTAAAATCTTTATAGTAAACCGATCTTACATGACTGTCGCCGAGTAAATCAAAAAGCTGGGCGATTTGTTATAATTTCATGCCAAGATAGTGATTAATACTGCATAAGTGGAGTAACAACTTTGGAAGCGCGCGTAATTGGTCTAGAAAAATTAGGGAAACACGACGTTGAACTCGTTGGTGGGAAAAACTCATCACTGGGTGAAATGATCAGCCATTTGTCTAATGCTGGTGTATCAGTACCGGGTGGTTTTGCAACCACAGCTGCTGCGTATCGTGAATTTCTCGAGCAAAGTGGCCTAAACGCTAAAATCAACGCCGAGCTTGCAGCGCTTAATGTTGATGACGTAAAAGCTCTAGCAGAAACTGGCGCAAAAATCCGTCAATGGATTGTCGAAACTCCGCTTACAGCAGAACTTGAAAAGGAAATTCGCGAATCTTTCGCTGCTCTTTCAAACGGCAACCCTGACATCGCGGTTGCCGTTCGTTCATCTGCAACAGCAGAAGACTTGCCAGATGCATCATTTGCAGGACAACAAGAAACTTTCCTGAACATCCGTGGCATCGACAACGTTCTTGTAGCCATTAAGGAAGTATTTGCTTCACTTTACAACGATCGCGCAATTTCTTACCGTGTACACCAAAACTTTGCTCACGACATCGTAGCGTTGTCGGCTGGCGTGCAACGTATGGTCCGCTCTGAAACTGGTGCTGCTGGTGTAATGTTCACACTGGATACAGAATCTGGTTTCCGTGATGCAGTATTTATTACCGCTTCTTATGGCTTGGGTGAAATGGTCGTTCAAGGTGCTGTTAACCCTGACGAATTTTATATTTCTAAACCACTTCTTAAAAATGGCAAGCATTCTATCCTGCGTCGCAACTTGGGCTCTAAACACCAAAAAATGATTTATGGTGAAGAAGGTGCAGCAGGTAAATCTGTCGTTGTCGTCGACGTTGAAAAACAAGAGCGTCAACAATTTGCCTTAAATGATCATGAGCTGCAAGAACTTGCAAAACAAGCCTTGATCATTGAAGAACATTACGGTGCCCCAATGGACATCGAATGGGCCAAAGATGGTGATGACGGTCAGCTTTATATCGTTCAGGCACGTCCAGAAACCGTAAAAAGCCGTGAAAATGTCGGCACCATGGAACGCTACCTGCTTAAACAAAAAGGTACTGTGGTTTGTGAAGGCCGTTCAATTGGTCAACGTATCGGTTCTGGTAAAGTCCGCATCGTCACTTCGATTAAAGAAATGGATAAAGTACAAGACGGTGACGTACTCGTATCTGACATGACTGACCCGGATTGGGAACCAGTGATGAAACGTGCTGCTGCTATTGTCACCAACCGTGGTGGCCGTACCTGTCACGCTGCCATCATTGCACGTGAACTTGGTGTTCCAGCGATTGTAGGTTGTGGTAACGCAACCGAAGTTCTGACCGATGGTCAAGAAGTAACTGTTTCTTGTGCTGAAGGTGACACAGGCTTTATCTATGAAGGTGCTTTAGATTTCGAAGTTCAACGTAACTCTATCGAATCTATGCCTGCGCTTCCATTTAAAGTCATGATGAACGTAGGTAACCCTGACCGTGCATTTGACTTCGCACAAATTCCAAACGCAGGTATTGGTCTGGCACGTCTTGAATTCATCATCAACCGTATGATTGGCGTGCATCCTAAAGCATTACTCAACATTGACAGCCTTCCACGCGAAACTCGCGCTGCTGTAATGGCACGTACTGCAGGTTACGCTTCTCCAATCGAGTTCTATGTAGAGAAACTGGTTGAAGGTATTTCTACCCTTGCTGCTGCATTCGCTGACAAACCAGTGATCGTGCGTATGTCTGACTTTAAGTCAAACGAATATGCCAACCTGATCGGTGGTAAGTTATACGAACCAGAAGAAGAAAACCCAATGCTTGGTTTCCGTGGTGCAAGCCGCTACGTTTCTGACAACTTCCGTGACTGCTTCGAACTTGAATGCCGTGCATTGAAAAAAGTTCGTGACGAAATGGGCTTAACCAACATTCAAATCATGATTCCATTCGTACGTACAGTAAACGAAGCGAAACGTGTCATTGAATTATTGGCATTGAATGGTCTGAAACGTGGCGAGAATGGTCTGAAAGTGATCATGATGTGTGAATTACCAACCAACGCATTGTTAGCTGAACAGTTCCTTGAGCACTTCGATGGTTTCTCTATCGGTTCTAACGACCTGACTCAGTTAACGCTTGGTTTAGACCGTGACTCTGGTATCGTTTCTCACCTGTTTGATGAACGTGACCCAGCGGTTAAAGCACTTCTCTCTATGGCAATCCATGCATGCCGTAAAGCAGGCAAATATGTAGGTATTTGTGGTCAAGGCCCTTCTGATCACCCTGACCTGGCTAAATGGTTGATGGAACAAGGTATTGAGTCTGTTTCTTTAAACCCGGACTCCGTTTTAGACACTTGGTTCTTCCTTGCAGAAGAAAAAGCTCAACAAGCGTAATAAAACATGTTAAAAAAGACCCATTCGTGGGTCTTTTTTTTCTTCTGCGATTTTTTGTATTTTAGATTTATTTTGAGAATTGAGTTTTATGCAAATTTACTTGGCGAGAAATAATCAACAAGCCGGTCCTTACACCTTAGAGCAGCTTAATCAAATGCTCGCTAGCCAACAAGTGCTGCTAACAGATTTGGCCTGGCATCAAGGTATGACCGAATGGAAGGCTTTAGGTGAATTAACCCAAGGTAAACTTGTATATACACCTGAAGGCTATATCGCACCTGCGGCTTTTCCAGAACCTAGCCCTGTACAGAATTCAGCTATTCGTAAAGTTCAGGTGGAAAAAAAAGCAACTGCCCGACAGGAGTTGGCTGCAATTCCAACCCGTATTTTGGCAAAAATCATTGACTTGCTACTCTGGCTACCTGCAGCCGCAATTCCGTCATTTTTCCTAAAACCGGAGCAATTTAACCAGTTATCCGAGATTCAGCAAAAAATGCAATCGGCCGAGACTTCCACTCAAGCCATGCAATTGCAACAGGAATTATTTACCCTTATACCTTCTGAAGCCTGGCAGACCATGTTTATTTACCTCATTATTATGCTAGGTATACAGGCATTTATGTTGGCAAAATCCGGGCAAAGCATCGGTAAAAAACTGACCAAAATTAAAATTGTAGATGCCGATAATGGTGAAAAAGTCAGCCTGATGCGTGCTTTCACTTTACGTAGCTTTATTTTTATCGTTTTAAATTTGCTATTTATGCCATTTATTACAATTATTGATCATGTTTTTGCACTGGGCGAAAAGCGCCAGACCTTACATGATAAGTTAGCCAAAACCAAAGTGGTTAAACAATAAGCATATAATTAGACAGGGATTGTTTTTATATCCCTGTTTTTCCGCAGAATATTGATATTAAAATAAAATTCATATAATAAAAGCTTAATTCCGAGTAAAAAAATCAGTTTTTATAACAGATATTTAAAGCCACTTTACATATAGCTTAGTTTGTCGATATCAGGCATAATGCCCTACAACGTAGCGGTGCCTCATGATTGGGAAGGCTTTACTGTGCTTGGATTTTCTAAGTGAAAAATAAACATTTCCAATCATGCGACACTTTAATCGCTATCCCATATTAAATTAGGGAATGGGACTCTTCACCGAGGTTGTAAAATGAGACAAACAATTTTAGCTGTATTGTCTTTATCTGCGATGGCTGCACTCTTGACTGGGTGTGGTGGTGATTTAGTACTTCTGAACTCCAAAGGTCCAGTTGCTGAAGGTCAATCAAACCTCATGTTGACTGCGATTTACTTAATGCTATTGGTGGTTATTCCATCAGCGATTATGGCATTATGGTTCGGATGGAAATATCGCGCGTCGAATAAAGATGCAGACTATAAACCTACATGGGCACACTCTACTGCAATTGAAATTGTAGTCTGGGGTGTTCCTGTTATTATTATTGGTATTTTAGCTTGGTTAACTTGGTGGGGTTCCCACAAGTATGACCCATACCGTCCGCTAGAATCAGATAAAGCACCTTTAAATGTTCAGGTTATTGCTGAACAGTTTAAATGGATTTTTATCTATCCAGAACAAAACATTGCGACTGTTAACGAAATTCGTTTCCCAGAAAAAACTCCGGTTAGCCTGCGTTTAACTTCTAACTTCACAATGAACTCGTTCTTCATCCCTGCATTGTCTGGTCAGATTTATGCTATGGCGGGTATGCAAACTCACCTGAACTTCTTGGCAAATGAAACCAGTCCTGCTGAAGGCTTCCGCGGTTTCTCTTCTAACTATTCAGGTTATGGTTTCTCGCAAATGCGTTTCCGTGCACACTCTGTGACTGATGCTCAGTTTGCTGAATGGGTTGCTGCAGTTAAAGCGGGTAATGGTAATACCATTAATCCTCAAGCTGTTCAAAAAACAGTTTTAGATCAAGCTGAATTTGCAACCTTACGTGACGGTAACCGCTCTAAGCACCAAATCGAAGCAATCGTTGCGAAAGCGCAAACTCCTGAAGAGAAGGCTGCTGCTGAAGCGTTGAAGCCTTATCCGACTAAGCCACACCCAGTGACTTATTATTCTTCAGTAGAACCTAAACTGTTCGAATCTGTGATTAACAAATACATGAGTAATTACCACGGTGCTGATCACTCGGCAACTGCTGGTCATGAAGCTGCTGCTTCTGAAGCTCATGCAAATGTTGAACATGCGACTGCTTCTGTAGAGGAATAAGACATGAGCTTCTTAGGTAAGTTAGGTCCGGATGCAATCCCTCACGATCCAATCGTGCTGGTGACAGTTGCCATGATGGTCCTAGGCGGTCTTGCACTGTTTGCAGGTATCACCTATTTCAAAAAATGGGGCTATTTGTGGAACGAATGGTTCACATCTGTAGACCATAAAAAAATTGGTATCATGTATATCATTGTGTCGATTGTCATGCTTCTGCGTGGTTTTGCCGATGCGATCATGATGCGTCTTCAACAGTTCCTTGCAAAAGGTGGTGGTGAAGGTTACTTGCACCCAGAACATTACGATCAGATCTTTACTGCGCATGGCGTAATCATGATCTTCTTCGTAGCGATGGGTCTTGTGGTTGGTTTGATGAACATTTCTGTACCACTTCAAATCGGTGCACGTGATGTTGCCTTCCCGCTATTAAACTCTTTAAGCTTCTGGCTATTCGCTGGCGCTGCTGGTCTGGTAATGGCTTCTCTTGCTTTAGGTGAATTCGCTGCAACAGGTTGGATGGCTTATCCTCCTCTATCAGGTATCGAATATTCTCCTGGCGTAGGTGTAGACTACTACATTTGGGCACTGCAGATTTCAGGCTTGGGTACACTTTTAACTGGTGTTAACTTCTTCGTTACCATCATTAAAATGCGCGCGCCTGGCATGACCCTTATGGATATGCCTATTTTTACCTGGACATCTTTAGTTACTGTTGTACTTATCATTGCGACATTCCCAGTATTAACTGCGACTATTGCAATGTTGTCACTTGACCGTTACTTTGACTTCCACTTCTTTACAAATGACTTGGGTGGTAGCCCAATGTTATATGTAAACTTGATCTGGACTTGGGGTCACCCGGAAGTATATATCTTGGTATTACCAGCTTTTGGTATTTACTCGGAAGTTACTGCCGTATTCTGCCGCAAAGCTTTGTTCGGTTACAAATCAATGGTGTACGCTACTGTAGCAATTGGTGTTTTATCACTTGTTGTTTGGGTTCACCACTTCTTTACCATGGGTGCAGGTGCCAACGTTAACGCGTTCTTCGGTATCATGACCATGATTATTGCGATCCCGACTGGTGTGAAAATCTTCTCTTGGTTATTCACCATGTATAAGGGCCGCATTACCTATACAACACCAATGCTTTGGACACTTGGCTTCCTTGTGACTTTCGGTATCGGTGGTTTAACAGGCGTATTGATGGCAGTTCCACCAGCGGACTTCCTAGTACACAACTCTTTATTCCTTATCGCTCACTTCCATAACGTAATTATTGGTGGTGTAGTGTTTGCGATGTTCGCAGGTATCATCTTCTACTGGCCAAAAATGTTTGGCTGGCAGTTAAATGAAGCTTGGGGTAAAGCTGCATTCTGGTTCTGGTTCATCGGTTTCTATTTTGCGTTCATGCCACTTTATATCCTTGGTTTCATGGGTATGACTCGTCGTTTGAATACATTTGACAACCCTGAATGGGATCCATATGTAAATATTGCTTTAGTTGGTGCAGTTCTTATTGCACTGGGTATTGCATGTTTCGTTATGCAAATCGTGGTGGGTTTCTTGCAACGCGAGAAAAACATGGACGTTACTGGCGATATTTGGGATGGCCGTACGCTTGAATGGTCTACTTCTTCTCCAGCGCCGTTCTATAACTTTGCCTATCTTCCAAAGATCAACGGTATTGATACTTTCTGGACTGACAAAGAAAACGGTATTGCATACACTAAACCAACCAAGTATGAAGACATTCATATGCCAACCAACCGTGCGGCTGGTTTTGTTATCGCGATGTTCATTACTGTTATGGGCTTTGCTTTAATCTGGCACATCTGGTGGTTAGTAGCGATTACATTCGTTTCTGCGATCATTAGCTTCATCGTGTCTTCTTTCACCAAGAAAGTGGATTACTATGTTCCAGCTGCTGAAGTTGAACGCATCGAAAACGAACGTTATGCACAACTTGAAAAACACTTGAAGAAGGACTAAGACTATGGCTGAAGTACTTCATCACGATAACCACGGACACGATGAACATCATCATCACGATGATACTGACATCACGGTCTTTGGTTTCTGGTCTTACTTGATGAGTGACTTGATCCTATTCGGTACACTCTTCATCGCGTTTGCTGTATTAAGCAGTCACGTTCCAGTTGGTACTCCAAGTGCACGAGATCTTTTTGGTGAATCTCTCAGTTTCGTATTAACTGAAACATTCGCCCTCTTGATTTCGTCTGTAACGTTCGGCTTTGCTGTTCTTGCTGCCTACAAAAAAGACGTATCTAAAGTTCTTACTTGGCTTGCAATTACTTGGGTATTTGGTGCTTCGTTCATCGGCATGGAATTATATGAGTTCAATCATTTAGTTCATGCAGGTCATGGCCCTAGCACAAGTGCATTCTTATCTTCGTTCTTTACGCTGGTAGGTACACACGGTATTCACGTAACTTCTGGTTTGGTATGGATGATCGTGTTAATGGTTCAAATCAAGAAATATGGTTTGACTCTTCCAAACACTCGTCGTCTTGCATGCTTAAGCTTGTTCTGGCACTTCCTTGACATCGTTTGGATCTGTGTATTCAGCGTAGTTTACTTGATGGGAGTTCTCTAATGAGTCACGATCACAATTCAGCTGGTGCAGCACACGGTAACGTTAAACAATATACAGTTGGCTTTATCCTATCTATCATCCTGACCATCATTCCTTTCGGAATGGTGATGGCTGGTGGTTTTGGCCGTGGTATCTTGATTACCGTGATTGCAATTACTGCAGTTGCTCAGATTCTTGTACAGTTAATTTATTTCCTGCACATGAACTCTTCTTCAGAGCAACGCTGGAACGTTATTGCATTCGTTTATACGATTCTGACCATTGCCATCCTTTTGGTTGGTTCTGTATGGATCATGAACTACCTTCACTACAACATGATGATCTAAACTGGTTGTCATGCTGAAAAAGTATTTATTCCTGACTAAGCCAGGAATTCTCTTTGGTAACTTCGTTACCACTTTGGGTGGCTACTTTGTAGCTGCCCAAGGTTCTGTAGATTTCCTTCTTCTTCTCATTACCCTTCTCGGTACAACTCTGGTTGTAGCATCAGGTTGTGTAGTCAATAACATCATTGACCAAGACATCGACCAAAAGATGCAACGTACGCAAAATCGTGCGATGGTTAAAAAATCAGTTTCCGTTCCTGTTGCTTTGGTTTATTCCCTGGTACTTGGATTCGCTGGTTTTAGCATTTTGTGGTTTTGGGTCAATGAGTACGCTTTTTTATTTGCTGTTATTGGTTTTGTTGTATATGTTGGTTTTTACAGCTTATGGACAAAACGGACAACCATTCACCAAACCATTGTCGGTAGTATTTCCGGTGCGGCTCCACCTGTAATTGGTTATACCGCTGTTGCAAATCAGTTTGACATGGGTGCTTTACTTATTTTTATTGGGTATGCACTTTGGCAAATGCCTCACTCTTGGGCAATTGCAGTTTACCGCTTTGAAGATTACAAAAATGCAGGGATTCCAATTTTACCTGTAGCACGTTCAATTCATCGTACCAAGATTGAGTCACTCATCTACGTTGTATTGTTCTGTATCACCATGAATGGATTATTTGTTTATGGTTATACAAATTGGATTTATGTGGTCGTACTGAACCTTTTGTGTCTGTACTGGGTGTATTTGAGTATTCAGGGCTTTAAAGCTGAAAATGATCAGTTATGGGCAAAGCAATATTTCATGTTCTCTGTCAAATTAATCACTGTCATCAGCCTGTTGTTTAGTTTCACTTCAACAGCCCCACAATTACCCATCATATTTTTTTAAAAGATAGAGTCCTGCTCTATCTTTTAATTAGATATGTCATACACTTTGCACCCTTCTCGTTATACTTTGTTTACTTTCCTTATTTTCAATAACAAACTTTTAGTAAGTAATTTCCTTTTCATCCTTATAATAAGCAAAATTTAGCTCAGCACTATTTTCAGTATTTTTGCTTTTTGCTCTCCTCAAACCTTGTATTTAGCCAGCAAAGGCTCTAGAATTCACGCTTCGCAATTTATGCGACACAACTTTAGTTGTGACTCCTTGCCTCTGCTTGTATTTGCAGAGGCTGTATAAACCGTAAGGAGCTGACAATGCGTCACTACGAAATCGTACTTTTGGTACATCCAGACCAAAGCGATCAAGTTGTGGGTATGGTAGAACGTTACCTAACTCACATCAAAGAAGCTGAAGGTCAAATTCACCGTTTAGAAGATTGGGGCCGTCGTCAATTGGCTTACCCAATTAACAAAATTCACAAAGCTCACTACATTTTAATGAACGTTGAATGTGGTCAAGCTACGCTTAATGAATTAGAAGAATTGTTCCGTTATAACGATGCAATCCTTCGTAATGTTATTATTCGTCGTGAACACGCTATCACTGAAGAGTCTTTACTTGCTAAGAGTGCTGAAGAAAAACGTGCGCGTAAAGCTCAACGTGAAGAAGCACAACAAGCTCAAGACTCTGCTGAAGCATAAGGAGAACATTACATGGCACGTTTTTACCGTCGTCGCAAGTTCTGCCGCTTTACAGCTGAGAACGTTACGTACATCGACTACAAAGATATCGATACTTTGAAACAGTACATCACTGAAAACGGCAAGATTGTTCCTAGCCGTATTACAGGTACTAAAGCTCGTTACCAACGTCAATTGGCGCTTGCTATCAAACAAGCTCGCTACTTAGCGTTGATCCCTTACACTGACAATCATAAGTGAGGTTGAGCTGTGGATATTATCTTATTACAACGCATTAAAAACCTTGGTAAACTAGGCGATAAAGTATCAGTTAAAGCTGGTTACGGCCGTAACTTCCTTATCCCTCAGGGTAAAGCAGTTGCAGCGACTGAAGCGAACACTGCTGCTTTTGAAGCTCGTCGTGCTGAACTTGAGAAAGCTGAAGCTGACGTTTTAGCTGCTGCTCAAGCACGTGCTGACCAATTGAACGAAGTTAACATCGTAATCACTGCTAAAGCTGGTGACGAAGGTAAACTATTCGGTTCTATCGGTACTCGTGACATCGCTGACGCTTTAACTAATGCAGGTCTTGAAGTTGACCGTGCAGAAGTTCGTTTACCAAACGGTGCGCTTCGTCACACTGGTGAATTCAACATCGCAATCCAATTGCATCATGATGTTATTGCTGAAGTTCTCGTTACTATCGTATCTGAGTAATTTCTTGCAAGAAAAAGAGCATGCTTTTGCATGCTCTTTTTTTATCTCTAAAAATAGTCAAAATAGTTGAATTAACCCTTATATAGACCTTGTTCACTTCATTTATTTTGACTGTTTTTAGATACTTAAATAAATGAAATTTTCGATTCGCATTTTTTTTAAGAGCGCGTATCATCTGTTTATACGAAGATAATACCTTTTTTATTCTTCGGCATTTTTTTCAAATTACTCATTTATTGCATTTAAAATTAGGGTTTTATATGTCACAGGCGAATGCCAGCGCTATGCTTAACTCAGTTAAAGTAGATAATAAAGCAAATGAGTCAGGCCAACTTAAAGAGTTTCGTACACCTCCGCATAACTTGGCAATTGAACAAGCTGTTCTTGCCGCGCTGATGACGGTCGCAGAATCTTTTGAGCAAGTCGGTGATGTATTAAGTGAAAACGATTTCTACGCCACACGTCATAAATATATTTTCCGTGCCATTGAAAAATTAGCCCAGGAAAACTCGCCTTATGATGCCGTATTGGTCAATGACTGGCTGATCAAACAGAACCTGCTTGAAGCTGTGGGTGGCGAAGAATACTTAATGCAATTAATGGCAGATTCTCCTTCCAGCTTTTATAACCTGGAAACTTATGCCAATAAAATTAAAGAATTTTCAACATTACGCAGCATGATTAAAGTCAGCTCTGAAATTTTACAGAATGCTTACGACACCAAAGGTCGTAGCGTGAGTGAAATTCTGGATCTAGCTGAAACCAACATCTTCTCGATTGCTGAACAGCATAATAACAATGCCAAGGCCCAAGGCCCAAAACCGATTAATGCGGTAGTCGCCGATGTTTTTGATAAGTTGAATGAACTTTCCCAAATGGAAGGCAACATTACCGGTTTAACATCAGGTTTCGTGGAACTGGATAATAAAACTTCAGGTATGCAGGCTGGTGATTTGATTATTGTGGCTGCACGTCCATCTATGGGTAAAACCACTTTCGCCATGAACTTGGTGGAAAGTGTGCTGTTTAACTGTGACTTGCCTGCCCTGGTTTTCTCTATGGAGATGCCCGCAGATTCGATTGCCATGCGTCTGATTTCTGCTTACGGTAAAGTCCATCAGGGTCATCTGCGTGCCGGTAAACTGGATGGCGATGAATGGTCTAAAGTCACCGGTACCATTTTACAGCTACAGGAAAAACATCTGTACATCGATGATTCTTCTGCCCTGCCTCCGACGGAATTACGTGCCCGTGCCCGTCGTATTGCCAAACAACATGGCGGAAAAATTGGCTGCATCATGGTCGATTATCTTCAGCTCATGAAAGTACCTGGTATGGGTGACAACCGTGTCGGCGAGATTTCAGAAATTTCCCGCAGCTTAAAAGCCTTGGCTAAAGAGATGAACTGTCCTGTCATTGCACTTTCTCAGCTGAACCGCTCACTGGAAAACCGTCCAAATAAACGTCCGGTGATGTCCGACTTACGTGAATCTGGTGCGATCGAGCAGGATGCCGACTTGATCATGTTCATTTACCGTGACGAAGTGTATAACAAGGAATCCAAAGAAGCCGGTACTGCCGAGATTATTATCGGCAAGCAGCGTAACGGACCGATCGGTACGGTTCGTCTAGCTTTTGAAGGTCAATACACGCGCTTTAGCAATCTCTCACCTGAGTTCTACGCTCAATATGATGATGAAGAATAAGATAAAAAAACGAGGTGCTGACCTCGTTTTTTTAAATTTATTTTTCTTGTACCATTGCTTTAATTCATCACTGCTACGTATTACATAAATTTTTTCTGTTTAATATTTGGTGAAAAATACACTTTAACTTAGTGTTTATTTTCAGTCATAGGATTACAATATCCCTCTCCATTTTGCTTAAGTTCCTCATTTTCAAGACTGAGGAATAGCATATCTATAATATTCTTATGTAGAGCTTATAAGCGATTTGATATAACAAATTGCTGTAATTTTTTATTGTAATTCCAAGGAGTGACGAGGGTGCGCCAAGCAACAGTTTATATTGATAGAGAAGCCCTTCAATATAATTTAAACCGTGTCAAACAACTTGCACCGACTGCTCAAATTGTCAGTATGGTCAAAGCCAATGCTTATGGACATGGAGTCAAAGACTGTTTAGCAGCCTTGGGTGAAACGGATGCTTTTGGTGTCGCCTGCCTGGAAGAGGCTTTAGAAATTCGTGAACTTGGCTATAAGCAACCGATTACCCTCATTGAAGGCATTTTTTCTGAAGATGAAATGCAGGTGGTGATAGAGAACAATATTGAATGTGTGGTCCATCATCAGCAACAGTTAGACTGGTTACGCGCCCATAAAGCAGCTTATATTGGTAAAAAATTAAAAGTTTGGGTCAAGCTGAATAGCGGTATGAACCGTCTTGGTTTTAAAGTACCCGAAATTATTGAAGTAATTAATTCACTTAAAGCTGAGGGTTTTACTTGTGTATTGGCCATGCACTTTGCCAATGCCGATGCCAACCATCCTTTAAATGAACAACAAAAAAATCAGTTCCTGCAAGTGAAACAAGCTTGTGCGCCCGTGATGGGCTCTTGCTGTAATTCCGCTGCTATTTATAAATGGCCTGAACTGCATTTTGATTTTGTCCGTCCAGGAATCATGCTTTATGGTGCATCACCATTTGCAGATCAATCCGTCCATGATTTAGGACTTAAACCGGTCATGACTTTTACGGCTGAAATTATTGCCCTAAACCACATTCAAGCAGGTGAACATGTCGGTTATGGCTCCACCTTTACCGCTGACAAAGACATGGACCTCGCTATCGTTTCAATTGGTTATGGAGATGGCTACCCTCGTGCCTTCCCTAAACAGAACTATGTATCTATTAACGGTCAAGCGACCCGTGTGATTGGCCGCGTTGCCATGGACATGATTGCCATTGATGTGACCGGTATGGATGCTCCGCTTGGAACTGAAGTTGAACTCTGGGGTAAAAATCGTCTGGTTGATGATGTTGCCGCAGCCAATGGCACCATTGGTTATGAGCTACTCTGTCGTTTAAGTGCACGTCCTATAAGAAAATAATATTTTAAATCCCAATAAAAAAACCCAAGCTTGTACTTGGGTTTTTTTACAATTTCATAACTGCTTATTACTCTAGATAGTCATCAGTCGGGATTGGCAATTCCTGTAAGCCACGGCGCAAAGTATCTGACCACTGTTTACTGAGTTTCCAGAAATAGGGATCTTCTTCATAAATTCGTTTGCCATTCGGAATATGCAAAGAATCTTTTCTATACACGACCGTATCAAGTGGCATCCCTACAGAAACATTGGAACGCAAGGTAGAATCAAAAGAGATTAAACAACAGCGTACGGCTTCATCTAAAGGCATTTCATAAATTAAAGCCCGGTCGAGTATGGGCTTGCCATATTTACTTTCACCAATCTGAAAATACGGAGTATCTTCTGTGGCACAAATAAAATTGCCTTGCGGGTAAATATTATACAGTTGCATTTCTGACCCTTGAATCTGCCCGCCCAGCAAAATGCTGCAGTAATAATTACTTTGTTCATGCGTGTGAGCATCTTCAACCACATCGGCAATCACTTTTTTCAAGGTATGGCCCACCAGTTCCGCCATCTCAAACATGGTGTTGACACTATATAAGTTCGGTTCCTGTTTAAGTTCCAGATGGTTGTTTAAGTGACCAATCACTGCTTGAGTTGTGGCTAAATTCCCTGATGTTTGGATGGTTAAAAACCGTTCTCCTTCCACACCAAAGATATAGAGCTTGCGAAATACCGAGATGTGATCAACTCCGGCATTGGTACGGGTATCACTTACAAAAACCAAGCCGTCTTTTAACCGTAGCGCACAACAATAAGTCATTAGAAACTCCTTATGACTTTAAAATTTTCAGCAAGCGAGCACTTGAACAATAGAGCTCATGGATTCAATACCTCCACGCTCTCGTATCCCTCGCACTGGCGCAACATCCCAGTAATCCCGGCCTATGGCGACATATATATGTGCATTAGGCGTAAATAACTGGTTGCTGGTATCAAAACAATACCACGTATTTTCAAAAAAAACCTCTGCCCAAGCATGACTGGCAAGATGAGAGGTATAGGGTACAAATAAATAACCTGATACATAACGTGCCGGCAAGCCTAAATATTTACACATGGCAATAAAGACATGGCTGTGATCCTGACATACCCCCTGTCGGCATTGAAAAGCCTCGATTGCAGAGGTATGGACCGAAGTTTGCTCAGGTGTATAGGGAATATAATTCAAGATGGCTTCAGACAGCACAATCAAGTTAGCCCGATTAATGCGAGGAACATAGCAATCTGCAAAACTTTTCATGTCGGCATTGCACAGCGTACTTGTGGTAGGCTGCAAAAATAATTGCGGATTGATGTGTGTATCAATTCCAAATTGCGTCGTAGGATTAATCTCGACAATGCCCTGTGCCATGATGGTCATCTGGCTGTAAGGCTGTCGCTGCGAACTGGTAATCCAGATATTGTTAAAAGCATCACTTTTAATTTCTTTTAACCCCGGCACGCTGACATCCCAACAATGTACCTGCTGATGAGCATTGCTGCCTGGCGTCATTTTAATATACTGAATGCTGTTACAGGCATGATCACTATATTGATAATGCGTTTGGTGATTGATCATCAACTTCATACATCCACCTCAAACAGCTGTTGAATATGATCACTAAAGTGATAAAAATTCATACTATCCGGGTTTAATTTAAGCTGCTGCCAGGCAGCATCCAGCTTATCCCAGCCAATCTGAGCCAGCAGATCAACAATTTTATCAATATTGTCTAAAGTTGTGTTTTGTTCCTGTTTTAGACGAATTTGTCTGTCCAACTGCTCAATATTCTGTCCCAAACTAAAAAACAGAAACACATCTGCCGATTCAGCCTCTATCACATCATGGCAATCTGCTGCCACGTCACATATATAGCTCGCATTCGCATGAGCATTTTTAATTAGCTGATTCAGCTCTGCATAGGTCTTGGCTGAAAGTATGCCACGCAAGTCCTGTATGTTGTCTTTGGCATATTGAAATTGTTGATGAAAAGACGACGGCTGTTCAGCATCCAGCAATAATGCATTGAGTGAACTCGCATCAAAAGCCGGCAAGCAAAAAGCATGGGCATATTGCAATGCCTCCTGATCTTCCACAAACGGAAACTGGCTACAGGTATATTGAATCCGGGTTAAATAACGACCTAACCAAAAAATGTGCTGAGCATTACTATTTAATAAAATCATGATTTCCTTCCCATGGTTAAAGGTCTATGAATGCAGATTATCGACAACCCAGGTGTCTTTAATGCCACCACCTTGTGAAGAATTCACCACCAGCGACCCTGCCTGCATGGCTACCCGTGTCAAGCCACCCGGTACAATCTCGGTTCGATATGGTGAGCTAAGGACGAATGGTCGCAAATCGATATGACGCTCTGCCACGCCAAAATCGGTTAAAGTCGGGCAAACTGATAAATCCAGTGTCGGCTGAGCAATATACAAATGCGGTGCCGCACTAATTTTGTCTCTAAAAGATTCAATCTGGCTGTTTGAGGCATGTGGGCCAATCAACATGCCATAACCACCTGAACCCTGTGCTTCTTTCACCACAAGTTGTTCCAGATTGGCTAAGACGTATTCCAGATCTTCACTTTCCCGACACAGATAAGTCGGTACATTTTTTAAAATGGCCTGCTCGCCAAGATAAAAATGGATCATTTTATCCACGTATGGATAGATCGATTTATCATCAGCTACTCCGGTACCCGGCGCGTTGGCAATCACCACATTGTGATTTAAATATGCTGACATTAAGCCAGGCACACCCAAGGTGCTATCCGGCAAAAAACATAAAGGATCGAGATATGCATCATCGACTCGCCGATAAATTACATCAACACGCTGTCTGCCACGAATCGTTTTGACATAAACCTTATCGTTCTCTACAAAAAGGTCACGTGATGTCACTAAAGGCACATCCATTTCCCTTGCCAGGAAGGAATGTTCATAATATGCGCTGTTATAACGACCCGGAGTCAAGACCACAATAAAAGGCTTATCTACATAGGCATTTTCAACAAGGATCTCTTTGAGTAACTGAGGATATTGTTCAATACCCAAAACGTTATTTTGCTGGAACAGCTGTGGCATTATTTTCTGGCTAATTTTCCGGCTTTCCAGCATATAAGACACACCGGATGGCGTTCTTAAATTATCTTCCAGTACATAAAATTCACCATGACGGTCACGGATAATATCGATCCCACTGATTTGACTGTAAATTTTTCCTTTTAGGTCATGTGCATACATATGTGGCTGATAGGCTTCATGAGCCAACACCTGCAACTCAGGCACAATATTGGCTTTCAAAATGTCCTGTTGATGATAAATATCGTGTAAAAATAAATTCAGCGCGCGCACTCTTTGTGCACAGCCAAGTGACACCTTGTTCCATTGTTTTTTCTCAATGACACGTGGGATCAGATCATAGGGAATGGTTCGTTCAATTCCTTCAGATTCGCCATAGACAGTAAAAGTAATACCATCATATAAAAAATGCTCCTTGGCGGTCTGGTTAAGCGACTTTAACTCTTCCAGAGTATGCTGTGATAACCAATGTTCTATCTTTTGGCAGGTTTCCCCAGACATGGCTCGATCATCAACCAGCTCATTAAAGAAATGTGATTTGAACTGTTGAAATAATGCATTTACCTTATTTTGTGGCTTTACTTGATTTACCGTAGTCACGCTACTATTAGTCCCGATATCACTGTGAGCAAAATTTTCTAATAAAGAAATTGAATTTGTATCTTGATTCTCTTTAAGCATACAAACCTCGTCATTGTTTTCTATTGTGATTAGACTCTAGCAACAAACATGCCAATCATTCTTTAAGTTATTAAGCTATGATGATTTTATGCATTCAACGGCATTTTTTGCATAAATCTGGAGCAAAATATGCAGAGTTACAGACACCCGTGCTTGCGAAAATAATTCAGTTTTTTTATTGTGTTCATCATTTAATGGATATATAAACACTCTACTGGTTCTTTAATTTTAGTTATGTCTTCACAAGAAAAAGAAACATCAAATAGCCTGTATCGTCAGTGGCAAATTTTATCTCGTCTTTCTACCGGGAAATGGATGGGCACCCGTGAATTACAGGAAATTTTGCAGCGTGAAGGCATTGATATCAGCCTGCGTACCATTCAACGTGATTTAAATCAGATCTCGCTACGTTTTCCGATTGAAAGCAGTAAAACCGTGCCTCAAGGCTGGCGCTGGCGTTCAGATGCGCCTATTCAAAGTTTGCCGCATATGACCAGCTCGCAAGCAGTCACCTTTATGATGGTCGAAGAACATTTAAAACACCTGTTGCCGCCTAGCCTGATTGAAGAGATGAATCCATGGTTTGATCTGGCACGTCGCAGCTTGTCGACCCAAAACAATGTACGCCAGTGGATTAACCGTGTGCGTATTGTCCCGGCGACTCAACCGCTGATTCCCCCTGTCGTCGACAAACTGGCACAACAGTCCATTTATGAAGGCTTGCTGCAAGATAAACAGCTGGAATGTGTTTACCAAGGACGCAGCCATTCTGGCGAAGAAAAAACCTATATTTTAAATCCCTTAGCATTGGTACAAAAAGGTGCGATTATTTATTTGATTTGTACCCGCCATGATAAAACCGATATTCAGACCTTTGCCCTGCATCGTTTTAAATCGGCTGTGGTGCTAAATTCGCGCGCGATGCATCCGGTTAACTTTGATATTGATGCCTATATTGAATCCGGTGCCTTAGGCTTTAGGGTCGACTATAACAAACCGACCCAAAATGTGACATTAAAACTGACCATGACAGAAGAAGATGCACATTACTTTGATGAAAGCCAGCTCAGCACGGACCAGGTGATTGAAAAATTAGAGAATGGTTTGGCCCAAGTCACTGCAACCGTGCCTTTCACTTCACAACTGGCATGGTGGTTAAGGAGTTTTGGCAACAAGATTCAGCACATTGAGCCGATTGATGTTTCAAATGCAGTTCGTCAAATCGCAGATGAATAAAAGCACTGAAATAAACAATAAAAAAAGTCCCAATCTTTGGGACTATAGAAGAATATTTCTGCTTGGATCTATTTTTAGTATTGTCTGGTAGGCTTCTAGAACATCAAGCTTTATTTTCTCACCCCGACACAAAGCTTGATGGTGACGGATTTTACACGTGGAGAAAAACATATTGTGCTCTAGCACGCCAGTTCTCCGCTGTTATAGCGAATGGATTTCATCGTCATATAAATTACCTCTGTGGCTTAGATAAAACCAATGTAATTCAAACTCTCCGCTTTGTGAAAGCATAAGATCAGCAGTGTTAATCTGATTATTGATTAAGTATTTATTCTGAATTTCTATTTCCCTGTGTTTATATATTCTTCTGTAGTGTTCAGTCCGACTTTCATTAAATTCAAGAATGCCTGTACTCTCAACCTTAACAGCTAAGATTTACTCTTACCTGCTTTTAGTGGTTTTACAAATCAGAACTTGTACAGTGTATATAAAATAGGCAAATTCATATTATGAACCATTTGATGGAAACATGAAAATGCCAGTTCCAGCCCAAGCCGTCAGACATAGACTTTTAAATACTTTTTTCTCACGATACTCGGTCTGGTTTAGCTGTATTTTTATTACCTTAACGATTAGCTGGTTTCGAATTATCTATGAGCCTCAATCTATTCATTATTTTCTTTCCGATCCCTTTCTGAATTCTTTATGGCTGATCTCAGGAATCCTGACCCTTGTTGGTGTATATGATATCTTGCAAAATCAGCATTCAATCCTGAAAAATTATCCCATCATTGGACATTTTCGTTTTATTTTTGAAGAGTTTCGTCCTGAAATCCGGCAATATTTTATTGAAGACGATCAGGATGCCCTGCCTTTTTCACGGATGCAACGCAGTCTGGTTTATCAACGTGCCAAGAATAAAAATGCCGATAAACCGTTTGGTTCCCTGATTGATGTCTATCAGCAAGATTACCGTTTTATTACCCATTCCATTACACCATGCAAACCTGCCGATCCTGAAAGCTTCCGTATTCAAATCGGCAATGATCAGTGTCGACAGCCCTATAACGCCTCCATTATGAATATCTCCGCCCTGAGTTTTGGTAGCCTGAGCGCCAATGCGATTCGGGCGTTGAATCTGGGGGCGAAAATGGGCAATTTTTACCATGATACGGGTGAAGGCAGTATCAGTCCTTACCATCTGGAAAATGGCGGAGATATTGTCTGGGAACTCGGCAGTGCCTACTTTGGCTGCCGTACTCTGGAGGGTCAGTTCGATCCGGAAAAATTTACCAAGCAAGCACGATTACCGCAAATCAAGATGATAGAAATCAAGTTGTCTCAAGGGGCAAAACCGGGTCATGGCGGAATTTTGCCTAAAAGCAAAATTTCAGAAGAAATTGCCCAGATACGCGGAGTGAGTCGGGAACATGATTGCGTATCTCCAGCACAACATTCTACATTTAGCACTCCGATTGAAATGATGCATTTTATACAGCAACTGCGTGAACTGTCTGGCGGTAAACCGGTGGGCTTTAAACTCTGTATTGGCCAGCCTTGGCAATTCATGAGTATCGTCAAAGCCATGCTTGAAACTCAAATTGTGCCGGACTTTATTGTGGTAGATGGCTCTGAAGGTGGTAGTGGTGCTGCCCCGATTGAACTGATTGACCATGTGGGTACGCCTTTACGTGAAGGTTTACTGTTTGTCCATAACACCCTGGTCGGTGCAGGTTTAAGAAATCGAATCAAGATAGGCGCAAGCGGTAAAATTATCAGTGCATTTGACATTGCTAGTACCATGGCAATTGGGGCAGACTGGGTCAATTCAGCACGTGGCTTTATGTTTGCCGTAGGCTGTATTCAGGCGCAAAGTTGTCATACCAACCAATGCCCGGTTGGTGTTACCACCCAGGACCAGGAACGGCAAAAAGCCCTGCATGTTCCCAGCAAGGCAGTTCGTGTTTTGAATTTTCAAAAAAATACCCTGCGTGCCTTATCCGAAATGATTGCAGTCGCAGGCTTAAAACATCCAGCGGATATCAAGCCACATCATTTAGCCCAGCGCATTAATGACCGGGAAATTAAGAACTATGCCCAGTTGCACTTCTGGTTAAAAGAAGGTGAATTACTCAACTGCAAAGCTGAGGATACTGAAAACTTCTATTATCGCATCTGGAATTTAGCCCATGCGGATCGATTTTAATCACGGCACAAATTCAGAGAGACTTATTTAAAAAATAAAGAGGCCCATCTGGCCTCTTTGACGTATTGATGCAATCGAAAATCAATAATAACCAGATGAACTTTGAGCATGTAAAAAAGCTGGAATCAAACCGGTTAAGGCAGCACGAATATCGGCACGTTCATTGATCAACTGATGTGACCCTTCTTCCAGCATCAATAAGGTCTGCAAACGGAACTTGCGACGAATAAACTCGATATTATAACGCCAGTCCACAGTCTGATCCTGCGCTCCCTGTGCCAGCCAGACAGGAATGCGGCAAGCAGGACGCGCTTCCATTTCCTGCATCCATTTTGACATGGCCAGAATCCAGTCCATTCCCATCATACGGGGCTGTAACGGATCTTTTAAACGAACAAAACGCAGAAATTCAGGATTGTGGTTATTGCGTCTAAAATGCCGTGGTACCTGACGCTTAATACGCCGGATAATACCCAGACCGACCGAATTATGCCACCACGCCGTCTTGGCCGGTCGAATCAGGGGTGAAAGCAATAAAACACGGTCTACATAGGGATTTTCACGACGTTGAGCAAATTCCAGCAAATGATGCATCCAGATGGCACCACCCGTACTCTGCCCGATGCCTAACCAAGGTTTCGGCAATTGTTCAGCATTTTTAATGTAGTGATAAACCGCATGCAATACCTGCTGGTAATGGTCAAAATTCTTGATGTTTGCCGGAGAACCATCACTGAGGCCATGACCGGGCAAATCATAAGTAATGACACTAAACCCCTGTTCCAGCAATTCACGAATAATCGGCTGGTAAATTCCGCTATGTTCCAGATAGCCATGCAATAAAAATACCGTACCGCGTATTTTCGGCAAGGCAATTTTTTCCAGATGTGGTTGAAACACCTGTACATGCAATTTAAACAAAGGCATTTGTACATAGCCTTGCCAATGCTCACAATCCAGCAGATGCAAACCATATAACTGGCGATAGGCCTGAATTTCGACTGAAGGCTGATAAAGCTTGTTCAGATTTAATGCTTCAAGTAACTGAGGTGTGGTTTCACGGCTTGGAACGGGTAAATCCAGCTGTTTTAAAATGGCAGGATTTAAGAATGGAATATCGGGCATTAAGGTACCTCTCGGCAATCACTGGAACCAAACCAGATATCACGGATAGTGGCTAACATTTCATAATTGGCACGGCGACTATGATCATAATTCTGTTCACTTGGACGCCACCGGGTCAATTGAGTCGGCATGGGTGCTTCTACGGGTACAGTTTCAATACCATTTAAGGCAAATAAACGACGGGTCCGCGGCATATGATAACGGTCGGTAATCAGAATCACCCGTGGAGCTCCACCTTTTTTCTGCAATAGCAATGAGCTAAAACGCGAATTTTCACAGGTATTCATGCTGCGGTCTTCCAGCAGTTTCGCATCGACATTATATGCTTTTAACCAGCGCTGCATATACGGTGCTTCAACGCCACTCAGCACAATCGGTAAATGGTACTGTTGTTCTATTTCTAAGGTTTTTTCTAAACGCAGACGGGTATATTTGTTTACCACAATATCCTTGCTATTTTTATCCAGTGTCAACCCACCACCCAGGACCACAATCGCATAAGGTTTAGAGCTTTGAGGCTGTGCTTGTTCATTTTGCTCATGAATCAGGGCAATATCCTGATAAATGCTTTCGTCTACCGGTTCTTCAGCGACCTTTTCCGGTTCTATTTCATGCGTGCGCAGAAAATCCAGATATTTTTCCATTAAGGCTTTATTTTCAGTACTGTTCAAATCCAGCAAGTCTTTAACGGTTTGAGTTGGATCTTCTGCTTCAGAGGCAGCTTCGACCGGATTTGCCAGCAGCGGAATTTGCGGTTTGTCCTGTTGTTCTTTTTCCTGGAGTTGTGCATCTTCAATCGTTTGTTGCAAGGCTTTATAACGCGCTTGAATCAATACCAGATCCTGTGAATTATGGCTTTGTATCGCCTCTTCCATCAATTTCAGATAGGCTTGACGGGCAATCCAGACTTTAGAACCAGGTTCCAGATCTTCATGTTCACTTAAAGCTGCCATTTGCTGGCTTTTTGCCGCGACCTGATTCACTTCTACAGGCACAAAACTGTTTAATGCACTCACCACCCAACCAGAATAAAAGGGTGAATAAAGCAAAACCATGAAACAGCCGAACAGTACAAATAGCACTGAAGCAATTTGTACCAGTCGAACCATCCAATGTGATTTCGCCATTGTCTTTTATTCCATATGTGAACGAATTAAGCCTGTTTCATCAAACAAGACTGGTTCTGGTTCTAACAAAATATCAAATTTTTGCTGCACATCGTGTTGTACAGCATGATAGGTGGTCTGAACATCTGCCAGATTGGCCTGATCATAATTGACCAGTACCAAAGCTTGCTTATGGAACATACCCACCACACCCAGTCTTTTACCCTTCCAGCCGGATTGATCGATCAACCAACCTGCTGCAATTTTAACCCCACCTTTGGCCTGAGGGTAATGGGGCAAATTCGGAAATGTCTGTACTAAATGGTCAAAAAGCTGTTCTGAAATAATCGGATTTTTGAAGAAACTTCCCACATTAGGATATTCTTTTGGATCTGGCAATTTGCTTTGACGAATCTGAATAACTTGTTTTTGCAGGTTTTCAGCAGTCTGTTCCTCTCCCACAGCTTGTTTAAGATCCCCATAATTCAACATTAAATGGGCTTGCTTAAGCAACTTAAAAGTCACATGAGTAATCACAAAACGGTTCGGGTCGTCTTTAAAAATACTGTGCCGATAGGAAAAATCACAATCTTGAGCCAGAATGGTGCTGAATTGTTCCAGCTGACGGTCATAAACTTGAACCGACTCGATGAACTCGCCCGCTTCTACTCCATAGGCACCAATATTCTGTACCGGAGATGCACCGACCAAACCTGGAATAAGTGCCAGATTCTGCAGGCCATATAAATGATTTTCTGTAGTCCAGAGTACGAAATCATGCCAGACCTGACCTGCACCCACGCGAATGGTTTTGCTGTAATCATCTTCAGTCACATATTCAATGCCTTGAATATCCATATGAATCACAAGCGCATGGACTTTTTCCGGCAAAAGCATGTTGCTGCCACCGGAGAGAATCAAAACATTTAACTGCTGTTGCTTAGCATAATTTAAAGCATCCACCAATTCAGCTGTGGACTGAACTTTGCAGTAATGCGATGTGGTTGCATCAAGACTTAAGGTATTAAAAGGCTTAAGTTGAATTTGAGTTTGAATATTCATGTGCTTAAACCTTTATTTCACATCGATCTGTTGTTTGAACTGCTGTTTAAAAATGCTGACCCAAGCCAAGCTGCTCGATTCACACTGATCGAGTACACGCTCAAACCCATTTGCTCCGCCATAATAAGGATCTGGCAACGCCTGTTTGGGATAAGTTTGATCGTATTCACTCATCAATGCAATTTTTGCCCGAATCTGGCGGGCCGCATATGCGGTTTGAGTCTGTTTTAAAAGCATTTGAATATTGAATAAATTTTCATGATCCATCGCCAGAATAAGATCAAATTCAAGAAAATCTTGCGCTTTTAACTGGCGCGCCCGTAACGATGATAAATCATAGCCCCGTTTTAAGGCATGTTTCTGGCTACGCTCATCTGGTGCTTTTCCGGGATGGTAATTACTGGTTCCTGCAGAGTCGATCATAATATTCAGTTGCTGTTTATCACAAAAATGTCTAAGAACAACTTCTGCCGTGGGGGAGCGACAAATATTTCCTAAACATACACATAACACCTTATAGGGCGTTTTGGATGACATAACAACCTCAATTACTGCTTTATTTTCAGGTGTCTTATGTTAAGTTATTTACAGGATGAATCCTATAGAACACTAAAACAATAATCTTGATTTTGATATCAAAAAGGAAGCAATAGATGAGCCATTTTCAATTTCAAACCGTCTCGAATATTATTTCAGGACTGGGCTCGATCTATGAGTTAAAGCCATTATTGCAACAACACGCTTGTAAAAAACTGTTGCTGGTCACCGATGCCGGCATCATTCAGCAGCAACTGCATATGCTGATTATTGAAATTTTAGAAACCATTCGACTGCCCTATGCAATTTATTCAAACGTTCAGTCCGATCCTCCTGAACATATTGTATTGGACGCCGTACAATTCGCCAAGAATGAAAAAGCAGACATCATCTTGGGTTTTGGTGGTGGCAGTTCGCTCGATGTCGCGAAAATCATTGCAATACTGGCCCATCCCGAACAGCAGCAAAGCTTGCAAGACTTATACGGGGTTAATAATGCCAAATCACCTCGACTACCTTTGCTTTTAGTCCCGACCACTGCCGGTACAGGTTCCGAAGTCACTCCCATCTCGATTGTCACTACAGCTGAAACCACCAAAACCGGCATCGTTGCTCCAGTTTTATTTGCCGATGTCGCCATTTTAGATGCGACTTTTACCCAAAACTTACCTGCACATATTACCGCGGCAACCGGTATTGATGCGATGGTGCATGCGATTGAAGCCTATACCTCAAAAATCAAAAAGAATCCCTATGCCGACATGTTAGCTAAACAGGCTTTAAGATTACTCAATAAAAACCTAAGTTTAGTCTTAGCAGATGGGCAGAATTTAGAAGCACGTCAAAATATGCTAGTTGGATCAATGCTCGCCGGACAGGCCTTTGCCAATGCTCCTGTGGCAGCAATCCATGCACTTGCCTATCCCTTAGGCGGACATTTTCATATTTCACATGGCCATAGCAATGCTCTGGTTTTGACCGAAGTATTAAAATTCAATGCACCAAATGCCAAACAATACTATGCTGAACTGATGTGCTGGTTGGACCCGAAAAGTACTGGCAGTACAGATGGTTTGTGTGATTTATTTATTGATCATATGCAAAATCACTTAGAGCAAAGTGGGCTGATTTTAAAGCTGAAAGATTTAAATGTTCCTGAAAATATGCTGGATCAATTGGCAAGTGATGCGATGCTGCAAACCCGGCTGTTACAAAATAACCCGCGTGACCTGATTCAACAGGATGCACGGGAAATTTACCAAGCTATTTATGCATAAATTTCTATTTATATTTGTGATAAAAACAGATTTAAGTGATATCAAAATAACCAAATAATGATTTATTACAGGTCATCCCATTTTATTGAGATGATCTATTTTTTCACTTGTATTTTTATGGACTTCACAGTAAAAACAAATGAAATCATCAAAACAACTATGCCAATGAAACAGATACCCAAACATCGTGCAGATTTTTCATACTTTTTACCTATTCAAACCCGCTGGTCCGATAATGATATCTATGGTCACGTCAATAATGTGACTTATTATAGTTATTTTGATACTGCCGCCAATTCCCTGCTGATTGAAAAGGCAGACTTTGATATTCGCTATTCGCCCGTGATTGGATTAGTCGTGGATTCGGCATGCAGTTTTTTTCAGGAATTGTCTTATCCTGAAATCATTGAGGTCGGCGTAGCTATTTCGAAACTGGGAAATTCATCCGTACAATATGATTTAGCGATTTTTAAACAGGGTCATGAAGTGGCTTCTGCACAGGGTCATTTCGTACATGTATTTGTAGACCGACAGACACGAAAAAGCACCCCGATTCCAATTAAAATACGGGATGCTTTATATCTATATAATGTGAATGAATAAGCTTATTTGAGCTGGATATTCTGTATTTCACCCTCAAAGTTTTGCAGAAGCTCTTTGACCGCTGGTTCTGCATGCAGTAGCTCTGCCGCACGTGCATAGGCTTTTTCTTTACGCTCACTTTGCATGCTATACGGCGTTGTGGTTTCTACATCTGCATAATGAACCTGAAAATGAGTACTCGACCATTCTGTTTTTAATGCCTGCTCCAAGGCATGCTGCAACTGGGTCAACAGAGCTTCATATTGTTTTGGAATATGGAAGATTGAATCACCATTAATTTGCCCCGTCATCACGCCATGTTGAGCCAATTCTTGGACTGCCGGTGAAAGATCACTGTTACGGAACCAATACTCCCATTTATCCACCGTCCACTCGCCTTCAAGAACTTGAGGCTTTAGTCTTAAAATATCTTGTGGCATCAGTTTCGAGGAAACATCTGACAGATTGCCTTGTACATCTTGATGTGCAGGAACAGCCGGTTCAGCTGCCAAATCAAATAATGAATCTTGTGCTGTTTCTTCTATAGGTTGCTGAACTTGCACCTGAACTTCCGCTGGAGCTTTGACAGGCGTTGATTGATTGGCTGCTAAAGGTACTAAGGGTACTAGTTCATCAAACAGAAAGTCATCACTGCTTGCTTCATCAGCTGTAGTACTTATTGCTTCAGGCTCATCATCAAAGCCAAATAAAGCATCGTCACTCGATGGATCGAAGATAATTTTTTCCGACTGTACTTGAGCTGGATGCAATGAAGAATCTGATGGAGTAGATCGCACTTCAGCTTCTACAGTTTCTTTCTCCAGGAAATCATCCGAACTTGGTTCATCTACAGAAACAGATTGAGCTGTAACTTCATTAAATGAGTCATCATCATACTGAGCATCATCAAAATCATCATATACAGCTGCTGATTCAACAGGTGTGTCCTGTTCTACCATTATATTTTGAGCTGCTTGCTGCTGAACCTCATGTTGAATCGACTGTTGTACTACAGGCTGAACGCTCGGTGTAACAACTTGTTGTACTTGTGATAGCGGAACTTCATTGGGCTGTAATGGACGGAACGCCAATAAGCGCAATACGCACATTTCAAAGCCCTGCTCTTGCGTCACCGCCAGTTGCAGGTCAGCACGGCCTTTACAGGCCACCTGATAATACAATTGCAAATCTTGTGCTGAAATGCGTTGCGACAACTGCATAATCTTTTGATTGATTTCAGCACTGTATTTCAAGCTCAGCTCAGGCAAATACTGCAGTAATGCCAGTTCATGCAGGGTTGAAATCAATTGATCCAGAACCAGTGACACATCCAGCGCCTGTTGTCTAAATTGCATCAGCAATTCACTGACACGGGTTTTCTGGTTCTGATGAATGGCCAAGATCAAATCATAAATGATGGTACGGTCAATCAGACCCAGCATGTCTTTGACATCTTGATGCTGGATTGCGCCCTGACCATAGGCAATGGCCTGATCGGTTAAAGATAAGGCATCACGTAATGACCCCTGGGCAGATTCAGCAATTTGCCAGATGGCATCCTGTTCGGCTTTTATTTCTTCTTTGTTTAAGATACTGGTGAGATGTTCGGTAATTTCATCGACTGCTAGTGGACGCAAAGTAAATTGCAAGCAACGGGAAATAACAGTAATCGGTAATTTTTGTGGATCAGTGGTAGCAAAAAGGAATTTTACATGTTCAGGTGGTTCTTCTAATGTTTTCAGTAAGGCATTAAAGGAATGCGTCGAAAGCATATGCACTTCATCGATCAAGTAAACCTTGAAACGACCTTGCGTAGGCGCATAGGGAACATTATCTAACAATTCACGTGTATCTTCTACTTTGGTACGTGAAGCCGCATCAATCTCGATTAAATCGATAAAACGGCCTTCATTCACCGCTTTACAGGTTGCACACACTTCACAAGGCGTTGAGGTCACGCCAGTTTCGCAGTTCAGACATTTCGCCAAAATACGGGCAATCGTGGTTTTACCTACTCCGCGAGTCCCGGTAAACAAATACGCATGATGCAACCGACCACGTTCCAAGGCACTCGTCAGTGCGCGCGACACATGGTTTTGCCCCACCAATTCATTAAAATTACGTGGACGGTATTTTCGTGCAAGTACTTGATACATGTATGCTCCTTTTTACAGGTCTAAGCATACTGTTTTTTTATAAAATAGTGAAATAAATGGCGGAGGTATGAACAATAAAAATCTTGTATTCTGCCGAAACAAAGACGAAATTTTTATTTATACATTCAATAAAATTAGCTCAGTTTTCCCAAAAGAAAATCACTTTGCATCTGATAGCTTTTACCGCTTTGATCTTCACGAATTTCAAGAACTTTTTCATCTAAATTTACATAGAGTAAATTACGCGTTGCCACATTGATCAGCTCAATTCTTTGCTTTGATTCATCTATAAAACGCAGCTTACCTTTCAAGGTTTCGACTTCACTATGACCACTTAAACTTTCACGGGTTAAGGTATAGGTTTGATCTTCATACAATGCCAAAGTCACAGCCATACCTGGACAATCTTCGCAACGGGATAAACAGCTCATGCACGGTGTTGTACCCTCATATTCTCCTGCCCATGCTGCCAGTTGCTTTTTCGACTCTATAGATGCATTGCCTTGCGTATTCGATTGCTTGGCATCCTGACATCCCAATAATGCAGTACTTGCCAGCAAAGGAATTAACACGACATTTTTCATGAAATATCAACAGCAGCTAGAATCTCAGGCAAAGTAGCATATTTTCCCGTTATTTTCCTCAACAACATGTTGCACATTAAAACCAACCCTTACGACCTGCCAAGATACGATCCGCGCAGCGTAGTGTTTCCTGGGTCAAGCCCCACAGCCGGTAATCGCCTGTGATGGAAGCCGTGGAAAAATTATGGGTATAGGCAAAACTTAAACCACGCTCCGGGTCACACCATGCACCAGAGCCATTAAAGCCCATATGCCCAAACCCTGATGATGATTTGCCTAAAGTTAAAATCCGGTGATAACCCAATCGCCAATGCATCGGTAGTGGCATAATCCGGTCACGTCGGGTGTACTGAATTTGGCTTAACTGTTTAAAGATTTCAGTGCCTATCAACTGCTGCCTTTGCCACTCCCCGCCATTGGCAAGCATGGCATAAATTCGAGCTAGGCTATTGGCACTAAACACACCTGTTGCCGCAGGAATTATAGCTTGTAAACCTTGATCACTAAAAAAGCTGAAATTTTTCATTCCTTTTGGAATCATCGCATCCTGAAAGTCTTGAGGTTTTTGGCCGGATAACTCCAATAATTTATCGAATGGAGATGCTTTGCGTGCCTGTGCAGGTTACTTTAGGTTTGGAATTTTGAAGCTTATCTTTTGAAACTTTTTGTTGAGGAATAATCCTGGCAACTTCAGCCAGTTTTTCCTTCGGCACGCCAAAATAGGCAGCATCTAATTGCAATGGATCAATCAGATAGTGTTGCATCAGTTCTGCCAATGTCTTCCCTGTAGCTTTTTCCAATACCCCGCCCACTTGCCAACCAAAGGTTAAGGGCTGATATGCTGCATCTGTCGCGACTTCAAAACGTGGTTTGGCCTGGGCTATAACAGCAAGCATATGCTGCCAATCCGCCATTTCCGAGGCATCAGCAACAAGATTGCGAATATCATATAAACCGCTTTGATGACTCAGCATATGCCTTAAGGTAATTTGATCTTTACCCTGTTGGGCAAATTCAGGCCAGTAAGTTGCTACTGGAATATCATAATCAACAAAACCTTCACTGACTAAAATATGCGCTAAGGTAGATAAAACCCCTTTCCCGGTGGAATAGCAGAGCGACAAGGTATTTGCTTGCCAGCTTTCGGTTTCAGACTTTTTCCCGGTCCAGATATCAACAACTTTTTGACCCTGAAAATAAATCACCAGAGCAGCGCCACCTAACTCTGTCCGTACATCCTGCATCCGGCTGAACTGTCTGGCAAGGTCGATAAAGCGTTCATCGACGTGACCTTGATAATTTGCCGTATTGGCAAAAAGGTAATCTTTTAGTTGCTGCATCCTTCCATCCCTAGAAATCTGTTTTCCATGAGCTTAAAACAAAAAAGCCTAAATCGACAGTGACTTAGGCTTTGGTCTTAAAGTGCTTTGACACTTCCCGTGACATGCGGTTTTTTGTTTTTACCGTTTCGGATGACAAACTCGGTATCTTGTCCTTCCTGAGCAGTCAAGAACTCCACTTTTGAAGGGAGATACATCGGGAGCTTAAACCAGACATCAGCTTCGTAGGCATCTGGCAAAGTTAAGCTGGCCAGTGCTTTCGCTTTGCTCCACATACCATGGGCAATCGCCTGTTTAAAACCGAATGCTTTTGCCGTGATGGCATGGATATGAATCAGGTTAAAGTCACCAGACGTTAAAGCATAACGGCGACCGGTATTTTCAGATACATTCCATTCGGCATTGAGTTCATAGGCTGGCGTTTTATTGTCTACCAGTTTAGGAGTAGCTTTAACACTGGTTTTTTGACGGGCTAAATAGGTAGTTACCCCTTCCATCACCACGTCATTGCCGACTTTCGCCGTGGTCATAAAGTCAAACTGCACGCCCTTATCATGAGGTTGTACATCACCAAACTTGCAGGACAATGTTAATGCTTCATTAGTACCCACTTTGCGGTTTTGTTTAATCTGGTTGCGAATATGTACCAGACCTAAAATTGCAAATGGGAAAGTCTCAGTCGTCATCATATGCATTTGCAGGCTTTGCGATAGCACCGCTAAATAAATGGCTGGAATATAACCATTATTCTTGAAGCCGCACACTTCGTTATAAGCTTTAAGATGCTTTTGATCGACCTTGAATGAATCCACCACATATTCAACTTGCGGCAGCACTTGTTCACCTTTAGGCTTTTTAAAAATCAAGCCTTGAATCACTTTCGGATAGGCTAAATAAGGTTTTGGAAGTTGACTAAAATGGCGAGTATTCATACTGAACCTTTGGAAGTTTTTCTAATTTATTTAATGGAGTTCTCTCTCCCTCTGGGAGAGAGCTAGAGAGAGGGTTAATAATATATCCCCTTATCTCCCTCTCCTAAATCCTCTCCCCAAGGGAGAGGACTTTAATGTGTTAAGCCCCTAACAAGCTTTGACCACACACACGAACCACGTTACCATTTAAACCTGTAGACGCTGAAGATGCAAATAATGCAATTGTTTCAGCAACATCAACCGGTAGACCGCCTTGACTCATTGAGTTCATACGGCGACCTGCTTCACGAATCGCAAATGGAATTGCCGCTGTCATTTGCGTTTCAATGAAGCCCGGTGCTACGGCATTAATGGTTACGCCATTTTTCAAAATAGGTGCCGTAAATTTCACCACACCAATCACGCCCGCTTTAGAAGCAGCATAGTTGGTTTGCCCTAAATTACCCGCAATACCTGAAATTGACGATACGCAAACAATACGACCGTTGCTGTTCAACCCTGCATTTTCAATAAGGTAATCATTGACACGCTCAATTGCAGACAAGTTAATGTTGATCACCAAATCCCAAAGCTCTGGTTTCATATTGGCCAAAGTTTTGTCACGGGTAATTCCTGCATTATGTACGATGATATCAAGACCGCCCTTCGCCGCTGCTGCAGCCTTAATTTTTTCACCGGCATCCGCAGCCGTGATGTCAATTGCTAAAGTTGAACCGCCAATGGCACCCGCAACACGGTCCAGATCCGCCTGCTGTTGGGGAACGTCCAGGCAAATGACATGTGCGCCATCACGTGAAAGTACATGGGCAATTGCTTCACCAATCCCGCGGCTTGCACCAGTGACTACAGCAGTTTTTCCAGCAAGAGGTTTGGCCCAGTCTACATCGACAACTTCAGCTTTAGAAACCCGAATAACTTGACCAGAAACATAAGCAGAACGCGGAGATAATGCAAAACGCACTGTAGATTCAAGGTTTGCTTCAGCACCTTGATCAACATAAATCAGATTTGCCGCTATACCTTTCTTAAACTCTTTACCGACTGATTTTACAAAACCTTCAAGTGCACGTTGGGCAATGGCCTGTTTTAGCGTTTTTGCAGTCTCAGGGCTAATCCCTACAACGATGACACGGCCTGAAGCCTGGATTTGACGCGCAATCGGGTTAAAGAAGTTATAAAGTTCTTTTAGCTGTTCAGAGTTTTGGATACCAGACGCATCAAAAATGACTGCTTTAAATTTAGACTCTTTATCGCCCGGGTGAAAAGCGCCCAGATTTAAACCTGTTTTTGCAGCTGCTTGCTGTAATTCGGAGTTGTTACCTGCGTAGCTATTGGCATGAATATTGGCCAGAACCTGTGCGATTGCACCAGATAATGTACTTGATGATGCAGCACCAAATAACACCGCCCCTTTCACTACAGGTGTCGCAGACTCAAAACGCTCTAAAAAAGTTGGCGATGGCAAGCCTAAATTTTTGATGACAAATTTACCAATAGGAGATTTTGCAAAGGTTTGGTATTGATCAGTCATATTTATTATCTCTCATACAAATTAATTTTTGATGGTTTTGAAAATATCTTTTTAACTTCAATATGATGTCAGGCACTTATATTTCAATACATCCATCAGTTTCCATAGAATCATACTTGAGTTAAATTATAGATGTCTTGACCTGAATGCTTTGCCTAATGTCATTTTAGTCAATTCAGCTGTTTTTAGATTATGTTAATGTACACGCCAAGAATACTGTAAAATGCTTGGAAAAGCCTGATGAGCAAAACAACTCAAGAAAATCCGGCAGTCGATAATTCTGCTACGGAAACTGTGTCAAAACCATCAAAAAGTACTGCGCGCACAACTAAAACTTCTGGCCCGGCGGCCACGTCAGCAGATGCTGCGCCTAAAACACCCCGTACCCGTTCCACATCGGCACGTAGTAAAACTATAGCTTCAACGACAATAACACCCGAATCTACACCTCAAACGTCTGTTCAACAGGATAACACCATGAGCCAAAACACAGTTCGCCGCGTTGCAATTATCGGTGGTAACCGTATTCCTTTCGCCCGTTCAAACGGTGCTTACTTTACTGCTTCTAACAGCGACATGTTTACTGCAGCATTAAATGGTCTGATTGAGCGTTTTAATTTACAAGGTCAACGTTTAGGCGAAGTCGTTGCCGGCGCAGTTTTAAAACACAGCCGTGACTTTAACATGACCCGTGAGTGCGTGTTAAATACTGAACTTGCTCCAGAAACACCTGCTTACGATATTCAGCAAGCCTGTGGTACAGGCTTGCAAGCAGCATTCCAGATTGCCAACAAAATTGCACTGGGTCAAATTGAAGTCGGTATTGCGGGTGGTGTAGATACGACTTCTGATGCGCCAATTTCTTTCGGTGATGGCTTACGTAAGGCATTGCTTGAACTGAACATTGCGAAAACCGCGAAAGACCGTTTAAAAGCATTAACCAAAATTAATGTTAAAGACTTGATGGATGCCCCTAAAAACGGTGAGCCACGTACCGGTCTTTCTATGGGTGACCATCAGGCGATTACTGCACTTGAATGGGGTATTTCTCGTGAAGCACAGGACGAACTTGCAGCGTCATCTCACCAAAAAATGGCGGCTGCATACGAAGAAGGCTTCTTCGATGACCTGATCACACCATTCATCGGTTTAGAACGTGACAATAACTTACGTGCAGATTCTTCTGTAGAAAAACTTGCAAAACTTAAACCGGCTTTTGGTAAAGGTGATGCACGTACCATGACTGCGGGCAACTCAACTCCACTCACTGATGGTGCATCTTGTGTATTGTTAGCTTCTGAGGAATGGGCTAAAGCCAATGGTCACGAAATTTTAGCTTACTTAACATTCCAGGAAACTGCAGCAGTTGACTTTGTTGAGAAAAAAGAAGGCTTGTTGATGGCACCTGCTTATGCCGTTCCACGTATGCTCGAACGTGCCGGTCTTACCCTGCAAGATTTCGACTACTATGAAATTCATGAAGCATTTGCATCACAGGTTCTTTCTACCCTTAAGGCATGGGAAGACCCAAAATTCTGTAAAGAACGTTTAGGCTTGGATGCTCCACTGGGTTCAATTGACCGTTCCAAGCTTAACGTTAAAGGTTCATCTTTAGCAGCGGGTCACCCATTTGCAGCCACTGGCGGTCGTCTTATCGCAACCGCAGCAAAACTGATTCACCAAAAAGGTTCAGGCCGTGTTTTAGTCTCGATTTGTGCTGCGGGTGGTCAAGGTGTAACAGCAATTATTGAAAAATAATCTGAATCTTTGGTTCAGGAAAGCTCCTCGAGTGAGGGGCTTTTTTATTATCATCTTATTATTTGGCTATTTATATGCTCACTAATATCTTGAATATGCGAAAATACAAATAAGATGAGTGTCTATCAAAAACCATACATCAGCCATGCTTTTTAGATCACAGATTTAAATTAGGCTGTAGATTTCACATGATGACTAATGTTCAATTTAGCTTCAATATAGTCATAACACCACTGGAAAATAAAAGTATAGACCAGAATACACAAAGTCATACTGAGATCAGTCAAAATTGCCTGCCAAATTGACATCTCCAAAGCATAAGCCACCATTGGAATGGTCGCCAGCATCAAACCACCTTCAAAACCAATAGCATGTAAAACACGTACACCGACTGTTCTTTTCAGTTGACGTTTGGCTTCAAAGTTTTCAAAAAAATGATTGAAAGTCATATTCCAAATCACGGAAGTCACGGCCATTGCAACACCTAAGCTACCGGTCACCTCCATAGGCATTTCAAAAATAAAGCTTAATGCAATTGCAATGATCACCAGTAGGATCGTTTCATAGCTTAGCGCATGGATTATCCTTCTTTTTGACATCAACATTTTAAAACTCTTTCATTTGGATGCAGACATTTTATTTTGATAATATTGATTAATCGAATTAGATTCTTTCAAAAGTTTTGATAGATGAATATTAATCAAGAACAACTGATCATATTTAAAACCGTGATTGAAAGCGGCTCATTCTCTGCGGCTGCCAGACAGCTCGGCAAAGTACCTTCGGCAGTTAGTATGTCGATTGCCAATCTGGAAGTTGATCTTAATTTATCCCTCTTCACCCGTGCTGGCCGTGAGCCTGTACCGACCCCACAAGCGCTAACCTTATATGAAAAAACCGAACAGCTCTTAATTGAAATCAATCAATGGAAACAGCAAGCTTTTGCCCTGAGTCAAGGTCTGGAATCTGCTTTAAATATTGTGGTGGTCTCTGAACTGTTGCACACAAAATGGATTGACTATATTTCATTGCTGGAAAAACAGTTTCCAGAACTGCAAATCAATATTTTTTCAGCTCCGCAGGAAGATGCCTTAAAGATGCTGCTCAACCAGACTGCGCAGTTAGCACTCATGTTTGAACGCGAACAGCTGGAAACGCGCGAACAGTTTGTCGAACTCAAGCGTGAGGCTTTGGTGCCGGTTACGGCTATTGATTCCCCCTTGGCCACATTTGAACAGGTGAGCTATGAGCAAATTTTGCAAAGCCGGCAAATTGTAGTGGCAAGTCGCGATCGCAGCATCAAGCCGGAATTGTTATTTTCAAAAAAATACTGGCGTACAGATAACCATTTATCTGCCTGTGCCATGATCCAGCAGGGTCTGGGATGGGGAGTTTTACCTTTAGAAATGCTAAACCAGAATCCGCATATTCAACAACAACTTAAGATTCTTAACTTTTTGGATTTCACTCCAAAATTTGAATATTTTGTTGATCTGGTCTGGAGTCGTGAAAGCCAGCTGGGTGCTGCTGCTCATTTTTTGATTAATCACATCCGAAATTCAAGAAAAAACATAAAATAGACAGGTCTTATACGCGCTTTTTACTTTGGATAACAGGAGATTGTGATATAACAAATAAACGGGAAATAACTTTAAGAACCAGACGACAATGACTCAATCAGCCTTAAATCAATTAAAAAACCTTACTACCATTGTTGCCGACAGTAGCGATTTTTCCGCAATCGAAAAATTTCGCCCTCTTGATGCAACAACAAATCCTTCACTGATTACAGCTGCAGCGAATCAGCCTGAAAATAAAGAACTGATTGAAGCTGCCTTTGAACAGGCGAAATCTGAAGGGTATAGTGGCGATCTTCTGGTTGAACGTACCATCGATATCCTGACAGTCAAGTTTGGTGTGGAAATTCTAAAACTGATTCAAGGACGTGTTTCTACCGAAGTCGATGCAGCACTTTCTTACGATACTGAAGCCACCATTGCCAAAGCCAAAGAACTTCTGGAATTATATAAAACCTATGGGATCGATCAGAACCGTATCCTGATTAAAATCGCTTCCACCTGGGAAGGCATTCAGGCAGCCAAAGCATTAGAAGCTGAAGGCATTCATTGTAACTTGACCCTGTTATTCGGCTTGCATCAGGCTCAAGCCTGTGCGGACGCCAATGTCACCCTGATTTCACCTTTTGTCGGCCGTATTCTGGACTGGTATAAAAAAGCGGAAAATGTCGATCATTATCCAATTGATAAAGACCCGGGTGTACTTTCAGTCAAACAGATTTATCATTTCTACAAGCAGCATTGCATCAAAACAGAAGTAATGGGCGCAAGTTTCCGCAGTATAGATCAGGTACTTGGATTGGCTGGCTGTGATCTGCTTACCGTTTCTCCTAACCTTCTGGCAGAACTGAAACAGGACCAGCGTGAAGTGGTGGCCCAGCTTAGCAACGATCATACTCAGGCCCATTGCCAGCATCAGGTTGAGCCTTTAACCCAAGAAAGCTTTAAAGCTCAGATTGAAAAAGATTTAATGTCTTCTCAACTGTTACAAAGCGGCATTGACGGATTTATTAAAGCGCGTGAACAGTTAAATACCTTACTGCGCCAATCTTTCGGCTTGGATGCTGAAATTAAAGCTTAATTTATTCCTATCTTTCCCTAAAAAAAGCCGATTTTGTTATAGTGAACAGGTCGGCTTTTTTGATGATTTGAGAGTATATTTTGTTCGGCATAACCGATCTTAGCACCTATATTATTGGCACTACCCTAATCGTATTACTACCCGGTCCAAATTCACTGTATGTGATGTCCATCGCTTCACGTTTCGGTATTAAAGCCGGCTATAAAAGTGCTTTTGGTGTCTATACCGGTGACCTGATTTTAATTCTACTGACAGCATTGGGTGCAGCCTCATTACTGCATGCTTTCCCTTGGGTATTTACCTTACTAAAGATTATCGGTGCAATTTACTTAAGTTATTTGGGCATAAAATTGCTGATTGCTGCCTATCACACCTGGAATGTCCTGCACTCCACAACACAAATAGCAACAGTAGAAAAAAATATTGAACAGCTGCAACCCTTTAAAACAGCATTAACCATCAGTATTTTAAACCCCAAAGCCATTTTATTTTATTTGTCCTTTTTTGTGCAGTTTGTCGATCCGGCCTATCCTTATCCGGCCATTACCTTTACTGCACTTGCAGTCATCTTGCAGCTCATTAGCATGAGTTATTTAACCATCCTGATTTTTTCCGGTGCAAAACTGGCATCTTATTTTACTTCGCGTTATAAAGTAACGGCCTCATGTGTAGCAGCTGTGGGACTGTTATTTTGTGGTTTCGGGATTAAACTCGCGACCTCAACCCTGTAGTTCTACGGTCTAAAGAAGCAAATTAAACCTGTAAAAAGCCTATAAATTGAGGCAATAATTTCTTTCCGCTTATTAACCACAGGCGTATGATTATTACACTTTTCAAATTTTAACAAATCCAGCACGCAAAGGATGTATGCACAAATTTCTCCAAGACTTTTCCGTTCCTGCGGTATTTGCAGGTTTCATTACCTTTCTGATTGGTATCAGTGTTTCGGCAGTTTTGGTCATTCAAGCTGCACAAATATTAGGGGTTACGCCAGAGCAAATTAGCTCCTGGTTTTGGGCATTAGGTTTAGGGATTGGACTGTCTGGTTTAATTTTGTCCTGGAAATTTAAATATCCAGTTGCCACGTCATGGTCAACTGCTGGACTGGCCCTGATTTTAGCCACTGGCAATGGTTATAGCTTGCACGAAGCCATCGGTGCATTTCTGGTCTGTGGTTTACTCAGTGCCATTTTAGGTTTTTCGGGTATTTTTCAGAAAATTTTATCTTATATTCCACAAAGCTTAACTAGTGCCATGTTGGCAGGTGTGTTACTCAAATTCGGCATTGCCCTGTTTGCCAGCATGCAAAATGACTGGGGCTTTATCATTTCATTGTTAGCAGCGTATGTTCTGTCTAAACGTCTGTCTCCACGTTACAGCATCGTCATTACCGTGATTGCCGGACTTGTGCTCTGTCCAATGTTTATGCAGTTTCATCCTCCAGTTTTACAATGGAGTTTGGCGCAACCGGTATGGATTAGTCCTGTATTTAGCTGGTCCGCCCTTTTGGGTTTGGCCTTGCCATTATTCGTCATTAACATGGCATCACAATATTTACCCGGTATTGCCATGATCAAAAGCTATGGCTATCAGCCCCATGTCAATCAGCTGATTGGCTGGACCGGAGTTACCCAGACCCTGCTGGCTCCATTTGGCTGTTACACGGTCAATATTGCAGCCATTAGTGCAGCCGTCAGTCTGGATGATCAGGTTCATCCTGACCCAGAGAAACGCTATATTGCCGGCATAAGCTGTGGATTTTTCTATATCTTGATGGGGGTTTTCGCGGCGACACTGACCAGTTTGCTGATGTCTTTCCCAGCCATTTTTATTGTTGCTCTGGCCGGCATTGCCTTACTGGGCACCATTAGCCACAACATAGCTATCGCCTTTCAGGATGTCCGCGAACGAGAAGCCGCATTATTGACCTTTTTATTCAGCGCTTCCGGCATTCAGTTTTTTGGGATTGGTTCAGCCTTCTGGGGTTTAATTTTTGGTATTGTCGTATCCATTATATTCAAGTTTAAAGTAGTGCAATCCTGCAAATAATTTTTGCGGTTTATTAATCAGGCTATGGATATTCCTGCACAGGGTAAGCCAGAATCAGGTTTATAATTGTGTGCTTGACATGCAGGATGATAATTTCTTAATCTTCCTGCTAACCCCGCCCGATGAATTTAGAACACACAATCACCAGCAAACTCGATCCCTGTTTGCCAGAATCTTCCATTTTGAGCAAAAAGTGAGTTCTGTTTCTTCTAAAATAATAGCTAAACCCAGTAAGGGATAAGCTAACAAAACAGAATTCTAATCATCTTTTGCTCAATTTACATTAAAGTACTATTTTAAATAATTTAAGGGCTGTCCCATTTTTAGATATGACCTGTCTAAAACGAAGCTACAAAGCTGAATCACTATATTTTTGAATAAACTGGATGGTTTGCTTAAATGTCTGCTGACTGGCCCTTTTACTCATCATAAACTGATATTCATGGACCAAAAACTCTTTAGACTCAGGATAAAAAACTTCGGTTACCGGTATCTTCTGATTAAGCAAAGCACTTACAAAAGGGATAGACTGAGTCCTGGTCAAAAAGTCTTTATTGCCGCCACTAATGAAAACAGGCGGATAATTCGCAGTTAAATATTGAATGGGAGAAATGCTTTTTAAGAAATCTGTATCATCTTTTTTATTGCCGGTATAGGCCTGAACCAGATTAAACACTCCCCATTCAATCAGTTTTAATTCATCTGGAGCCGTTTTGATAAAGGCATTCATATCATAAATACCACAATGCAGGATCAACCCTTTAATTTGCTCACGCTGGATTAACGGTGAAATCGCAGACTTTCGGGCAAAATCAGGATTACTGAGTAAAGCTGCATAATGACTGACTAAATTTGCACCTGCCGAGTCACCCGCCAGATACAGGTGCTGGGCATTAATATGGTAAGTCTCGGCATGCTCGCTAATGAATTTTAGGGCCTGATTAATTTGCAGCAGCTGCTCAGGATAAATCGTTTGCGGAGCAAATTGGTATTCGACTGAAACCACGTTATAGCCTTGATCAGCAAGACGTTTAAAGTAGCCTCGAGCATGTTGTTTAGAACCGGAAATCCAGCCACCGCCATGAATCCAGACCACCGTCGGCCGGTTTCCCAACTCTGCAATATCACGGGGTTGGTAAAGATCCAGATGCAGCGCCGGATTTTGCAGATATGCAATATTGGTTTGAGCTAAAACTTCAGGAGCATGCCGATCAATAAACTTTTTTTGAACATTGGTCGAGGCATTAAATACACTGGCAATGACCTTGCTATTGCTTTGTATATTCTGGCAAGCACTACTGGATAGTGCAGCAATGAGGCATACACTTAGACTAAAAGATTTCGAATACACAATTTGCCCTATCAACTTTTCCACAAAATTGAGAAAAATCATCATATTTTGCAGCATTTTAATGACTGTTTAAACATTTAGAAATACAAGCCCAAATGTTGATTTTTAAACTCGGTTTTTGAATGTCACAGTGAATACAGTTATATTTATAATTTGTATATAATTTAATGAATTTTAAAACATTTTTTACAGAGTAAATTGATCAATTCAATACAATGTGCTATGTATAAACAATAGCTACATAATAAATGCTAAGGAATCATGCTTATGTCTTATCAAAATATTTTAGTCCCAGTTGATGGCTCAGAAATTTCTTTCTCTGCAGTTAAAAATGCAGCTCAAATTGCTAAAGCATTTTCCAGTCAGTTAACATTGATCAGCTTGGTTACTGAAGACCCATTTTCTCAAGCAGATTTTTATTATCCATCTCCAATCATGAAAGAATATTTTGTGCAGGCTTATGCCAATGCCGAAAAAGCCTTAGAAAAAGCCAAAGCAATTGCCGCTGAAAATGGTGTCATTGCAACACCTCAAATCATTAAGGGCAATATTTCAGAAGAAGGTATTCTGGAAACTGCGGAAAAATTGAAAACTGACCTGATTGTGATGGGTTCTCACGGTCGTAAAGGTTTTCAAAAATTCCTTCTGGGCAGCTTTGCTCAGGATGTTCTAAAAACCACCAAGCTTCCTGTTTTAGTGGTCAAAGAATAAGTTTTTTAATGAGCCTCTCCATAGATGAAAGGCTCATTTTATCAATTTCGGCAATTGGTAAAATGATCATCATAACTGATTATAAATCTCCATCACACTTATCCATTCAGCAATATTCATAAGGTAATTTCATGACTTATAAACATATTTTGGTTCCAGTAGATGAATCTCCTATTTCTTATGCCGCTGTTGAACAGGCTCTGGCTTTGGCCAAACCTTTAAATTGCCAGGTCACCATTACCAGTGTGATTGCGGTTGATCCTTTTGTTGGAGTTGATTTTTATAAAGTCGCACCGGCAATTACCGATTACTTTATCGAAGCTGAAAAAAATGCACAGTTGAACCTGGCAGAAATCAAGCAATCTTTCATTCGTGATGGCATTGCGGTCGATACCAAAATCGTTCGGGGTGTATCACCTGCTGAAGGTATTATGCAGGTTGCCGATGAAGTGGGTGCCGATCTGATTATTATGGGCTCACATGGTCGTACCGGATTTAAGAAATTAGTGTTGGGAAGTGTGGCCCAAGAAGTCTTGACTCAGTCTCCTATTCCAGTACTGATTATGAAAGTCTAAGCAATAAAAAAGTCCCTGTAGTACAGGGACTTTTTTATATAAGCATATCTATCATGTGCTTCTGCTGCCGCCATCCATGCACTTGATCTCAAGCTGGTAAACTGAATGGGGCGTATTTGCCAAAGAAACTGTTTTTAATCAGCATTGAAGTAACCTCAACACCCTTTATGTTTTGGAAATATGTTGATGTAAATTTTGCAGGTAAATTTCTGCTTCAAGTTTGCTGGCAAAGTTTTTTTGATAGCTTCCCGTCGCCTGAATATTATTCGGTGTATATTCAATCAGCACAGCAAAATTTCCGTCAGTCGCATTTTTTGAAACCCGAATTGCAATGATATGCTGAGAATTTAGGTAAAAACCATCTTCAATTTTAACTAACAAAACCAATCTCCAGTCTATTTAGTAAAATGACAGGCTAATGCAATCACAGTCTGTAAATGATAAAAGCTCACCTTAAGATGAGCTTTGACATGGCTATTTTAAGCCATAACAGTGATTTATTCGACACTTTTAAAGTAATTATGCAATATAAATTATGTCTTACTATTCCAGTATTCAACTAAGACAATCTAAACATAAGCAGCATTTTCAGCCCGCACAATACTTGAAATATCAACAAAAAAAGCCTTTTCTTAGTTTGCACCAAGAAAAGGCTTTTCATGATTAATGGATGCTCAGTTAGATACTCAACATACTATTCAAAGTTTCCGATACGTTTTTGGATTTCACTTGTGGCTTTAAGGCTTCCAGTGCATTTTTCACTTCTGTACATTGTGGCTCTGCCAAGGTGTACCAGCGAGAAAGCACTTGTAATAAGCGTGAACCGACAATCGGGTTTTTCTCATCCAGATATTTAGCCAGATCAATAAAGTGTTGCACACCAAAACTCCAGGTATTGACTGGATTGGCATTTAAACCGCCACTTACTGAACGAATACGGTTAGGGTTACCCAAATCATAGTCAGGATGTGAAGTTAAGTATTTGATGGTTTCTGCATTTGCTTTCGGATGCGCTGCCTGAACCATAAACCATTGATCTAACGACAAGGCTTCATCTTCAAAGCGGCTATAGAAGTCTGCTAAAGCTTCTTTGGCTTGTGGCGCATCATTCCAAACCAAGACTTTAAGTGCACCCAAACGTTCAGACATATTGCCTGTATGATACTGTTCATACGCTAAATCAAAGGCAGAGGCATCACCCTGACGTGCAATCATACCAAGCATGATATTTCTGAGGGCACGTACACCCATCGCCTGAGAGAATTCGCTCTGATTATCCGGATCTAAGTCCAGGTAAGTCTGTTTACAGAATGCACCCAAGTCACGTGCCAATGTATCCAACAAAGCATTACGCTGTTCCTGAATTTTAGCAGGTTGATAATCGGTATCAATACGGCTACCCAAATAGCCTTCAGTCGGTACATCAAACAGACGTGAAGCCAAGAGCGGATCTTTTTTAATGACTTCAGGCAAAGTATTTTTCATAGCTTGAATATAAATATCAGCATCATGCTCTTCCAGCAAAATACGTTCCAGCAGGGTTTGAGTGGCCTGCCACTGGTTAAAACCATTGGTTTCATATTGCATCAAGAAGGCCAGTTCTTCATCTGAATAGTTGAATTCAAGATTGACCGGTGCAGAGAAATTACGCAGCAATGACACCACAGGTTTTGCCATTACGCCGCTAAATTCAATGCTTGCCTCATTTTGATCAAATAAATACACGCCATCTTTTACGCCATTTTCAAACAGTGCTTCAGATTGCAAGGTATATTGCTCACCTGTTTCGGCATTAAACAATGCTAATGCAACAGGAATAGGAACCGCTTTGAGGTTAGGATATTTTGCATTCGTTTTTAAACTTTGTTTAAAGCTTAAGCGATAGGTTTGAGTTGCAGCATCATACTCGCCTGTGGCTTGCAGTTTTGGCGTGCCCGGTTGGTTATACCAGATCAGGAATACCGATAAATCCACGCCTGAACCGGCAGTGAGCGCAGCCACCCAGTCCTCAACGGTTACTGCCTGACCGTCATGACGGCGGAAATATTCGTCTGTACCTTGACGGAATTTTTCCTTACCCAGTAAGGTCGACATCATACGGTTAATTTCCGCACCTTTTTCGTACACCGTCGCCGTATAGAAGTTATTAATTTCGACAAAATGATCTGGACGTGGCGGATGCGATAATGGACCAGAATCTTCAGGGAACTGGTGGGCTTTAAGTACAGCTACATCATCAATACGTTGTACCGCTGCGGACTGTAAATCTTCCGAGAAAGACTGATCACGGAATACCGTCAAGCCTTCTTTCAGGCACAACTGGAACCAGTCACGGCAGGTAATCCGATTCCCGGTCCAATTATGGAAGTATTCATGGGCAATGACCGACTGTACTCGCATGATGGCAGCATCGGTGGTGTATTCTTCATCGGCAAGCACACAAGACGTATTGAAAATATTCAGACCTTTATTTTCCATGGCACCCATGTTAAAGGCACTGGTCGCCACAATCATGTAATTGTCCAGGTCATAGGGACGACCATAATGTTCCTCATCCCATTGCATTGAATGTTTCAGGGCTTCCATGGCAATGTGGCATTTTGGAATGTCTTTTTCTTCGGCATAAATTTCCAGCGAAACGTTCCGACCTTCAGAGGTCACATAAGAATCTTTTAGTACCGCCAAATCACCAATCACACAGGCAAACAGATAGCTTGGTTTTTTGGTCGGATCTTGCCAGATAGTATAATGACGACCTTCACCAGCCTCACCAGCTTCCATCAGGTTACCATTGGCTAACAGTACCGGAAATTTTTTATCGGCTTCGACACGGGTAGTAAATACAGACAGGACATCCGGACGGTCTGGATAGAAGGTAATTTTACGGAAACCTTCAGGCTCGTTTTGCGTTACGAATAAATCACCACTGGCCTGATACAAACCTTCAAGCTGGGTATTGCTTTCCGGATGAATGACCACTTCAGTTTCCAGAATGACCTGATCTGGTGCATTGGCAATCACCAATTGTTCTGAATCAAGCGTGTAATCTGCCTCAGTCAGCAACTTGCCGTTTAAAGTAATGGATTTTAATTCCAGATCACGGCCCAGCAGCACCAAATCGCCGGCAGTCTGGCGTTTCATCACCAGGTTTGCATTGACCTGGGTATGATCTGAATAGACTCGAATATCTAAGTTGATTGAATCCACCAAAAAAGAAGGTTTTTGATAGTCTTTTAAATAAACAGTCTGGTCTGCTTCAACCACCGGGTTTGCCGCGATATTCATATAATGTCCTAATCCTGTCGTTCTTAAGCCAAGACGTTGTTGTTGTGAAATGCTTCGATCATACGACAACTTTCGCAATCTGTCTGTGCCATTGATTTAAGTCTTATATGGGCATATTGCTGCCTGTTTTCAATTCAGATTACGCACATTGGTACAATTAATGTCCTCATTGACCACTAAAGATGCATGAGTGCAGTACATGAACCATGTCAATCTTGATATGAACCTCACTTTCCGACATATAACCATCTACGGCGGAAATGATGCTTTCCATATATGTTTGTATAAATTCAATTTTTTCAGATTGACTAAAATGACTTAACCCAAATTGACACTAACTTTCAAGATGACTACATTTTGAGCACGATTTTTGCTTGTATTCATCTGTGTAAAGCGCACTATAAAATTAAAACAAAACGAGAAGAGGTGTATTATGTATTTAAAAGACCATATTGTTCGCGTTGAAAATATCAAAACCATGCAAACGCTTGATGCTGCCGGAATTGATCACAAAGTGATTGCCATGTTTCTAAGCTGTGAAGGTATTCCAATGAAATCAGCGGATATTTGCGCAATTTTAAATAATTACGATGCTCTAGGAAGCAAAAAAGTTCCATCTAAAAAAGTTCAGGCCTTGATTAATGCAAAGCAGCTAGGCGAGGAGGATGAGTCTCTGCCTTGTCCTGCCTCTTATTAACCGAAAACTTACCTTCTGATTCAATCCCATCCTTCTGATGCCCTCTATCCTTTATTGTGGAGATGAAAGATCAGGTCTTCACCTCCACATATTTCAATGTATTGTAAAACTTAGGCTATTTTTTCAGTATCCTACTTTCTGGCCAGCTTGTGCTTAGCGAATTATTTTCCATTCAGTACTATTCCATCACGTCCTGGCAAAAGACAGGTGTATAATCTCTGCAATGATTAACCCGACTTGTGATCGACCCATTCCATGCTTCTTCAAATTCTGCAAAAACAGCTCGATGAAAGTACATCATGTCCTTTATGTCAGGCATCCATGTTCTGGATAGAGGCTGAACAGTACGATCAAGCAATGAATTTTCATGAATGCAGCCACTGTCATCATCGCCTGTTTCAAGATGGACGTGGCAACTGCCACTGTGAAACATGTCTGTCCAAGCGTAAAAAAATGCTGGCTGAAACACGGCTGCAAGAACAGCGTAAGCTGAAGTCCAAAGACAAAGATGCTGTTGAATACCGGCTGGATCAAATCAGTTTTTTAAATAAATTGTTTTTACTCAGTATTCTGGATAATCAGGTTCAGGAACATACTACGCATCATGAATATATAGACTGGGAAAACATTAAATATCATTCCCTTACACCAAATTATCTGTTCCAGAATTATTTGATCAAGCAACTGGTAAAAGAACAGATCCTGATTGCCAAGGATTTTGCATCCGAAGCCCATCATTATTACGTCAATGTCCGTTTGGACGGTTATTCGGAACCGAGTCTGTTCAGTATTACCCAGCAACTGAGAAACTGGTTCTATGAAAATTTAACCTTGGGTGTGCCTTTTAAAAATGCCGATGAAGTCAAAAATACGCTTTATCTGGTGCTGTATCAGGAAATTATTCAGTTCGCCCAGTTTTATTGTCGGACTTGGGGCATTCAAATTGCAGGGAACAACAGCTTTCAGACCTTCTGCTATCGCCTGATGGATTCTCTGGCAGTAGGTCAAATCTACTATTTAGTACAAACTGCTTTAGAATATTTGCATCAGCAAAAAGTACTACAAGCACGCAATGAAAACTTCATTAACACCAATTTGTTAAAGAAAACCTTACAACAATATCGTGAACGTTCCGTAACTGAAAAATGGGAAACCTCCACCCTGCCTCGTCCACACAACATTCCTTTTAGCAAGATGAGCGAAATCCTGTTGTTCCGCTTTCTGGGCTATGATGAAAGTATTTTTTTCCAGCCCATCTGGAAGTTATGGAAAAAAATTGAACCGCGATTAAGTTTTTATTCACAAAAACGCTGTATGTATTGTGGTTCTAATGAACTTACTGTCGATTATGATGCTGAAAATTATGTGACACTCTGCTGTCGAACCTGTAAGCATCAAGACCACTATTTTACCCAATAGAATTTCACCCACTAGATGGTGATTGATATGTCCAGTTTCTCCGACTCTACCCTGTACAATTCAAGGAATAATCCCATGAATCAAACGTCAACATTGGTCGAGCAGATTGTTGAAGCATGGACACAACTGCAAAGCCGGCAGCCTTTGGTGCAATGTATTACTAACAGTGTTGCAGCAAATTATGCAGCCAATGTATTGCTGGCCGCAGGTGCCTCTCCGGCTATGATTGACAATCCATTTGAAGCGGAAAGTTTTACTACGATTGCCGCTGCACTCAGTATTAATCTGGGTACACCCACCCATGAACAGATGCAGGCCATGCAAATTTCTGCACAAACAGCACAGCATACCCATACCCCATGGGTGCTCGACCCAGTAGGTTATGGACCTATTCTAAAATGGCGTTCGGATATGGTAGATAAATTACTGCAATATCATCCCACGGTCATTCGAGGTAATGCTTCAGAAATCAGTACGCTTGCAGGCAACCAGGTAGAATCCAAAGGCGTGGATAGCACTTTGGATAGTGCCGATGTCTATCATCAGGCTAAAGTACTGTTAGCCCATGCTGACTGTATTGCCATTTCTGGTGAATCCGATTTTATTTTGACTAAAGAGCTAGATGTCGTAATTCAGGTCAATGGCGGTTCTTATTTACAGCCCAAAGTCACTGCGACAGGTTGTGCACTGGGTGCATTAATCGCAGCTTATTGCGCTGTTACATCACCAACTATTGCGACGATTGCAGCCCATACCCATTTTGCCATTGCAGGAAAACTGGCCTTCGATCAAGCTCAAACGGTCGGACGTTTTAATGTGGCCTTTATGGATCAAATTCAAAGTTTAAATCCGGATTTAATCCAGCAATATGCGGATCTTAAAATTCTTAGCCTTTAAGTTTAGTCTACATTCCGGTTACTAAGGTTGACCTGGTTCAGATTGTAATGACCGGGTCTGGGCTTATATTCATGCCAGTATCGGTATAAAAAAGTGAATGACGACGGAAATTTAATAGATTTTTCGACCTGTAAATAAATTAAATACCGTTTCCAAAATCGTTGGCAAATCCAATTTGCAGATACAGAGCAAGCCCATGCCATCAAAATAGTCCGGCACATGCTGCATAAAAAAATTGCTATGCGGTGTTGCCTTATTTCTAAGACGTTGAATGTGCTCAGGTGTAGTGCGAGGCATCACATAGGGATAGACAAAAATATCTTCGCGACGTTTATGCACTTCAGATTTACGCTGCTGAATCATCTGTAGAACTTTTAAATATTGTTGGGGAATTTCTTTGCATCTACGTGGAAAGAAATTCTGTGAGCGAGACGCAAAATAAGTATAAATTTTAGGCTGTATGATGGTCGGTACAAACCATAATGGAATGGAGGGATGTCGAATTCGCTGATTGATTGCCACTCGGATTGCGGTTTTAAGTGTTCTGTTACCTTTACGATAAGCGGGTAAAATACTCGCCCGGTAACTCACCACAAAGATAGGCTGTCCCTCTAGAGAAAGCTTAAGCACAGGAATAATATTTTGTCCGACCAGTGTGTCCTTATGGTAATAATGAACGACCAGAACTGAAACAGCATCCTGATCATAGACAAAATTATAAATTTCTTCTTCGCAAGAATCCGGAAAAATGTGCTGATCAAACTCACAGACCAGTTTAAAAAAACGATGCTTTTCTTCAGATGCAAGTTTTGCAAAATCGAAAATCGTTTCTGTAATACGCATCAAATTGATCCAATTTTTTGATATATTAATTATTCCTGATTCCAATCTACTTAAATATCACTAGAAATAGGGATTTAAACTCAATTCATCCATTTTTTATCTTGTTGCAGTATTTCAGGAAATTTTTTGTATAAAAATACGGCAAAGCACAATAAAAAAGCCCAACAGATCGAGTCTATTAGGCTTTTTCAATAGGGAAAAAGAGGGATTAAAAGATATAAATCTCGAGTTTAAATCCTGAATCACCTTCTTTACCAAACTCTACCCAAGCATATTCTCTAAGGATAGGTAATGAGTACGGACTTAATCCGGTTATCTTCCAGTTCAGTCACTTCAAAGTGAATACCGTGATATTCCAGTTGCGCCCCAAGACTGACTTTGCCATGAGTTTTCTCTAAAATCAGACCGGCAAGACTGATATAACCAGCCTCGTCTTCAACTAAATCCAGCATGCCCAGCTCCAGTTCAAGCTGATACACATCAAGCATACCAGAGGCTTTCCAAGTATGATCATCAATTTTTACCAAGTCGAGCTGCTCATCAGCATCCGGGAATTCACCTGCAATCGCCTCAAATACATCCAGAGGAGAAATCAAACCTTGCACATTTCCAAACTCGTCACTCACCAATACCAATGAACCTTTCGAGCTACGCAAGGTATTAATGGCATCAATCACTTTCATTTTTTCAAAAATATAAATCGGACGATGGCGTTTGATTAAAGCCCTGAGCTGTTCTGGCTCTTCAATGACATCAAGGAGTTCTTTGGCACGAACCACACTCAATACTTTATCCAGGCTACCACGACAAACTGGAAACAAGCTATGCGGTACAGCAAGTACCTGTTCACGAATCTGTTCAGCACTGTCATCCAAATTCACCCAGGAAATCTGGCTGCGCGGAGTCATGATCGAAGCAACTGACCTTTCTGCCAGGGTTAATACCCCACCAATCATATAACGCTCTTCATCAGCAAATGCTTCTTGCGCTTCAAAGTGCTGAGCACTGTTAGTGACCGTTTCCATTTTGCCGCCCATCATTTTCAAGATGGAATCTGCAGTACGGTGACGTAATGGAATTTTAGATTCATGTTTGGCTACATTACGTTGACCAAACTGGTTAAATGCTTCAATTGCAATGGCAACACCAATACCTGAATAAATATAACCTTTCGGAATATGGAAACCAAAACCTTCTGCAATTAGGCTAATACCAATCAGCAACAAGAAACTTAAGCACAGAATCACGACAGTCGGATGTCGGTTTACAAAAGCAGTTAACGATTTAGAAGCCAGTAACATCACAGCCATGGCAACAATCATAGCCACCATCATCACATAGATGTTGTCGACCATGCCAATTGCGGTAATCACCGAATCTAGAGAGAATACCGCATCTAGCACTACAATTTGTGCAACAACTGCGGTAAAACTTGCATAAACAATATTGGTGGTAACTTTAACTTCAGGCTTGCCCTCAATTTTTTCATGCAGTTCAGTCACAGCTTTATAGACCAGGAATAAACCACCGAATAAAAGAATAAGATCTCGCCCTGAGAATGTCCAATCAAAGACGGTAATAAGCGGTTTGGTCAAAGTGACTAACCAAGAGATAGCAAACAATAAGCCCAAGCGCATGAATAAAGCTAGGGAAAGACCTACTACACGTGCTTTATCACGTTGTTCTGGAGGAAGTTTTTCGGCCAAAATGGCAATAAATACTAGGTTATCAATACCTAAAACAATTTCTAAAACAATAAGGGTAAGCAAACCAACCCAAATTCCCGGATCTAATAAAAACTCCATTAGTTTATATCTCCGTTTTCAAGAATTTGGTTAAAAAAAATTTAAACCGGCACGGCGACGGATCCATATAAGTGACCTTTTCAACAATAGATAAATTTATTATGCACAATCTATTAAATTTGTAATCAAATTTTTGTATTTTGAGCAGTTTCATCTTAGCCTGCCATGCAATTTAGCTTACTTTTGACGCTTTTATTTCGACCTTATCCGATTTTTAGATTAAGAAAATTAAGATTGATCCTTCAATGAATAAATTATTCAAAAAATATTATTAAACAATTATTTATTTAAAGACTTATTTAGAGGATTTACTTGTATACACGACACGGGATTGACTTATTGTATGTACAATCCCAATGTCGAAAATATTTTATTAACAAGACCAGTTTCCCAGCCTTTTTCATTCGAATCAAGGATGATCAAGATTATTGAATTGAATAAATGATAGCTAAACTTAAGATAGGCAAGCTTCTAATTCTATTATTAAAATTTACAGGATGATGTGCAATACCTCATAAATAAGATCATGTTCAGGCATACTGCCCAAAAGTTTGAAATGCTTAAGCCTGCCACAGCCTGCCACTTTACAATACAACATCCCCAGAACAACGTTATCTTCAGAACATATCAAAATCCTGAAATCCTCGTACACGTATTGAATTTCGTTCAAAATATTGTCGGATTTCATCAAGACCAAGACAGCTATGCCCTCTCTTTTCTAACCCTTATGCTCAATTTTAATTCTTTTTGTAAGGAAATTTATAAATATAAGTTTCCTTATTGCAATATAAAAAACTTGAGATATATTAATAACAATAAAAATAATGTGCGTTGTTAGGCAAAATTGGATTTAAATAAGACGCTTTTCAACAAATTAAATACAACAATCTTAGGGAGGCTTTTCTCCATGACTAAAAAGTACAGTAAATTTTTACCTTCTATTGCAGAAGATTTCTCTCTGGAAAATTTTCCTTATTATTGGGTCACTCAAGTGCATGCCCAATATATACAAAATGTAGATCACGCTTTGAAAAAATACGGACTGGACAATTCACGTCGCCGTATTTTACTGTCACTAAAATCCAAACCTCATGCCAGCGTCTCAGACCTCTCCGAAATGGTCATTTCCAAAATGTCGACCACCACCAAAATCGTCTATCGCTTAAAAGATGAAGGACTGGTTGAAACCTATTCATGTGAAGATGATGCCCGGATTACCCGAGTTGTCCTAACCGAGAAAGGACAACAAATGACACATAAGATTAATGACCTGACCAATGTGGTTTTGGAACAATCTTTTGAAGGTCTGACTCCCCTACAAATTGAAAAAATGATGGAAAGTTTAAAATATATTTTTAAAAATTTAGCCCATTAAGTCGGGTTAAATTCGAAAGTAAACAAATGATTTTTAAGTTTTACTTTACAATATTTTAAAAGATATCGTTTTCACTTTAAATTTATTAAAAATAAGTTACAATAATAAAATACAATTACAACAATTATTATTGGGAAGAGTATAGATGACAAAAAAATACAGTAAGTTTTTACCATCTACAGATAATTTTGAGCTGGAAAATTTTCCATATTACTGGGTTAGTCAAGTGCATGCTCAATACGTACAAAATGTTGATCATGCACTGAAAAAATATGGTCTGGACAATTCACGTCGCCGTATCTTGCTCGCTTTAAAATCCAAACCTCGTGCCAGCGTGTCAGATCTATCCGAAATGGTGGTGTCTAAAATGTCAACCACCACCAAAATTGTCTATCGTTTAAAAGATGAAGGACTGGTTGAAACCTATTCATGTGAAGATGACGCCCGGATTACCCGAGTTATCCTAACCGAGAAAGGACAACAAATGGCTCAGAAAATTAATGACCTGACCAATGTGGTTTTGGAACAATCATTCGATGGTTTAACCCCTTTACAAATTGAAAAAATGATGGAAAGCCTGCAACATATTTTTAAAAATTTATCACGATAATGTAATAGAGCTGTAAATTTAAAATTTCGGTTTAATACTGAATTTTTCTTTTGGACTTTACAGATAATATACAATTCATGCATTTTTTACATTTTCTAAAAAATGTTGAAGCAATAAATTATAAATAAAAAATTAATGGGGAGAAAATAAACAATGCCCAAGAAATATAGTAGATTTTTACTTCTATCTGGTGAAAATTTTGATTTAGGAGATTTCCCCTACTACTGGATTACTCAAGTTCATGCACAAAGTGTAAAAAAACTAGATCATGCACTGAAAAAATATGGTCTGGACAATTCACGTCGCCGTATTTTACTGTCACTAAAATCCAAACCTCATGCCAGCGTCTCAGACCTCTCCGAAATGGTCATTTCCAAAATGTCGACCACCACCAAAATCGTCTATCGTTTAAAAGATGAAGGACTAGTTGAAACCTATTCATGTGAAGATGATGCCCGGATTACCCGAGTTGTCTTAACCGAGAAAGGACAACGAATGACCCTGAAAATTAAAGATCTGAGCAATATAGTTCTCAAACAATCTTACCAAGGCCTAACTCCATTACAAATTGAAAAAATGATGGAAAGCCTGCAACATATTTTTAAAAATTTATCGTAATCATCTAAGCTTAATCGAAAAAATTAAGTTGGGGACTAATTTTTTCGATTTTTGCCTTTGGAACATGTGAACATTCAAAATCTACCTCCGGAAACCCTTCTACGAAAGAATGAATATCTGGTGAGTTCAAACTTAACCATTCCTCTAAACGCTCGTGAGGAATAATAATCACTGAGCGTTTTACATTTCCGGGTTCATGAAAATCTTTCATCATAGGGTGATTTATAGCATCCATCGTAAGCATGGTTGCTGAACGAATAATTTCATCTCCAATTCGGCAAATTTCATAGAGCGCTGCAATATAAAAAGCATGGCCGTCCTTTCGGCGTACCCCCCAACGTTGAGGCTTATTCTCAATATATTTTGACTCATAAAACTCACTCACCGGCATCACGCCAAATTTGCATTTTGAAGCAGCATTTATAAATGTCGGTTTTTGTAGCAAAGTTTCATTTCGAGCATTATAGGTTTTTAGGGCAATAGTTTTATCTTCAGCCCATTTAGGTACCATCCCAAAATTAACCTTGCGCCACTCCAAACCTTGCGCTGATTTGAACAGCAAGGGCAACTCATAATTTGGATAGACCTCATCCGGATATTCAAAAGGAATATCCGGAAGATTCAACTCATGAAGCTGCTTTAAAGTAAGCGGTTTAAAATTAGCGCACATACAATAAGACTTAAATTAAAACTTATTGCATTATAACTTTAATCACATCATTTCTACTTCACATGACTATTCGGAAGCGTTAACCAATGTGTACGGCTGAACTCATCCAATATCCACTGTCCATTAAACCGTCCCAAGCCTGAATTTCGCTCTCCGCCAAAGGGTGCATTCGGCTGATCTGCCACGGTTATGGAATTGATATGTGTCATACCTGCATCAATCTGCATTGCAAAACGAGTTCCGCGCTCGAGATCGGTGGTACATACTGCGCTGGATAGCCCATAGGCTGTGTTATTAGCCAAACGCAAAGCATCGGCTTCATCTTGAGCCTTAATGATCGGTAAGACTGGCCCAAAACTTTCTTCTTTGGCTAAACTGGATTCAGGATTGACATCAATAAAAATATGCGGTGGCACCATATTATCTTGAATATCACCTCTCACGATAAGTTTAGTCCCCTCTTGCAGTGCCTGAGCAATAATGTGTTTTATTTTTTCAACTTGTGCCCCATTAATAATCGGGCCAATGAGAGTATCCTCTTGCTCAGGGTCACCGTAGACAATGTTTTTAGTGCGAATGACCAGTTTTTCAACAAAAGTATCATAAACTTTAGCATCGACAATCACCCGATTGGTACTCATGCAAATTTGTCCCTGATGCAAAAAACGTCCCACCACAGCGAGTTCCACTGCCAGATCCAGATCAGCATCATCCAGCACCACTAAAGGCGCATTACCGCCCAGTTCCAGTGCTATTCGCTTCAGATGGCTACCACCAACTGCCAATTGCCCGACACGTTTTCCAACTAAGGTTGAACCTGTAAATGAAATCATTTTAGGGGTATCGTGCTCAACAAAGTAATCCCCTATTTCACCACCTAAACCGGCAACCACACTGAATACCCCCTCAGGGAGACCCGCTTCTTCAAAAATTTTGGCAAGTAGCATTCCTCCTGTAATAGGTGTATCACTTGCAGGCTTTAACACCACACAATTTCCAATCGCTAGGGCTGTGACTACAGAACGCATACTAAGATGAAATGGAAAGTTCCAAGGACTAATTACTGCAATCACGCCGAGCGCTTTTCGTACTACATGGCTTTTGCGAGTAGGGTCTATAGATTGCAATTTCTGGATTTCCATTCTTTCAGGAAATGTGATGGCCTCATTGATAATACCCAATACAGCATCTACTTCAATATTGGCTTTAAAACGTGTGCTGTCAGACTCCTGAATGAGCCAGTCAATGATTTCTTCGCGTCTATTTTGACCACATCCAAAACTCGGAGGATAATGTTTTTACGCTTGGATGGAAGCGTTTGCGACCAGGTAGCAAAACTACGCTCTGCAGCCGAATAAGCACTATCCACATCGACAAGGCTGGCAGCCTGCAATTTTAAAATAAGTTCTTGAGTATAAGGATTGAGATTATGAAGCGTATGGGTTGACGTTCCTTTTAGCCAATGTCCTGCTATAAATTGTTCATCATTAAATTGATAAGCTTGCATCATCAAATCCTTTAGTTATTTTGCTTTGAAGATTAATGTATAACTGAATGTATTAAAGTGCCAGAATAAAAGAATTTTTGTTACTTTTAGACAATAAAAAAGCCTCCGAAGAGGCTTTTTTATGTAGCTTGATTACGCAGGATTAATCACCTGTGTAACCTTTTAATTTCAAACGGTATGCATGAAGTAGCGGTTCAGTATAACCAGAAGGTTGTTCAGCACCTTTAAAGACTAAGTCATATGCAGCTTTGTAAGCACAGCCATCAAAACCTGGTGCCATTGGTGTGTAAGCTGGATCATTTGCGTTTTGCTCATCAACCACTTTAGCCATACGTTGCATCACTTCTTCCACTTGCTCTTTGCTTACAATACCGTGACGCAACCAGTTTGCAACGTGTTGAGAAGAAATACGTAATGTCGCACGGTCTTCCATCAAGCCAACATCGTTGATGTCTGGCACTTTAGAACAACCTACACCCAGATCAACCCAACGAACTACATAACCCAAAATACCTTGAAGGTTATTTTCAAGCTCTTTAGTTTTCTCTTCAGCAGTCCAGTTAGTATCTGTTGCTAAAGGTGGAGTTAACAAGTCATCTAATGATAACGGCTGAGTATTCAACAATTCTTTTTGACGCTCAGACACGTTGCATTGATGGTAATGGATCGCGTGAATCACAGCGCCAGATGGAGACGGAACCCATGCACAGCTTGCGCCAGCTTCTGGATGCTCAATCTTGGTTTTGTACATATCTGCAAGCATATCTGGTTTTGGCCACATGCCCTTACCAATTTGCGCCTTACCACGTAAACCTGCTTGAAGACCGATCATCACGTTACGGTTTTCATAAGCCGGGAACCAGATTTGTGACTTCACTTCACCTTTACGAACAAATGGACCTGCTTCCATAAACGTATGGATTTCATCGCCTGTACGGTCCATGAAACCGGTGTTAATGAAGATGGTACGGTCTTTCGCCTGAGCGATAGAGTTTTTCAGGTTCACAGATGTACGACGTTCTTCATCCATGATGCCGATTTTTAAAGTTTTCGCAGGTAAACCAAGTGCCTGTTCAGCACGTTCAAATAACTCAACTGCAAATGCAACTTCTTCTGGACCATGCATTTTTGGCTTCACGATATACATAGAACCTTTACGCGAGTTCTTGATCGTGTTTTCGCCTTTAATGTCAGCAAAAGTCAATAACGGCGTGATTAACGCATCCATGATACCTTCGTAGATTTCTTGACCATCTACCAAGATCGCAGGGTTTGTCATCAAGTGACCCACGTTACGAAGCAACATCAATGAACGGCCATGAAGCGTCGTTTCACCACCAATCAGGTTTTTATGAGTACGGTCCTGGTTCAATGTACGAGTCACGGTTTTACCGTTTTTCTCGATTGATTCAGAAAGTGTACCGCGCATCAAGCCCAACCAGTTACGGTAGCCTTCAACTTTCTCTTCAGCATCTACAGCTGCGATAGAGTCTTCCAAGTCTTGAATGGTGGTTACAGCAGCTTCAAGTACAAGATCTTTTACGCCAGCAGCGTCAGTTTGACCAATCGGGCTGGTTGCATCAATTTCAACAATAACGTGTAAGCCATTGTTTAAAAGTACGATTTCAGTTGGTGCAGCTTCATCACCATTGAAACCTACAAATTGCCCTTCTTTTGCTAAACTCGTTGTTGAACCATCTTTTAGCGTCACAACTAATTTTTTGCCTTCAACCGCATATTTGGTTGCATCTGCATGTGAACCATTTACCAGAGGGAAGGTTTCGTTTAAGAAGTTTTTAGCAAATTCGATAACTTTTGCGCCACGAACCGGGTTATAGCCCTTACCTTTTTCCGCGCCATCTTCTTCAGAGATTACGTCAAAACCGTAAAGCGCATCGTATAGAGAACCCCAACGTGCGTTTGCCGCATTCAAGCAGTAACGTGCATTACGCACAGGTACTACCAATTGCGCACCAGCCAATAATGCGATTTCTTCATCTACATTTTCTGTGCTGATTTGGAAATCTTCTACTTCTGGTAATAAGTAGCCAATTTCAGTAAGGAAAGCTTTGTAAGCTTCGAGTTCAAATTTGTTGTTGCGGTGCCATTCATCAATTTTAGCTTGAAGGTCATCACGCTTAGCCAATAGTGCTTTGTTCTTTGGACTAAGATCGACAACGACTTGTTCAAAGTTTTTCCAGTATGTTTCACTGTCCAAACCAGAACCTGGTAATGCTTCATTTTCGATGAAATCGTAAAGTTCTTTAGCAATCGCTAACTTGCCTTTTTGAATACGTGCAGTCATTGTCTTTCCTGATATTGCTACTTTTTATAACAAGAGATTCTAGTATACCGATTTATACCTAGCTGAATAGTATTATCACATTCCTAAATAATGATCATTTCTTAATAAATGAATGTAAACATCACTCAATAAAATAAAGATCACAAATGCAACATTATTATCTGCCTGAATACCTTTTTATAGTCTATAAAGTTTTTAAAATGTCGAAATTAGACTTAAGTGCAGAATTTTGTTTTAAAACCAACCAAAAACGCTATTTCTATCACTGTCGAGCAAAGATTAAGCCACGAATAGAACAAAATGTCGATAAAACACTCAAACAATTTATGTAAAAAAAAGCGCCTGTTTAGGCGCTTGATCTTTAGCTGGCTTCTGAGGCCGACCCCTGTATTTGTCTATGTTCAGAGTTCAGATAATCGTCAGACTGCATTTCCAGTAAACGTGAACGCGTACGTTCAATTTCAAAGGCCAGTTTTTCACCTTGATAAATGTCAATAATACTGTCTTCCGACGTCAGCAATAGTTTGACCCCACGATCGTAAAACTCATCGACCAGATAGATAAAACGGCGTGTACCTTCCGATAGATAATCGGTCAAATGCGGCACATTACTGACCAGTACAGTATTATAGATATTGGCGATTTCAATAAAGTCAGCCGGACTGCGCGGTTTTAAACACAGCTCTGAATATTCACACCACAACACATCTTCAGTATGACCAATGGTTTCAACAATACGGTTATTGATGATAATCGGTTCTTGGGATTGAGTTTGAGTCTGGGTTAAAGCAGTAAAGCGCTGCGCAATCCAGAGTTTATGCTCATGTGTTAATGGATGTTTAAACAATTGTGCCTGTTTCAGCACACGTAAACGATAATCCACACCGGCATCCACATTGAGAACTACACAATATTTTTTCACCATTTCAATAGTGGGGATAAAACGGTCACGATGGATTCCATTTTTATATAAACCATCGGGTGCAATATTTGAAGTCGCCACCAAGGTAATGCCACGGGTAAACAGTTTCTGGAATAACTCGCTCAGAATCATGGCATCTGTGACATTGGAAACAAAAAATTCATCAAAACAGATGACCACTGCCTGCTGGTAAATCTGGTCTGCAACCTGATCCAGCGGATTTCGCTGCCCTGATAATTTATTCAGCTCACGATGTACATGTTGCATGAAATGATGAAAATGCATGCGCGTTTTACGGCGAAACGGAATCGACTCAAAAAACTGGTCCATTAACCAGGTTTTACCTCGCCCCACACCACCCCACATATATACACCTCGTGGTGAGGTTTGACGACGAAAACGGCGAAACGCTTTTTTTGAAGCTTTGAAACGCTGAATCAACTCTTGCCAAACGCGATCCAGCTCATGTACAGCTTGCGCCTGTGCCTCATCCGGCATGAACTGACCAGACGCGATGGCCTGTGCATAGCGCTCCGCAGGTGATAAGGGAATAAAGGCTGTACTGTGCTTAGAATTTAAATCTGACATAGGATTGAATACTATTTTAGGCTATTGAAAGTATAGCGAAGGTTGAGGTGAAATATATAACACTTTGGCATTAATATACTTAGGCTATTTACAAAACTACTTAAAGTACTGGCGTGGACTTTGTCCAAACCAGCGTTTAAAGGCATGATTGAAAGCTGCAGGCTCTGAATAACCCAGCAATTCTGCAATCATTTCAATGGAATATTCTTTATATTCCATCAATCTTAATGCCTTGTCTTTAATCAATTGTTCACGTATCTGTTTATAACTGCTTTGTAACTGTTGCAGTTGATGCCGCAACGTACGTTCTGGAATTTGCAGCGCTTGTGCCGTCTCTGCCATGCTAGGCATTACACCTGCTTGCAGCTCCAGATAATCTTGCACACGCTGCACCAGGGAGGGTACAGATTTATTCATCTTTAAACGCTCCAACTCAGCAATACATTTGCTCTCATAAAGATTAAAGGTCATTTTATCTGCTGAAGGAATTTGTACATTTAACACGGCATCATCAAACCAGAATGCCGCCGACTCAGCAGCAAACTGTAATTCAGTACCATAGTAATCCTGATAGACATCTAGATCCTGCTGATTTTCAGGCAGCACAAACGGTAGTTCAATCTGCATTCGGGGAATACTTAAGCCCATCATGTTATACAGATCTTGAATAAATTTATAAGTTCCCGATATTTCACATTGTGCTCGCAACAGTCCGAGGTCACTGTTTAAATCTTCAGGTACATAGCACAAAGCCACCTTTTGAGCTTTATATTTTAAACTCAACACACCTGTTAAATGAGTTAATGCCTGATAGCGAATCCCCTGCTCTAAAGCAGTACGGATATTTTCACTGGTAACCAATAACATCAGTAAAGGACCATAACCCGCAAGTGCATAATGCTGCCCAATAAACAGACCTTTTTCTGGTGCCACATCCTGCCCAATAACTTTAAGCACATCCCATTCCAGACCTGGATGAATAATTGAGCTAGGATCCAATGCATCCGCACGCAGTCCAATACTTTGAAGTTTTGGATCAACAGCAATCCCAGCTTTACGCATGCCTTGAATTAAATACATCAAGCCGAGAATGGAACGTTTCATAGCAGGATCACATCAAAATAACTTCTTAATTTTTACTATAATTTTTCATGCTTGCAAATTGCCGAAACTATCAATTTTTCTGTCATGGCTATCATGTCGGTTATCTCACCCTTGCTATAAGATACAAAAATAATAGAAGCAATAAGGCCAATAAAAAATGCACAATCAAACACTGCAGCAATCTATGCCAACACAAACAAAAATCGCTATCATTGGTGCAGGCTTTGGCGGTTTGGCGATGGCTATACGTCTACTACAAAGCAATATGCATGATTTTGTGATCCTGGAAAAAGCCAGTGATGTAGGGGGAACCTGGCGCGAAAACCAATATCCCGGTGCAACCTGCGATGTCCAGTCCCATATGTATTCCCTTTCTTTTGCCCCCAAAAGCGACTGGTCAAAACGCTATGCTGAAGCACCCGAAATCTTTAAATATATACAAGATTTAGTCACTGGCTTTAACCTGGAAAAATATTGCCAATTTAATCGTGAAGTTCTGGCTGCCCAATACAATGAACAAAGTTGTGACTGGAAACTCATCCTCAATAATGAACAAACTTTAATTGCTCAATTTGTGGTTTTTGCATCCGGCCCTTTACATGTACCCCATATCCCTCATATCAAGGGCATTGAAAAGTTTCAGGGTAAAGTTTTTCATTCCTCACAATGGGATCACCAATATGACTTGACAGACAAAAATGTTGCTTCAATTGGGACAGGTGGGAGTGCAATTCAATACATTCCAGAAATTGCAGCTAAAGTTAAGCAACTCTATGTGTTCCAGCGTACTGCGGCTTGGGTCATTCCTAGAGATGAACGCCGCTATTGGAATGTTGAAAAGAAATTATTTAAAAAACTAGACTGGTTTAGGAAACTGCACCGGGCACGCTTATATTGGTCCAATGAATCTCGCGTGGTTCCCATTGTTCAACCTGCAGTGATGAAATACACCCAAAAACTGGCAGAAGCTTTTATCAAGTTTCAGGTCAAAGACAAAAATCTGGTGCAAAAACTGACACCTGATTACATCATGGGATGCAAACGTATTTTGGTATCCAATAAGTACTATCCCACTTTTAACCGAAGCAATGTTGAACTGGTGACCGAGGCTATTCAGGAATTTACTGAAAACAGCATCATTACCAAAGATGGCAAAGAACGTAAGATTGATTGCTTAATTTATGGAACCGGTTTTATTACCGATCCACGCATCTATCTAAAATCATTTCAATGTAGTGGTGAACACGGACAAGATTTGCGCGGTGCCTGGCAGGAGGGTGCAGAAAGCTTCTATGGGATGTGTACCAAAGGCTTTCCCAATTTATTTCAGTTGCTGGGACCTAATACGGTTTTGGCACACAACTCCGTGATTTTTATGATTGAATCTCAGGTGAACTATATTCTACAAATGATTGAACTGGTTAAAAACACGCAAAGTCATGCCATTGTGGTTAAAGATCAGGTACAAGACCGATTCAACCAGCGTGTACAAAAATTGCTTGATGGCACAGTCTGGCAATCTGGCTGTGTGAGCTGGTACCAGCAAGATAGCGGCAAGAACTTTGCCCTGTGGCCTACTTATACCTGGAAATACTGGCTACAGACAAAAAAGCTTAATCCTGCTGACTTCCGTCTGCTAAATAAAACAGCTGGAAGTCGTGCAGCCTAAATATTTAACGGTCATAATAAACAGGTATTTATTAGCTGCTTAATTCTTTATGCAATCCTTTTGGTTGATTTTCCAGTTACTGCTTTGTTTAGTGCTCGGATTTGTTTTGGCAAGACGCTTACCTCACTGGCTTGTGCATCTTGCTTTTAAGATTCTGCCCTATTTTACCTATATTCTGCTGATTGCTATTGCCATTGAGTTTAGGCAAACATTGCATACGGTTGCTCAGCCTTGGCAAATCCTGAATCAGGCCGCTGTTTTAGCCATACTCACCAGTCTCGGCGCATTCCTCTGCTGTTATGTGTTATTCAGGCTTTTGGGTTATCAACCGAGTCACGGCAAAGTGTCTATGAGCCTTGTGAGCAAATCCCTGATCAACATCAGTTATGCTTTTATTGCCTTGGCATTAGGCTATGTACTTTCTGAATCTAAAGCCCACATGGGCTACACATTGCATATAAGTACCTGGAACCTATTGCTGGCGTTCATGTTCATGATTGGCTTGGATCTTGCCTATTCACCCTTAGACCGATCTTGGTTGAATTGGAAAATTTTACTGGTGCCATTGGGCTGTATAGTCGGTTCACTACTGGGTGCTTTCGTTACAACTACACTGATTCAAGACATTAGTTTAAAAGATCTCATCATGCTGTCCCAAGGTTATGGCTTTTATTCCATGACCGGTATTGTGGTCACAGAACTCAAAAATGCCCATCTTGGCAGTATTGCACTGATGAATGACTTGTTTCGAGAAATTCTGGCAATTGTGTTTATGTATATTATCGGTTGGCATTATCCACGCTCTGCAATTTCTTCAGCAGGAGCAACAGCAATGGATGTCACTTTGCCGATGGTAAAACAGGCATGTGGCAATGATTTCATTCCACACGCCATGGTCAGTGGCTTTATTCTTTCTATACTAGCGCCCATATTGGTGAGTGTGCTGGCAGCAGTTTAATTTTTATATTTATCCCTCTCTTACCTCCTCTCCCAGAAGGAGAACTTGTCCATTTTTACAATAATGAGACGTTCTCTCTCCCTTTGGGAGATGAGGAACACTGCTCCGCAAGGGAGAGGGTGTAAAGTTACAAGGTCGCCAAAATATCTTTTAGCATTTGACGCGGATTGTCCGACTTAGTAATTGGTCGTCCAATCACCAAATGTGTAGAACCATCCAGCATGGCTTGCTTAGGTGTGACAATACGTTTTTGGTCATCTGCCGCAGCACCCGCCGGACGAATGCCCGGAGTGACTAAAGCAAAGCCCTGGCCTAAAGTTTCACGCAGCATTTTGGCTTCCTGAGCAGAACAAACCACCCCATCCAGACCACTTTCCTGAGTGAGTTTTGCAAGACGTTGCACTTGTTCAAATGGTTCAACATCTAAACCAATATCTTTTAAATCTTCACGGCCCATTGAAGTCAACACAGTCACTGCAATCAGCTGCGTATTATAGTTACCCGCTTTTAAGCGCTCTACACAGGTTTCCATCATCTTACGGCCACCTGATGCATGCACATTCACCATCCAAACACCTAGGTCTGCTGCTGCACATACGGCTTGAGCCGTAGTATTGGGAATATCATGAAACTTCAAGTCCAGGAAAACTTCAAAACCCTTGTCATGTAATGCCTTTACCACATTTGGGCCTTCATGAGTAAATAGCTCTTTACCAACTTTCACCCGACATAATGCAGGGTCTAACTGCTCTGCAATCGTTAATGCGTCATATTGGCTTTTAGCATCCAGTGCAACAATGATACTCAAGAGACTTACCTTCGCTCAGACAAAAAAGAAAGCTTATTATAAAAGGTATTCCAAGGTTTAACAAAGTGATAAAAAATTAGTTCATTGACGTTATTGCTTTAAATTTTCCTTATAAGGTTAGCTTGTAAAAATAAAAAACACCCTGAAGCATTTACTTTAGGGTGTCCCAAAATTTATTCAATGTTTCGGTTTCAAGCTGGCTGGCTAAAACCCAAACATTATCACTAACACACAGCACTACAAGGGATTAGACGAACGATCATTCGAATGAATGTCTAAAACTGTTTTTTCATGTCTGCTATGAGCTGCTGCCTCAGCTGCTGCCAGTTGTGCCGCCTGTATTTGTTCTTTTCGAAGATGTTCGATGTCTTTACGTAGTCGCTTAATTTCCCAATTATTTTGAAATACCCGGAAAATTTGTACCCCTAACAACAAACCCAATGCCACACCTAATGCCAAGGTTAATAACAGCAATAAACCTAAACGCATTGCCGGTACCTGTGTAAACAATAGGTCAACTGAAAGTTCAGTACCATTTTGCAGCACAAGAGCCAATGAATAGCCAAAAAGTACAATGAGCAATGCGACTAAAATGTAACGCATAAACACCCCATAAATTTTTTATTACTGTACCGATTCGTTTACTGCATCACGCAATGCTTTGCCAGGTTTAAAATGCGGAACTGCTTTCGCAGCTACTTCAACAGATCGACCTGTTTTAGGATTACGCCCCAAACGTGGATCACGGTGATGCAAAGCAAAACTGCCAAAACCCCGGATTTCAATACGATTATCAGATGATAATGCGGCTATCATTTGATCAATCATAATCTTAACAGCTTCTTCAACCAAAGGTTCTGCCAAGTGTGGATTTTTTAGGGAAATTCGCTCTATTAAGTCAGACTTATTCAGTGCTTCAGTAGTCATCTGCGACCTCTTTAATTATCAAGCTACTTTGTAGATGAAACGATAATAACCTGTTTAAATACAAAACGGTAGCGTAATAAGTTAATACTACGCTACCGTTTACAGTATTTGTGTAAAAAGTATTAGTTAATTTACATTAACAATACATTTTAACATCTACTTAGTTACCCATTTGAGCTTTGATCAAATCACCAATAGTCTTAGGACCATTGTCTTGACCAGCTGCAGCTGTTTTCAAGTTAGCAACCGCTTCTTTCTCTTCAGCTTCGTCTTTCGCTTTGATAGACAAGTTGATAGAGCGAGATTTACGGTCTACATTGATAATCTTAGCTTCAACTTCTTGACCAACTTCAAGGAACTTAGTTGCATCTTCAACGCGGTCGCGGTTGATTTCAGATGCTTTAAGAGTCGCTTCAACTTCGTCAGCTAACTTAACAGTAGCGCCACGAGCGTCAACTGCAGTTACAGTACCTTTAACAAGCGCACCGCGTTCGTTAGCAGCCAAGAAATCGTTGAACGGATCGCTGTTCATTTGTTTGATACCAAGGCTGATACGGTTACCTTCAGCATCTACAGACAGGATAACTGCTTCAACAGTGTCACCTTTCTTGTAACGACGAATCGCTTCTTCGCCTTGTTCGTTCCAAGAGATGTCAGACAAGTGAACTAGACCATCGATACCGCCTGGTAAACCGATGAAGATACCGAAATCAGTGATTGATTTGATCGTACCTGAAACTTTTTCGCCTTTGTCGTGGTCTTTAGCAAACTCTTCCCATGGGTTAGCACGAGTTTGTTTGATACCCAAAGAAATACGACGACGTTCTTCGTCCACTTCAAGAACCATAACATCAACTTCGTCACCGATCTGAACAACTTTAGATGGGTGGATGTTTTTGTTAGTGTGGTCCATTTCTGAAACGTGTACTAAACCTTCAACGCCTTCAGCGATTTCAGCGAAACAACCGTAGTCAGTCAGGTTAGTTACGCGCGCTTTAACGATAGAACCTTTAGGATAACGGTTCATGATCGCTAACCATGGATCTTCGCCTAATTGTTTAAGGCCTAAAGATACGCGGTTACGTTCGCGGTCGAATTTAAGTACTTTAACAGTAACTTCTTGTCCAACTTCAACAACTTCTGAAGGGTGCTTGATACGTTTCCAAGCCATGTCAGTGATGTGAAGAAGACCATCGATACCGCCAAGGTCAACGAACGCGCCGTAATCAGTAAGGTTCTTGATAGTACCAGTAACTGTTTGACCTTCTTCAAGCTGAGCAAGAAGAGCTTCACGGTCAGCTGAAGATTCAGCTTCCATAACAGCACGACGAGATACAACAACGTTGTTACGTTTAGCATCAAGTTTGATTACTTTGAATTCTAACTCTTTGCCTTCAAGGTGAGTTGTATCACGGATAGGACGAGTGTCTACCAAAGAACCTGGCAAGAACGCACGAACTGGACCGATGTCAACAGTGAAACCACCTTTAACTTTACCAGAGATAACACCAGTAACGATTTCGCCGTCTTCAAAGATTTTTTCAAGTTTAGTCCAAGTTTCAGCACGTTTCGCTTTTTCACGTGATAAAACTGTTTGACCCATACCGTTGTCAAGAGCTTCAACAACAACATCAACAGTATCGCCAACTTGAACTTCAAGTTCACGTTGGTCGTTTAAGAATTCAGCGCGGTCAACAATACCTTCTGATTTAAGGCCAGTGTCAACTGTTACCCAGTCAGAGTCGATATTTACTACAACGCCTTGGATGACTGCACCCTTTTCAACGTTGAGGTTTAATTCGCTTTCTTCAAAGAGGGCTGCAAAAGATTCGGTCATGATATACCTGATAAGTCAGCGGTCTTGGATCAGACAAGGCCGGTTTAATTAAGCTTCCACATAGTCCGTAATAAACTGATCTAGCTATGCTTTTGCTGAAAATTCGTTAATTAGCTAACTGCTTGTCGACAAAATGGGTCATCAATTTGAATACTTCATCGATATTCAATTCTGAACTATCAATAATATATGCATCTGCTGCCGGTTTGAGTGGTGCGACCGTGCGCTCCATATCTCTTTTGTCTCGAGCTTGTATATTAGCTAAAATGTCGTTCATTTTAACATCTAGCCCCATCCCCTGCAACTGCTTTACTCGTCGCTCCGCTCGGGATTCAGCCGATGCCGTCAGATAAATTTTTGCTTGAGCTTGCGGAAAAATGGAAGTTGCCATATCCCTGCCATCGGCAACCAGTCCCGGAGCTTGTGCAAATGCATGTTGACGTTCCAATAGCGCTGCTCTAAGCTCAGGAACTACCGCAACTTTTGAAGCAAACTCTCCCACCCGTTCGGTACGGATAGTTTGGGTCACATCTTCACCATCAAGCTCAACTCGGGTACCAGATTCAGTCGTCACAAATTTTATGTCTAAATTTGTTGCAATTTTAATGCACTGCTCCAGTTCGGAATCCAGGCTATCGAGTAAATCCTGTTGATGTAATGACAGCCCGAGCAGACGATATAGAGCACCCGAATCAAGCAAATGAAATTGATAATGTGCTGCCAGTTTAGCCGCAAGTGTGCCTTTCCCGGAACCACTCGGCCCATCTATGGTAATAATTTGAACTGTCATTAATTTTCCACTTTACCCTATACAGTTTTAGCTAATTTCGAAAAACCTAGTTTAATCGCAGATTTAAGCTGTGCAAGGATTAATTTACTGATAAAAGGTGCACGTGCCTGCAATTCAATGGTATAGGTAACCAAGGTTTTGTCATCATCTTTAGCCTCAAACTCGATAATGCCCAAATGGTGTTTCACCAAAGGGTTTTTCACAATCTGGTATTCGATACGCTGATTCGGTTCCAGCAAGGTAATCTGTTCCCGTAAAGGCTTGACGGGACCAAAACCCATACGGCGTACCGAACCCACCCCATCCGGACGCTCAGGATCTGTAGAATCTTTAATCCGTTCAACCTGAATCGGTGCAAAAGCTACATTGTAGGTGGCATGCTTTGATAGCAAATCAAAAACCTGATCGATGGGTGCGTTAAATTCTTTTTTTACTTGAATAGAATTCATGACTTATCCTGATTTTTATTGACAATACTCATTGTCATTATAGTTTATATGATTTTAATTAATGATTTTGATTATTTAGAGATTTTTCTTGTAACTTCTGCAATTTTTTTTGCTCACGGCGCATCTTGAAAAAATTGCTGAGCTGCTGGGAACACTGTTCTTGCATACACCCTGCCTCATACTCGAAAACATGATTGTAGTAACCGGTTTCAAATAATCGACGCACGCTAATTAAGGAACCTGCTTTCGGTTCAGTGGCACCAAACACGACCTTGGAGACCCGTGCATGAATCAAAGCCCCAACACACATGGTACACGGCTCTAAAGTCACATAAAGTACCGCGTCTTCAGGTAATCGGTAGTTATTCAGATTTGTACAGGCTTGGCGTAAAGCCTGAACCTCAGCATGAGCCGTGGGATCATTTAAAGAAATAGGTGCATTATGTCCTGCACCAATAATCTGATTTTGACTGACGATGACTGCACCCACAGGAATCTCCTGTTTTGAAGCGGCAATAGCAGCCTGCTCATACGCAAATTGCATCCAGTATTCATCAGTCAATTGTGTAGCATCAGTCATCTGCTTAACTGATGATACCGTAATGCTTCAACAGATCATTCCAGCTTTGAATATTGGTCACAGGCGGACAGTCAGACAAGATGGTTTTTAAAGAGAAATCACTGCCTTTTATCCATTCCGGAGACAGGTCTTTATCAACCAGACGCGCCCGTACACCTTCGACGAAATCAGGGTGACGAATCTTCCAGTTGGAGATTTGCGTTTCAAGCTCAAAAACTTCATTCCAAGAATGAACACGCTTGCCCCACTGCCATAATAACCAGGTTAATGCTGCTGTAGTAGGCGAACCTTTTTGCAGATTTTCACTCGCTTGACGAAGCCAATCACTGCGTGCATCACTCAGCCCAATAATAGATTCATAGTCATGTTCAAAGTTCACCCCACGGCAAACGCTATGAATGACATCCAGTGAATTTTGTAAAGGTCCGGGACCTACCGGACGGTGCATACTGTTTAAAGTATCATCAATGGCACGAAAATCTCCTGCCGGATAATGCCCCCAATCAATATTCAGCACTTTGTCCAGCACATTATCACGCTGTGCATCACAAATATGGGTTGCCCAGCCAATCCCATATGCACCGGCAGAGGTCATAATGGAACCAGTTAAACCAGTAAACAGACCAATCGCGCCTCGATCGGCCAAGAAGCGTGTCGCACCGACATCCGGATACAGGCCGATATTAATTTCAGGCATTGCCAAACGCGAATAAGGCGTCACCAGGCGGAATGGTGCAGCCATAAACAGGCCCAGACCACCACCCATTACATAACCTTCACCCCAAACCAGTACTGGCTTGGCATAGTTATGCAGCAATAAATCTAGCGCATATTCTTGTTCAAAGAATTTGTTTGCGGTTGCAACTTCATCATTAATGACCAACTGACGAAGTTTACGGACATCACCACCAGCACAGAAAGCCTTCGGGGTGGTCGAATCCAGCCAGATCGCTTTTACCGCATCATCATGGTGAAAATCTTGGAACACTTCTAAGAGTGCAGTAACGATAGATTCATCCAGGGCATGTAGAGATTTCGGCCGGTTCAGGCGAACAATGCGCCAGCCGTTGATTGCTTCCTCTACAATCAGATCAGGATGATAACTTTTTAGTTCAGGAGATTGTGTCATGCGTCCAGCTGCCAATTGATCGGCTTAATGCCATTTTGTTTCAGATAATTATTTGCTTTTGAAAATACTTTACAACCAAAAAAACCACCACGATTTGCTGACAAAGGCGAAGGATGTGCAGCTTTCAATACTAGGTGTTTATTTTGATCGATACGTTGTCCTTTACGTTGTGCATAGGCTCCCCAAAGGATAAACACGATATGTTCACACTGCTCATTTAAAGCATCAATCACATGATCAGTAAAATCCTCCCATCCACGTTTCTGGTGTGATGTCGGTTGTCCTGCTTCAACAGTCAATACCGCATTGAGCAATAACACACCTTGTTCAGCCCAACGGGTTAAATCGCCATGCTTGGGAACAGGAATACCCAGATCAGTATTTAATTCATGGAAAATATTACGTAAAGATGGCGGTAATGCAACCCCTCTTTGTACTGAAAAACTTAATCCATGTGCCTGATTGGGCCCATGATAAGGATCCTGACCCAGAATAACGACTTTAACACGGTTGAAAGGTGTTGTATTTAAGGCATTAAAAATGAGTGAATTAGGGGGATATATAATTTTATCGGCATGTTTTTCAGTCAGCAAGAACTGTTTTAGATCATCCATTTTGGCACTGAGCAAAAAATCGCTCAATGCATTTTTCCAACTTGCATCTAACTGGATTTTATCGAGTTTAGCTTGCTGTTGTTCCGTTAAAGACATACTTGCTTCCTATTTTTTTTTGACCAGCCCAAACTTTTTTCATTTTCTTCAAATTTGTACTTGAAGATCGACCGCTGGATTCTGGAATTTAATGCCTTGTTGTAATTTTTCATACATTCCAGGATCTGCCCATTCCGCTTGGACCTGTTCAGAAAATACAATCTGGTCAAGACTGAGCACGCCCATTTGTTCATTTTCAATATCTTCAATAAAGCTTTGCGCATAACCGGTATCGGTTTCATGCACAATCACCGAATAAACCTCTACGTCGCCTTCCCCATTTTGGGTAATGGTCGATACAAGCACCTGTTGTGCCAGATAGAAGAAAATGCGTGAGAACTGTTCTGCAGAAGGTGAAACAGGTAAAGATACCCAGCGGGCACTAAATTTTTTGCAAGCGGCAATATATTCAGCATCATCATATTGCCAGAAGCAGATCGCATGATCAAAACTGTCAAAAATATCTTTGATTACGCCTTTTAATAATCCGAAATCATAGACCATTTGACCATGATCAAGCTTGGACGCTTTAAGCAACAATTCAACTTTATAGCTATGACCATGAATCGAACGCTTACAGCGATCCGATGTGCAGTTTCGCACAATATGAGCATTTTCAAACTTAAATAACTTACGAATTAACATGTGCCGTGATGCAATCAAAAATCTGTGAATTAAATTTGATTATAAAGCAAAAGTGAAAGTTATAAAGCAAAAGTGAAATTCTGAACATTAATTTTACTGTTCAATAGCATTGGAGAAACACATGCAGTTGAATGGATGTGTTTCTCATTTTTCATCATATCTCGGGATCTGATTAGAATGGAGCCATGCTGCGAGATGCGATATACACCGACTTATCTTTTCGTACCAGATCACTACTGAACTGGCGTTTACGTCCGCCGAGCTGCACTTCAATTTTGGCTTTAAAATACGCAGATTTTACATCTAGCAAATTGCTTGTCTCACTTCTCACATCGGCACCAACCTGACTAAACGGCTCAATACCCCATAACTCATTCACACTGGAAAAATGCTCCAACTTGGCCTGGCGCTGTTGTAAAACCTGCTGCACCGCCTTGATATCCAGCTTGGGATCAAGACTGGCCAACAGCATCGCCGGAGCTGTATTAATGTTTATCTTGCTATCCATGGTTGGAACAGCACTGACATAATCAGCAATTTGCTGATATTTTTTTCCCTCAAAGCCACGTACCAGTTTCAGTTCTTCCACATTATGGAATTTACTGTTTGCCGGTAAATAACCTTGTGCCAATCCCTGATAATAACTGGCTTCTGCACCCATCGAGCCAATGGTTTCATTATCGGCATCTTGCCAGTCAATCACTGCCTCAGTTAACTTTTCAGGTAATCCCACACGTAGCAGCAGTTTTTCAAACCATGCTTTTGCCTGAGGATTGGGCGTACCATCCATATTCACCAAGCTGTTTAAATTAAATTTGCCTGATTGATCCTCTAAAGTGCCCGCAATAAAACCGTCCTCTACAGGAAAAGCCGGCATCGGTTTGGCCCAGTTTTCCTGTAAATGATCAATAGCACCAGCATTTTCAGCATCATCGACCAAAAGCTCTGAAAAAAAGGCTTCAGCACTTTTGGCATATAGCAAGGATTGATTTTGGCGCATTAAATATGCCGTATTTTCAGCTGTATTGGCCTGTCTTTTGGCAATGGTCGCAGCCAGGATGGTGGCTAATGCCACCATGACCAAAATCGTAATTAAGGCAACACCCTGTTGCGACTTTATGTTCAATTGGACCAAACCTTATAATGTAGAGTTATTTGTATTGCTATTTGCATTGTTATTTGAAGTGCCAGTTTGCTGTTTTAAATAATCGGTATTTAATAAACTAAAAATCCACTCATAGGACACATCTTTGACGGTCAGTTTAATTTTAATGCCCTTCGGCAAGATCTGTTTTTGTGTAACATCGTTTAAATCTACCTGACCCTCTGGCCATGCATTGAGTTCATTCGGATTCAACACCACAATTTCAAACTGGTCAACATCATTTAACAGTACACTGGATTCAGGCTGATCCCGCCCTGTACTGTTTAAATTACGGTATTTCAGTCGGTACAGTTTCTTTTCATCGGCACGATATTGATATTCCACACGCTCGTCCGGAGAAATACCTTGCTGTAAAGGATCAGTGACCCCAGTTTTACTAAAATTAAATCGACCATTTTGCAAAACCAAAGCTGGCTGAATATCGCCATTGATATTAGCATTCAGTGGCACAACCTGAACGGTGTCACGCAGAATCTGCTGGTAGGCTTCCTGCAGCTGACCCAAATTGATCTCATGTTCAGCATTACGGTCTTTGACTTTAATTAAATAATCAAAGACTTTCCAGCCCAATGCGGAAAGCACACTAAAGATGGCAATTGCCACCAAAAGTTCAACCAAAGTGAAACCTTTTTTATTTTTCGTAGTCTGCTTTTTCATGCTTTGGCCTTCGGGTTGAAGAAAACCAAATGCGTCACTCCTGATTCAACCTTGCCACTTTCCACATTAAACAAACTGACCTGTACTTCTATGCGTTGTACATTTGGACTAATGGTTGATTGTGCAGATTTGTCAATTTGCCAGGTTTCACCTTGCTGGGTGACCTGTTTGGATTGGGTTCCCTGCAACCATTCCTGATTGATTTCCATCACGGCGACTTCATTCAAGGCCACGAATTGCGCCTTGGTTCTTAAAATGGCATTGGATGTTGCCTGGGTGTATTGCATCGCCACTTTGGTAAAAGCAATTGCAGCAGTGGCAAAAATCGCCAAAGCAACCATGACTTCCAGTAGCGTAAAACCTGAGCAGCGATGAGTGAAACGCTGTTTCACCGCTGCGCAAGACAAAGAGCTATGCTCGGCATGCACATGATTAAGTCGAGTAACACTCGACCTGAACGGTGTCGCCTCGCAAGAAAGTCCGAAAGCTTTATTTGGAGAGCCGTGATGCCTAGAGTATCTAGCTTGCATTGATTTTACCCAGATGATCAATCTCGATTTCTTCGCCAATCGGACGCTGTTCAAAATAAAATTGAATTCGTACCGGCTTGGTCTCACCATTGCCCAGCCACAACAGCTGCGGTGCATTCGAATTCAATAAATCCTCATTATTGGCATTTTCATAAGCATGATCGAGTGAAGTGATGCTAAAAGAAACATGCTCAGGTAAAGCCCTTTGAGCAAATTCCGCATATGGTTGCCATTTTTTGTTTTCTTCAACAATTTGCGGGGCTACGGTTTGAATGGAAGGAATGATGTATTCAACCACCCCGTAACGGAATGGTGATACATCTGTCGCGCTGTGCACATCCAGGGCGAAAATGCGCGCCTGATCATTGGCTTCACGGTTAATCCTGCGTAAATCCATAATAAACACTTCCCGTGCCTGCATCGCTTTACGCTGGTCTACCCCGTTAATATTGGTCAAAATTAAAGAAGCCATGATTGCCATAATCACAATGACCACCATCAACTCGATTAAGGTAAAACCACGAACTGATAATGGTCGGATTGGCTTCATGGCATACCTTTAAGCAAACTGTTCCGCAGAACTGACCTGTTTTGGCATTGCCAGTGCCTGATCAATATAGGCTACGCGCAATGTGTCACGTGAACCCAAATAACGCTGGTAAAAACTGGAATTTAGAATAGCCGCAGCACCATGAGTTAGGGCCCAAATGGAGGCCAGATAATCGCGTGTCGACATGCTGCTTTGAATACTTTCCAGATAGCTTTCAGTCATACGGATAATAATCCGTAAACGCTGTTTTCTCACTTGATACAGTTCACTAAATAGTAGATTGATCCCAATACCGGTCGTAGACAAACGTTCTTCAATTTGATGGAAGAGTACCGTGCGCTCAGGATGATGTAAATGATGCAACATAAAGAATGCCAGATGCTCGGGAAAAGCCTTCTCTGCATCCTTAATCATCTCGAGTAACATGTTCTCATTACGAATAATCAGAAGCATGTACAGTTCATCTTTACTCTGGAAATGCTTATATAGAGTTCCCTTCGCCAAATCGAGTTCTGCTGCCAACGCATCCAGTGTCATCCCTGATTCGCCATTTTCTAACAGCAACTGCTCTGCAACCTGAAAAATTAACGCTTCTCTTGCTCGAAACTGAGCCTGACGATCCATCTTCACTCTGTAATTCTCTTCTGCGCTTATATCAATTTAATTTATTTACTTTAAATTAAGGAGGTTTTCAAAGTTCTGCATTGTAATGAAAGCAATTTCCTCAACAGACTTATCATATACATCACTTAAGGCTTTGGCTACATAAGGCACGTATTTTGGTTCATTAGATTTTCCTCTATATGGCATCGGTGCCAGATAAGGACTATCGGTTTCAATCAGCACCCGATCTAGTGGAACCTGCTTGGCCACATCACGTAAATCCTGCGCATTTTTAAAAGAGACAATGCCGGAAAATGACACATAATAACCACAATCCAGCACAGCTTTCGCGGTTTCCCAGTCTTCAGTAAAACAGTGCAAAATACCATGCGTGGATTTTTCAGCCCGAATGATATCGACTGTATCGTGTTTCGCTGCACGGGTATGCACCACCACCGGTTTTTTTACTGCCTGTGAGGCATAAATATGGCGGGCAAAACATTCTTTTTGTTCAGCAATAAAATCGGTGCTATGAAAATAATCCAGGCCGGTTTCACCAATCGCCCAGACCTTTTCAGGCTTTGCCAGTTCAATCAGATAATCTGTAGTGGCACGTTCCATGACCGCAGGGTCTTCACAGGGATGAACACCGACACTGTAGCCCACATCAGCATGGCGTGAGGCAATTTTAGCCAGCTCGATATGGTCATCCAGATCAACAGAGATCGTCATGAATTTGGATACCCCTGCTTCACGCGCCTGAGCTAATGCCAAGTCCAGATTGCCATCATAAGGTGTTAGATCCAGCATGGTTAAATGGCAGTGAGTATCTACAAACACAGTGATTTCCTAAATCTTTTAAATATCTACATAGTGTAACTAGTTCGACCTTCAGACTTAAGACCTGTAAGCAACTTTTCAGCTTCTGATTTGTAATAAACGCCTTTTTCTCCGGTCAATTGCATGCCAAAACCTTGTAATTTGATGCCATTTTGTTTCTGAGAGACCCAGATGACCTTGCCTGTTAAAGGAATTTTTTGTGATTGTTCGGGTAAGGTTGCCAGCACAAACACTTCTTCACCAAGCTTAACCGGCTGTTTGGTCGGAATAAATAATCCTCCACCGACAACATACGGCATATAACTAGCATACAGAGTTTCTCTATCCGGGATATTGGCATGAATAATACCGCCCATACGTGGTTGCATTTTTATTCCCCTTAAAAATATTTAAATGTTCATTAGTTTTATACACAATTGATCAAGCACTAAATTGCTTTGTACATTTTGCTCAATATATTGTTTAGCTTGCTGCAAATCAGAATAAACCGCAAATAAAAATTCCAAGGTATATTGTTCGGATAATACACTCAAATCAAGATCGGAATTTTTAACTTGCTGACTGAGCTTGACACAAATTAAATCTGACAACAAGTATTCAAACATTTGCGCAAAGTCACTAAAATTTAAGACTTTATTCCACTTGGTTGCGACAGCCATCGGCATATTTTTTTGCGTGACCAGTTTTTGCCAGTCCGTTAAAAATTCTTGTCGCTTATTTAACCACTCCGTTTCAGCTAGCTGCATGGCCTGTAATGGCATCTGATTAGATAAATTCATCAACAGTTGTTTTTGCATTTGATCTAAATTGGGTAAATGCTCGGTTAAATACGCATCTGCTTGCGAAGAAGAAATACGGTCCAGCGCAAAATGCTGCAAGCGGCTACGAATCGTGGCTGGAAGTTTTAAGTAATGATCAGCCAGTAAAATAATCACTACCCGATCACCCGGCTCTTCCAAGGTTTTGAGTAATGCATTGGCAGAGGCGATATTTAAAGCTTCTGCCGGTTCAATCACAATCACACGCCAGCCATCTACAGTTTGCTGCACAAAGGGCAATAAATCACGGATTTTTTCAATCCTGATTTTGGCATTCTGCTTTTTATTGTCTTCATCTGTGCTGATATGAACATAGTTGGGATGGGTATCAGACTTTAACCACAAACAACTGCCACATTCACCACAAGGAGCATTATTTTCATGACGATTGGCACATAGCACCCAAGCCAAAAAATATTGTGCAAAAGCTTCCTTGCCACAGCCTTTTTTACCATAAAAAAGTAGGCCATGCCCCAGTTTGGGAAAGCGTCCGGTCAAAGTCTCCCAAACCGTTTGCTGCCATGGGTAGACTTGTGCCGCAACATTATTTTGCATGGAGGAGTCCACCTTATTCGAAGCAAGAAACATCCATCTGATTTAAACGGTCCAAATCTGCCTGTGTATCGACACCCGGTGGCAAGTTGGCTTCTGCAATGGCAATGGCAATACGGTGACCATTTTCCAGTACACGTAATTGTTCCAGACTTTCCAGTTTTTCCAGCGCACCCATATCCCAGGACACATATTCTTGCAGCAAATTCACACGGTAGGCGTACAAGCCTAAATGACGATATGCCTGCTGATGTAATTGCTGAATTTCTTGTTTGGCACCATCACGATCATAAGGAATCGTGGCACGGCTAAAATACAAAGCCTGGTTATATTTGGACATTACCACTTTTACAATACTGTCGCGCTGAAACTCTTCCAGACTATGAATCGGCTCACAGAGTGTCGACATGGAAGATTCTGGTTGCGATTCCAATAATTGCGCCACCTGCTGCACCAATTGAGCCGGAAGCAGAGGTTCATCACCTTGTACATTGACAATAATGTCTTCGCTGTCCCAGCCTTTAATGCGGGCAACTTCACTTAAACGGTCGGTGCCAGAAGGATGATCTGCACTTGTAATGACAACATCCACGCCTTCTGCACGGCAAACTTCTGCAATACGCTCATCGTCGGTTGCAACACATAAATCATCAAAACCAGCCACTTTTTTTGCCTGGTCGACCACTCGTAGAATCATGGGACGACCATGAATTTCCAATAGCGGCTTGCCCGGCAAACGGGAACTTGCAAAACGTGCTGGAATAACAATATGTTTCATAAACAATGAACCTTAAGAGATTGGAATGCCAAGTTGCTGTAACTGTTGATGCAAGACATCGTAGCATTGCGGTGAAAGCACTGCTTCAACAGGAACCACCCAGATTTCCCGTTTAAAATTTGGATTTTGCTTTAATAGGGGCAGCAGTTTTACCGCATCTTTTTCCGTGGTAATAATAGGATTGTTATCTTCAAACTGCAGATCCGTAATTTCATAATCATAGTGGTCAGGAAATTCATGGCACTGAAACTGGTGAATCCCCATGGAATCCAGGGTGCTGTAAAAACGTTGCGGAAAACCAATACCCACGACAGCATAAAAATTATCCGCCGGATTAAAAGATCTTTCATCTTCCGCATCATTCAGCAAATAAGGCGCAGCGACTTCTAAATGCATATTCAGTTCGGAATTGGGCTGACTGGCATGCTCAATGACCGTCGCTGTTGTTAAGCGGCTTGGCGGTTCGCGCAAATATCCTTCAGGCAATAACTTTTGATTACCCAAACCACGATTCTGATCCAGCACAATCCACTCAATCTGGCGTGCCAAAGCCCAGTGCTGCAAACCGTCATCACTGATAATTAAATCCAGCTCATGTTTAGACAACAGATATTCAATACTACGCTGACGGTTTGAACCTACCACCATGGGCACACCAGTTGACTGCACAATCAGGCAGGGTTCATCTCCCACAATCTCGGGGAGCGATTCCAAATCCACATAGGCTGGAAATGGTCCTTTTCCACCGTAACCGCGACTGATGACACCGACACGGACATTTTGGCTTTGTAGATAATTAACCAACTGAATCAGCAGCGGCGTTTTACCGCTGCCACCAACGGTAATATTACCAATCACCATTACCGGAACTGGAGATTGATAGCTGGCCTTAACGCCACATTGGTACAGTTTTTTATTCAGTAAAAACCCACCACGATAAATCCATGACAAAGGTCTAAGCACAATCAACCACTTGGCCTGTCTATTCCAAGCATCTTGAATAAATTGTGCGAATGACATAAATCAGTGTTCCTCGAAATTACGCTGATGCAATTGATAGTAAGCTCCATGTTGGGCAATCAATTCTGCATGCGTACCTTGTTCGACAATTTTACCGTGATCCATCACCACAATGCGATCCGCATTTTCAATGGTGGATAAACGATGGGCAATCACAATGGTTGTCCGGTCTTGCATGGCTGCATCAAATGCCTTCTGGATAAAATACTCTGATTCATTATCCAGTGCACTGGTGGCTTCATCCAGAATCAGGATCGGTGCATTTTTCAAAATGGCACGTGCAATGGCGATACGCTGGCGCTGTCCACCCGAAAGGTTCAAGCCTTGTGCACCCAGTTGCGTGTCATACCCTTGTGGCAAGCTCATGATAAAGTCATGGGCATAGGCAGCTTTTGCGGCCGCAATGATGTCTGCATCGGTCGCATTTTCAAGCTGGCCGTAGGCAATATTTTCACGTACAGTGCGGTTAAACAATACCACCTGCTGGTTCACCATGGCAATTTGGGTACGTAGGGCATTGATGTCTATATCTTGAATATTCTGCTGGTCCAGATAAATATGGCCAGAACTCAATTCCTGAAAACGTACCAGCAAATTGACCAGAGAACTTTTTCCCGCACCTGAACGACCGACCAATGCAATGGTTTCTCCAGCCTTGACATTCAGGTTGAAATCCTGAATCGCATGATGACCGTCTGGATAAATTAAATTAGCCTGCTGAAATTGAATATTGCCTTTCAGCATTGGCGTAGCCGTACCGGTATTTTGCTCTTCCGGCAAATCCAGCAACTCAAAAACGGAATGTGCTGCAGCCATGCCACGTTGTAATTTTTCATTGACATCGGTTAAAGCTTTAATTGGCTTACTCAACATCCCTGCTGCAGTAATATACGCGACAAATTCACCCGCGCTGGTATCGCGTAAAATTTCTGGCCGCAATGCAATCCAGATAATAATTGCCATGGCAATGGACATAATGAACTGCACAACCGGGCTATTCAGTTGCTGCACCACCACCATTTTCAAACCGCGTCTTAAGTTTTCCAGCGAGTTTTCACGAAAACGCGTTTGTTCATATTCCTGCCCGCCAAAACCCTTAACAATTAAATTCCCATTCACCGTTTCCTGTACCACATGGTTAACATCCCCCATAGTGTCCTGAACTTGCAGGGATAATTTACGCATGCGTTTTGAGGCTTGACGAACCAGAAATCCCATCAGTGGAGCAAAAATCAGAATAATAAAAGTAAGTCGCCAATTACTATATAGCAGATACCCTAACAATCCGAGGGTAATCAGACCTTGCTGGACAAGGGTTTTTAGAGATTCAGATGAAGCAGCCGTTAATTGCTCCACGTTATACATGATTTTAGCGGTAATATGTCCGCTGGTATTATCCAGATAATATTGCGATGGAAGTTTAAGTAATTTTCCAAAAACTTCCTGTCGGATATTAAACACCAGATTACGTGAGATGACTGCGGTATAATAGCCTCCAATAAAGGAACCTAAACCGCGAAAAAACATCAATAAAATAACCAGAAAAGGAAATATAGAAGTAAAGTTCTGGTCTCTGTGCTGGATGGCGGTGATGATTTTTTCCAGTAATTTCGCAATGGAAACCTCAGTCGCTGCACTAATTGCAAAACCGATAAAAACCAGTATTGCCACACCCCAAAAAGGTTTCAGATATCCTAAAAGACGCAGATAGACCTTAAAATCTTGCTTCACTCATAACCCCTAGACGGAACTTTGGTACTAATATTGACGTTCACAAAACCTAACTGTCCTGCTACATCCATCACACGAATGACATCCTGATGCGTTGCCTTGGCATCCGCAGCAATAACAAACATTAAATCACGCCGATCATTGGAAATCTGTTTAATTGCGGTACTTAAGTCGACCACTTCCTTACTGGCAATCGATTGTCCATTAATAGAATAGTGTCCAGAAGCATCTACCACCACTTCAATTTTATGATCATACTGCTTGGGAGGCACCCCTTGCGCATCCGGCAAGGTTAAATTCATGCGGCTAAACTGGTTGAATGTGGTGGATAGCAGTAGAAAAACCAGGATAAACAGCAAACAGTCAATCATGGGTGTCAGGTTAATGTGAATATCTTCAACTTGTGTACGTTTGAATTTCATGTTTCACCACCTTAACCTGCTTTTCTAATATCTTGTTCTTCATCTGTAGAATTTTGATAGAAAAGCGCTGCATGAAATAAGGTCGATTGCTGTTCAAGTTCTGCAATATATTCTTGTACCAAACGCTGAAAATAGCGATAGGCAAACAGTGCCGGAATGGCAATAAACATCCCGGCTGCCGTTGTGATCAACGCTTTTGAAATACCCGGAATCATTAGAGTAGGATTGCTATTGGTGCCTAAATCAATCACCAAGAAGGATTCGATAATACCCAGTACGGTACCCAACAAACCCAATAGTGGTGCTACCGCACTTAAGGTTCCCAAGAAGTTGATGTTTTTTTCCAGATAACCAATTTCTTGAGAAGCAGTGGTTTCCATTTGTGCACGGGCAAATTGTTCATTTTGATTTTTACTTTGATAACCCGCCATAAAAATGCGCCCCAAAGTACTGCTTTGTAAGGCTTGATCCTGCTTTAACTGCTGCATGACCATATCAATATTTTGCACCTGATTTAACAGCAATACCTTAGGCAAGATCATTGTTCTTTTTAACCGAATAAAGCGCTCAATCGTGATTGCTACAGTAAAAATTGAACATAAAACAAGGGGAAGCATGAGCCACCCACCCGCCTTAACTAATTCCCACATATGTTTTCCCCAATAAAAATTTTAAAAATTATTCTGCAAAGCAGATATTTAATATCCCATCCAATTCATCAAGTGAATGGTATTGAATGACAAGCTTCCCCTTGCCTTGTTTATTATGATCAATTTTCACATCTGCGCTGAAACGCTCTGCCAGACGCTGTGTCAGTTGCTGAATATCGGGTGCAATTTCAGCTTTCGGTTTTTCTTGTTTTGGCGTATTCAAGTCGCGCACCAGTTGTTCGGTTTGGCGTACAGATAAACTTTTCTCAATCACATGCTCTGCAACCTTAAGCTGATCTTTAGCCTTTAAAGTCAGAATAGCACGCGCATGCCCCATATCCAGCAAACCTTGCTGCATGAAGTCTTTTACCGATTCAGCCAGTGTCAGTAAACGCAACAAGTTACTGACTGTAGTACGCGCCTTACCGACAGTATCAGCAATTTCCTGATGACTTAAACCGAATTCTTCATGAAAACGCTGGAGTGCCATCGCCTGATCGATCGGGTTTAAATCCTGACGTTGAATGTTTTCAATCAATGCCAAGGCAATGGCAACCTGATCATTCAAATCACGAACAATTGCAGGAACTTCTGTCAAACCCGCCAGTTGTGCTGCACGCCAGCGACGCTCACCGGCAATAATTTCATAGGGATGCTTTTCATCATCAATTGGACGAATCACAATCGGCTGCATCACCCCATGCTTTTCAATCGATGCTGCCAGTTCCTGAAGATCTTGCTCATGAATAAAACGTCGCGGTTGATATTCACCGCGCTTGAGTAAATGGACATTAATCTGTTTCAGCTGACCATGATCTAACGCTTGAGCTTCCATTTGTAATTTTTCTTTCTGGATTGAGCCAAGCAAGGCATCCAGACCACGACCTTTTGCTAATCCGCGTTTTTTTGTGGTCATGCGTTACTTCCTTTTTTTACTTTACTTTTCTTTAACATTTCAGCTGCCAGATTCAGGTAAGCAACTGCACCCTTGGAGCTTTTTTCAAAATAGATAATCGGCAAACCATGTGCAGGAGCTTCAGCTAAACGTACATTACGCGGAATCACCGTATCGTAGAGTTTTTTACCAAAATACTGCTCCAGCTCTTCTGAAACATCACGGGTTAAAGCATTACGTGCATCGTACATAGTGCGCAAAACGCCCACGATTTGCAGATCCGGATTTAGGGCTTGCTGAATACGGTCAATGGTTTGGGTTAAATCCGCCAAACCTTCCAGAGCATAGTATTCACATTGCATCGGAATCATTACACCGTGTACGGCAGCCAAGGCATTCACCGTAATCAGACTTAAGCTGGGCGCACAGTCAACAATAATATAATCAAAAGAAGACTCTATTTCTTGCAATGCTTCACGCAAAATATATTCGCGGCCATCCTGTTCGGCAATCGCCAGTTCTACACCCGCCAAATCGCGGTTAGCCCCGAGAACTTTATAACCGACTTCTGATTTGGTAATTGCAGTCTCAATCGGAACTTCACCCAACAACACATCAGTAACCGAATATAGAAGATCGTTTTTCTGGATCCCGGACCCCATCGTGGCATTGCCTTGTGAATCCATATCCACAAGTAAAACGCGCTTTTTCAAAACAGCTAACGATGCTGCCAAATTTACTGCGGTTGTGGTTTTACCTACGCCACCTTTTTGGTTCGCAATCGCAATAATTTGTGCCATGGTGACCCCAATCCTTCGAAAAAATTAAATATGTTTCAATAAAAGCAAGTGACGTTGTTCGTCTAAACGCGGAACTTTCAGTTCAATAATCTCAAAACTGAATTCATTTTTTAAAGCCTCTACTTCATCCGCAGGGATTAATCCTTTCATCGATGCAATAATACTGTGCGCATGCATAAAAGGTTTAGAAGCGGCAACAAAATCAGTTAAAGAGGCAAATGCTCGACTGGTAATGACATCAAACTGACCCAGCTCCTGAATGCTTTCCTCATTTTCGACACGCGTCTGTACGGCAACCACATTTTTTAGTTTTAAATCGGCAATAAACTGTTTCAGGAAACGGATTTTTTTACCGTTCGAGTCTAGCAACACACACTGACGCTCAGGCTGACATAATGCAATGATCATGCCTGGCATACCTCCACCGGTTCCGATATCCAGCAAACGACCTTGAGGCAAATCTTTCAAAATACTCAAGCTATCCAGCAGATGCTTGACCAGCATTTCTTTCGGATCACGAATCGCGGTCAAGTTATATGCTTTATTCCACAGTACCAAAGCATCCTGGTATTTGAGTAATAAATTTAAAGCCTCATCGCTAAGCTCCAAACCCAAAGCTTGACTACCCTGCTTAAGTTCTTTGAAAAACTGGTGCATATACAAATAACGTCTCGAAAAGTTAATGGAAGTATACCGATTTATACAACAAGTCACAGTAGCTTGTGCTTAGTGAATATGCACTTAATCGTACAAGCCTTGCTTAATTTGTTGATCCAGTACATTTAATCGCTCGGGAGTGCCAACATCTACCCAGACACCCTGCATTTTGGATGCAGTAATTTGCTGTTCAAGCATCGCTTGCTTTAATAAAGGTGCCAGTGGTCGTTTACCATTTTCCAGGCCTGCAAACATCGCAGGATGAATCACCGCAACGCCACTATAAGTCAGTGCTTCACCTTGCTGTGCCTGATCAAAAGTATAAGCCCGGCCATGAGCAAGGATAAAGTCACCGTTGGGATGTTGAGCCGGATTATCGACAAAAACCAGATGAGCAAGGTCATCCTGCAATTTCACATCAAATAAGGTCGCAAAATCCATGGTGGTCCAGACATCACCATTGACCAGAATAAAAGGTTCTTCGCCCAAAAGCGGTAAGGCATTAATAATCCCCCCCGCAGTTTCTAGTCCTTCACCTTCATGTGACCACAAGATATTGACGCCAAACTCTGACCCATCACCCAAAGCTGAGGCCAGTTTTTCGCCCAACCAGGCCGTATTGATGACAATTTCAGTGACGCCAATACTTTGCAGTTTTTCAATATGCCAAACGATCAGGGGCTTTCCACCCACTTCCAGCAAGGGTTTTGGCGTATGCAGGGTCAGTGGACGCATACGGTTACCCAGCCCTGCCGCTAAAATCATGGCTTTCATTATGCAGCAACCTCATAACCACCGTATTTTGCTTCAAATTTCGGCATAACCCTGGCTTCAATAAACTGCATAAACGGCTGTAATTCTGTATAAGGCTTACTTTCTTCAAGTAAATACCACATCACACGAGGTAGGTCTTTTAAATAGCCAGACTTGCCATCACGTTCGAACAGACGCACAAAGATACCCAAAATTTTGATATGACGCTGAATCGCCATCATGTCGGCATCTTTTTTAAACTGCTCAAAATCACGGTCCTGTTTTGCCGATTCAGGCAACAGATCATAGAAGGTTTTAAACCATGTATAAACACGGTCAGCATTCCATTGCACATAGGCATCACGGGTAATTGAAATCAAATCGTAAGTATCTGCACCAATTACAGCATCCTGAAAGTCAATCACACCCAGATCGGTTTCGCCTGCAATTTTCATTAAATTACGGCTATGGAAGTCGCGATGTACAATGACTTGCGGTTGCGCCAAAGCCGCGTTGGCTAAAATAGCAAAGGTTCGTTTAATTAAGGCACTTTCTTCTGCTGTTGGCTGAATCTGCAATGACGGCAACATCCAGTCGGTCAACAGTTCCATTTCAGAAATCAGTTTTTCATAAGAATAATTTGGAAAATGATTTGTCCCATCAATGGCTTGTAATTGAATCAGCTGTTTAAAACTTTGCGCATAATAAGCATCTACAGTTTGCTCATTCAGCAAAGTCGAAAGTAAGACATCACCAAAATCTTCGAGTAGCAAGAAGCCCAATTCCAGGTCTTTGGCAACAATATGCGGCACACGCACACCATTATGATCAAAAAATTCATCGATCGTCACAAAAGGCCCACAATCTTCTTTTTCTGGTGGTGCATCCATGAGCATAAATGTTTTATTATTCAATTTGATTCGTGCATAACGACGGAAGCTTGCATCGCCTGCCAAAAAATGCGTCTCAAATTGATCTGAACCAAGTACAGATGTAATCCATGTTTGTATCAATTGTTCACGTTGTGTATTCATTTGCGATAAATTCTAATACAGGCTGAGTTTTTAAAGTGCTAAGTGTAGCCACTTATCAACTTTTTCTCTATGATGCGAGAATAATTAATTGCGATTAAGCATACTTGGTTAATGATACAAATGAAGCATCAGTTTAAATTTAATCCTTTAGCGACTGCTATTTTAACCCTTTTATGTGGCAGCTCGATCTCAAGCTATGCTGAATCTACAATTCCAGCTTCGACTGTCGACAACCAAAAAATGAAAGACAGTATTCAGGAGTCGTATCCTGGACAACAATTTTTTGAACAATACTATGTAGACAAATCAGCACCTGAAGCTCAACAACGTCAAGGACAGTATTTGAGCTCTGCTTATTGCAAAGGCGCCTGGATTACACCAATCAGTCCGGAGACCAAAGCTGCAGATCCAGACAATGCCACATCTACAGTGACTGCAGATTATGGTCATTTTGACCCGAATGGCGACTCTGTTCTTGAAGGCAATGTATTAATTGACCAGCAAGGCCGCCAAATTCGTGCAGATAAAATTACCATCGACCAGACCCAAACCTACGCCAATGCACAAGGTCGCGTGCAAATGGCACAAGCCGGCTTACTGGCACAAAGTGACCAGATCAATTACAACTTAAAGACCCAGCAAGGCGATTTAAATAACAGCTTTTATATTTCTGAAGAGCAGCATGCACATGGCCGTGCAGAAAAAATTGCCCGCACTTCAGAAAATGTGGTGGTGATGAATAACGCTACCTACAGCACCTGTCCACCCGATGAAAAACCAGGCTGGAAAATTCAGGCTGATAAAATTACCTTAAATAAAGAAACCGGACGCGGTGAAACGCGCGGCACCAAACTTTATGTCAAAGAAGTACCGGTGCTTGCAGTACCTTATTTCAACTTCCCGATTGATGACCGTCGCACTACCGGTATTTTGACCCCAGGTTTTGGATTTACCAACGATGGTGGCGTAGAACTTACAGTTCCTGTTTATTTAAACTTGGCACCTAATTACGATGCAACCCTTACACCGCGCTATATCGGTAATCGCGGCGCAATGCTTGAAGGCGAATTCCGCTATTTAACGGAAAATTACGGCACTGGCAGAGTATCGGGCGGCTACTTGGCTGCAGATAACGAATACAATGACCAAGACCGTAAAGGCTTGCAATTCTTACATAACTGGCAAATCAACAACCAGTTTTCTACCAATATTGAATATAACTATGTTTCAGATAAAGACTATTTCTCTGATTTAAATAACAATCCCAACTCAAAAACAGAATTAAACTTGCGCCGTGCCTGGCAGCTCAATTACGGTAATGGAATTCCAGGATTATCTGCGCAACTCAAAGTTGAAGATTTCCAAACGCTCGATAATACCGTTTCATCTGTAGACCGCCCTTATGCACGTCTACCACAATTTTTATTGAATTATAAAACTGGCAATCCCTTAGGTTTGCAATATGAATTCAATAATGACACCGCTTACTTTAAAAAAGATATTACTGATTTCAATAGCCCAAACAACGAACCAAGCGGTACCCGTATTTACAATGATTTTGCAGTGCGTTACAACTATCGTACTCCTTGGTCATTTATGATTCCTGAGATTTCACTGCGCAATATAAATACCGTATATGATCAAAATACGATTGCTGCTCAGAATATTAGCTCATCAGATGAAACAAAGACCGTCACCGTCCCCCAATTCACTTTAGATACCGGTTTAACCTTTGAAAAAGAAGGTAAATATCTGCAAACACTTACTCCTCGCGCTTTTTATGCCTATGCACCGTATAAAAACCAGGATGGACATCCAAACTTTGACTCGGCTCCTGCCTCCATCAATTATGATCAGTTATTCAGTCCACGTCGTTTCTATGGACATGACCGTTTAGAAGACAATAATTTTCTGTCTTTAGGACTAAGTTATAGTCTGTTTGATGAAGTAGGTTTAGAACGCTTAAAAACCAGCGTGGGTCAAAGCTTCTTTTTTGAAGATCGCCGGGTAACGCTAGAAAATAAAGCTGATCAGTTTGATACTGAACGTCGTACCGGCCCTATTTTAAGTGTCTCTAGCCAACTGTCACAAAATTTCACCGTTGGTGCAAATTCTGCATGGATGTCGAATGGTGATAATGCACAGCGTGATCTGCAATTGTATTACACAGGTAATCAGGGAAATCTTTATAATCTGGGTTATTTCTACCGCAAAGACATTCCGAACCGTCAAGACCAGTATGATCAGGTTGTCGCATCATTCATTCAACCTGTAGCAAATAACTGGCGTATTTTAGGTCATGCACAATATGATATGGACAATAATGTCGCTCGTGAGTATTTACTCGGTGTAAATTATGAGTCCTGTTGCTGGGGCATTTCGGTATATGGCCGCTCTTACTATAATGACCTGGACAACGTGAACGATGATGGTGTTTCACCCAAACGTGCCATTATGGCGGAAATTAGCCTCAAAGGCTTAGGCGGCTTCAACAACAAGCTTTCATCTTTACTAGAAAACCGTATTTTAGGTTTCAATAATATTAATCAATCTTGGACACAACGTTAATGAAGACAATACAGTTAAAACATTTTTTTAAAGCGACTGCGCTTGCTTTAGCCTTATCTTCATCAATGACTACATTTGCTCAATCCTCAGATGAAGTGGTTGCAGTGGTAGATAACAGTGTCATTTTAAAAAGTGATTTAGAACAAGGTATCGCAGAACTCAAACATCAATTAGAAACACAAAAAAAACAGCTGCCACCAGAACAATATTTACAGCAACAGGCACTTGACCAGCTCATTATTCGTCAAGCACAACTTGAACAGGTTAAACGCTACAATATTAAGCCGAATGAAAGAGAACTGAATGAAGCTGTGCTTAAGGTTGCAGGTCAATCTGGAAGCAAAAGTTTAGAAGCCTTCCAGCAAAAGCTTGATGGTATTGCACCGGGGACTTACGAATCCTTGCGCAATCGCATTGCAGAAGATTTAGCAATTAATCGCCTGCGTCAACAAGTGGTGATGTCCCGTATTAAAATTAGCGATCAGGATGTAGAAAACTTCTTAAAGACGCCACAAGGTCAAGCCGCTTTAGGGAACCAAGCGCATGTTATTCATATCCGTGTATCTGGTGATGACCAAGCAGCCTTAGAAAAAACTGCAAAACTTGTCAAAGCTGAACTGAATAACAGCAATGATGTTAAAGCGATTGACCAAAAGTTCACTACCAAGACAGTTAAAGTGGAGGGTGCAGATATGGGCTTTAGAAGCCTGTCTGATATCCCGGCTGAACTGGCAGCCCGTGTAAGTACGTTGCAAGAAGGTCAGACTACAGACCTGATTCCAGTGCGAGACGGTATTCATGTGTTAAAATTGATTGAACGTAAAGGTGGTGCGCAAAAAGCGATCGTATCGCAATACCAGACACGTCACATTCTCATTCAGCCTTCGGAAGTAGTAAGTCCTGAAAATGCCAAACAACAAATTGACAGTATCCATAACCGCTTAAAAGCGGGTGAAGATTTTGCCGTATTGGCATCAACTTTTTCCAATGATCCAGGTTCTGCACGTGATGGCGGCAGCTTAGGTTGGGTGAACCCGGGCGTTATGGTACCTGAATTTGAGGTGCAAATGAAAAACACGGCTGTCGGTCAGATCAGTGCACCCTTCCAGACTCAATTTGGCTGGCACATTCTTCAGGTTACAGATATGCGCCAACAAGATATGACGCGTGAATATCAACAACGCATGGCACGTCAAATTCTGGGTGAACGTCAATTCGATGCTGAACTGGATAGCTGGTTACGTGAAATTCGTAGTAATGCCTTTGTAGAAGTCAAAGACCCAAATCTAGACCGTAAAAAAAATAAATAAGCCTCAATTGATTTGAGCCCAAAAACCAGTTGTTTAAGCAACTGGTTTTTTATTACCCACAAGAAAACTGATTAAGGTTTATTGATATTTCATATATAAATTTATGCCCAAATTGAGCAAGCATAGATGAATTGTCTACAGTCTTTAGTCCATTCATTTGCTTCAAAATAAAAAAGCCTCTCATAAAGAGAGGCTTTTAAGAATTAACAATTAACGATTATTTTCATCGTCTTGAGAATCTTCAAATTTTGTTTCGCCTTCAAAACCTGGGTTTGCTTGACCACCGAAGCCGCCTTGACCACCGAAACCACCTTGGCTACCGAAGCCACCTTGACCACCGAAACCACCTTGGCTACCGAAGCCACCTTGACCACCGAAACCACCTTGATTACCACCGAAGCCACCTTGACCACCGAAGCCACCTTGACCACCGAAGCCACCTTGACCACCGAAGCCACCTTGAGGCTGACCACCACCAAAACCGCCAGCACCTTGAGCACCAGCAGGAGCACCAGCAGGACGTGGATTACGTGCAGGAACAACTGTAGAAATCGCATGTTTGTAAACCATTTGGCTTACAGTATTTTTTAACAAAACTACATATTGGTCAAATGATTCAATATGACCTTGTAATTTAATACCATTCACAAGGAAGATAGAAACAGGAATACGTTCCTTACGGAGAGAATTTAAGAACGGATCTTGTAAAGTTTGACCTTTAGACATGTTATAACTCCAAAAAATTAAAAATCAGCGCAAAAAACTATCTTTATTTCTCAATAAAAATTATAAAAAAGATAGTTATTAAATTTTGCTTTATCCGTAACACTTTCGCAAGTCTTCTTGGGCCTGCTTGACCGTCAAATATGTTTTAAAATTATGCGATTCTTGCAAAGATCTTAACCAAGTATATTGACGTTTTGCCAGTTGTCGTGTTGCAAATAAAGACTTATCCTCCATTTCCTGTCGTTTTTTGATACTTAGATCACTTTTTTGTATAAATTCTAGAGCTTGACGATAACCAACTGAGCGCATGGATGGCAAATTATCATTTAAATCGTATTTTTCAATCAGCCCTTCCACTTCATGTAAAAATCCGATATCCCACATGATTTTTAACCGTTGTTCGATACGCTTGTGTAATTCTACACGATCAGGTAATAAGGCATGATTATGAAATGTGTAGCGATATGGTATATTTTTGGGTTGTTCAGCTTGTAGTTTTGTAATTGGCTGTCCAGTCAGCTTAAATACCTCCAAAGCACGAATGATGCGCTGTTTATCACTGACCTTAAATTTCTGCCCCGCCAGAGCATCAACCTCACATAATTCCTGATAAACCGACTCCCAGCCTTCACGCTCCGCTTTAGCCTCAATTTCTGCACGTACTGCATAATCGGCACTGGGCAAATTACTTGACAATCCCTCTAATAAAGCCTTGAAATACAGCATGGTACCACCCACCAGAATAGGTGTTTTACCACGTGCATGGATATCATCAATTAAGCTACAGCCATCCTCTACAAACTGGGCGGCCGAATACACTTCTAATGGAGTGATAATATCGATTAGATGATGCGGATAACGTGCCTGCTCTTCTTTCGTTGGCTTCGCGGTACCAATGTCCATATCTCGATAAACCAGCGCAGAATCAACAGAGATCAGCTCAAAATGACCCTGCTCATAAAGTTCACATGCCAAAGCGGTTTTACCACTTGCAGTTGGTCCCATTAAATTGATGACCGGCAATTGATTCGACATGTACAACTACTCTCCTCGAGCAAAAAGTTTATCTAATTGTGAAAGTGGAAATGCACGCCAGGTTGGACGTCCATGGTTACACTGACTGGCAAATTCGGTTTGTTCCATCTGGCGCAGCAAGGCATTCATTTCCGAAAGACTTAAAATACGATGCGCACGTACAGCACCATGACAGGCCATACCTGCTAAAATTTGGTCACGCTTTTGCAACAATCCCTGTGCTTCATCATTGGGATCGAGATCATTGAGCAATTCAGGAACCAAAGCAGCAAAATCTGCCTTGTGCAAAATGGCAGGAACTCCGCGCACAATCACCTGCTCATCGCCATATTGATCTATTTCCAAGCCCAAACGTGCCAACTGTTCTTTTAAATCATCCACCCGCATGGCTTGCATACGGCTAATACTAATTACTTTAGGAATCAGCAATTGTTGTGATGTCCAGAATTCAGGCTTATCCCATGCGGCTTTCATTTGCTGCAACACAATGCGTTCATGTGCGGCATGCATATCGACAATAATCAGGCCTTCAGAGTTTTGTGCCAGAATATAAATGCCATGTAACTGTGCAATTGCAATCCCGAGTGGATGCTCATCTACATAGGTCGATTGCAGCTTTTCAATATTATCACTATTACTTAGGCTATTTATTTGAGAAGAAGCAGTATCAATTTCTTCTCTTAACGGTGCCAGATAGCTTTTCAGGGCATTATTCAGCTGTTGTGAACCCACATAGCTATTTGCAGCCGGAGATGAAGCATAATGTACCGTTTGCGGACTGCTGGCATTAAAATCACTGAGCAAATCGGTGGAAATTTGCGCTTCCGGTTGTGGCGTATACGCATCTACCGCTTTATGCAGTTGAAATTGTTCCTGATAACGTGGTTGCGGCTGCAGCGCAGCAATCTGGTCTGCTTCATCCCTTTTCATGGCCGAAGCCAGTTCTGCTGTGGCCGTTTGAAATTCAGACAATTTTTCTTTAGCAAAATGACGTACAAACTCATGTACTTCACGCTGGTTTAAAAAACGGATTTCATGTTTGGTTGGATGCACATTGACATCAATATTTTCAGGATCAACTTCTAAAAACAGCAAATACGCCGGATGTTGATGACCGTGCAAAATACCATCATAGGCCATACGCAAGGCATGTGAGATCGTTTTGTCTTTGACAATCCGACCATTCACATACACATATTGCAAATCGGCTTGAGCACGCGCATCTGAGGGATGCCCTAACCAGCCAGACAAGCGCATATTGATACTGTCAGCATCAATCCAGTACGCATTTTCGGTAAATTGTCGGCCCAAGAGCTGCTGCACACGCTGAAAACGCAGCTCACCGCTATCTGCAACCGGTAAATTGAGACGAATAGTGTTGTTATGCTCCAATACAAAACGGATATCGAAATGGGTCAATGCCAGACGGCGCACGATTTCTTCAATATGACCAAATTCCGTCGCCTGTTTTTTTAAGAATTTTCGACGTGCGGGCACATTAAAAAATAAATCCTGCACCCGAATATGGGTGCCTTTTTGTGCTGCAACCGCCTGAATTTCCTGATGATCAAAAGCTGTGCCATTCACTTCCACCTGATAACCGATACCTTCATCATTTTGACTGCTAATCAGGGTCAGGCGTGACACCGCAGCAATCGATGCCAAAGCTTCACCACGAAAACCCAAGCTAACAATGGCCTGTAAATCCTCTGCTGTCTGGATTTTACTGGTGGCATGCCGCATGACGGCCAAAGCCAAATCGTCAGGATGAACCCCATGACCATTGTCAATGATTTCAATCAGGGTACTGCCGCCTTGCTCAACCCGAATAATAAGCTCCGTCGCACCTGCATCAATTGAATTTTCTAATAATTCTTTGACCACCGATGCTGGACGTTCAATCACCTCACCTGCTGCAATCTGGTTCGCCAGTGCAGGATTAAGGGTATGAATACGACGTTCGCTTAAATTATCACGCATTGTTAAAATGGCTCTCTAATGCTTGGTTTAATGCTGCAGACGAGAAACTTAAACTAGCAGTACGCATCAGTTCATCTTCAGACTTTTCAATATTGATAATCAGGTCAGGCTGTGGAATTTCATCGCCACCTTTGGATGGCCATTCAAATAAAAATAGCGCATTCAGCGTTTCCAAATAGTCACGAATGCCCATCAGTTCCAGTTCATAAGGGTCATTTAAACGGTATAAATCGAAATGGAAGATGTCTTTTCCATGAATATTATACGGTTCCACCAAGGTATAAGTGGGGCTTTTTACCGCCCCTTGATGGCCTAAGCTTTGCAAAAAATAGCGTGTCAGTGTGGTTTTACCCGCGCCTAAATCACCAATTAAATAAATTACACCCGTTGTAAAATGCTGCGCCAAAACCTGTGCTAAATTTTGGGTATCGTCTTCATTGTTTAAAGCCAAATTAAATGAATACTGCATATTACTCACGACAAGATTCAAAAGAACAATTATGATAGCATCGCACCGCTTTATTGCCCATGTTCACACTTCCAAATATGGAACTTTTCCTGCATTTCATTGTAAATAGCAGTGATTTTATGCACAGCAGATTGATCTACGACAAATCACATGACCAGTACTGAATTTCTTCCGCCCATGATTGATGGTGTTAGCGCAAGTAAAGTTTTTCTTCCTAAAACCTCTACTGCACCAGACAGTGTATATCAATATCTTTGTCAGCAATTTCCGCATATCAAGCCTGCTGAATGGCAACAACGTTTTACTGACGCTTTAATTTATGATGCCGCAGGCAATATCTTAACGGTTGATGCACCTTATAATGAAAATAGTCATGTGTTCTATTACCGTTTTTTAGCCCATGAAATACCCGTTCCGTTTGAACATAAAGTTTTATTTGAAAACAAACATTTGCTGGTCATCGATAAACCACATTTTTTAACCATCAGTCCGACGGGGCAATACGTACAGGAAACCCTGCTGGTACGATTAAAAAAACAGACCGGCAATGAATTTCTAACCCCGATTCATCGTTTAGATCGCGAAACTGCCGGTGTGGTTTTATTCTCAAAACAGGTTGCCAGCCGTGCAATCTATCAGGAGATGTTCGCCAAACGTGAGGTAAAAAAAACCTATCACGCTATTGCACCGTTTCATGCCACTTTAACATTTCCATGTTATACACGTTATCGTATGGAAAAAGGTGAACCCTTCTATACCATGCAAGTGGTTGAAGGCAAAATAAATAGTGAAACAGAGATTGATCTGATCGAACATGATAGAGCATGGGGAAAATATGAGCTAAGACCAACCACCGGCAAGCAACACCAACTGCGGCTGCACTTAAGTAGTTTAGGCATTGCCATTAAAAACGATCCATTTTATCCAACAGTACAACATAAAAGAGAAGATGATTTTTCTGCACCACTGCAACTGTTAGCCAAACATATTGCATTTATTGATCCCCTGAGTGGACAGAACATGACTTTTTCATCCCATTTTGACCTAACGTTGTAATATCTTTGTCATTACAAAATATTTTGGTAAATCGAACGTATGAATATTGAAATTACATTCAATTTGATTAAAATAAATGCTGAAAAGTTAAGTAATTAGACGTATTTAAAAAATCATGAGAAAAACCGAAGTTTATCAAATACGACTGGATTCCCAAGAAAAAAAGCATGCTTTTGCAGTATTTAAACAATTGGGCATTACGCCAGCACAAGCAGTCCGACTATTTTTCAAACAAGTTGTTTTAACAAAATCTATTCCATTTTCTATTGAAAATCAGAATATTAACCTTGATCAACTGCAAAAAATCCGAAAATTAAAGCAACAACAAAACCCTTCAAACAGCTCTACAGAACAGGCTGTTTCTCATGATCAGGACTTCGATCTGGATGACGACCATCTTGACCTTTTTGAAGAACTGAATGCCATTTTGGGTGAAAGTGACAAAACTTAACACTGTCGCATTTACAAACAAAATTTAGAAAAATTCTCATAAAAACTTAGGTATGCTTCATGCAAAGACTATAAAAAAAAAAAGCATGGAGTATCGCATGATCGTACGACGCGCCTCTTTAGAAGATTTACACCCCCTTGCTGTTTTATTCGATGAATACCGTCAATTTTATGGTGCTTCTTCTAATCTGGATGTATCTTATCAATTTTTAAAGCAGCGATTTCAAAATCAGGAAAGCATCATTTTCATTCATGTAAAAGATGATATTTTTACCGGTTTTATTTTGTTATATCTCGGCTTTTCATCAGTCGCCTGTAGCACCTATTACATTCTGGATGATGTTTACGTCACCCCGACTTTTCGTCGTCAGGGTTCAGCCAAACAGCTCATCGATACTGCGATTTTATTTGCACGTCATGAAAACGCTCAACGTATCAGCCTACAAACGCAAAAGAATAATTATCAATCCCATCAGCTTTATCAAAAAATGGGTTTTGTCAAAGATGATGAATTCCAAACCTATCATTGTTTCCTGAAATAACAATTAAGCTGTCATTCTTGTCTTGGCTAATTCCACCTGTTCGGGGCTTAAATAGATCCAATGCCCTTCTTCTAAATCTGTTAACTCCAAAGCGCCAATCTGCTGACGATGCAATCGCTCTACTTTATTCCCCACTGCGGCCAGCATGCGTTTGACCTGATGATAAACGCCCTGATGAATAGTCAGCTGCAATTCATGTTCAGCCAGTAGAATGATATCAGTCGCGGCAAAAATACCCGATTCATTGCGCAATTCCACTCCCTGCTTTAACTGCTGAATATGCTCTTCCGTTACAGCATCAGCGGTTTGCATACGATAAACTTTGGCCACATGTTTTTTCGGATGTGTTAAGGCCTGTAGAAATTGTCCATCATCAGTCAATAACAACAATCCACTGGTGTCCTGATCTAGACGACCCACACACTGCAAGCCACGATTCATCAGCACATCATCAAATAAATCAAATACGCTAAAATAATGGGTGGCCTGATGTGAACACTCATAACCTTGCGGCTTGTTTAAGGCAATATACACTTTTTCCCGATAATCAAATGTTTCACCATAGACCGTAAAAGTTAAATCCTTTAAATCCAGTTTATGTTTTGGATTGCTGATGACTTCCCCTTGAATGGCAATCGCTCCGTTTTTAATGAGCTGCTGGCAATGTTTACGCGAACCAAAACCCTGGGATTGCAACATCTTTTCCAACAACATAGACCTAACCTTTTACTCTCACGGAATGCGCATTCTATACTGAAATGAGGGGTATTTTTATTGTTCCTGCTTTTTCGGGCAAATCTTCCATCAAAACCTTATACAATAGTAATGATTTATAAATTTCTCCCTTGAAATAATGTCCCATCTCGATTTAAACCTGATTGTCCTGCTGGTTTTATTGGCCTGTGGTATCTTTAGCCATAATAGTGCCGTAACGATTGCTGCAGGTGTACTGATCGTTTTTCGCATTACCCCGCTGAGTGAATATTTTCCCTATCTGCAACAACATGGTTTAAATATTGGCATCATTATTTTAACTATTGGCGTTCTGACTCCGATTGCCAGTGGCAAAATTTCTGGCGATGCCATTTTAAAATCCTTCTTGAGTTTTAAATCCTTACTTGCCATCGCCATTGGCGTACTGGTCGCCTGGCTGGGTGGACGCGGAGTCAAACTGATGAGCAATCAGCCTGACGTGGTTGCAGGCTTGCTGATTGGTACGGTTGCAGGTGTGGCAGTATTGCGCGGCGTTCCTGTCGGCCCTTTAATTGCTGCTGGAATATTAACCCTGTTTATTGGTCATTCTTGATTTTTTATTCTTAAGCCTGACAACGGATGTTTGACAGGCTTGATCTGCACAATTTATGCAGCTTTTCGAAATAAAATTCTGGTTAAAAGCATGCCAATCAGGGACATGCTTGCCATTAAAATTCCGACCCAAAACCATCCACCTGTGGCCAGTACAATTGAGGCAATCAAAGGCGGCAACAGAAATTGAGATGTGGCGGAAAATTGCAAGACTAATCCTATTGTAGTGGTAATGGCAATCGGCTTTGCGGAAAAATTTAATACTTGAGAAAACACGACCGCTGCGACCAAACCGCCAAATAATGAAAAGCTCAAAACCAATATAAACTGCAGAATAAAGGGCAAAAATTCGCGTAACAGATAAAAACTCAGGGCACAGACCATTAAGGTGGCAAAACCAGTTTGGACTAAAGTTTGAGGCCGCAAACCACGCTGTAACATTAAACCACACACAAAGGTGCCAACAGCATTGGCAATCGCCACGATTGCCGTTAAGGCTCCTGCCACGGCTAAAGGAATTTGATATTGCTGATAAATGCTGGGCAAAAATCCCACCAGACTCAACCATTGTCCGGCATATACACCAAAAATAGCGGCCAGAATCCAGGCTGGAGGATGTTTTAAAGTCAGTTTAATTAAATCAAATACTGCAACCAACTGGGTATGGGTCTGCACTGCGGGAATAACCCTGTAAATCACAGCTGCCAAAGCCAGTGATAATATCCCGAAACATATCCAAACCCCTTGCCAGCCCATACTATTGATCAGGAATGGCGTACACAGTAAGCCTATTCCCATTCCGCCTCCCATATAGGCGCTCCATAGCCCCATCTTGGCTTGTAACTGCTCGAGCGGAACCAGTTGGCGGATAAAAGCAGGACCACTTAAGGTAATCAGTAAAAATCCGAAACCTTCAACCACACGCAGTGCAAGCAACGTCGGGAATTCCTGCACAAAACCACCAGTGAAACTGGCGAATGCGAGTAAACTCAAGCCCAATAGTACACAGCGTTTTAAGCCAATTTTAGCGGTATAACTACCCAGCACGAGTGCCATGCACATACCGGCAACCTGTACCAGAGATAATAAAAAACCGGCTTGCACCAAGCTGATGCCTAACTCGGCTTGGAGTACAGGAACCGCGGGTGGCAACTTGCCTACATGCATGGCAGCGACAAATCCTGCTGCAATAATCCATAAATCTTTGCTGAGCCAACGCATGGCACTCACAACCTTCTCCTTCGGCAATTCCAGCGTTAGACTAGCAAGAATAAAAACGATTATTTATCGTTGATTTGAATAAGCTAAGAGCTTGTAACAATCAATCTAGCATTGACTCGGATCATGAAAAAATTCCCTATAAGGCTTTGATTCTATATAGGATTCAAGCATGATTTTTTAAGCAGAATAATACGGATTACGCTTTTGCGAGAATTTTTCCAGTTGTTTCAGGAAACCTTCAAAATAGCTTTTTTCTTTTTCTTCAGTTCGATAACCCGCATACAAGGTCCGGCGCAAACCACTCGCAGAAACGCAATCCAAACGGCGCGAAGTCACCCATCCCTTTTGTTCATATTCATTCACCACCCAGTCTGGAAGTGCAGCAATACCTCGCCCACTGGCCACCAGTTGAATCAGCATTTGGGTTAAATCCGTGGTCCGGATCTGTTTGGGTTGAATATTGGCAGGAATAAACAGTTTCGCCATGATATCCAGACGGTGCTTATCTACCGGATAAGTAATCAGAGTTTCCTCTGCCAATTCCTGCACGGTAATACGTTCTGCACGAACCAGTGGATGAGTGTTCGACAAGACCAGACGTGATTCATATTCAAAAATCGGAAAATATTCGATGCCTTTTAAGGCAATCGGATCTGCCGTAATTAACAGGTCAAATTCGGCATTTTGCAGCAGTTCATGTGGATTGGCTTCAAAGCCGGAAGCAAAATCCAGATCTACATCTGGATATAAGTGGCGATACTGGTTGAGCAGTGGCATTAACCAGTCAAAACAGCTATGACATTCAGAGGAGAAAATAATACGTCCAGTCTGGCCATGCACAATACGGGTAATATCTGTCTGGGTAATCTGGATTTGTGGCAGTACATCATCTGCCAGTTTGAGCAAACGCTGCCCTACATTAGAGAAAGTGACCGGTCGGCTGCGGCGATTGACCACCTCTACCCCATACCAGTGATCAAGTTCTTTTAACTGATGTGAAATGGCCGATGGTGTTAAACACAGGTCATTGGCAGCAGCCACCAGTGAACCATGTTCACGCAGAGCAGTCAGTGTTTTTAAATGGCGAATTTCTAACATATTAATAGTCATTCCAACAGAGCATAATTTTTGAGCCCTTGTACGTGAAGCCCAAAAGCAAAAAATCATATAATGAATAAAAATAATTTTAACATGAAAATAATGAGTTTGATTCATCTTTATTTTTGTTCGATGATAGTTGCAACAAAATGAGATCATCTATCTCCCTGGAAATATCATGACTTTAACTACACATATTTTGGGCTACCCACGCATTGGTGCAAAACGTGAACTTAAATTTGCAGAAGAAAGCTATTGGAAAGGTGAAATAACTCAAGCAGAATTTTTAGCAAAAGCCCAAGCGCTAGAAGCAAGTAACTGGCAAGCACAAATAGATGCCGGCTTATCTTTGGTGACTGTGGGTGACTTTGTATTTTATGACAGTATTTTAACCCATGCCGTGCGTTTAGGAGTAATTCCAGCCCGCTTTAAAGAAGCTGAAAAGCTAAATCAAGTTGATCAACAGTTCTATTTGGCACGGGGTCGTGCACCCCACTGCACCGATGTTGCTGCACTAGAAATGACCAAATGGTTTGACACCAACTACCACTACTTAGTACCTGAATTAAATTCAGCACAACAGTTTAAAGCTGATTTTTCTGATTTACTGGCGCAAGTCGATCGCGCCAAGGCATTGAATCAACCACTTAAAGTGGTACTCCCTGGTTTAGTCAGCTTTCTGTATTTATCCCGTATTGTCGATGCAAATACAGCAGAAGCAGAAAAACATGCCTGTGAATGTGGAAATGATCATGCTGACATAAGCGCAGATCAGACAAATTTAAAATTTGTAGATGCATTGCTGCCAATTTATGCAGCATTATTCGATGAACTCAAAGCACGCGGCGTAGAATATGTACAGGTCGATGAACCGGCTTTAGTACTTGATCTTGCACCAGAATGGCAAGCTGCATTTGAACAGGTTTATTATCTGTTACAACGTCATGATGGTTTAAAATTGATTGTGGCAAGTTATTTTGAAACTCTAGGTGCCAATTTAAATCTTGCTGTCAATCTTCCAGTTGCAGGCTTACACATTGACATTACCCGTGAAAAAGTGGGTGAGTTTTTCTGGAAAAAAGTCATTGACCAATTACCCACACACAAAATCTTGTCTTTGGGCTTAATCAACGGTCGTAGTGTTTGGGCAAGTGACCTAGTGGCCCTGAATGATATTGTTCAAACAGCACAAAAATCTTTAGGTGAGCGTTTATGGCTTGCTACGGGCTGTTCATTGCTGCACGTGCCGGTTGATCTGCGTTCTGAAACTATTCCTGCTGAAGTAGATGGCAAACTTGCTTTTGCCCGCCAAAAACTAGAGGAGCTTGTCGCCTTAGCAAACGGTCACATTTATGCAAATGGAAAACTTTCTAAAGCTGTGGATGCACCATTTGATTTAGTGGCCCAATCTCGCCAAGCACCGTTTGAAATTCGTTTCAAGGCCCAACAAGAAAAACTGAAGTTGCCTTTGATCCCGACCACGACCATCGGTTCATTCCCACAAACTGCTGAAATTCGTGCAGCACGTGCAGCCTGGAATAACGGAAATTTGACCAACGATGCCTATGAAGCAGCAATGAAAAAAGAAATCGCATATGCGATTCAACAGCAAGAAGAACTTGGTCTAGATGTTCTGGTACATGGTGAAGCCGAACGTACCGACATGGTTGAATACTTTGCAGGTCTGCTGGACGGCTTCTGGTTATCCAAGTTTGGTTGGGTTCAGTCTTACGGTAGTCGCTGTGTTCGCCCGCCAATCATCGTGGGGGATATCACTCGTCCAAATGCAATGACAGTGAAATGGATTGAGTATGCCAATACCTTATCTGACAAGATTGTCAAAGGCATGTTGACCGGCCCGGTTACTATTCTAAACTGGTCATTCCCTCCTGCGCATCGGACTCGTCGTGAAGTATGTTTACAGCTGGCTGAAGCAATCCGTCAGGAAGTCTCTGATCTGCAAGATGCTGGTGTCGAAATTATCCAGATTGATGAAGCGGCATTCCGTGAAGGTTTACCCCTGCGTAAAGCCGATCAGGCTGAATACTGGGATTGGGCGGTAAAATCGTTCAAACACTGTTCAAGCAGCGCACGTGTGGATACGCAAATTCATACCCACATGTGTTATTCAGACTTTAAAGACTGCCTGCCACAAATCACAGCGATGGATGCAGATGTCATCACGATTGAAACTTCCCGTTCAGGTTTACAGCTGTTAGACGTGTTCCACGAGCAAGGTTATCCCAATGCAGTTGGTCCAGGTGTGTATGACATTCACAGTCCACGTACCCCTACCAGTGACAACATGCGTACCGTGATTGATGGTGCATTAAAAACCATTCCTGCTGAACGTTTATGGGTCAATCCGGACTGCGGCTTAAAAACACGTGGTTGGGCTGAGACGAAAATAGCACTGGCAACGCTAGTGAAAATGGCCAAAGAAGTACGTAAAGAGCTGCAAGCTGCATAATCCAGATTGCACAATAAAAATAGCTCCTTTATCGGAGCTATTTTTAGCATCCAATTCAGGATGAACTAACTAAAATTATAATATTGTCCTGTACTAAAATCATACAGCGTTATGGTCGAGCCAGAAATGGTAATTTCGTAGTAACTTGAGTTGCCATAATGATAGCCTTCGTATTTTTTTATGCCTTTCTTTTTTAAACTGATAAATTCGCTATGACCATAATCATACAGGTTAAACTCACGGCCGGTGTTTCGTCCCTCAAAAACAGCTGATCGGTGATAATCATAAAGTTTTGCCTCGCCCGCATTGACGTTGCCGCTGATTTGAGAATAGGCACTTTCATTGTAATCATAAATATTTGACTTATGATTGCCGAATTCCAGCTTGGCCACCACCAAAGCCAAAGCCGCTCGCTGATACTGTTTCATTTATTTTCCTTTTAATTTTTATTTTAAGTTAATGAAAAAATCATCCTGTTTTTTCAACTTTAAAACTGATACAGATTATTGTTCTTCACAAATAACATAACAAATTATTTTTCTAACTCAAAGTGATGATTTTTTGCAATGCAAGCCATGTATGAAATGTCAACAGAACCTAAATATCAGCTTAATCTGGCAATTTTTTTCCGCAATGTGGGCAATAGGCATATTGCTCGCGTTCTTGCTTCAATGCTTCTTCTCGTTGCTCGCGCAGCAACTGGAAAATAATATTGCGCGTTTGCTCTGAAGTGAGTCCCACCTCTTTACGCATACTTTCTATTTTTTCCTGATCATTGAATAGATCAATTTCAGAACTTTGCAATAACTCTCTAAATTTCAATTCCAGATTCTGCTTACGCTGTTCGAGTTCATAGGTCAGGCCGGTTGCCAAGATACCTGCCGGTAAAGCGGCCAGCCCCACGCCTAAAATGGTAATAATTGCGCCCAAAAAACGCCCCAAAGGAGTAATCGGTGTTACATCTCCATAACCCACAGTGGTCAAGGTCACTACCGCCCACCACATCGATGCTGGAATTGAAGTAAACACCTCAGGTTGAGCTTTACTTTCGACCACGTAAATACAGGCGGCAGCCATCACAATCATGATGCTTAAAATAAAGAGAACCGCCTGAAAAGACCCTTTTTCACGTTCAATCACGCGCAATAGAATTTGCAGGGAGACAAAATAGCGTGTCAACTTTAACAGTCGCATGAGCCGTAAAATTCTCAGGAAGCGTAAATCAATCGGCACCCAGAAATTAATATAAGCTGGCAAGATGGCAAATAAATCAATGATTGCTGCACCACTTTTGACCCAGTTCAGGCGATTCTTCCAGGCACTGTAAAATGGATTTTCTTCGGCAACTGACCAAAAACGGAGTAAATATTCAAGCGAAAAAATGAAGATAGAAAAATATTCGAAAAAATCGAAAAATGCCGCATAGGATTGATACACATCATTTACCGACTCCAATAATATGGCTGCCGCATTACCCAGGATCAATAAAATTAAAAAATAGTTGATCGTCCGACTAAACCTGGTTTCGTAGTCTTCATTATGTAAATTGTTATAAACGAATCTTCTTAGTGTATACCACGTGCTAAATGCCATAGCCGTACATGTTGTAATTTAAAGGCTGTAGTTTAACCCAAGTTGGAAAAGATGTAATGCGTGACAAGCCAAGAAGCCCTCATCACGCATTCATTTTATTTTATTTCAATTTATTCAACAAAAAGCAAAGCTAAACGTACTTGGTCATAGCCCATACGTGGACTGGTCGCTTCTACAATCGGACGCAGCTTAATTGCACCATCCTCACTAAAGTTTTCAGGACTTTGACGTTTCATCAAGCGTTTATAAATTTTACGCACCTGTTCCACCACTTCATCCCCCGGATGAGCCACGGAAATGTCCAAGCCCTGCTCTTTATGTAATTTCGCCAAATGATTGATAATGGTCGCAGGAGTCAAGCCACGCTCAACGGCAATATCCTGAATTTCATAACCTTCTTCAAACAATTCACGAGTTTCATCCAGTGTGGCTGTCGCATAATTGGTTTTGCCACCACTTTTCGCTATTTTCTTTTCATTACGCTGAATTTCAGCTTCATTCAAGGTACCACCACAGTGACGAATAAAAGCTTTATGCTGCGGTGTTAAATCAATCAGTTGGAAGTGATTTTCCGCTTCTTCAGACAGTTCCTGAAAACGTCGATCGGCCTTAATGGCCAAACTGTCCAACTCCAAAGCCTGTTCATTCATACCCAGCAGCTTTAAGCCACTTAATGCTTTTAAACGCGACAACGCCACATAACCCTGACCTTTCTCAAAGGTATGCGCCAGATTAATCTCGGCCGCTTCCAGCGTCATGCCTTGCGACTTATGAATAGTAATGGCCCAAGCCAGACGTAATGGAATCTGCTGAAAACTGGCAATAGTTTTACCTGCATCATTATCGACTGACCAGGTTTCAGGTTCCACCAGCAGTACCGTACCGTCGGTTAATTTTACTTTTGGCAAAATGCCATATTCATCATCTTCTTCAAAGCCAATGACCTCGCCCAGACTGCCGTTAATATAGCCCATATCAAAGTTGTTTTTGACAAACATGACCTTGGCATTTTTCTTTAAAGTCAGGTTTTCAGGCGCACGAACCGAAGATTTTAGGGTTTCAATCAGCTTGTCATTGCCATCACAGATGGCGTCAAACTGCTTGCTTTCGGCATCAATAGCATTCAGATGCTTAAAGTTGATGCTATCCACATCCATATTGTGGGTATATAAACGGGTAAAGGTTTCTCCCACGTTCTGCTGGCGGGTCTGCTCCAAAGCCTGAAGATGTTCGACACTTATACTCTGGTTGCGAATGGCATTTAAAATATCATTTAAATAGTCATTACCTTGTCGGTGCTGCTCGGTCAGATAACAAACGCGAAATTTGGCTTCCACCCACGCATCCGACATAAAGCAGAATTTATCCCGGTTACGTTCTTCATTTTTACCTACCGGTGGCAACTGGAAAAAATCGCCAGCAACGATGACCTGAATCCCGCCAAAGGCTTCATCACTTTCTTTAAAATATTTTAAAACCTGATTGACCAGATTCAGCTGCTTGGCATGCAGCATGGAAATTTCATCAATAATCAGTACCTGGGCATTTTCTAAATGCTCTTTAAGGTACTTGCGCTCTTTCATGTTTTTCAGGTCAGCATCGGATAAAAAATCCTTGATGCCGATTCCCGCCCAGGTATGAATGGTCATGCCATTCATATGCGTTGCAGCAATCCCGGTTGATGCCGTAATCGCCACAGGCACCTTACGGGCTTTTAAATAATTGATGTACTGATTGAGTGTATAGGTTTTCCCTGCACCTGCCGAACCTGTTAAAAAGACATTTTCGCCCGCTTTCAAAAGCTTGAGTGCAGTTTCTTGTTTCATAAGACCTATAACCGTAAATTAACGGCTATAGCCTACCGATTTTTTCCCTAAAAGTTAAGCCCAGAAAAAAGTTTAGCGACAGCCACTGTCACTTAAACGGCGCAAACTGCTGGTTTAACCAGGAGATAAATTGCAACGCAATATTGACAAAAAGATATTCGGTTTTTCTATTATGCGGATATTCCAGCTGGTCATAGATCAGCTGACCTTCTCGCAGGTAGCAGCCTAAGGTCATATGCAGCTTGCCGGTTTGTGAAACCATATGAAAAGCCACATACTCTCTTTCCATAATGCGCTGTGCATAGCTTGCCGCCAGACAATTCTGACATCTCTGCGACTCTTCAATAAGACGGTCCAGATCTGTCAATTCTTCAAAGCTCCAGCTGGAAAAGTGCATGAATTTTTCCGGCATCACAGCTTGCCAGACCGACACCGCATAATTTTTCCTGAGCTGGCTGATAATTTCCCGCTTCTGGATGTGATTATGCCAATCCGTGGCCTGATGATAAAACCCGATCCAGCTGGTATTTTTCGCCACAGGCTGATTATCCTTAAAAAACTCAACCAGATAATCTCGCACATAGGAGTCGAACACCGACACCCGGATATTTCGACCACGCAGATAAAAAATCTGCCGGAACTCATCCTGACGCATTTTGTAGTGCTGCAATACGCTATAAAATTCGCGATTTTGATGGGTTTCCGGTCGGATATATGCCATTAAATCATTGCCGAAACCTCGGGTTATTTTGTGCAGATACAACATATAGGCCTGCATCACCCGACTTAAACGCAAATAGATTTTCTTGACTGTTTGCTCATTGCCTTGTGTGACATTGCGCATTAAGTCCATCCATTCATCCAGATACAAAATGGAAGGACTGATAGCAATGCGATGGTCTTCCAGAGACTGGCTCTGTCCTTTAAGCATCATACTCTGATTATATTCATGCTCAAACCAGGCTTCCTGCAGGGCAAAATAATGACAGCTATGAATAAACATGCGTGCTGAACAATGCTGAAAGTACTGTAAAGTTGCCAGAATGACCTGGGGGTGAACCTGACTGCTATCGATAAAACTGAATGCCGTGACTGCTACCCGGACACTGCTGTGCTGAATATTACGGCTCAGCCAGTCCAGAACCTCGGCAGACTGTTTAAACAGCCAGTTTACCACTCGCGGATAATCAAATAACGGCAATTTTGCAACTTTCTTTTGCCAGACCACAGTCGAGCCATGCAGAAAATTATGTTTTGAGAGTAAATTATCACGCTGCCAGAGTTCACGCCGCATTAAACGCACAAAGCCAAGCAAGGCAGGTTGTTCCTGGGCATGCCGATAGAGCAAATGGATATCATCCTGATGTTCCATTAACTCATGCAAGTTAAAACGCTCTTCAAATGAAAGTGCCATAATGCGGTACATGGCCACAGGTAAAAACTGCGCAGCGCTAAAACAAAACTCATCCAGCGCTTCCATTAAAGGCTGCAAGGGTAAAAATTCATCTCCATACACCTTTTGAATAGAACACATCTCTTGTAAAAACTGGATGAGCGTTTCAGGCAATGCGGTTTTATTCATCACATAATCTGTCAAAACAGCAAAAGAATAGATATTGGCTTTAATCATCAGCTGATCAATAATTTCAGCTTCAAGCAATGAAAGATTTTTCAGATAGGCTCGCACCCGTTCCGCACCATGCACCCACAGATACAGCTGATCAAGCAAGAGCTGTCGCAGCTGCTGGGCTTTTTGACGCAGATACAAAGAATGTTGCGGCTTTAAATCATTGGTGAGAAAGTACAGATCATGAAGGATAAACTCTTCCAGTAGTTCAGCTTTTTGTCCAAGATAAGTAAAATCACCATGCAAAATGCTTTTCTGCGCAGAGTCAGGGGCATAAAATTGTAACTGAAACAGACCATTGGCCACTTGTACCGTATGCCATTCCTGATCAATACGAAACATATTTTGTGCATTCAGCCCACCGACAATATTGAGCTGATGTTGAAGAATGTCATTTAGACTTTTAGAAATTCTGAGTAACTGTTTCGCAATCCCTTGATATTGCGGTACTAAACGATCCTGTTCCATACTCGCCTCAAATTGAATAATCATCCTAAGATGAATTTAATCATGTTAATCATATAGTAATCTAGTAAAGATACTGTATGCTGAGTTCAAAATTTAAGCAAATTTGCCTGATCAATTGCTAAAACCCAATCACTGCTTCATCCATTTATACTTGTGGAAATGAAATACAGGCCAAACCTAGTCAAACTTTTCTGTGGTCACGTTGTCGTTTTAAATCGTCTAAACCTGCATAAATTTGCTGCTGAATCTGATCACGAAAATCTTTTAATTGTTCCGTATTTTTGATATGCATCAAGCTTTGTCGCGGCATAAATTGAAAATAAAAAGGCAGACGCTTCGGAATGATACTTTTAGGCAAGGATGGAATGACATCACCATGACGCAACAATTTATCCAGTTGCGGCAACTTTAACAATTTTTGAAACCACGCGCTTTCAATAATCCGATTGGCATCGAATCCCAGCTCAAAAACTTCATCGCCTCCTAAAGCCGCAAAAGGGACAATATCATAGTTAAATTCTTGCGCGAGTTTTAGAAAACCGTAACGCTGTTTCCAGATCAACTGATAGGCCTCACCTTTTCTTTTTAAAACTTCTCGCCCGCCTCCTGGAAAGACCAGAATCGAATAGCCCTGCTGCATTGCTGCACGGATATAGGCTTTCTCGCCATCAACTGCACCAAATTTCTTAAACAGGGTACGCCAGCCAGGCAAATAAAAATGGCCATGATCAGCAACACTGACCACAGCCACTTTATGGTGATTATATAAATAATCAATCAAGATTGGTGAATCAAACACCCCATATAGGGTGTGATTCCCGACATACATTGCAGGTCTGGTAGCATCAATCTGTTCAGCCCCTAAAAAGGTTGGGGTGAAATACAGTTTGGACAACGCACTGAGGCATTTAATCCATCTGGCATCATGCTCAACCTGCAATAGATGATTCCTTATGCTACAACGTGTTTTTGCACCAGAACCGAGCCAACAGAATAACCCGCACCGAATGAACAAAGCAGACCATATTCACCATCATTCACTTCATGTGCGGTACGGTGTAATGCAATGATCACACCTGCAGAAGAGGTATTGGCAAACTCATCCAGAATAATCGGCACTAGCGCACGGTCAGCATCTTTGCCGACTACATATTTCAAGATCAGGTCATTCATGCTGGCATTGGCTTGGTGTAACCAGAAACGTTTCACATTGCTTGGTGCAATGTTGTTTTTCTCCAGCTGTTTGGTAATGATTTTTGCAACCAGCGGGCACACTTCTTTAAACACTTTACGACCGTCCTGACGGAACAGCTTGTCATCCACCACTGCATCTTCACTACGATTTAAATAACCGAAGTTGTTACGGATATTGTTAGAAAATTGCGTAAACAAATGCGTATCTAAAATATCAAAACCGGTTTTAGTAGTCGTATCTTCAATAATCGATGCTGTCGCCACATCACCAAAAATAAAGTGGCAGTCACGTGAACGGAAATCGGTATGACCAGAGGTAATTTCTACATTGACCAATAAGACACGACGTGCACCGCTTCTGATTGCATCCGCAGCCTGTTTTAAACCAAAGGTTGCAGCAGAACAGGCAACGTTCATGTCATAGGCATAGCCTTGAATGCCCAAAGCGGTTTGAATTTCAATTGAAACAGCAGGATAAGCACGCTGGATGTTTGAACATGAAAGAATCACAACGTCGATATCTTCAGCTGTAACCCCGGCATTTTCCATCGCCTGTTTAGCAGCAATCACACCCCATTCGGCTTGAATGGAAAGTTCATCATTGCTACGTTCACGTAAACGCGGATATAGACGCTTCGGATCAAGGATACCTGATTTTTCAGCAACATAGCGACTTTTAACACCGGATGCTTTTTCAATAAATTCTGCATCTGAACCGCGACGCGCTTCAATCTCACCCGCTGCAATTTTGTCCGCGTTGTCGTGGTTAAACTGTTCCACATAAGCATTTAAACTTGCAACCAATTCATCATTGCTAATGGATTCTTCTGGATGATAAAGACCGGTACCGGTAATACGAATGCCCATGTAAAACTCCCGTTAATTTTGCGCTCTGTTAATTAATGCCCAATTGATTCCATACTTTTTGCAGGCGGGTTGGAGAAACCGGCATTTTTGTTTTCATTGGTTGTGAAAACAGGGAAATACGAAATTCTTCGACCATAAAGTACAAATCTTTCAGGCGAGCGTCATTTTTAAACTTAAACAATTTTTCCATCCATGGGTCAACTTGCTCAATGGCAGAATTATCCCTTTGCAGGTTATTTGGCAAGCGTTCTAAACGCAAGACCAAAGCCTTTAAATAGCGTGGAAACTCCTGCCATATATCAAAAGATTTGACATACACACAGTTGGAAAGACTCATTAAATCAAGCTGATCTTCAAGATCATCAATATTTTTTCCAAAGATAGAATCGTCTAAAACCAACAATTTTCGACGAATATCCTGCCATTGAATATAAATATCGCTCAGTATAGATAATGCCACTTGACCATGCGTTAGGAAAGATTTTTTTACATTTAAAAGCAAGTTTTGAAACTCTTCAGTATTGACAGGAAGCTCATTTATTGTCATCTGAAGGGTGGCATAAACTAACATCTGCTCCAGTTGGGCCTTATCGCCCAGAGGCGAATAAGCCAAAGCCAGCGGTTTGGAAATCTGTTTTTTCAGCTGGCGTACCAGATCGCCGAGCTGCATATAGACCAGACGAATGACCCCTTCCCGGTGCTGTTTAATCGCTTCAGCCTGATCATTAAAGGTCTGAATCACCACACCAGATTCATCTTTTGCATCTAGTTCTGCAAATGCTTTAGTCGGTACCAGAGCCTGATATTGCTTTACCACAACACCAGTCACTTTTTGTGAAGCTTCAAAAGTAAAATTCTCAGGGAAAACTTTAAATTCGCCTTTGAGCTGCTTGACCGGACTATGTGTTTCGGTACGGCAACGTGCTTTCAGTTCGGGCAGATCACGACCTTTTTCAATCACCCGACCTTTTTCATCAATCACTTTAATCAACGGCAGCAAATACTGCTCGATCCGTTCAAAGGAAAAGTCTTTTTCGCTAATTTGTTCGCCACGCAACTGGAAAGCCAAAAACTTGAAGATATGCTCACGTAAATGAACTGCATCAATGATTTTCATCAGTTTGCGTGCAGTATCCGGAATCGGCACCAGATTGCGGCGCTTGTCTTTAGGCAAGGATTTCAATAAGGCTTCAATCAAGTCCTCACGCCAGCCGGGTATGCCCCATGACCAGATACCTTCATCGACCTGTGGCAAGGCCTGTAGCGGGATTTTGACCGTCGCTCCATCTTCATCATGGCTTGGATCAAAACGGTAGCTCGTTGCCAGACGCAAAGCGCCATTATGCAAATAATCCGGAAATTGCTGGGTGGTCGGACGATCATTCATCCACAGCGCATCATCTTCGACAAATAAATAGCGCGGATTTTGCGGCTCAACCGTCGCACGCCAGTCTTCAAAACTTCGACGGCTCGCCACTTCTGGCGGTACTTTCTCGGCATAAAACTGATAGATGGTTTCTTCATCCACCACCAGATCACGACGACGCAGCTTATCTTCTACCCGTTCCACTTCTTCCAGCTTGAGCAGATTATGCTTCAAAAATGGCGGCATAATGCCGAGATTACCTGTGGTTAAGGCATCACGTAGGAAGATTTCATGCGCTGCCGGCTGATCGACTTTTTCATAGTTCATCAAACGCTTCGGTTCAATAATCAGGCCAAACAGGGAAATCTGGTCATAAGCATTGACGATACCGGCTTTTTTCGACCAGTGCGGCTCAAAATAATGATGTTTCAGTAAGTCACGCG